>SESF01010696.1_pt1 | contig 169597 bp, 149 predicted proteins | sample 3171521 | NCBI WGS metagenome assembly SESF01 (sample SAMN10866945, study PRJNA518727) | freshwater metagenome | biome: subpolar coniferous forest; feature: holomictic lake; material: water; isolation source: holomictic Lake 227, 6 m and 8 m depth | place: Canada: near Kenora, Ontario | collected...
ATATAATATTAACATGGATAATAGCTTTGCGGTTTACCTTTCATCGGCTGATAATGTTCTGGGAAATTTAGTTGGCCAAGTTTACACTGAAGGGGTTAACTATTCTTGGCCGACCACGATTACCAATACAGTGGCTCTCAACAGTGGGACAAATTATTTACATGTTGTCGGGACAAATGTCGGTGGGCCCGCTGGTTTTCTTGGATCTTTCCAGTTAACTGACGCTGGCTACAAATTTTCCAACGGCGGTAGCACTTTGGGAACCAATACAACAAATTGGACAGTGACTAATTCCCAACCGAATCCTGGTACTTTCGCTACCCCGACAGTAACCCCAACATCTTATGGAGTGAACGGTATTGCTCCTTGGGGAGGTATGGGAATTCAACAACCAACTGCGCAATGGATTTGGAGTAACGATACAGGAGCGAATGGAGGCTTTAACACAGTCTATTTTTCAACGAAAATTTCTGCTAACTCCCCCGCCCCCGAACCAAGCACCTACGCACTTATGGGGATTGGTGGGTTGCTTATAGCGTTCCGGATGAAGAATAAGGCTGGTATGGGATCAGCTTTCGCAGCTTAACTTCTTTACTTCAGCAAAGGCATACCCGAAGTTCCGCTTCGGATTTCTTTCGATCGTTATTCCCTAAGCCGATGTAATACCAAGCTTTTTGTATACCTAAAAATTCACCTCAAACCTCATGCAGAATAGAGTGTAAATCCTCCTCCTATTACTGGCCAGAAGGTTTGCGTACGATGAAACATTCTTCATCTTCTTGAGCTAGATCGGACAACCTTACCGAGTAAAAAGATTCATCGTCTACCCAGAACGCGCTTATTGCCTCTGCCTTAAAGCATCTTCGCTCACACATAACAGAAAACCTATAGAGCTATCCTTGGTCTTAATAGGGATCTCTCCATGCAATACAATCTCGTTCAACGAGACATAACTGTTACTATTGAGACAGGGTGAATTATAATGATACACTTTATCGCTATTGATAAAACGGATAAACCAGAAATCGCAAACCTTTATTTTATATATCTAACACACTTTTTTAAAAGCAATAAAACATTATTTGCCATCTGCTTTCATATATCATGACGCACTCTTATCAAGCTTTTGGTACGATAATTGCACTCCAACTTTAATAAAAAGATAAAACAGTAGGTCATTTCAAACGCAAAATGAGACCGAGATGATTTTAGGGCAAGAAAAGTAGTTCAATGAAAGTCCTCGATCTTGGTATATCAGATACAGCAGGCGTGACAATATCTGATTGTCTGTCGTTTAGATCTGCTTTAAAATGCAAAAGATGAGCCCTTAAAGGGAGGCCTTTTATGAAAACCATTTATGGAGTTAAACATCATATTATCGTTTTATTTGCTTTGGCGTTACTGAGTATTCCTACGCCAGCAACGGCAGTTGTGTATAACATAGATTTTGGTGGCATAGCTGGATACAGAGATAATACAGGTGTGGTCACTGGGGATACTCAAGCATCTGAGTATTGGAATGTAGCAAAAGGGTCCCCTACAAATAATTTGGGACTTAAAGACTCAAATGGTCATCTCGCACCCCTTCCTGGCGTCGCTGTATCATATACACTTTCAGGCTTCTCAAGTATTAACCCAGCTAACAATTCTTTTTCGGGTACCGACGCATCAGTGATGGATTCATATATTTATTCTGTTACGCCCAAGACTATAAATTTTAACGGCTTAGTTGCAGGACATACTTATGCCCTCTATGTATTTTCTCAGGCAGCGTCAACCTCAAGTGGCCAGCAATTATCAATTGTAGCCAATGGAGTTTCCGCAAAAACAAATAAATCAATCGGAACGACTTCATCATTTGTCCAAGGATTGAATTATCTGGCTGTAAATGTTGTCGCAGACAGTTACGGAAAGATTGGTATTACATACACACCTTACATTCTATCAGGAAGAACAAATCAAGGGGATGTCAATTCTATACAATTATCATCGACTGCTCATGCTCCCGAGCCTGCGACTATAATCCTCTTAAGCATTGGCGGCATGCTAATTGCTTTTAGATTGAAGGGAAGCGTTTGCAAAGAGTCCATGGCAGACTGATCGGGCTTGTTAATCAAAGACGTTAACACTTTAGTTGGAATATTAATTACCGATTTATCATTACATTAATTTTTATAATAGGTTAGGTGTGTGGGGTGATTATGCATAATATACGTAGATTTTTATATGCAATCGTGTCAGTCGCCATGATTGCTCTAAGTACTCCTCTGCAGGCAAAAGCTGAGTTAATAAATATCCAGTTTGTTACTGAAGATAGTGGTCCCCCCGCTTATACAGGTCAAACTATAGCAGGAATACCTGGCTCTACCCCCTCATCCGTTTGGAATCAAGCAGTTGGTTTTAATGGTCAAATTAAGCCACTACAAAATTCATTTGGAACTGATATAAAGGATAGCTCTGTAACATTTCTTGGGGAAACGAGCACTGTGTTTTATGATAATAGTAATTTTGTAGGCAGTCCTTACGAAAATTTGATGACTGGGTATATTTCCACTAACAAAGGCGCCTCCATGACTTTTACGGGGTTAAATGCTAATGCTAAATACGATTTGTATGTTTATACTCAGGGAAATACCGAAGGTCAACAATTACAAGTAGGGATCAACGGAGTAACTCAAAAATACACGAGTACATCGAACCTTAATCTTAATACATTCCAAGAGGGCACTAATTATCTAAAAGTACAAGTCCTAACAAATGGAAGTGGAGGATTCACATTGAACTATGTCCCTAAAAATATAGCTGGTTTAAATGAAGGTATCATTAACGGCTTGTCATTATCCTCATCTGCGCCAGAGCCGTCCACTGTGGTTCTCGTTGGTATTGGTGGACTGTTGCTTGCATTTCGGTTAAGAAGGTCTCCGCTTCTAATTTAATTGCATACAAATTCAACCCACTTTCTGTCATTTTTTTTTCTCCCCTAAAACTTCTTCCTTCTGGCATGTAAATGTATACCGGAAATAGTTAAGTCCACATTACACCCCCGCTTGTTTATTACAGCATTCTCAGTTTGACGTTTGATGTACAAGCATTCAGCTTGAGTCGTTTAAAAAAAATTGTATTTCGTTATCCTTCTTGCTATATAGCGTGAAATAAAAACACTTTCATGCTGTATCAACTGCCCGACCGTGATATTGAGCGCTTTATCGAAGAGGATGTGCCTTACGGGGATCTAACCACATCACTGCTTGGCATTGGCTCTCTGAAAGGAGAAATAACGTTTTCAACCCGTCACTCAACCGTTCTTTGCTGCACCGAAGAGGCTGCGCGTGTGCTTGAGCAGTGCGGGGCAACAGTGACCTGCTCTTTGGCGAGCGGTTCAGTGGTTAAAGCAGGTATTACCATCCTTACGGCGACAGGGCCTGCGAGCAGCCTTCATGCTGGATGGAAAGTTGCCATGAACCTGCTGGAATATGCTTCAGGCATTGCCACAAGAACCAGAACAATAGTAACCCGGGCCAGGGAAATCAATCCTAGAATCAGTGTTGTGTCAACCCGGAAGTCTTTTCCCGGAACAAAAAAAATTGCCCTCAAGGCAATCATGGCAGGTGGTGCGCTACCTCACAGGATTGGCCTTTCGGAGTCAATTCTTGTTTTCAGGCAGCATTCTATCTTTATGGGTGGACTGGACAGCTTTCTCGAAACCTTTGCCGAACTGAAAGCTAAAGCACCTGAACATACCATAATTGTAGAAGCCGAAAGTGCCGGAGAAGCCTTGAAGATTGCTCGGGCAGGTGTTGACGTCGTTCAGATAGACAAGCTTACGCCAGATGAACTCTCAATAGTGGTTAAGGAGATCCGACTGGCAAGGCCGGGTATTATAATTTCGGCAGCCGGAGGCATCAATGCTGAAAATGCTGCCGCCTATGCTGAAACAGGTGTTGATATACTGGTACTCTCTTCAGTCTATTTCGGGAAGCCTGCAGACATCGGAGTCACTATTCATCCTTATCCAGGCCCTGAAGAGCTGCTCGAGTGATGATACTTACAGCGGAAGATATAACAGCAATCGGGTTATCGCTTAAAGTTGCCCTGACCGCAACTGCCCTTGCACTGCCTGTCGGCTTTGCTGTTGCATGGCTGATTGTGTTCAAGCCTATGAAGGGAAAAGTATTGCTCGAAGTTCTCATTAATCTTCCGCTGACCCTGCCGCCGGTGGTCATAGGCTATTTTCTTCTGCTGCTGCTCGGTAAAAACGGCTGGCTGGGAAAGTTGCTGACAGCTTCTGGAATAGAGGTGATTTTCACATGGAAAGCTGCAGTGATTGCCTCTGCTGTGGTTGGGTTTCCACTGCTTGTGCGCTCAATCCGTCTGGGAATGGAGTCAATCGACCAGCAGCTTATCGAGGCATCACGCAGCCTTGGCGCATCATGGTTTGACTCCCTCATAACAATCGTTTTACCTCTTTCCCTGAGAGGCATTATTGCTGGTTCATCGCTGATGTTTGCAAGAAGCCTGGGGGAATTCGGAGCTACAATCATTGTAGCCGGCAATATTCCGGGGATAACACAAACCATTCCGTTGGCGATTTATGATTATGCCAGTTCGCCTTCAAGCACTACGATGGCCCTTTCGCTCTGCATAGTCTCGGTAGTTATTTCAGTTGCCGTGCTCTTTCTGCATGAGATACTGGGCAGACAACTTGACAGGAGCAGTGGACTATGAAGCTGCATATAGAGGTTGGAAAAAAAATGGGTGATTTTTCCCTGCAGGTTAACACCGATATTTCAGGTGAACGGGTCGGCATTTTCGGACAATCCGGCAGTGGAAAATCAACACTTGTCCATCTTGTTACAGGGATGCTGCAACCGGATAGCGGTGAAATTTTTCTTGATGGCGAGTGCCTCTTCAGTAGCAGGCAAGGCATTAATCTTTCGCCTGAAAAACGGCGTATTGCTCTTGTTTTTCAACATGCAATGCTTTTTCCGCACCTTAGCGTCAATACTAACCTGTTATATGGATATAACCGATGCCGTCCGGAAAACAAACACATCAGACCGGAAGCACTTATTGATCTGCTTAAACTGCAGCCTCTCCTGGAGCGCAGGGTGCGAAATCTGTCCGGAGGTGAAAAACAACGTGTCGCACTCGGCCGGGCTGTTCTTGCCAACCCTCGCCTGCTTGTTATGGATGAACCTCTTGCCGCTCTTGATGACGCGCTGCGGTTCCAGGTTATTCCCTATCTCGTAAGTGTGGGTAAAGAGTTCAGTGTCCCCTACCTCTTTATATCGCATTCACTGACAGAGATGCAGCTGATGACAGAGAAAGTGCTTGTTGTAGATAATGGCCGGGTGTCGGAAGAAACAACTCCTGAGCAGCTGGCTCGCAAGAGAATGGCACAAAGCCAGAATGGTTATCTTAATTTTTTACGACTCACTGACCCTCTGCTTCAGAACGGTTTATTTGCCTATCCATGGGGAGAGAATACCCTCTTTATTTCAGATGGAACAGAGAATACAGAATCGCTGTTTGAACTCTCTTCACGCGAAATTATCCTCTTCAAAAAGCATCCGGAAGCAATCAGCGCCCGTAACCTGCTGGATTGCACGGTTACGGAAATGTTCAATTCAGATGGAAGAGTGGGCGTTGTTCTCGCTACACAGGGCAAAAAACTTGTAGCAGAAATTGTCCGTTCTGCCGCTGAAGAGCTGAACATCACGACAGGCTCCACTCTTTTTGCTGCCATCAAAGCCTCTTCGTTCAGAAGGCTTGGCTGAGGGAGATGGCAAACAAAACTCAACTCAACTTTTTATCCTGGATTTCCGTTTATTATTAGTAAATAAATATTGACTTTACCGTATAGTAATCCTTATCACCATGGCACCTTCCGGCAAAAAAGTTTGTTTCATGACTGGAGCTACCGGTATCCTCGGAGGTGAAATTGCGCTTTCGGTGGCAGGGCAGGGGTACACGGTTTTCTTTACCTATAACTCTTCAGAAGAGAAGGCTGCCGAAACCCTTGAAAAAATTCGCTGGATAAGCCCTGAATCGCAGATGGTGCGTTGTGATGTTTCAAAACACAGCGACATTGTCGCTGCTTTTGCAGCTTTCCGACAGCATTTTGATCGTCTTGATCTTCTGATAGCCAGCGCATCAAATTTTTACAGTACTCCCCTGCTGGACGTTACGGAAGAAAACTGGGACAATCTGGTTGATACTAATTTGAAGGGAACATTCTTTACCATGCAGGAAGCGGTAAAGATTATGCAGAAACAGTCGATCATAGCCAGAATCATTACCATAACCGATATTTCCGCAAATCTTATCTGGCGAAACTTTGCACCCTATACAGTTTCCAAGGCAGGGATTCAGCACCTGACAAAAATCTTTGCCAAAACGTGTGCGCCCGGTATTCTTATAAATTCCATTGCACCTGGAACGGTTACGATCAATCCTGAAAAAGAGATGGATACCGAGGCAGAGATGATCAAAAAAATACCGCTCAAGCGTCTGGGCGACCCGCTGGATATCATTAAAACCATCACGTTTCTTCTTGAAAGCGACTATATCACCGGTCAGGTTATCAGTGTTGACGGGGGAAGACTTCTTCAATAAGAGAGGGCGATGAAAAAGACCATTTTGTTTTTATATATTGTTTTTAGATCGGTTTAAAGAAATTCATCATAATCCTTGGAACTATTATGGAACAGGAAGTCCCGGTTATAATTCACGACCATGATCCCGTGAATCCGGTTAAGGAACCGCATAGCGAGACCTTCATTCCGGAACAGGTCAAAGAGATAAGTGAAACCCTCTCGGAAGCTTTCTTGCGTTTCAAAGAGAGTGAATCGTATGATCTGCTTGTAAAAAGTGCAGATAAAGCAAAAGAGTTCATCGAAAAGAACCCTGTTCAGGCATTACTCTACACACTCGGCGCAGGTGCCTTTTTCGGGTTTTTGTTGAGAAAAAAGCGTTAACAGGCATTTATTGATGACCCTATGATGAACCGCCCTAAGGAAAAGGTTCCGCCTCGACCGAATGAAAAAAGCAAACACACCGGAATCCATAAAATCCTTGATGATACAGCAACGTCTACCTATCAAGACGTTATAGCAATAATAGAAGCGAAGATCGAACTGGTCAAAATTGAGTTGACTGAAAAGATTTCGCTTGTTTCTGCTGTTGTGATACTTGGCGTTATATTGATTATCGGCATTGCCTACCTTATCACAACCTTTGCATTGCTCACAGGAGAGCTGCTTGGGCATCCTTTTCTCGGCTATCTTATCGTAAGCCTTATTTTTCTTTCATGCTTTGTGTTCTTCACGAAACTCAAACCCTTGCTTCTGAAGGACCTGCTCCAAAAAATTTTCTTATCGGTCAATGACTACAAAAAATGAGCCTTTAAACAGCATTCAGGCAAGAATAGAGGAGCTGCAGAACACCATTGCCGAAAAAGAAGATCAGATCAGGTCGAGAGCTCTGCATCTTTCAGAAAGTATTAAAGCTGAACTTGAACCAATGCAGATTGTCAAAAAATATCCATTTCAGGCTGCCGGAGTAACCTTTCTGACCGGTCTGGTGTTAACAAGGGCACTGCGTGGCCCCAAACGCACTCCATCTTCGGAACAGCCAGACTGTTACCCTGTTCAACCACAGAGAAACAGTGCGCTCTATACCATCGGGCTTGATGTCCTGCGATCCGCAAAGGATCTTGGATTCAGTTACCTTCAAAAATATATCGACGGTAAACTCAAGTAACCTGCCCAATACGCCCTCCTCCTTTTACCGTTCCCTGAACCTGTTCCCAATTCAGGGCTTCAAGAGGACAACATGACTTTTATTACAGAAATTACTTACCTTGTTTAACAGAGTAATTGATTATTTCTGGCTCAACCGAAAGCTGGCCCTCTCAATATCTTAGTGAGCTGAAGATTTCAAGGGTGCTTTCAACCAGTTTAATTTTTTTGGGCACTACATCCAGACTATGACCATCCAGCATAACCCGTCAGCAGTTCAAAGCAAGGAACACTTTTATGTCAACAGAAATGCCCGGAAACTTTTTCATCTGACTGATCCTGCATTTCTGGCTTTACCCTCTACCGGTCAGGAAAGTTTCAAACAAGCTGAGAAACAGACCGGCATAATCAATGACTTCCTGATAAAACAGAAAGGTGCCGAAGCAAAACCGGTTCTTCCTGCACAGTTCAACGGCATGAAGCTGCTGCATGAACTGTTTCACTATGTCATGACTTCATCCATTGCCGCCAGGCAGCCTACCCTTCTTGAAAACGCTTATACAACATTTGAAACGGAAATTTCAAAAGAGCAATCAACCGAATACCTGACACGGTTTATCAGCGCATTTCCTACAGAAAAAGTTTATGCAGGATCTGAAACGCCCTTATCCTGGCTGAACATACAGAACAACAAAAAATATCTGCTTGAGGAATCATTCCTTGTCTGGCTTAATTCGCAGAATCCTGCTCTTGACCAGTTTTCTGACCTCTTGACTGATCAGAACGTGATGAAGGAAGAGGCATACAGGAAACTGATTCTGACCATGCAGAGCTCAATGAAGGCGATGGGACCGGTAGGTGCCGGAAATATTGACCTTATCGAACTGCTCACCGAGCCAATACGACACGCTCCATCATCAATCCTTGATCAGCTCCGTTATATCCAGCTGAAATGGTCGGACCTTCTGGCAGATTCTCCTCTCTGGTCATTGCTTCCCGCAGCTATTGATCTGATTGAGGATGAGGATAAGTACCTGTTTTTCGAAAAAATCGCCCATAGTGAGGAGGCCGGCAAAGCGAGCCACTTTTTTGAAAAAGAGGCCCATATACCGAGTTACAGCGCTTCTGACAGTGATGCTCCGGCAAACTATTCCACCGACTCATCATGGATGCCTGAAGTGGTCATGCTGGCTAAAAGCACCTACGTCTGGCTTGACCAGCTCAGCAAACTTTACCGGCGCCCGATCAACCGCCTGCAGGATATTCCCGATGAAGAACTGGACTTGATGGCTGATCGTGGTTTTACTGCACTATGGTTAATCGGTATCTGGCAACGAAGCTACGCCTCACAAAAAATCAAACAGCTGCAGGGAAACCCTGAAGCTAAAGCGTCAGCGTATGCTCTCGAAAAATATGATATTTCTGATGATATCGGCGGCTATGAGGGTTATGAGAACCTCAGGCACCGAACCAGGATTAGAGGAATCCGTCTGGCAAGCGATATGGTTCCGAACCATACCGGAATGGATTCTGAATTGGTACGAAACAGTCCTGACTGGTTTCTTTCCACCGCTACACCTCCATACTATAATTACTCCTATAACGGACCGAATCTCAGCAGTGATTCCCGCTACGGCATTTACCTTGAAGATGGCTACTGGAACCGTTCCGATGCTGCAGTGACCTTCAAACGGGTCGACTACCTCACCGGCGACACTCGCTATATCTATCATGGCAATGACGGCACCATCATGCCGTGGAACGATACTGCCCAGTTGAACTTTCTCAGCCCTGAAGTGCATGAAGGAGTCATACAACAGATCCTGCATGTCGCAAGGATGTTTCCAATCATCCGTTTTGATGCCGCCATGGTGCTGGCAAAACGGCACATTCAACGTCTTTGGTTCCCCCTCCACGGCCAGAGCGGAGGCGTCCCTTCACGCTCATCATGCGCAATGAGTATGGCTGAATTCGATGCCGCCATTCCTGAGGAGTTCTGGCGCGAAGTGGTTGACCGGATCCACAGGGAAGTACCCGATACCCTGCTGCTGGCTGAAGCATTCTGGATGCTTGAAGGGTATTTTGTACGAACGCTTGGAATGCATCGAGTCTATAACAGTGCGTTCATGCACATGCTTAAAAAAGAGGATAATGCCGAGTACCGGTATCTGATCAAAAACACCCTGGAGTTTGATGCTGAAATACTCAAGCGGTATGTCAACTTCATGAATAACCCTGATGAAGATACCGCCATTGCCCAGTTCGGTCGGGGAGATAAATATTTCGGTGTCTGCGTTATGATGCTGACCATGCCTGGACTTCCAATGTTCGGCCACGGACAGGTAGAGGGTTTCACCGAAAAATACGGGATGGAATACGCCAAGGCTTATTATGATGAACAGCCTGACGAAAACCTTGTTTCTCGCCACTATCGCGAGATTTTTCCCATCATGAAAAAGCGTCCGCTCTTTGCAGAGGTACGAAACTTTTTCCTGTATGATGTCTATTCGCCTGAAGGCAGTGTCAATGAAAATATTTTTGCCTATTCTAACCGCCTCGGTGATGAAAAAGCTCTTGTGGTTTTTAACAACCGCTTTGAACATGCCAGCGGCTGGATTAAAACCTCCGTAGGCTACCGCCAGAACGATGAAATACGACAGAGTTCACTGATTGACGGTCTCAACCTGAGTCACGAGGACGGTACCTTTGTTATTTTCAGGGATCATGCCAGCGGAATGGAGTTTATCCGTTCTAACAGAGAGATTGCTAAAAACGGAATCATGGTTGCCCTGGATGGCTACAAGTACAATGTATTCCTTGAATTCCGGGAAGTCCGTCCTTCAAGACTACGTCCTTATGACAGGCTTGCAGGGGAGCTCAACGGTCGGGGAACCGGGTCAATCGAAGAGGCTGTGCTTACCATGAGCCTGTCGCCAATACACCGGTTAGTGACAGCATTTCTTACCTCTGAACAGCTTATACCTTCGCAAGAAGAACTGCATGACGAAAATGAGGCTCTCGCATTTGAACAATCAATCGGCTTGCTTCTTGAACGTGTTGCTCTGCAGTTCAGTGAACTCATGGAAAAGCCTGTTGACCTCCCTGAAACTATTGCCGCAGAGGCATCAGTACTCTACCGCAGAGCTGATGCCCTTGCTGAGCTGCTGCCAGGGCAACCTGACTCTCGCAAACTTCAGACCGCCCTCGGCTTGAGCAGCCCGGGTAAAGCGGACTATTTCACAATTGTCCGGCACTGGATTGTGCTTGTCACATTGCAGCAGATGGTTGAAGCAACAGTAGTAGAGAGCTCAAACATAATTGACAACTGGCTGATGCAGAGTGCGCTCTCCTCAATTTATCCGGAAAAGGGTATCACCGGGATTCCGGGAGACAACTTGCCAGATCTGCTCTGCTGCATGCTCAGTCCAAAACCTGAGCTTATAGCTGATGGTCCCGAAGCTCATCTCCACGCTCTTTTACAGACGCTCTATACTGTAGAGAAAACTCATCTCGGACGAATGCTGCAGTTCGATGAACGCCATCATAAAATCTGGTTCCGTGAACACCGCTTCAGCGTACTGATGGCATGGCTTTCCCTGCAGGAATTGCTGAAAGTGAAGACGGCTGATAAAAAGACACCGGAAACAGTGATTGCTGCATGGGTAGAAGCTACTGAAACAATCGATATGCAGGCTTTCCTTGCGGGATATGAAATAGGCGAATTACTGAGGATAAAATCCTGATATTTTCTTCTTTGTTCGTCATACTATACAACACAAAAGCCCGGTTGGACCGGGCTTTTGTGTTGTATAAACAAATGTTTCAGTTACCAGCCATACTCAAGATAAACACGATAGGTGTTAATGAGCAGGAAGGCAAGAACTGCAAGACCCAAGAATGTAAAGATTGGGCTTTTCTGTTCCTGTGAAGCCCTGCGATCAAGGAATGGAACTGTTGCCCATACAAGTCCTCCGACAGTCAAGAGAACAATAGCGACAAGTTCGCCACCCTCAAACTTGAGATCTTTAAGCATCTGGAACTCAGCCCAGAAATACCATTCAGGCTTGATACCGACAGGTGCAGGTGCAAGCGCATTGGCTTTCACTCCTATTCCCCATGGATATACTGCGGCAAGATAAACAAGCAGGGCAAAACCGATAAGCCAGCCGATTCCATCTTTGGCAAGAAAGGTCGGGAAAAACTTCTCGTACCCTTTAATCAAGCCGGACTCTTTGTAACCAATCGGAGCTGATGTACCAAGAATCTGAACAAGAGCCAGATGGGCTGAAAGCAACAGCAGGATCAGGCCTGGAAGCAGAACAACGTGCATGGAGAACATACGGGTAAGCGTTTCGCCACTTACATCTTCACCACCACGAAGAATACTGACAAGCAATGCACCGCCGGGAGCGACTTTTGGAGTTTCGGTACCAACCTGGGTAGCAAAAAATGCCAGTTCGTTCCAGGGAAGAAGGTATCCTGTAAATCCAAAACCGAGGGTCAGCACGAGAAGTATAAAACCACTCACCCACATAAGCTCACGGGGTTTGCGGTATGACTTCATAAAGAAAGTGCTGAACATGTGAATAAATGCCATCAGCGCCATGAGATTGGCCGACCATGCATGGATCTGGCGAAGAAGCCAGCCAAACGGAATCTCTTTCTGGATGAAGACAAAAGAAGCAAAAGCTTCAGATTCGGTTGGTTTGTAGTACTGCAGCAGCAGTAAGCCGGTCAGAATCTGGATAATGAAGAAGAAAAGGGCCAGTCCACCAAAGTAATACCAGAATGAGAGGCGGTGTTTTGGAACTTCTTTTTTCTTCAGGTAATCAATTACCGGAAGCACTACATAAAAGCGCTCCTGGAACCACGCACCCAGAGGGCCAAGACGTGAATCCTTGTACGGATTCGAATCCGGACGATCTACCGCGGGTTTATAAACACCACTTTGTGATGCTGCCGGTTTTGCAGCAGCCGGTGGGGTTGCGGGTTTTGCAGCAACCGGAGCTGCCGGCTTGGCGGCACCCGGAGCGGCGGGTTTCGGCTTGGCGGGAATATTTCCTGCCGAAGCGTTCTGATTGTTTTCAGCCATCTTTCCTGACTCCCTTGTTTTTCAAGAATTAAAGGTTAAGCTTTTGCGATAATAAGATTTTCCCCTTCAACCCTTACTTTAAACGAGGCTAAAGGTAAAGGCTGCGGGCCGGAAATGATTTCTCCGGTCTGCTTGTACTTTGCTCCATGACAGGGGCAGGCGATAAGACTCTGGGCATTATCCCAATGTACAAGGCATCCAAGATGGGTACAGACAGCACTGCATGCAGTAAGCTTGCCGTTGTCGTTGACAACAAGAATTTTGTCCTTGTTAAACTGAAAAATCTTGAAGCCTTTCAGGGGAACTTCAGATGCTTTTCCTACAACCAGTTCTTTGACGTTTGTTGCCGTCTTGGTTGGAGGAATAATGTACTTGACTACAGGATAAAGTGTAGAGATGGCTACAGCAGCGCCGATACCTCCTACAATTTTTCCGAGAAAACTGCGGCGCTCGAAATCAACTCCCTTAAGGCCCTCCTCCCGTGGCTTACCGCCTGGAACGGAACCGGATGAAGAGACTGGTGCACCTGCTCCAAGTGCGCCCAACCTTGACGGACTCTTGAAATTACCTTGTTGTGCCATTACGATCTATCTCCTTTTTAAAACTTTTTGTTATCAAATCAATAATGCAAGTACCTCCCGGCGGTTCAACGACAGCCACTTTCTTTCAGCTATGCTTGATTCTTTTCCTGAACAGCAATCATTTTGAAAGCAATTCCGAATAGGGCAAACAAACTGTCCAATTTATATTTTTTTTAACGATTAATCCAATCCAGAGAACTTTTAATATTATTATAGCTGTCATACATCGTGGATGACTTCCCGTCGCGCCATATGCGGCTTCGGGTAAAAACCCTCATAAATCTTGACTGCAGGCGCCCTGGATTGAGAAATTCTGATATTCCTTTTATACCCTCTATCTGATTACCGTCTATCTGCAATGACATTCCGGATGCAAACCTTAGGTAGAATGGCCCGGCATCCAGCACCTGATTGTGATGAACCTTCAAACAAATATTCTCATACTGCAACTCAAGATCCCTGCTGTGGAGCGGCGAAAAAAAGCCTCGTCTGAAATTGCGTTCCCTGAAATTCACTTTGTCCAGCACAGTCACTTTACCAGTCGTATTGTCGTGCAGAAGCAGCAGAACAAGGGGTTGATAAGCGTTGTCGTTAAAAAACGTCACATAATAAATCAAGTCAACCCGCTCTGAAAAAGCCCGACCCCAATACCAGCGGGCAAGATACTCCTGCATCGGCAAAGCTCCCACATTATGGTCATGGTATCCGATCGCACTGACAGGAATGTTTTGAACAGCACCGCTCTTTTGATCAATAATTTCAATCTTACCTTCAACATCAGCCTTCGGAACACTCAAGAGCCACTGGTGAAGGGGAACTCTGCCGGCATTGTTTTCATCTTTTTTTTCGTAGACAATCCTGCGGCAGGAGGAAAACAAAAACGTTGCTTTTACAGCTTTTTGACGGGCAGGAAAGGAAAAATCGATATCCAGAGCATACTCATCTTTCAAGCTGTCGTAAGTAAAACGGTTTTTTTCGAACCTTACGCCGATATCAGATCGACTGCTTTCGAAAAGTCCATTACTTCCCTCTTTAATAAAATTAAGGATCTCGCGACCGTTTTCGTACAACTGGAAACTAAACCCTGAGTAATCGGACGGCAGAGGAGCTTCTTGGGTTATCCCATTTTTCCATTGTTCATAATGATTGGTATAGTATGGAGAAAATGGAAACCCCGAAAACCAGATAATGACAAAAGAAAAACCGCTGAGCTTATCTTCAGCATCAAAATACCACCACTCATATGCTCCTGCCTGCTGTAAATCATGCCAGACTTCCTGATCACGCTCGGTCGTAATATTCATGCCTGCATTGGGTTATGTTCAAACACGGAAGCTGTGCTCGATGCTTTGCATGACATGTGATACCTTTGTAAATGTGGAAAGCAGGAAAAAAAGAGTGGACACTCATTCTATGTCCGGGGCAACTTCGAGGAAACTGCCGTTACTGGGTGTGGACAGAGAGGGAATCGAACCCCCGACACAAGGATTTTCAGTCCTTTGCTCTACCAACTGAGCTACCTGTCCCTTTTTCGTGAGGCAAAGTATAGGAATAAATCTTCTTTTTTCAAAAGGAAAAAACCAAAAACGGGGGTAAGCACTTTTGTGCTTACCGTAATCATGTTCCCCGGTCAAGCCGGAACTGTGATTGTTTCAATACCTTTCTGTATACGCCTGAGCACGGTCTCCTTACCCAGCACCTCAAGCATATGATAAAGACTTGGGCCGAAACTTACTCCTGAAGTCAGTATTCTCAGTGGATGGATAAGATAGGCTGCCTTAAGACCTTTGGGAGCCACAAACTCTTTAAGATTTGCCTCAATATTCTCAGCACTGAACTCCTCAAGAGAGTCAAGCACTGCACTGAACTCACCAAGCAGAACATTGGTATCAGCCGCCCAGCGTTTTTGAACAGCCTCTTCATCATAAGATTCAGGCTCGAAAAAGAAGTAGGAAGAAAAGGTTACAAATTCATGTTCAAATCCTACCCGCTCACGCATGAGCTCTATCACTTTTCCAAGATATTCGTCCCCTGTAATAACCTCACGCGGCATCAACGACTCTTTCTTTGCAAGTTCACCGAGAAGAATCGGCTTTATGACCTCAATAATTTTATCTGAAGCACGATTCTTGATGTACTGTTTTTCAAACCAGTTGAGCTTGTCAACATTAAAAACCGCACCGGCCTTTGCTACCCTTTCAAGTGAAAACTTGTCGACAAGCTGCTGCATACTGTAGACCTCCTGCTCGCTGCCCTCACCTTCATTCCAGCCCAGCATGGCAACAAAATTAACAATAGCATCACAACTGTATCCCTTCCGGACATAATCCTCAACGGCAACATCGCCCTGCCGTTTGCTGAGTTTTGAGCGATCAGCATTAAGCAGAAGCGGGAGATGGGCAACCTTGGGAGGTTCCCAACCAAAGAATTCGTAGAGAAGAAGATGCTTCGGCATAGAGGAAAGCCACTCTTCACCTCTGATAATATGGGTGAACTCCATCAGATGGTCGTCAATAACACTGGCAAAATGATAGGTTGGAAACCCATCGGATTTCATCAGCACCTGATCGTCAATAGTCGCAGAGTCAAACTCTACAGGGCCCCTGATAATATCTTCAAACCAGACCGAAACATAATCGGGCACTTTCATGCGGATTACATAGGGCGATCCCTCATCAAGCTTTTTTTGGATCTGACCGGGTGGCATGGAACCACCCATCTCTTCAGGAAGCCATTTGCGGTTGTATTTCGGCTGGAGTCCCTGCTTTATCTGAAGCTGTCGGTTTTCTTCAAGCTCTTCATGGGTTGCAAAGCAGTAGTAAGCGTGATTATCGTCAAGCAGTTGCTGGCAATATCTGGCATAAATGTCAAGCCGTTCAGACTGAACATAGGGCCCGAAATCACCGCCATGTTCCGGACTTTCATCAGCAATAATTCCTGCCCATTCAAGAGTTTTGATAAGATTTTTCTGCGCTCCCTCTACTTTCCTGGTTTGATCGGTATCTTCAATACGTATAACGAAAGTTCCATTCATTTTCTTTGCAAACAGGTAGTTATACAGTGCGGTTCTCAGTCCGCCTACGTGTAAATAGCCTGTTGGAGAAGGTGCAAACCTGGTTCTAACCCTTTTACCAACCATAATGAGCGTTGTACTGTTTATTATTGACACAGAACTATTGCATGAGCAATGAATTTAAGAAAAACTCACTGCTTTTGGATACACAAGATAACAGTTTAACCAGAAATTCTTGAGCCTGCAGGAATAATGGATATAACTTTCTGCTCTATCAGCACATCTCACATAAACTTTTTGGTTTCGATTGCAGTTTTACTTTTAATTACTTTAAATGTAGTAAGTTACATTTTACGTCACCACTCAAGACTTGTTATGCCTGAAAATCCCTTTAAAAAGCCGGTAAAAGATACTTCCCAAAATAAATTCAAGCCGGTGAAAGACGATGAAGAAAAGGCTGGATGGTTTCAGGGAACAGGACAAAGCCCTCAGGCAAAATTTCCCCGGTTCATATTTTTTATGATGGCTGCCCTGCTGATGCTTTTTGTTTTTCAACGTTTTTTTGCTAATCCCGCGAACCCTGAAATAACCTATAACGAGTATAAAACGCTTCTTTCCCAAACTCTTGTTACTGAAATAACGGTTAAAACATTTGAGGATAAGTCAGCCATTCTGAATGGAAAACTTAAAACTGTTACTCCCCTATCTCTGATCAACAATACAAGCCTTCCTTCTGACCGGTTTGCGGTCAGAATCCCTTCATTCAGCCTGGAGCAAGCTGACATCCTTGCAGAAAAAGGAATCCGTATCAAAGTTGAGGAGGGCACCAGCCCCCTGAATACCTTTTTAGTACTGTTTGCTCCCTGGATTATTTTCGGTGTTATTTATTTTTTTCTCTTCAGGCGAATGAACAGTCAAAACAGCGGACAGGCAAAAAATATTTTCAGCTTCAGCAAAAGCCGTGCAAAGCTTGTCAGTGAATTTGATGTTAAAACCACCTTTAAGGATGTTGCCGGCGTTGATGAGGCGATTGAAGAACTGCAGGAAACTGTCGAATTCCTTACTAATCCTGAAAAATTCCAGCGAATCGGTGGAAAAATCCCTAAAGGAGTACTGCTCCTCGGCCCTCCCGGTACTGGTAAAACTCTTCTGGCAAAAGCTATTGCAGGCGAAGCCAAAGTGCCTTTTTTCTCAATATCAGGAGCTGATTTTGTTGAGATGTTTGTCGGTGTTGGAGCAGCAAGGGTAAGGGATCTGTTTGAGCAGGCAAAGAAAAATGCCCCATGTATTGTTTTTATCGATGAAATTGATGCGGTTGGCCGCAGTCGCGGAGCAGGCCTTGGAGGAGGGCATGATGAACGGGAGCAGACCCTGAACCAGCTTCTTGTGGAAATGGATGGCTTTACAACAAGCGAGAATGTTATCCTTATTGCAGCAACCAACCGCCCGGATGTGCTTGATACTGCACTGCTCAGACCGGGCAGGTTTGATCGACAAATTACTATTGACAAACCTGATATTCGGGGACGTGAAGCTATTTTAAAAATTCATACCCGCAATACTCCCCTGGCAGAAAATGTCGATATCAACATTCTTGCAAAAAGCTCTCCCGGATTTTCAGGTGCCGACCTTGCGAATCTGGTCAATGAAGCAGCACTTCTTGCCGCTCGCACCGATCAGCCGCTTATTACTGCAGATAATTTCGAGCAGGCTCGCGATAAAATCCTTATGGGTCCGGAAAGAAAAAGCATGTTTATTTCTGATGAGCAGAAAAAACTGACAGCCTACCATGAAGCCGGCCATGTGCTTGTATCGACATATACAAAGGGATCCGATCCGATCCATAAGGTTACGATTATCCCGAGAGGCAGAAGTCTGGGGCTTACGGCATACCTCCCTCTTGAAGACCGCTACACTCATAATAAGGAGTATCTGCTGGCAATGATTACCTATGCCCTTGGCGGCAGGGTCGCTGAAGACATTATATTTCATGAAACAAGTACAGGTGCAGCAAACGATATAGAAAAAGCTACAGATATTGCCCGCAGAATGGTACGGCAATGGGGAATGAGCGAAACTCTCGGCCCGATCAATTACGGAGACAGCAACAAGGAGGTGTTTCTTGGAAAAGATTACTCCCATATACGCGAGTACAGTGAGGAAACTGCCCTTCAGATTGATATCGAAGTTAGAAATATTATAATGACCTGCATGGAGAATGCTAAAAGCATTCTCAACGAAAAAAGTTCGATTCTGCATCGCCTTGCGGGAGTGCTTATTGAAAAGGAGTCTCTCAATGCAGCCGAGATAAAAGAGATTATAGGTTACGAACCGCCGCTTCCCGGCCTCGCAATGTCATAACGGGATTAACGGGATATTACCCATGCAACTCATCGGTTTACTTGGTATCGGCATTGGAGCCGGCCTGCTTTCAGGAATGTTCGGTGTTGGCGGGGGACTTGTAATAGTTCCGGCAATGGTACTCTTTTTCGGCATGACCCAGCATACAGCTGTCGGCACCTCACTTATTGCGCTGCTTCTGCCGGTTGGGCTTCTTGGGGTAATCGAGTATTATCGTGCAGGAAAAATTTCGATGGAAAACATTTTGATTGGGCTTATCATTGCTGCGGGACTTTTTGCCGGAGCTTATTTCGGAGCGAAAATTGCGACGCATCTTTCAAATGACCTCCTCCGTAAAGCTTTCGCCGTTTTTATGGGAATTGTTGCTTTTCATTTGTGGTTTAAGTAAATATAAGTCTTACAATAACCTAAGCTTTATAGAACCATGGGAAACACAACGACAAAAGCAGACCTGGTCAATGTAATTGCCCACAAAACAGGCTTGACAAAGAATGAAACAGAATCAATAGTTGACAGCTTGTTTGAGAGTATTATTGACTCTCTGAAAGAAGGAAAAAGAATTGAAATAAGAGGGTTCGGCTCATTCAATATCAGGTTTAAAAATCTGCGTCAGGCAAGAAATCCGAGAACCGGAGAGAAAGTTACTGTCGATCCAAAAAACGTACCGACTTTTAAAATCTCAAAAGAGTTCAAGCTCGCCGTAAGTGAAAGTCTGAAACCCGGTAGCAAATAGACCCATCATTGCTCGCTACTATATAAAGAAGAGCCACCATATCAAGACAAAAAACGGGATAAGAACAGGTATTGAGTATTTAAAAATATACTCAATGAATCCAGGCACTTCAACCTTGCCTTGAGTAGCAATATTTTTTACCATAAAATTCGGAGCATTGCCTATATAGGTCAATGAGCCGAAAAATACTGATGCCATGGAAATGGCCATCAGATAAATATCAGAGCTTACATCTCCAGAAACGGGAGAGCTTACTCCATGTGCAAATTTCTGCATATCGGAAACTGAGTTGATATCCATTCCAAACTTGCCTGAAGCTCCGGCTAAAAAGCTCAGATAGGTTGGCGCATTATCAAGAACTCCCGACAAAACGCCTGTCATCCAGTAAAAGCGTGTTACTGAAAATCCACCGCCGTGGGCTGATGCATAATCGCCCATAAGCTCAAGCGCAGGAATCATTGTTGCAAATATTCCGATAAAAAGAAAGGCTACCTCTCGAATCGGTATAAAGTTAAAATTATTGCCTTTAAGCGCCTCCTTATCAGCAGTTGTATACGCAGCAAAAGCAACAGCAAACATAAGCAGTTCACGAATACCAAAGGGAAGATGCAGCATGGTCTGAAGACTCGGCAACCAGGAAATAACTGAAGGGTCGAGAAAGACTGCGCCTATCACCATAGCGAGATACATGAAGCTTTTTGCTCCAACGACGCTCACTTTGCCGGATTGTTCAGGTGCCGCGGTCTCTCGGTTCCCAACCCTGCTGTCTAACACAATAAAGATCAGAATCAGACCACCAAGCGTGAGAATCCAGGGAAACCATATTTTTTGGACTGCCCAGAAAAACGGCACTCCTTTTAAGAATCCTAAAAACAGAGGTGGATCGCCAATAGGGGTTAACGCTCCTCCTATATTGCTGACAATAAAAATAAAAAACACGATATGAAACGCCTTGATTCGCCCTTCATTGATACGAATAAAGGGCCGGATAAGAAGCATGGAGGCGCCTGTTGTTCCGATAACATTTGAAACCAGTGCTCCGGCTAAAAGCAATGCTCCGTTAATGAGTGGACTCCCGCGTCTCTCAATCCTGATAAGAATTCCACCGGAAACGACAAAGAGGGCTGTTATCAATGCAATAAACGAGAGATACTCTTCAAGCGAATGCAGAAGAATCCTGCCCCCCTGCTCCATTACAAACAAGTAATATGCAGCAACGATTCCGCCAAGCCCGATGGATACTTTGCTGTAATGATGCTCCCAGAAGTGAGAATAGAGGAAAGGACCGGTGGCGATCATCAAAAGAAGCAGAATGAAAGGAGCTGCAAGCCAGACTGGGGGGAGGTGATTGTGCAACTGCAAAAGATGAACGGCAGCCAGCGCTGCCGTTTCATTACAATTCGCTGCAATCAGCGATTTACTCATGTTTCTTTCTTACTCCCCTTCAAAGTCAGTAAGAGAGAAAACGCTGTATCCCTTGTCGCGAATTTTCTGTTCGCCACCGATATCAGGCAGGTTAACGATAAAGGCCATTTCAGAAACAATGCCGCCGACCTTTTCGACCAATGCCGCTGCGGCAAGAGCAGTTCCGCCGGTAGCAAGCAGATCATCGACAAGAAGTACCTTCTGACCCGCAACAAGTGCATCAACATGGATCTCAATTTTATCGGTACCATACTCCAGCTCGTACTCCTGTGACACAACATCAGCAGGCAGTTTTCCTGGTTTTCTAACTGGAACAAAGCCTTTGCCAAGCGTGTAAGCCAAGGCACCGCCGATGATAAATCCTCTGGCCTCTATACCTACAATAACATCGAAATCAAGACCTTGAAGCAGGTAGTGCTGAGTCAGATTGTCAATTACCAGCCTGAAACCTACCGGATCCTTGATAAGGGTGGTAATATCACGAAAGAGGATCCCTTTTTTCGGATAGTCAGGAATCGAACGGATACGGGATTTAATGGGCATGGATGGCAATGATTTAGTTGATGGTGCGGTAAGGATTACTGGAAATCAAGATAGCACTCTCCCTTTTAAATTCAAATCATCTCCTAACGACTCAATCAATACCGTCAATTCATTTCCTGACAGAGTACGCGCAACAGCGTGATCACTCTCAACCAGCACCCGAAGATAGTTCGGAGTATAACCGCTGCATTGAGCTATCCCTTTTTTTACCGGCTTACTCGCCTCAAAAAGCACCTTGCACTCTTTTCCTGCATAGCGCTCTTTAAACTGATACTCCTTTCGACGCCCAAGTTCTATGAGTGCTGCATAACGCCTTGCAATCTCACCCGACTCAACCGGGGTTCGCTCATTGCTTGCCACTTGACGTTCAAGAGGGGTCCCTGGTCGTACGGAACAACTGAATACATGAAGATATGCCAGGGGGAGTTCCTCTAGGAAACGATACATCAGTAGAAAATCATCCACGGTTTCTCCGGGATAGCCAACGATCACATCTGTTCCGATGGCACAGTCGGCGATTCGTTCAACCGCATTTTTCACTCGTGATCTGTACATTGCCGTATCATAACGGCGGCGCATTGCCTTGAGAACAGTGTCCGATCCACTCTGGAGAGGAATATGAAAATGAGGAACTATTTTTTCTGATCCTGCAACAAGAGAAATCAACTCATCATCAATAAAATCCGGCTCTATCGAACTGATACGGATACGGCTGACGTCGACATCCTCAAGCTTCAGCAGGAGATCACTAAGCCGAGAGCCCTCATGACGATAATCGCCAATATTAACTCCGGTAAGAACAATTTCCCGATATCCTGACGAAGCCATGGTGTGGGCCCGCTCAACAATTTGAGCCACAGGAAGCGAGCGCGACCCTCCCCTTGCTCTCGGAATCGTGCAATATGCGCAACCATAGTCGCAGCCATCCTGTATTTTCAAAAACGCACGGGTCCGGTCAGAACTCTCTGCCGACGGTAAAGAGTATCCGGGATAAACCTCATCAAAAGTACCGGCTGGAGAGACCTTGACAAGCGGAGAGACAATCGTTCCGGAAATGATATCGTCGTACGATTGTATATTGAATTTATCGTTGCTGCCAAGAATGGCGTCTACACCCTCTATTGAAGCAAGAATTTCCGGATTCAACTGAGCATAACATCCGACGACTGCAACCCGGCTGGCAGGATTTTTTCTTATGATTCCCCTGATTTTCTGACGGCTTTTCTTTTCTGCCTGTTTTGTAACTGCACAGGTATGCACAATAATAAGATCAGCGCCCTCTTCTATTGACCGCAACTCCCAGCCTTGCTGACATAAATCATCAAGAATAGAGGAGGTTTCAGCATAATTCAGTTTACACCCAAGGGTTACTGCAGCAACTCGCTTATGAATATGATCGTTCATATCTCTATTTTTTCGGCATTGTACTACTTCAAAAGCCTCAATCTTTATAGAAAGAGTTCCCCGCCTTTTTCTTTATCATGTAAGACAGTAATTTTGTATCGTCTCTTGTAAATTGATCGAATTTCTCATAAAAAGTTATATGAATTCCTCTCCTTTCTCTTGCGGTTTCGCAATAATTATAGGCCCGCCAAATGCCGGCAAGTCGACCCTGCTCAACGAGCTGCTCGACTATAAACTTTCAATTGTAACACCTAAGCCGCAAACCACAAGGAAAAAAATCACAGGAATATACCACAACGATACCTGTCAGATAATATTTCTCGATACACCGGGCATCATGAAGCCTCAGCAGCAGTTGCATGAATCGATGCTTGAAATTATCAGAACTACCCTGAAAGATGCTGATATCGTGATTGCCCTGCTGCCTTTTTCCGGGAAAAAAGATCTTTTTGACAGGGAATTCGCTGAAGAATTGTTCAATGACTGGCTGAAACCATCGGGGAAAAAGGTTATTGCCGTGCTCAACAAATGCGATCTGGTAACCACTGCCCGTCAGCTTGAAGCTGAAGAGATTGTAAAAAGCACATGGAATCCGGCAGCAGTCCTCTCTGTTTCAGCATTGAAAGCCAGTAACCTCCCGCAGCTCATAGAAGCTATCCGTCCTTTTCTTCCACTCCATTATCCTTTATATCCTGAAGATACTCTCAGCACGGCTCCTGAGCGGTTTTTTGTCAGTGAAATCATCCGTGAAAAGATATTTCTGCTCTATGGCCGTGAAGTTCCTTATTCAACCGAAGTAGTCATTGACGAATTCAAGGAGCAGCATGAAGCCGACCCGACAAGAAAGGATCTTATCCGCTGCTCGGTCATCGTTGAGCGTGAAACACAGAAGCAGATCCTTATTGGACACAAGGGAGTCGCTTTGAAAAAACTGGGTCAGACTGCAAGAAAAGATATAGAGGAGATGCTGGGACGTCCGGTATTTCTTGAACTCTTTATAAAAGTGCGGCCGGATTGGAGAAAGAAAAACAACCTGCTGAAAAGTTACGGTTATTAATCACCCGTACCATTACTGACACAACAAAAAAAAGCCTTCCCTGTTAAGAGAAGGCTTTTTTTATAGAGAGTAGACCGAAAAAGAAACGTTAATTCTCAACCGGCTTTTGTTCGCTGCTCTTTCTGTCAGATGATTTAACAGGAGGTTCAAGTTCAGCGGATGCTGCCTCGATCTCCTTTTTCTCATTTGGATGAGCAAGCAGGTATGCCTCAATCTCTTCCTTGTTCTTATCCTTGAAATATTCAAGGGCAGAAAGAATAATGCGCTTGTTTTCCTTATCGAATTCAATGACGCGAAGAGGAAGTTCATCGCCAATCTTGAATGAAGAGTGGATATCCTTTACACCGCCCTGAAGAAGGTGCGATACAGGAACAAAACCATCAACATCTCCAGGAAGAATCACAATAACACCTTTTTCGATGATCTGTGAAATCTGTCCAGGTGTTTCGGCTCCGACAGCATATTTCTGCTCAAACTCGTCCCATGGATCCTGATTGATCTGCTTGTGGCCAAGAGCAATACGGCGGGCATGAACGTCGAACTTAAGCACCTTGACTTCCAGCTCCTGGTTCTTTTTGACGAGTTCACTTGGATGACGGATTTTCTTCGTCCATGAAAGGTCTGAAATATGAACCAGACCGTCTACACCAGGCTCCAGCTCAACAAACACACCAAAATCAGTGATGTTGCTGACTGTCCCCTTATGCAGAGAGTTTTCAATGTATTTTTCCGAAAGCGCAATCCATGGATCTTCGTTGACTCGTTTCATGGAAAGGGAGAGCTTGGTATGATCCTTGTCAATATTCAGGATGACACACTCAACTTCCTGGCCAAGGGTGACAAACTGACCCGGATGCTTGATATGCTGTGTCCAGCTCATTTCGGAAATATGGACAAGGCCTTCGATGCCCTTTTCGATTTCCACAAAAGCGCCGTAATCAGTAATGGAAACAACGCGACCCTGAGCTTTCGATCCGACAGGGTACTTGAGCTCGATATTTTCCCAAGGGTGAGACTCAAGCTGCTTCATGCCGAGAGAGACTCTCTTGGTATTTTCGTCAAAGCCTACAACAACAACCTTGATAGGCTGGTCAAGTTCAACAACCTCGGAAGGATGATTGATTCTGCCCCATGTGATATCGGTAATGTGTACCAGACCGTCAAGACCACCAAGATCTACAAAAATACCGAAGTCGGTAATATTCTTGACCGTTCCTTCAAGTACCATACCAACCTTGATATTGTCAAGCATCTCTTCACGACGGGCAGCATATGCCTCTTCAAGGATGACTTTATGACTGACAACAATATTCTGTGTAACCGGATTGATTTTGACAACTCTGAAGTCCATCGTCTGACCGACAAGAGCGTCGAAATCGCGAACTGGCTTAACATCAATCTGCGAACCGGGAAGGAATGCTTCAACTCCGGACAGGGAAACGGTCATGCCGCCCTTGACACGATTGATAATCTTACCGTTGATAATTGTATCGTTTTCAATTGAATCATAGATTTTATCCCAGATTCTAAGGACATCCGCTTTCTTCTTTGAAAGAATAAGCTGTCCCATCTTGTCTTCGATGTTCTCAAGATAAACCTCAACATCATCACCGACATTGACTTCATCGTCGGCTCTGAATTCAAGCAGAGATACGATACCTTCGGATTTGAACCCGACATCAATCGTAACATCCTTGTTGGATATCGAGACGATGCGGCCCTTGATAATCTCATCTTCGGTAATTTCATTGAGCGTGCTTGAATAAAGCTGCTCCATCAATGCAAGTTCAGCCGGCTCGTAGTGAGCGAAAAACTTGAGTTTTTTTCTTGCTGGTCTTTCCTTGACCTTCTTGTCCTGTGTAGTAAATGCTTCTGCCATTAATTTTTTCCTTCCTCTCTTGTAGTTAGCCTGCCAGCCGCGAGAGATATCGGCATGGGGTTTCAGGGTTGATAAAAAAAAATCTGTAAACCGCCGGGTAGTGTTTACCGGCCATCCTTCTGTAAATCTAATGCCAGATTATATACAATATCCACCTGGCGCTCTATCGTCAAATCCGACGTATCAATTTCGTGAGCTTCAACGTGCTTTTTCAACGGCGCATGCTCTCTTTCGGCATCCTCACGATCTCTTTTCTTTATTTCCTCTTCAAGCACATCAAGATCAGGCAGTTCGCCTCCATCGGGGCACTTTGCAATCAACTCGGCATATCGTCGTTTTGCTCTTTCCCGGGCATCGGCAACAAGAAATATTTTCAGTTCGGCATCAGGAAAAACAACAGTCCCGATATCCCTTCCATCCATGACAACCCCGCGCTGGCGACCAAGCTCCTGCTGCATCTCTCTGAGCCTGTCGCGAACCGGCTTGAGTGAACTGATAAAACTTACCTCACGACTTACCCGGTTATCCCTGATTTCAGCAGTAATATCACTGTCGTTCAAAAAAACACGGTCGCCGTCAAAACGTATTGCAATATCCTTGATTAAATCGGAAACGCTCTCGGGAGAGCGTCGCAAATCATCGAGTAACCCCTGCCGCAGGGCTTTGAGGGTAACAGAACGATACATTGCACCAGTGTCGATATAGACATATCCAAGCTGCTGCGCCACTCTGCGGGCTGTTGTACTCTTTCCGGAAGCTGCCGGCCCGTCAATGGCAATGATGATACGCTTTTTCCCGATTTGCTTTTTCACACGCATTTTAATTAGACTTTCATTTTATAAAAAATATTTGCTTTTTCCAAACATATTGGTTACATGTTAAAACCCTTGTTTTTTAGTTATTCATATAATATTTCTCTTTATGTCACTTCGCTGCGGCATCGTCGGATTGCCAAATGTTGGAAAGTCTACACTTTTCAATGCCATCACTGCAAAACAGGCTGAAGCGGCCAATTATCCTTTCTGTACCATAGAACCCAATGTCGGAACCGTCCTTGTGCCTGACGAGCGTATGCAGCAGATTGCTGATGTCGTTCATACGCCAACCCTTGTTCCGGCAACACTTGAAATCGTCGATATTGCAGGCCTTGTAAAAGGGGCAAGCAAGGGAGAGGGCCTTGGAAACCAGTTCCTGTCACATATCAGGGAGGTTGATGCGATTGTGCATGTCGTTCGATGTTTTGATGATGATAACATCATCCATGTCGAGGGCCGGATTGACCCTGCTGACGATATTGTCACTATTGAAACCGAGCTGATGCTTGCCGACCTTGACAGTATGGAGCGCCGGATTGAACGCCTGAGAAAAAATGCCAAAAAAGAAAAAGAGCTGCTGCTCCAGCTTGATCTTGCAGAAAAAATAATCACAGGCCTTGCTGAAGGTATTCCTGCACGAAACATTATTGAAACCGCCGAGGAACAGGCAATGGCCCGGCAGTTTTTCCTCTTAACGTCCAAACCCATCCTTTTTGCTGCCAACGTAGCAGAAACCGACCTTCCGGATGGAAACGACTACACAAAAAAGGTTGCGGAAATAGCTGCCGCATCCGGCGCAAAAATGCTGATTATCAGCGCTCAGACAGAAGCTGATATTGCGGAACTTCCTGAAGAAGAGCGTCCGGAATTCCTCGAAAGCATAGGGCTGAGCATGTCCGGCCTTGACCGACTGATTAAAACAGCCTATGACCTGCTCGGACTGCAGACCTATTTTACAGCCGGAGAAAAAGAGGTTCATGCTTGGACAATACGCAAAGGCGCTGCGGCACCGGAAGCTGCAGGAGCAATCCACTCTGATTTTGAAAAAGGCTTTATCCGGGCTGAAGTGATGTCATACCGCGATCTTATTGAGTTAGGTTCTGAGCAGAAAGTCAAGGTCGCCGGAAAGCTCCGCTCAGAAGGCAAGGAGTATATTGTCAAAGACGGCGATGTCATTGTTTTCCGTTTTAATGTATAGCGTACAGTTTTTTAACCGTTGACAGTTTACCACTATTCCGACCGGCAATGATTCATAATGTTTCCTCTGAAAGCCCAATCGGTATTTTTGATTCAGGAATTGGCGGGCTGACTGTTGTCAAGGCTGTTCAGGCCGCCCTTCCCTCAGAACGAATCATCTATTTTGGCGATACAGCAAGGGTGCCTTACGGACCGAAGTCCCAGGTTACCATCAGGAAGTATGCTTCTGACGATACACGCATTCTCATGAGGTATCAGCCAAAAATGATCATTGTCGCCTGCAATACCGTTTCTGCACTTGCTCTAGATGTTGTCGAGAACGCGTGTGGAGCAATTCCTGTCATTGGAGTATTAAAAGCCGGCGCTGAACTTGCTGTAAAGGCGACAAAAAATAACCGTATCGGTGTTATCGGCACTCAGGCGACAATCTCTTCAAATGCCTATGCCAGTGCAATTAAACTGCTTAATCCAGAGATAGAGGTCGTTTCAAAAGCCTGTCCTCTTTTTGTCCCGCTTGCTGAAGAGGGCTTTATTGATCATCAAGCGACAAAACTTATTGCACACGAATATCTCTCAGACTTCAGAAAACAGGGAATTGATACGCTGGTACTCGGGTGTACACACTACCCGATTCTTCGCCAGGTGATTGAAGATACTATCGGTCATGGCATCCGTATCATTGACTCGGCCGAAGCTGTAGCCCTGAGAACACAACAACTCATGACGGAGTCAGAACTGCTTAACCACGTCAGGCAAGCTTCTGCCCCACACCTTCTTGTCAGCGATCTTCCTCAAAAATTCAGCATGCTCTATCAGCTCTTCATGGGTTCAGATATGCCGGATGTTGAACTTGTGGAAGTGTAGCAACTCATGCTATTCTTTTCGCTTTTGCCTTTTGTATCCATACTTGTTACTTTTGACTTTCCACATTTGATTTAAAGCAAAACAGCGTGAAAGTAAACCTCGACAGAACCTCGTCAGGATTCTGCATAGGAGTGCAGGGAACCATATTTGTGGCCGAAGAAAAACTTCAGACAGAGGGAGGATTATACTCTTTCGGCGATGTTGTCCATAATGAGGTCGAGGTGAAACGACTGGAAGCCCTCGGTCTTGTCACCGTTGACGAAGCCGGCTTTAAAAAGCTAAAAAATGCACAGGTGCTTATCCGTGCACATGGAGAGCCTCCTTCGACCTACAGGATTGCCAAAGAAAACAATCTCGCCATTACCGACACAACCTGTCCTGTAGTTTCAAGGCTTCAGCGAACAACCCGAATGCTTTATAAGCTGGGCTACCAGATCATTATCTACGGCAAACATACCCACCCAGAGGTTATCGGCATCAACGGTCAATGCGATAATTCCGCTGTCATTATCAAACACCCCGACCTCAGCGACCCCGAAGAGATACGTGCGCTTGATCCGGCAAAAAAAACAGCGCTTATTTCCCAGACCACCATGGATATTCCCGGGTTTTATGAGCTGAAGGAAAATCTTGAACGCTATTTCGCACCGGCCGGCTCCGGAAAACCGGCTCCATGGATGGCCATCCGTGATATTGACATTACGGCCGATATGACAAGCGTGATTGCCATGCCGCAGCATGTGTTCAAGGATACAATCTGCCGGCAGGTATCGAGCAGAAACCAGAAACTCCATGACTTCTCTCTTGCCAATGACACGGTCATCTTTGTAGCAGGGAAAAAAAGCTCAAACGGTCAGGTGCTTTTCAATATCTGCAAAGCGGCAAACCCGCACAGTTACTTTATTGAAGATGTCGACGAACTTCAGGGTAGATGGTTCATGAACAGTGAAGGAAAGACGGTTGACAATGTCGGCGTATGCGGTGCAACCTCAACGCCAATGTGGCTTCTTGAAAAAGTGGCCAGCTCTATTGAACAGAACTTTGGACAAACTTCATGAATTCACTCTCTCTTACCATCAACGGGCAGCACGTTACGGCCTCACCCGATCTATCGATTCTTGAAGCCGCAACTAAAGCCGGCATTGAGATTCCTACCCTTTGTTTTCATGATTCCCTTCACGAAACGGGGTCATGCTGGATGTGCATTGTGGAAATCAAGGGGAAAAACCGTTTTGTTCCAGCATGCCACACGCTCGTATCGGAAGGCATGGTCATTGAAACTGACAATGATACCCTGAACTCGATGAGAAGGCAAAGCCTTGAAAACATCATCGAAGAACATAGCGGTGACTGCATGGGACCCTGTGAACTGTCATGCCCTGCAGGTTGCGATATTCCAGACTTTATCGCAGCAATTTCTCAACAGAATGACAGAGAGGCTCTCAAAATAATCAAGGACACAATTCCTCTTCCAGGAATCCTCGGCAGAATCTGCCCTGCTCCCTGTGAAGACGAATGCAGAAGGCATGGCATAGATACTCCCGTGTCTATCTGTTCCCTGAAACGGTATGCCGCTGATAGAGACAGCGCAGAAACCGATCGGTTTGTTCCTGAAATTGCCCGGAAAACAGGGAAAAAAGTAGCGGTTATAGGAGCTGGACCAGGCGGACTTAGCGCTGCTTACTTTCTGCTCCGCAATGGACATGCAGTAACAATTTTCGAATCCAGTGATCATGCCGGAGGTATGATGCGCTATGGAATTCCCCGCTTCAGACTTCCCGAAAATGTTATTGAGAGTGATATTGCAACACTGCTGGCTATGGGTGTTGAGTTCCGCTTCAACACAACATTCGGCAGACATATCAATGCCGACACCCTGAAAAAGGAATATGATGCCCTGTTTCTTGCTGTAGGGGCACAGATTGCCTCACGCATGAACATTCCCGGTGAACATGAACCCGGAGTAATCAGCGGTATTGAGTTTCTTCGTAAAGCATCTTGCGGCGAGCCCCAGCATGTCGGAGAGCGTGTCATAGTAACAGGTGGCGGAGATACAGCTATTGATGCTGCACGAACAGCGATTCGTCTTGGAGCATCAACAGTAACCATCCTGTATCGACGCTCAAAACTTGAGATGCCGGCAAATCCCGCCGAAATTAAGGACGCGCTTGCCGAAGGCATCTCACTTATTGAGTACGCTGCTCCTGTGGCAATCAGAACCCTCAACGGTTCACTTGAAATCACCGCAATACGAATGCAGCCAGGCGAACAGGACCATACCGGGCGCCGCAAGCCGGTCCCTGTCGAAGGGTCAGAGTTCACTGTAGCCGCTGATACTATTATATCTGCAATCGGACAGCAGATTGATCCTGATGCAGGGCATGCCGCAGAAATAGGCATTGAGAAGGGCGGGGAACTTCAAGTACATCCCGAGACCCTGCAGTCCCTGGTACCATGGATATTTGCCGGAGGAGACTGTGTAACCGGCACCAATATTGCAATACGCGCTGTTGAGCAGGGGAAACGTGCTGCTCAAGCCATCAACCTCTTTTTAAACGGTGAAGTGCCCATTGCCGGGAAACACTCTTTCAACTCGTCCTTCGGAGCAAGGGATGAAGCTCCAAAGGCATTCTATCAGGGTAAACCTCCAGCAGAAAGAGTCCCAATGCCTGAATTATCCCTCGAAAAACGATCAAAAAGTTTCGTAGAAGTTGCCTTAGGCTACAGCGAAGATTTTGCCCGCCAGGAAGCCCTGAGATGCCTCCAGTGCCGGTGCGGCGCCATCACAGATTGCCGTCTGAGGGAGCTTTCAAGTCGTTTTGCTCCCTTTACAAAGGCAGAAACCCATGATCATACAGGCTTTTATAAAGCGGCAAAAGCCGATATACTTATGGAAAGAGAGAAGTGCGTTGACTGCGGAATATGCGTCCGCATGCTTGAGCAGTCAGAAGGCGATGCAGCCTTTGAGGGTGCCCTCATAACAGAAAGCTGTCCTACCGGGGCGATTTCCTTAAACGGGAGGTAACAACAAAACGTTACTTTTTTGGAGATTTCAGGAAGTCAAAGATATGACCGAACAAGGTCGTGACAGAATGCAATATGTTCTTGAACCAGAGACCAATATGTTGAAAAGCTTCATGCGTCGCACCTCCTGTGAGCTGGAGATAGGCCGCATAAAGCACCAGAACAGCAGCTATCACAAGAAATAATCGCATGACTCTTCTCAAAAAAGAGAACAGGATCATGATCGCAATGATAACCGCGATAACAAACACTACAGGATGACCAACGAGATAGTCAATAGCTTTTTCCATAGTTACGTTCTCTTTGTTTAAAGATATTCCTGTAAGATCCCCGCAATTTTTATAGAAGGTGAAGCGCTGGCAAGCTTATCCCGTGCTGCAAGCAACTCCCTGCGCATAGCAGCAGCCGAGTCAGGGTTATCAAGAATCATTCTGGCAGTCCGGTATATCTCCGCTCCGTTAGCCTCATGCTGGATAAGTTCAGGAACAGCCCTCTCACTGCTCCCAAGTCCTTTAGCAACTATATTGGCCAGTGATATATTTTTCAGCTTTACAACGAGACGCCCTATCAGGTAGTTAAGCATCCCCGTTTTATAGACAACAATCATCGGTACGCCAAAACAAAGCGATTCAAGGGTTGCTGTTCCTGAGGTTACTAAAGCAAGATCACTGTACTGCATGACCTCATAGGCTGAACACTGTATAATGGAGAGATCCCTGTACTGGGCCAACTGAGTATAACTGGAGTCATCAAGATGCGGAGCACGACCGAATAGAAATACCACCCGGTACTCCCTGCTCAGCAGTCGGGCAGCTTTAAGCATTTCAGGCAGGATATGAGCTATCTCCTGCGGGCGACTTCCTGGAAGAAGCCCGATAAGCCTTATATCCGGCGCGACAGAATGCTTCTGTACAAATAACTCTCTGGAAGGAAGAGAGAGTTCTGCAAGCTGCTCAATCACCGGGTGACCGACAAATTCCGCAGCTATGCCATGCCGGCGAAAAAAATCAACCTCAAAATCAAAAATAACAAGCAGTCGATCTACATCTCGCCTGATAGCCTTTACACGCCCCTCTTTCCATGCCCAGACCTGGGGGGAGATATAATAGATAACCGGAATATCAAGCTCACGAAAAAAGCGCGCCATCAGCAGGTTCATGCCCGGGTAATCAACAAGCAGAGCAGCCAGAGGCTTTTCCCTTCGCACCGCCTCCTTGAGATCACGAATAACACGTCGCAGAAATCCCGTATGCTTCAGCACATCAACAAATCCCATGATACTCGTCTGTGAGCAATCATAAAGCAGATCAGCGCCAAGAGCCCGAAGTTTTTCACCGCCTATACCGAACACCTTGACATCAGGCCTTGCCTTCAACAGTTCAGCAATCACTCCGGCGGCATGCATATCACCTGAAACTTCACCAGCTAAAACAAAAAGCTTCTTTGCCATCAAAAAAGAGAGATAATTGGATGAACGACAGGGAAACTGTATTTTCCGACATCACAACATTGACTTACTACGTTTCGATTTTCATTATATCAAAATCAATAAAGAATGCAAGTTAAATTCGGTACTGACGGATGGCGAGCGATTATAGCAAAGGATTATACCTATGATAACCTGAAACTGGCAGCACTCGCCTCTGCCCGTTACTTTCTCCAGCATCCAAACAGCGCAAAGGGTGTATGTGTTGGTTACGATACCCGTTTCATGTCAAGAGAGTTTGCAGAATATACCGCTGAAGTCTTCTCATCCCAGGGACTGAAGGTATTTCTGTCAGACAGTTTTGTTTCAACTCCCGCTGTCTCTCTCTATACAAAAGCAAAGCAGCTTGCAGGCGGAATTGTCATTACTGCATCACACAATCCTGCCATCTATAACGGGTTCAAGGTCAAGGCCTCCTACGGCGGTCCGGCTCACCCGGAAGTTATTGCGGAAATTGAAACTATCCTTCCGCAAATTGATCCGCAAACCCCGGTTGTACCCGATTCTAAACTGATCGAGCTGACCGATATGAAAGGTTTTTATCTGACCTATCTGAAAAGCAGCATTGATCTTCCGCTTATTCGCGAGTCAAGAATAAAAATTGCCCATAACGCCATGTTCGGCGCCGGCCAGGATCTTATCACCAGCCTGTTTGATGAATCGATGCTCAGCTGCTATCACTGCAGCATCAACCCGGGTTTCGGAGGCATTAATCCCGAACCTATTCCTCAGTATATCGAAGAATTTATCGAGTTCTTTAAAGAGGTTGAGCCTGATGTCGCCATAATCAATGACGGAGATGCAGACAGAATAGGCATGCTCGATGAAAACGGCGCTTTTGTGGACTCCCATAAACTCTTTGCCATTATCCTCAAGGATCTTGTTGAACAGAAGCATCAAACCGGCGAAGTTGCAAAAACATTTGCCCTTACTGATGTAATCGATAAAATCTGCAAAAAGTATAACCTTATCATGCATGAACTGCCGGTCGGATTCAAGCATGTCAGTAAGCTCATGACGACCAACAACATCCTTATCGGAGGTGAAGAATCCGGTGGCATAGGCATTACCTCATTCCTTCCTGAACGAGATGGCGTTTACACAGGTCTGCTGATCCTTGAAATGATGACCCGCAGAGACAAAAAACTTTCTGAGCTTGTTCAGGAACTCTACGATGAATACGGGTTTTTCTGTTATAACCGACTCGACCTGCGCGTCAGCGACGAAATAAAACAGGCTATTATTGACCGCGCATCCACAGGCAACCTTGAAAATATTGCTGGATACAAAATCCTGAAATTCAACAATCTTGACGGCTTCAAATATCACTTTGAAGGTGGATGGATGCTGATACGACCTTCCGGAACAGAACCGGTACTGCGCCTCTATTGTGAAGCCGACTCACAGGAAAAGGTTGACAAGGTTCTTGCTTTTGCAGCAAAGCTTGCCTGATAAGCTATTGAGCAATAATTACTGAATGACGATTTGCCTGGATTTTCCATCAGGGAGATCGTCATTCAGCGTTTGCCCGATTTAATTGAGAGTCCCAGCGCATGAATTTCAGTGTTCTGACGTCGAAACAGGTGAGCATTCAAATATGTTTCCTGGGAGATAAAGCCAATTGTATGAGTTTACAGCTAATGCGGAAAAGACAGCAATCGTCAGCGCATTGAAAAATAGTGCATTGCAAAAATCAGGTATGGCATCGAAAGAAGAGTCGTTCAGGTACCTTGTTGCCGAACACCAGGAAATGGTCATCAATACCTGCTACCGATTTGTCTTTAACCGGGAAGATGCTGAAGATCTTGCCCAGGGTGTTTTTATCGAAGTATTCCGATCTCTTGAACAGTTCAGGGAAGAAGCCAAACTATCAACATGGATATACCGGATCGCCGTTACTAAATCCCTTGACCACCTGCGCCGTTTGAAACGGAAAAAACGGTTCAGCTCATTAAAAAGAGTAATCGGGATTGAGGATCCGTCCTCCGACATTGCAGCTCCACACAGTGATAATCCTCTCGAAGCATTAGCCGGAAACGAGCAGGCCGACATCCTGCAGAACGCTCTCTGGACACTCCCCGACAGCCAGAAAACCGCGTTTCTGCTCAGCAAACAAGAGGGATTCAGTAATCAGGAAATCGCTGATATTCTCAAAACATCGGTATCAGCCGTTGAATCTCTTGTACACCGGGCAAAAAAAAACCTTCACGACAAGCTCTATGCATACTACACTCAGCAATGATTTTATTAAAACCACAGGTTTTTCTCCTGCCTGTCGTCAGATATAATGAAACAGGAACTTATGATGAAACAGCGTAACAACAACATAGAGGCACAGGTCACAAGAACCATGAAGCAGCTTGATGAGATGAAGCCTCTCGAGGTTAATCATTTTTTCAGAGCCCGTCTTATGCAGAGAGTTGAGCGTGAGTTCGGTCCGGGATCGAAACATTCAAATTCCGCTGCCGAAAACCGCTTCGCTTTACGTCTTGCGTTTTTCACACTGCTTATTATTGTCAATGTTGGTGCAGCAGTTGTGTCCATTCAGCAGAATAACCCGAAACCAACATCAGGCATCAGCGAAATGCTCGACAAGCTGAGTGATGACTATTCAAGCCATGAGTTTGCATACTATGACCAGGCCAGCGCCAATGCGGCAGAAACAGGTACGACTGAAAACCAGGCACCGTGACAAAAGGATGATCATGTGTACTGATACTGATCACCTCAACACTATTAATTGAAAAAATATACTATGAACTTTTTCACCTCAAAACGCTTAATAACCATAGCGTTTATAATACTTATTCTGCTCAATGTAACACTGGTCAGTGCTTTATGGGTTCAGCACTCCTGCAGGCCGGAACCTCCTCACGGAGGGCGTCAGTTCAACCATGAGAGCTTTTTGACCAGAGAACTTTCTCTCAGTGAATCACAAACGACCAGTTTCGAAAAACTGCGACAGGAGCATTTTCTCAAAGTCAGACCTGAAATGGAGGCCATTACTCCGCTGAAAAAACAACTGATAGAGGAGTCTCTTAAAGATAATCCCGATAGTAAAAGATCAGATTCCCTTGTTGCTGCAATAGGTGTTCATCAGGCCGCAATAGAGCGTGAACTGGTTCTTCATTTTCATCAACTTGCCAAACTCTGCACACCCGAACAAAGGGGCCGGTTAAAAGAGGTACTTGAAAAAATGGCAACTCACAGAATGCATGGAGGAAAAGGACGATGGGGTGAAGCCTCTCCTGCTGTCAAAGGAGATGACAACCGACCTACGCGATAATGACAAACATCAGGGAGGCAAAAAGGTGGGGCAATCAGTTGCGCAGAAACTTATTTCCCACTTTAACGGCAACGAGCCTGGTTTCAACACGGAAAAGCGCCATCGCAACCGCAAGATAAAGAGCAAGCATTGCTACTTTTATGCCAACGATCGTTCCTGACTGCAACAGCTCCGGTCCCAGAGCAAACTGGATCCATCCCAGTGCCAGCCCCGACAGAAACAACAGAAAAAGTTTGAGCCAGTCATAGTTGACTGGAAAGACTTTCAGGGAGTACCAGGCCATAACAAGGCACATCACAACAGTACCGGCAACAATAGCATACGCTGCACCATCCATACCTCGTAATGGAACAAGCCACCAGCAGAAGAGTGCTGTAACGGCTGCACCGGCAAACGTGACGACAGGCAGATATCGGGTATTGCCAGTTATAAGAATACCGGCAGAAAGATTGGTCGATACCATATCAAACACATAACTCACAAAAATCCATGGCAATATGGAAAGCCCGATCCAGTAACGGGGAGGGAGCAGGTAAAAACTGCCTGCATAGTGATAACGGACAAGATCAGGAACAAAATAGGTAGCCGCAAGTGCCAGAAACATGGTAACAAAGGTTGAAATGCTCAGCACATGCTGAAACAGCCTTTTCGCATCCGGGTCTTTTGCATGCTGCAGAAAAAAAGGCTGCCATGCAAAACGGAATACCTGGATAAAAAGCTGCAGTACCACCCCGAACGCGGCAATCCTTCCATAAATACCGACAATATCAGATGGCTGATAGCCTTTCCCATAGATATGCTCTATCTGCGAAGCTGGTATGCGGATTAAAATATTCCGGTCAATCAGATGAATCAAGAGCCCGGCAATCCCCGTCGGTACGTAAGGCAAGCCTATGCGAAGCATTTCACGAAGCTGCGTCGCTGAAAAGAAGATTCTGAACTGACTGAAAACAGGAATAACCAGCAAAAGACTGACCAGAGAGCCGAAAGCCTCGGCAATAAAAACCCCGGGCAACCCGGTATGGAGAGGTACAATAAGAATAACTGCACTGACGACGACAGCAATCACTCCGACTACCCTGGCAATGGCAAATTGCAAAGCCTTTCTTTTCAGCCGAAGCTCCGCAAATGGAATAACCAGAAGAGTGTCAATCCACAAAATAAGTGCAGCATAACGCACAAACGTGAAATCTGTAGTCGATAACCCGATTAACTGAGCAATAAGTGGAGCAAAAAATACTATACCCAGTGCAAACAGCGTAGAGGTAACAAACAGGGTAAGAAAGGCCGTTGAGAAAAGCTGCGTTTCATCACGATCTTTATGAGCTGAATCTGAAACCACTTTGAGGTACGAGGTCTCAAGCCCATACGAAAACAAGACATTTGCCAAGGCTATGTTGGCATAGATAATGGTCTGCACACCATTATCAAATGTTGAAAGTTTATTGGCATAGAGGGGAACCAGCAGATAGTTGAGACTGCGAGCCAGTATGGTACTCGAACCGTAGATAACGGTGTCTTTGAAAAGAAGCTTTAATTTTGAAAGCATGCAAAAAATAAAATCAGAAAAACTTAACCATTACCTTCTGCAGCCGTCCCTGTCACTTCAGAACCATTGGCAGCCGCCTTTTGCTTCCTTATCGCCTCCGCATCAATCTGAAACCGTCCGTCTTTCTGGATAACGGGAATTCTTGATATAACCTCCTTGAGATGGCGCTGGGCTTCCGCCTGCTGCTGCTTGAGTTTTTCAAGTTCATCACCATGCAGACCCACAGGATTATCCTTATCAATCAGCGAATCCTTAAACGACTCTATTTCCAGGTTCTGCTCTCTTTTCATGTACCCTACAAACTTGTTGAACAAAAAAATAAACAAGGAAAACACCGAAAGAGATAACGCCATAACGAGAACCCAGCTCATCGAATCAAAATTCATGTCAGTAACGTTATGATTAGTAAACCAAATGGTAATTACCCAATTTAGCCGATATTACACTTTATAAAAAGAGTAACTGATTTTCTTTTTTTTATTGAAGCACACAGATTCATTACGATGCCATGAATACCACATCATCAAACCAGCTCATTACTCAAACAGGAAGAACAATTCTGGAAAAGGAAGCTCGAGCCATTCGACAGATAGCGGAAAGGCTTGACGACAGTTTTTCCGAGGCAGTCAAGCTTCTTGCAGCATGCAAGGGAAAAATCATCATCTCCGGTATGGGTAAATCCGGTATTATCGCCCAGAAAATTGCTGCAACCATGTCGTCTACCGGTTCAACTGCCCTTTTTCTTCACCCTGCAGATGCTGCCCATGGAGATCTCGGTATAGTAAGTCAGGACGATGTTGTTATCTGCCTGTCGAAAAGCGGCACCACGGAAGAGCTTAATTTTATCATCCCTGCACTCAAGCAGATCGGCGCCACTATCATTGCCATGACCGGCAATAAACGATCGTTTCTTGCCCTGAACGCCCACATTACCCTGGATACCGATATAGAAAAGGAAGCCTGCCCTTACGATCTTGCCCCGACAACATCCACAACAGCCATGCTCGCCATGGGAGATGCGCTCGCCATCTCTTTGATGCAGCAGAAGAATTTCACGCAGAGAGATTTTGCGCTCACTCACCCCAAAGGATCACTTGGACGCCGGCTGACCGTAAAAGTTACCGACATCATGGCAAAGGACAACGCCGTGCCCTTCGTCAAAGAAAATGCCTCCGTCACCGACCTGATTCTTGAAATGACCTCGAAACGATACGGGGTAAGTGCAGTTGTCAATGAAGATGGACGCTTGACCGGCATATTTACCGATGGTGATCTCCGCCGTCTTGTTCAAAGCGGCAAAGAGTTTCTCTCCCTCAGTGCAGGCTCAGTCATGACGGCAAACCCGAAAACCGTCTCAACCAGCACCATGGCCAAAGAGTGCCTTGATATCCTCGAAACCTACCGCATCACACAGCTTCTGGTTTGCGACAGTGAACAGCATCCGGTCGGCATGGTCCACATTCATGACCTGATAACCCTTGGCCTGTAAATTTAGTTAACCCAAGAAAGTTAATACGGCATCGTGATGCGATGAACATATGAGAGGCCAGGATATATATCTGAAAACGATATTGTTATGAGCTTTATTCTTTTACTTTTTTTGCATTTTCAGTGCTTTTTCGGTGATAATTTGTTCGACATTCGAGGAAATTGAGAGGCTGCGCATGAGATCAAGCAGGTTCTGTTCAACATTGAGGTTCAGTTCAATAGGTCTTCCACCCTGAAAGTCGGGGTTGGACCCCCTGAGTTTAATAGTAATGGCTGATTTACCATCTGGGGCCATATTGATTGACGATAACAGCTCTACATAAAGAAAATTTGACAGCGCTTCGTAGGTGGTTCGGAGACCCTGGTTTGCCGCAGCCCGTTCTTCAGGTGTGGTGGCGTAAATGATCTGTCCTGACTGTTCGGCATTCATTCCTCCATTTGTGATTGCAAACACTTCGTTTTTCATCTTTACGGGAATGTTTCCCCGGACGGTACCCGTTGCATAGAGCTTTTTTGTGCCCTGCAGGTCAAGCAGTTTCTGCAGCGGAATGTTGTCGAGCTGCAGCTCGGTTTCCCCCTGTTTTTTTCGTATATCGTAATCGAAATTGTGGAGAGCAACCATTCCGCCAAAAATTTCTGCGCTGAAATCCGAAAGGGAGACGATATCAGGATTCTTAAGATTATGGAAAAGTGAGAGGGTCCCTTTTGGTGAGATGAGCAGCATTTCACCGCCATCAGTTTTACGGCGCAGATTTTTCAGGGTAAATTGGACAATGCTGCTCCCGTTGAACGAACGGCTAAACACAAGGTCAGGTGCATTGAAGGTATAGTCGGCATCCGGCTTCGGCGGACCGAAAATGCGTTCGCTCGTCGATTGCTGTTTTGAAGGGGGTGCAACGGTAATGGTGCCGCCTCCGGAGGAGTGCAAATGTGCATTCCGGATGGAGAGTCCTTTTTGTTCAATGGTAAGTGGGATGGTGCCGCTCACAGTACCGTTGAGAGAGCCCTTGAAATCACCGTGCAGACGCACCCGGTCAAGTACCTTGATCTTGTCCAGCTTCAAGGTCAGGATGGTGGTATTCTCTGACGGATCGAAGCTGACTGGTGTTGATGTGACTGTTCCTCCAAGCAGTGTCGCCGAGAGATTGCTCATTGCAAGCCCCGAAAACTTATTGCCACGGCTGTTGAGCGTTACCCTTGCATTGAGTTTATTCAGCAGCTCCCCAACCCCCAGATCAAGTGAGAGCAATGGCTTTTTTTCTTTGGTGTAGTAGATTATTCTTGTGCCCTTTCCGGCAATAACGAGCGCATTACGCACGAGCACCGTAGAGTCCTGGAATTCGATGGGAACAAATCCGCTTACCCGACCTGTAGCTGAGGGTGTATTGATGCCTCCCCGGTTGAACCAGGGAAGTTCCGCAAGCGGTATTTCGGCCAGGCTGAGGGTGAACCGGGACTTTTTTTCTTTCAGGTCGTAGTCGATACGTTGCGATGAGGCTTTCCAATGAAAAAGCTCTACTGAGCAGCCGGTGAGCGTGAGAGTACAGGGTTGGAGTGGATCGCGTTTCGAGCCGAAAAGCGCTTTCAAATTGCTCACCGGCGATGGCACTCCATCACTGAAAAGTTTTGCCACACGCAAAGTATCCATTCCCTGCTGCCAGTGGTCTGCAGCATTGAGCCTGACTTTGAAGCTCACCTCATCAAGACGGAGCTTTTCACGGGCCACCGTAGCTCCATTGATGTTATAGGCAGCTGAAAGCGGTCTAAAGGAGAGGGTGAACCCATTCTTGCGGGAGATCTCAATGTTGACTGTTATCCGTGGTTTGCTGTCACCAAAGGTAAAGTCTTCCGGATCCGGCTTCACCTTGATGGAGTCGGCTTCTATGGTGAAGGTGGTATTGACAACGTTCGGCAGCAGAGGTCGTGCGCCAGAGGTATCGGGGTTTTCGACATGCCAGGAGAGCAAACCGTTCGTGAGTGAAAGCGCATAGGTGACTGCATCACTGCAGTCATCGGGGGGGGTGATAAAGCGCATTTTTATCGAGCGAAACCCTACTCCGGTAAAACCCGGCAAACCTAATCCGGAAACTTCAACATGAAACGGTTTGCCCTCAAGGAGACGATCAATCAGCGGCTGTGCATACCAGGGAAAGAACAACCATGCTGCTGCCGGCATCAGCGCCAGCAGCAGAAACAGGGCAAGGAGGATACGCAGTTTCCAATTCACAGCGGCTTATCCTGCAGCATTACTGTACTTTTTTTGTCCATTTCCCCTGAACCTGCACCCATGTGCCTGCCGGAAGACGGGCATAGATTTTCTGGAACATCATCCCGCCAACAACATCAAGCGCAAGATTATTCTGAGCAGCAACTTTTGCATACTCTGCGCGGCGGGAATTATTAATGGTTGTAATCAGTGTCTGGGCATCAGCCGGAGCTCCGGGAGGTACGGAAAGCAGTCCGTTGTCAACCTCTCCGGCAAATCCCTGTGAGCGAGCTGTCTCAAGGTCAAGTGCAAAGGCAGGCGAGGCAAGGCCAATAAGCAGCATCATGGCTACCGCTAATCGTAACGCTATGGATTGTATTGTTTTCATGGTTCCGTTCCTTCTGGTTAGAATAAGCCTTTTTTGCTGTCGAGCAGGGAGTCGAGTTCACGGTCGACCTTTATCCTGATTTCGTGATCAATTTTGATATTCATGTTGATCACAATGGGTTTGTCAGGAGCTTCAACCCGAATGGTTGGACTACACCCTGTCAGAAGGGCTCCGGCAGTAATCAAAAGTAGTGCAAGCCTGCTAATGGTTCGTTTGTTCATAGATATTCCTTTGGAAGTTTATTAACTCAACGCCGGATAATCGGTATACCCCTTTGGCCCGGACATATAAAACGTCGTCATGTCAGCTTCATTAAGCGCGGCTCCAGACTTCCACCTCGCAACAAGATCCGGGTTGGCAAGAAACGGTCTCCCCACAGCTATCAGATCGCACTTGCCCTCTGCCAGATCGCTCTCTGCACGTGCTGCATCGTAACCGCCGGAAAGAATCAGCTTTCCGTTAAACTCATTACGGAACGTTTCCTTGATTGAGTCAGGGACTTGCGGCGCACCCATCGATGAGTGATCGACAAGATGGATGTAAAGCAGACCGCGAGCATTAAGCTGCCTTGCAAGATAGGTATACTCTGCCTCCATAGCAGGATAGAGGGGCATGTCATTGAAAATGCCGTAAGGCGACAGGCGTATTCCAACCCTCTCCTTGCCGATGGCCTTGCTCGCAGCGTCAGCAACTTCGAGCACAAAGCGGGCACGGTGCTCAATAGTGCCGCCATAGTGATCTTTGCGCTGATTGGAAGTTGGACGGATGAATTGCTCAAGCAGATAGCCGTTTGCGCTGTGCAGCTCTATGCCATCAAACCCCGCCTGAATCGCGTTTCTCGCAGCCTGTGCAAACTCTTCAATAGTGCTCCTGATATCTTCATCACTCATCTCCTGCGGTATGACATACGGTTTCATACCCTCGGCATCGGTGTAGATCTCTCCGGCAGCAGCCACTGCAGAGGGCCCCAGAATACGTGCATCAAAAGGTAAATTGAGGGGATGCCCTATTCGCCCACCATGCATTAACTGGATGAAAAGCTTTCCCCCTTTAGCGTGAACTGCTTTTGTGACAAGCTTCCATCCATCTATCTGCTCCCTTGAAAAAATTCCCGGTATCCGAGGATAACCTAACCCGTTTGGAGAAGGAGATGCGCCTTCAGTGATGATAAGCCCGGCAGAAGCTCTCTGAGTGTAGTACTCAGCCATGAGCTCATTCGGAACATTGCCTGGTGCCCGATTGCGGGTCATCGGTGCCATCACCAGATGATTTCGGAGCGTGAGTGAACCTATGGTGGTTGGTGAAAATAGCTGCAACATGACGTTTCCCTCCTGAAAAATGAGCCGATTTTCTGAATGGCAAACAATGGCCTTTATACCATATTAACTCCTTGAGCGAAGAAATAATTCAAAGGCAAAAACAAAACAACCGTTAAAGTTTTTTAACCTCAGACAGTTTATGACCCATAACCGGCAGTATATTCATATCAGAAATCTTGTGCTCTAAACTATTTCGTATCTTTTATTTGATGTGAATAAATGACAAATAAAAGATCATGAGAGCGTGTAACACCAGCTTACATTTTAACCCTGCTCACTTTCCAAAAAGTGAACCCCACCCACAGGCTTATGTTTGAAAACAAGAAGGGGGTATAAATATGGCAACTCCTGCGTTATTTTCATTGTCGTTTGAGCAACTCGTTGCAGCTATCGGGCAGGTTCATACTGAACTGGCGGCACAAGCTTCCCGGGCGGTCAACACGAGCCTGACCCTTCGCAACTGGCTTATCGGTTGTTATATCGCTGAATATGAACTCAATGGCTCCGATCGTGCTACCTATGGCGATAAGGTACTTTCAGCTCTTGCCGGGCGGCTGCATGACGTTAGCAACTGCAATCGCCGCCAGCTCTATGACTATCTTCGATTCTTCCGAACCTATCCGCAGATTGTGCGGACACTGTCGGCACAATTGCATCCGTTGCTGCCATTGTCAAAGCTTGACCAATTCGAGAAAGTGCCTACGCCGTCGGCACAATTGGAGTTTGCTGCAGATACATTGGTCTCCCGCCTCTCCTACAGTATGTTCAAACTGCTGGTTACGCTGGACGATGCCACAAAACGCACCTTTTATGAGATGGAGTGTATACAGGGAAACTGGTCGGTGCGTGAACTGAAAAGGCAGATTCATAGTCTCTACTATGAACGCTCCGGCCTTTCCCGCGACAAACAAAAGCTTTCGAAGCTTGCTCACCAGCAAGCAGAGCGGCAAAGCCCTCAACTTGATATCCGCGATCCCTATCTGTTTGAATTTCTCGGACTGAAATCCAGAGAGGTCATGGCAGAATCCCAGCTCGAAGATCTGCTTATCGACAAGCTTGAAGATTTTCTCCTTGAACTGGGACACGGATTCTGTTTTGAAGCGCGTCAGAAACGCATATTGATCGGCGATGAGTACTACTTTGTCGATCTGGTTTTCTATCATCGTATTTTGAAATGCCATGTGTTGGTTGAGCTGAAACTTGCTGAATTCAGCCATGAAAATATTGGTCAGCTCAATACCTATGTGAGCTGGTACAGAAAGTGCATGATGCGTGATGATGACAATCCACCCATAGGAATTCTTTTGTGTACCCATAAAAATCACTCTCTGGTTGAGTTCGCATTGGCAGGAATTGATAATCAGCTTTTTGTCTCGAAGTATCTGCTGGAGCTACCAAAAAAAGAGGAGATGCAACGTTTCATTGAAGAACAACTGGCTGTTGGAGATGCTGGTAATGAGGATAGTCAGCAAACTAGGGGGATGGAATCCTCAGATGAGGAGAAAGGTAATTGATGGCCCCAGGACAACCCCAAAAAAAGTGGTTCTCCACCTGATTTTAAGGTCTCACTGCTTGAAAGTACGGTATGCATGTTCCACTTTTGCCAAATCCTTGTATCGATCATAGTATTGTAATACTCCCTTTCGTACATCGACATGGTTGATGCCTGTAACCCACTGCATTTCTTTTAATTGAAGGGACTTTTTCGTAAATAACAGCAGGTTCCATTATGGCGCCAATCTAATTCTTTGGTTCAGTCCATCTCTCAACCGGAAGGCCGAAAAACACGGACAAGTATGGGGAAGGAAGCTGATGCACGCATCAAAATCAACAAGCTGCTTGAAGCTTCAGGTTGGCGGTTCTTTGCTGAAGGCAGACTGCCGAGACTCTCCAGACAAAACCAAAGCTTGAAAGCAGAATGATGAATAAAAAACTGCTGACAGAACGTGATATCTGCACCAAATACATTACCCCAGCTCTTGAAAGGGCAGGCTGGGACATTGCCACCCAGATTCGGGAAGAGTTTCCACTGACCAAGGGACGCATTATTGTCCGCGGCAAACTGCATACCCGTGCTCAGCACAAACGTGTTGACTATGTGCTTTTCTACAAACCAAATATTCCCATTGCCGTCATTGAGGCCAAAGAGAACAGCCACTCCCTCGGCGATGGCATGCAGCAGGCGCTGGGTTATGCCGGGATGCTTCAGGTACCTTTCGTCTTCAGTTCCAACGGGGATGGATTCCTCTTTCACAACAAGATTGCCAGTGATGGCATTATTGAGCGAGAACTCTCTCTGGAAGAGTTCCCCTCTGCCGAAACACTTTGGGAAAGCTGGTCTCAACATCGGGGAATAACCGGCAAGCAGGAGAACCTGATAACGCAGGACTATTACAGCGACGGTAGCAACAAGAGTCCTCGTTACTACCAGTTTCTGGCTATCAACAAAACCATTGAGGCAATTGCTCTGGGTCAGAACCGCATTTTGCTGGTAATGGCCACCGGAACCGGCAAAACCTTTACGGCCTTTCAGATTATCTGGCGCCTCTGGAAGTCAAAGACAAAAAAACGAATCCTCTTTCTTGCAGACCGCAACATTCTGGTCGACCAGACCATAACTAACGACTTCAAGCCCTTTGGCTCGGCTATGACCAAGATCAAAAAGCGGCAGGTGAACAAGTCGTTTGAGATCTACCTTTCACTCTATCAGGCTGTTACCGGCACCGAAGAAGAGCAGAACATCTACCGGCAGTTCACTCCTGATTTTTTTGATCTTATTGTAGTCGATGAGTGCCACCGCGGCAGCGCTGCGGAAGACTCAGCCTGGCGACAGATTCTTGAATACTTCTCCTCGGCAACACAAATCGGTATGACGGCGACTCCCAGGGAGACCAAAGAGATTTCCAACAGTGATTACTTCGGCAATCCGATCTACACTTACTCACTCCGAAAAGGGATCGACGATGGATTTCTTGCCCCGTACAAGGTGGTACGCATCGATCTTGACAAGGATCTGGAGGGCTGGCGTCCTGACAAGGGCATGGAGGATAAGCATGGTAATGAAATAGAAGATCGGATATTCAACCAGAAGGATTTCGACAAAAGTCTGGTTCTGGAACAGCGCACTATCCTGGTTGCTAAAAAGATCAGCGACTTTCTCCGCCAGACCAACCGCTTTGATAAAACCATCGTCTTCTGCGAAAACATCGATCATGCCGAACGGATGCGCTCTGCGCTTGTCAACGAAAATAGTGATCTGGTTGCCCAGAACCCACGCTATGTCGTCCGCATTACCGGCGACAGCGAAGAGGGCAAAGCTGAGCTCGATAACTTCATTTTTCCTGAATCACGATATCCCGTGATTGCCACAACCTCCAAATTGATGTCAACCGGTATTGATGCCCAGACCTGCAAGCTCATCGTGATCGATCAGACAATTAATTCGATTACGGAGTTCAAGCAGAGAATCGGGCGCGGTACACGAATCAACGAAGAGTACGACAAATACTATTTTACCATCATGGATTTCAAAAAAGCCACCGAGCTCTTTGCCGATCCAGATTTCGATGGTGACCCCGTGCAGATATACACTCCGCAGCATCCTGACGACTCACCGGTTCCACCGGATATTGAGGACAACGAAGCTTCTGGAGAAGAGAGCCTCTATCCTGATACTGATGACGAAGGTCGTGACTGGCAACACGTCGGAAATGACAACGACACTGAAGATAGCCCCGCGCGCGTCCGCCGTTATGTGGTTGATACTGTTGAGGTGAAGGTTATTGCCGAACGGGTACAATATTTCGATGCCGATGGCAAACTCATTACCGAATCACTCAAAGACTATACCCGAAAAACATTGTCGAAGGAGTTCGCTTCACTTGAAGACTTTCTCAATCGATGGAACAGTGCCGAGAAAAAACAGGTAATTATTGAAGAGCTTACCAAAGAAGGCGTTTTTTTTGATGCTCTGGCTGAAGAGATCAATCGCGATTATGATCCCTTCGATCTTATCTGTCATGTCGCCTGGGATAAGCCTCCTTTGACGCGCAGGGAACGTGCTGAGCAGGTCAAAAAACGCAACGCATTTACCAAATATGGCGAACAGGCACGGCGGGTACTCGACGCCCTGCTGGATAAATATGCCGACGAAGGCATTGTGCAAATCGAGGCACCGCAGATACTTTCTATTGCTCCTTTCACCCAGTTTGGAACTCCCATGGAAATTATCCGGGTCTTTAACGGGCTTGACCACTACCAGCAAGCTGTCCATGAACTCGAACATGCGCTCTACAGTGCATAAAATCAAACAAGAAATTCCGTTATGGCGATTGGAACCCTCATTAAAACCATTCAAGACATCATGCGCAAAGATGTCGGCGTTGATGGCGATGCACAGCGCATCAGTCAGATCGTCTGGCTTCTTTTTCTCAAAATATTCAACGACCGCGAAGAAGAGTGGCAGCTCACTCAACCAGGGTTTATCTCTCCTCTCGATAATCGTTTTCGTTGGCAGAGCTGGGCAAAAGATCCTGAGGGGATAACCGGCGAAGAACTGATCGACTTTGTCAACAACGACCTTTTTCCCTCACTCAAAAGATTAGCTTATGCTGCGGGCATATCACCTGTCGGCAGGGTGGTTGGCTCGGTATTCGAGGATGCCTACAACTACATGAAGTCAGGCACCCTTCTTCGTCAGGTAATCAACACCATTGAAGCAGAAGTCGACTTCAACTCCTCAAGCGACCGTCACCTCTTCAATGACATCTACGAAAAAATTCTGGCCGATCTGCAGTCTGCCGGTAACGCAGGCGAATACTATACTCCGCGTGCGGTGACACAGTTTATGGTTGAAATTCTCAATCCGCAACTGGGTGAAGCCGTGCTCGATCCGGCATGTGGTACTGGCGGCTTTCTCACCAATACCATTGAGCATCTCAAGAAGCAGGTAAACAACCCTGACGACCTGCTCGTTTTGCAGCAAAGCATTCATGGTGTCGAAAAAAAACCACTGCCGCACATGCTTGCTCTTACCAACATGATGCTGCACGGTATTGATGTCCCTTCCAATATTCGCCACGATAACACTCTCAGTCGACCGCTCAAGGACTACGGCCCTAAAGATCGTGTCGATATTATCATCACCAATCCGCCTTTCGGCGGAATGGAAGAGGATGGGATAGAAAACAACTTTCCCCGAAAGTACCAGACCCGCGAAACTGCTGACCTTTTTCTGGCGTTGATCATGCATTTGTTGAAGCACGACACCGGTCGGGCTGCAGTGGTGCTTCCCGATGGCTTCCTTTTTGGTGAGGGTGTAAAATCTACCATCAAAAGAGAGTTGCTCGACGAGTTTAACCTGCACACTGTTGTCCGCCTGCCCAAAGGCGTGTTCAGCCCCTATACCAGTATCTCGACTAACATTCTTTTTTTTGAAAAGGGTGGCCCCACCCGGGATGTCTGGTTTTTCGAGCATCCCTATCCTGAAGGCTACAAGTCATACTCCCGTTCCAAGCCCCTGACCATTCAGGAGTTTGATCTTGAGAAAGCATGGTGGAGCAATCGCACCGGTTCCGAGTACGCATGGAAAATTACAGCTGCAGAACTTGCCGCTCGCAACTACAACCTCGATTGCAAAAATCCCCACAGGGAGGCTGTAAACCATCGTGACCCCGAAGAATTGATGCAGGAGTATCACGAAATTGTCAGGAAGCTCGATGCAGCACAAGCCAGTTTGAAGCATGAGCTCATGCAGGCATTGGGAGGCAACTAAGGATGGAAAAAAAGTGTGGTGATAAAAAAAGTGTGGTGAAGACTGTGGGAGAAACTGTGGGAGAAATTTTTGCGAGCCCTCAGGGACAATCCTGGAATTACACGGACAGGACTCAGTTCCATAACAGGATTATCAATCAGAGGCGTAGAGTGGCATCTTGCAAAGTTGAAGGCCGAAGGAAAGATAAAACGGAGAGGTTCAACCAAGGCTGGCCAGTGGGTTGTAGTGGAGGATGGCAATGAATAACCTCGATACACGCATGAGCGCTCTTGAAAACCATTTCGATATCGCCTTTGCTGCTCCCAACGGGATTAAAAAACTGCGTGAACTGATTTTAACGCTGGCCATGCAGGGAAAGCTTGTGCCGCAGGACCCGAACGATCAACCTGCCAGCGAATTGCTGAAGGAGATTGAGGCGGAGAAACGGAGGTTGGTGAAAGAAGGAAAGATCAGGGAGCCAAAACCGTTACCGGAGATCAAGCAAGAAGAAGTGCCTTATGAACTACCGAGTGGGTGGGAGTGGGTGCGGAATAATTTTTTGTTCACTTTAAAAAAAGGGAAAGTTCCTCATGATTTACAAGAAAATGAAGGAACTACTCCATATTTGGATATCGAAGCATTAGATAAGGGAAATATACGTCGATATACTAATGATCTAAAAACCCCTCAAGCTACTGAGAAGGATATATTGGTTGTATGTGATGGTTCACGAAGTGGTTTAGTCCTTGATGGTAAGAATGGCGCCGTAGGTTCAACTCTCTCTGTCATTGAAACACCATTATTCATACAACCCTTTGTGAAATTGATATTCAAATCAGGTTTTGAAAGACTCAACTCAACGATGAAAGGAGCTGCAATTCCCCACTTGGATACAAAAAATCTGTTACTTGAGACAATAGGACTTCCGCCCCTCGAAGAACAGCACCGCATAGTCGCTAAAATCGACCAGCTCATGGCCCGTTGCGATGAGTTGGAAAAGCTGCGTGCCGAACGAGAGCAGAAGCGACTTACTGTTCACATCTCAGCCCTTAATAGCTTGTTGGAGGCACAGGAACCCGACAGTTTTGCAGCAGTTTGGCACTTCATCAATCGCCATTTCGGTGAACTATACTCAGTAAAAGCCAATGTGACGGAACTGCGCAAAGCCATTTTGCAACTTGGAATCATGGGCAAACTTGTGCCCCAAGACCCGAATGATCAACCTGCAAGTGCACTACTGAAGGAGATTGAGGCGGAGAAACGGCGAATGGTGAAGGAAAAGAAGATAAAGGATAAGCCTATATCGAAGATCAAGCAAGAGGAATTGCCTTACGGGTTGCCTGAGAGTTGGGAGTGGGTAAGGTTGTCAAGCCTTGCATTATTAATAGATTATGGGACATCAAAAAAAACAATAGATGACTCTACAAAAGTGCCTGTATATCGTATGGGTAATATTTTCAATGGTCAGCTTATTCATAGTGGCCTGAAGTATGTTGACCAAAATATTGATGATTTACCTCGACTATATCTTCATAAAAACGATATTCTATTTAATAGGACGAATAGTTATGAACTGGTTGGAAAAACAGCAATATATCTCGGTGAAAATGATCTCAGGACATTTGCATCATATTTGATTAGAGTTCGACTTGCTGAAACACATCTTTTGCCTCTATTTTTCAATAGAGTAATGAATTCTCCATATTATCGTAAGACTCAAATTGAGCTTGAGATAGTTCAACAATGTGGACAAGCAAACTTCAACGGGACAAAGCTGGCTACAACATTAGTTCCTCTTCCGCCTCTTGCTGAACAACACCGCATTGTTGCTAAAATTGACCAGCTCATGGCCCTATGTGATCAGCTTGATATGCTAATTGATGAAAGCACTTGCAAACAGAAAACCTTGCTTGATGTTTTGATGGCTGTAGCTTGATAGATTTTTTTGCCCACGAAAGTGCTTCATCACCAACAGTTTTTTCAGGTCTGTAAGAAACGTCTCTATTTATTCGGTCACAAGAATACTTGAAAGGTAATTGGCTGGGTGATAACTTCAGATTTCGCAAATCAGAAAAGTTGTTCTCTGCATGGTTAAGATGTATTGCACGGTTACAAGAGAGTGGCTCTACGATTTTGTTTGGAACTATCCATTATCGGAGGTGGCCAGCCAATTGGGTGTTTCATCATCTCAATTGGGTAACGCTTGCAAGAAGATGGCGGTCCCTGACATATTTTTGTGATCGGCTGTAAAAAAAGCTCTCTGATGCGGGCAATATTATCATTTGTCAGGTTTGGCGAGTGCATGTTCAGTTGATTCATATTTTTTCCCTTCAAGCTTTTTAAGCATCTCGAGTGCTCCGGTTTCAAATCGTGAAAAAGCGAACCACTTTTTCCCTAGGTCTTTGAGAGATGCTCCAATATGGTAAATCTCGGATCCATCAATAATTAAAAAGCGGTCATGAGCATCTTGAAAAGATTTCATGACGACAGACGGGTATTGCTGGTTATGCTTTTCAATATCCAACACGAGCTGTTTTGAAATAACTTTTGTGTAAATCGTGCAGGATACACCTGAAGATCGTTTACTGAGTAACGTCAACACCGAATCATCCACATAGTTGTCAATTAGTACCAATGATGTTTTTGCCTTGCGGATCAACTCTGCGGCAAAATGATAGGCGTCGTGCACCTGGCCATCATAAAAAATACCCTGCTTGGCTGGTTCTGCAGATTCCAGCGCGTCAAAAACCTTTTCAAAATTCTTTTCGGTGTCGGACTCAAAAGTAATCTGACGTCGTTCGACAGAATCCAATCGTGCAAACATCTGTGCATTGTTCTGAATAAAACGCCGCATCTCAACAAAAGCATCGATGATTTTTATGCTCACCTTGACTGCCGTTTCACTTCTAATCACGGCTGAAAGCATTGCAACACCCTGTTCCGTAAAGACATAGGGAAGGTATTTTCTATGCTGTCCTCGCCCGCCCTTTTTTAAGATCACAGATTGTGATCTTAAAGCGTTATCGTCAGCATTTGAGATCACAATTTGTGATCTCATGTTATCATACTCGTCTGGAGTCAACTCAAATCGGAATGCCTCAGGAAAGCGCTCAATATTTCTTTTTACTGCCTGATTGAACACTCTGGTTTCGACCTCATAAATTTGTGCCAAGTCACTATCAAGCATCACCTGGACACCACGAAGAGTGAAAATCATACTGTGAATTTTATCAACAGGAATCATTTGCTTGTTTTCGATCATTTCTTGTCTCCAAGATGCTTTCGGGATGGTGTCGCATTTTGCGATACCAAACACTATAATCTTCAGGCAATCATCGCCGTCGGCTGTCCGAGCGGAGAACTACAAACGAAAAAGGCGCATTTCCATGCGCCTTTTTCGTTTACTATCTACGAATTCTGATCAGACTCTGCCGGAGGAAATTACCTGCCGAGTGCCTTGATCATGGCTTCACCCAAATCTGCAGGGCTGTCAACGACGTGAATGCCTGCGGCTTCCATTGCTTTTATCTTGTCGTCAGCAGTTCCTTTACCTCCGGATACAATGGCTCCTGCATGACCCATCCTGCGACCGGGAGGAGCTGTACGACCGGCAATAAATCCGACAACCGGCTTCTTGAAATATTTTTGAATATACTCAGCGGCCTCTTCCTCTGCGCTTCCGCCAATTTCACCGATCATAATAAGCCCTTCGGTCTCATCATCTTCAGCAAAAAGCTTGATAGCATCAATAAAGCGGGTGCCGATAATCGGATCTCCTCCAATACCGATGCAGGTTGACTGACCAAGACCGACCTGTGTCAGCTGATGAACCGCTTCATAGGTCAGGGTGCCACTCCGGGAAACAACTCCGATAGAGCCTTTTTTATGGATAAAACCAGGCATAATACCGACTTTAGCCTCACCAGGGGTAATCACACCAGGACAGTTCGGACCGACAAGAACAGCTCCCTTCTCCTTGACAAAAGCATACGCCTTCATCATATCGTTCACAGGAATACCCTCAGTAATACAGATAATCACCTTCAATCCGGCATCGGCAGCCTCCATAATGGCATCGGCGGCAAAAAATGCAGGAACGAAAATAACAGTCGCATTGGCTTCGGCTTTCTGCACAGCTTCCCTTACGGTGTTGAACACGGGAACTGGCCGGCAGAACTTGTCTTTTTCGTTGCCATGATAGAGTATATCACCTTTTCCGGGAGTCACTCCGGCAACTACATTGGTTCCATATTCGAGAATCTGGGAAGTATGAAAGGTCCCTTCCGCTCCGGTTATCCCCTGCACAAGCAGACGGGTATCCTTGTTTACTAATACACTCATAGTAAAGAATATTATAATTAATGGTTGTTATGGATTCCCCTCTGCTGTTATAAAGAGTGCTGCATTTTTTTTGCTATACCAAGCAGCTTTCCTTCCTCAAAGAAATTACAGATCAAGTGCATTCCGACAGGAAGATTGAGACTGTCAAAACCAAGAGGCACACTCACAGCCGGCATGCCGACTATACTTGCCGGAACGGTAAACACATCGGCGAGATACATCTCAAGAGGATTTTCAGTTTTGTCACCAATACCGAAAGGAGGATACGGTGATGTCGGACCGGCAATGACATCGACCTTTTCAAGCGCTTCACGATATCTGTCCTGAAATACCCGTCGCACCTGCTGAGCTTTTTTATAATAGGTGTCATAATACCCGGCAGAAAGCACATACGTGCCGAGCATAATCCTGCGCTTTACCTCTTTGCCGAACCCTTCACTCCTCGAATTTACATACATGGATGAAAGATCTTCCGAATGTTCAGAACGGAACCCATACCGGGCACCATCAAAGCGTGCCAGGTTGGAAGAGGCCTCAGCTGTAACGAGAATATAATAGGCCGCAATGGCATATTCACTGTTTGGAAGGTGTATATCGACAAGTTCAGCACCCTGATCGCGAAGTTCATGAAGCTTTCCCTTCACAATACGGGCAACATCCGGATTAAGGGACTCCGGGAAATATTCCTGGGGAACACCGATTTTCAATCCTTCGACCGAAACACTCGCTATTTCCGAAGCGTAATCGGTAACGGCATGATAAGAAGAGGTTGCATCATGGCCGTCCTTGCCAGCCATAACCTCAAGCACAAGGGCAGCATCATCGCAGTTTCGTGCAAGCACACCGATCTGGTCAAAGGATGACGCAAACGCCACAAGCCCGAATCGGGAAATCCTTCCGTATGTAGGTTTCAGGCCTACAATATCACAGAACCCGGCCGGCTGCCGTACTGAGCCTCCTGTGTCAGAACCGAGAGCCACCATGGCAAGTCCATTGGCCACCGCTGCAGCTGAACCACCCGAACTGCCGCCAGGCACCCTGTTTTTATCAAACGGATTTGGAACATTGCCAAAAGCCGAATTTTCATTCGAACTGCCCATGGCAAACTCATCCATATTGGTTTTGCCAAGAAAAATAGCGTCATCCTGCTCTAGCCTTATTACAGCGGTTGCATCATAGACGCTCTCGTAATTTCCAAGAATTTTAGATGCACAGGTTAGCCGCCCCCCTTTCATGGCAATATTATCCTTAATTGCCATCGGCATTCCGAAAAGTCTTCCAACGCTTTCCCCCGCAGAGAGTTTCCGGTCAAGGCTCCTGGCCCGTTCCAGAGCCTGCTCATGAAAGACTGTTATGTAAATATTATCATCCTGAAAGCGATCGATACGTTCCAGATAAAAACGTATGACCTCTTCACAGGTTATTTTCTTTGAAAGTAACCTGGAGCGTAAATCCTCGTAACTACTTAATTGCACGTCTATTGTGAATTATTTTAACAGAATGAAATCTATACCTGATATTTCTTGAATTTCAAGAAAAAAATGCCTGTACGCATTACAGGTGCTCGTTATGAGTAAAGTTTGTATAATAGCAAATAACTGCATATTATTCAATTCAAGCAATTTTAGGCTCCAGTGAATATCAGTGTATGAAATGGTATGTTCATGACTACCTGCCAAGCGATAAGGAGTTAAAAAAGATTTATGGCACGCACAACAAATATGAACCTTTCATCAACCTTTAATCCTCACTGGTTTTCCTCAGACAATACCACTGTTGATAAGCAGATACAAGCCGAGCTTAAGTCATCGTGTACTCTCCCTCTCCATATTGCAGTCATTATGGATGGTAACGGACGATGGGCAAAGTCGAAGGGCAAAACAAGAATTGAAGGCCATGTTGCGGGTGTGGACTCAGTCAGAGATATTGTTGAAGCATGTACAGAACTCGGCATTAAATATCTCACTCTTTTCACCTTTTCAACTGAAAACTGGAAGAGACCGAAAAAAGAGATTTCCGCTCTGATGCAGCTTCTCGTCAAGGTTATCGGCAGAGAAACCCGTAAACTCCACGAGAACAATATCCGGCTTAATGTCATAGGTGAAATCGATATACTGCCGGATAAAGTTCGCACAACCCTGCAACAGACCATGGAGCAGACAAAGAACAACAATAAACTTGTTCTGAATATTGCTCTCAGTTACAGCGGTCAATGGGATATTGTTCAGGCTTGCAAGGCAGTTGCCATTGATGTACAGGCGGGTCGGATCACTGCTGAATCTATTGACGAGCAACTGATTTCATCATACCTCTCTACCGCCTCTATGCCTGATCCCGAACTTCTGATCCGTACAAGCGGAGAGTTCAGAATCAGCAACTTTATGCTCTGGCAAAGCGCATATTCCGAAATTTACATCACCGACACCTACTGGCCTGACTTTCGCCGCCCGAAACTCTATGATGCCATTCTTGAATTTCAAAAGAGAGAACGACGGTTTGGACTGACTAGCGAACAAGTTCAGCATAATAATCTACCAGCAAAAAAGCTTTAACCTGATTACTCCCGGATATTCCATGAAAAAAACGCGAAAGCTGATAACCCTCGTTTTGCTTGCTCTTGCCCTGAACTCAATAGCAAATACCGTTGAAGCAAAAACCAGACCGACCAAAGCCGGTAAACAGAGTGCAACTGCAAAGCAGACACAAAGCACAGACGCCAAAAAGGATCTCTACGCCGTTACTGCTATCTCCTTCACCGGCCTTGAGACACTGAAGGAAAAGGAAATAACTGCCAGTTTGCCCCTTAAAGCGGGCGACCGGATTTCCATCCCGGGGCCGGAACTCGCCGGTGCTCTGCAATACCTCTGGCAGCTCCAGCTGTTCAGTGACATCAGTGTTCAGCAATCCGATCTGGGACAGAAAAACATCTCCCTGTCATTCAGCGTCAAGGAGCTGCCCATTCTGGACAAGGTGACCTTTGAAGGGAACAAACAACTTGATAATGATGAGGTTCGACGTAAAGCCGGTCTTGTAACGGGAAAAAGAATAAGCCAGCAGGAGCTGCTCACAGCTGTCAATAAAATTGAGAAGCTCTATGCTTCAAAAGGCTATCTGACGGCCGGAGCTGAATTTCACCTCCAGGATAACGGCAAAAATCATGTCAATGCCCTTGTTTCGATCACGGAAGGAACAAAGGTCTCCATTGAAAAGATCACGTTTCACGGCAACACAGCCTTCGATCAGAAAAAACTGAGGGGGGTGTTTAGTGAAACCCATCAAAACTCCTGGTGGCGCAAAATCTTCGGTTCGCCAAAACTCGATACCGACAAGTTCAACGACGACAAAAACCTCCTCGTCGAGTTCTACAGAAACAACGGCTACCGCGACGCCAGAGTACTGCGCGATGCGATCAGTTATACCGATGACAAAAAAGGCCTTATCCTTGACATTTATCTTGATGAAGGGCAGAAATATTATATCGGCACGATCTCCTGGACAGGCAATACCAAGGATTTTGCAACGACAGACATCCTCAACACCACCTTCAAAATTAAAAAAGGTGATGTCTATAATGCAAAACTGATCCAGGAAAGACTGAATTTCTCGCAGGACAACGCTGATGTCAGCTCGCTTTATCTTGATCGCGGCTACCTCTCCTTCAAGGCAAAACTTGAGGAAAAGGTCATTAAGCCCAATTTGGTTGATCTCGATATCTCTCTGCGTGAAGGCGAGCCATTCCAGTTGAACACCATCAATATCAAAGGCAACACCAAAACGAAAGATCATGTCATCCGCAGGGAGCTCTATACCGTTCCTGGCGATATGTTCAGCAGGCAGAACGTTGTACGCAGTATCAGGGAATTGAGCATGCTCAACTACTTTGACCCGGAACAGATTACCCCTGATATCCAGCCGAACCCCGAAAACAACACCGTTGACCTTACCTACAATGTCAGTGAAAAGCAGACCGATACCTTTAACACATCGGTCGGCTACAGCAGCACCGGGTTTGTTGGCTCTCTGGGCGTTACTTTCAGTAATTACTCGCTGAAGGATATTTTCAATCGCGAAGCATACCAGCCGCTCCCGCATGGTGATGGTCAGAAACTTGGCTTTCAATGGCAATTCGGCAGCAATAACTTCAACACGCTGAGTCTTTCCTTTACAGAACCATGGGCATTCGGCACACCGACCGCAGTTGGATTCTCCGTTTTCGACACCCATACCGCCTACATCTATAACAGTGATGGCGTTACGCCAACCATTATGGATCAGTACGGTACAACGCTTTCTGTTGGCAGAAGACTGACCTGGCCGGATGACTACTTCTCGGTCAACTGGAAACTTAAATACCTGCACACGAACGGTGGGCTTTTGAGTTTATATGCGTCGCAGGCAAATGTTCCAAATCAGGCTGATGAGTATTCGATCACACAGACCATTGGACGCAACAGTATTGACAACCCGATCTATCCGCGCAGAGGCAGCAAAAACTCAATCTCGGGAGAACTTGCCGGTGGACCACTGCCAGGCACTGTTGATTTCTACAAGATCATCGGAAGCTCAAGCTGGTTTTTTCCTATCAGCAAGAAACTGGTCTGGAACGTTTCAACCCAGCATGGCTATCTGGGCACCTTTACCAACAATGATTACGTCCCCTACACTGATTTCTTTTATATGGGAGGCAGTGGCATGTCAACGCTCCCTACCGTGCCGTTGAGAGGCTATGGTGACCGGAGTCTTGGAGCAAATCTCTACCCATCCGATCCTTCATCGACGCTCTATGGCGGTAAAATCTATTCCAAGTTCACCTCGGAACTGCGTTATCCGCTAACCATGTCACAGTCGGTGAGCATTTACGCTCTTGCTTTCGTTGAAGCGGGCAATCTCTGGCAAAACACGCAGTCGGTAAACTATGGCGACCTGAAAAAATCAGCTGGCCTTGGTCTGCGACTTTACCTCCCTATTATCGGCCAGATCGGGCTTGATTACGGCTACGGATTCAATGCCGTAAACAGTGTCCCAAACAAAAAACAGCAGGGGTTCAGCTTTACCTTCAGCTTCGGTGGAGCTAATGAGTAAACCACAAGCTGTCATGTTCTGGAATAGTTTGTTCCAAACGAAAAAAGGAGGCAGTGCCTCCTTTTTTCGTTCTACATGTTTGATATGTTCATGAACTGCTTTTCAATCGTGTGATTTCATCCCTCAACCGTGCTGCCTCTTCATAATTTTCATTGCTTATGGCGTCGTTGAGTGCCGACTGCAGCTCCTCAAGCCTGACATTAGGACTGACAAGAGCGGCAGGCAAAACCTCTTCCGCCTGCAGTACCTCATCCTCCTCTCCATCCTCTTTCTGCTCTTCCTTTATACCAGCCTCATTCATTATCTCTTCAGTAACAAACAGTGGCGCATTAAATCTCACGGCAATGGCAATGGCATCGCTTGGACGTGCATCTATTTCATGCACTTCTCCATTGACTTCACAGACTACCTTGGCATAAAAAGTCTCATTGTGCAGTTCATCGATAATAATTTCATTGACATGCAGATGAAAAACATCGGCAATATTCTTAAACAGATCATGAGTAAAAGGCCTCGGTGGCTTGATATTTTCAAGCTTCAGGGCAATCGCCTGAGCTTCAAACCCACCAATAATAATCGGAAGCTTTCGCTTTCCCTCCAATTCATAAAGAATAAGAGCATACGCCCCGTTAGTATGAGGACTTGTAGAAAGTCCCAGAATATCCACCTGAAGTTTACGCATTGGTTTTTAAAAAATATTTACGTTGTACGTGGTCATCCAATACAACCCGTACATCTTAACCATAAAGTACCGTTAATCATTGCTTCTTCAAAAATTCCTTAACCAAATCAATCAGTTTCGGCAGCACAATATGCACATCGCCGACAAGACCATAATCAGCTGCATCAAAAATAGGCGCACCCCTGTCACTGTTAATCGCAACAACGACTCCCGCTGACCCGATACCTGCCAGGTGCTGAACTGCACCCGATATACCGCATGCAAAATAGAGTGCGGGAGCCACTGTTTTTCCAGTCTGCCCGATCTGTTCTGCATGAGAACGCCACCCGGAATCAACCGCCGTCCGGCTGGCTCCTACAGCACCTCCAAGAAGCGACGCAAGCTGCTCAATAAGCGCAAAACCCTCGGCACTCCCCATTCCCCTTCCGCCCGCAACAACAATACGCGCTTCGGCCACATCAGGAGGCCCCTCACCCATTATAATACGGCGAACCATCGGAAACAAATCTTCAACGGTCCATTGCTGAGGCTCAATATCTATGAAATTGATGCGACCTCCATCGGGAAATGCCGGCACTGGAGCACTTGACGAAAGGATATAAATCCGAGGCTGGCGAGTGGGCACAAACGAAGCCTGAAAGGAACCTGAATAAACCCGTCGGGAAACCCCATCATCGCCGTCTAAAGTTGTGCGTCCACTGAGTAATGAAGCCTGTATACGCACAGAGAGTCTTGGAGCCATATCCCTTGCCATAACTGTATCAGCGAAAAACAAGTCAGTACAAGCTTCCCGTGTAAACGTATCGGCAACGACTCTTGTATACCTCTCCTGATTGTATACCCCGAGCCCATCCTCTCCTGCATGATAAATTACCCCGTCACCAGCCATAGCGCCATCAAGCTGCCCGGTATCGACAGGCCCGGCAAGAATTCCTGCAACAACCGAATTTCCATCTAAAGCCGCAAGCTCCTGAACCCTGTTCCAGGCAGAAAGAGACGATTGCTTAACAATACCTTCTCTTTGCTCCAGAAATACCAGAAATTTTTTCATCACACCAGTTCCCGTTCGGTTGCACCTCTATTATAACAGATTGCAGTCATGGCTGAGAATTCTGAGCAGCTCATGTTCATCCGGCACAAAACAACATATTTTTTTTCTTTCAAGAGGCTCAACCCCGCTTAAAACTACAAAAGGCTCTTCAAGAAGACTGACCTGGAATAGATCGATAGTTTTTTTTCGAGCTTCCATTACCCCTCGAATACTGGTATTACGAGGCTCATTCAACCCTTTTTCAGCACTGAGCACAGCTGGGAAGGTAACGTCAATAGCTTCAATACCCCCTTCAATTTCGCGCTCTACCCGCAAAAACTCTCCGGATGGATGCAAGGAAGTAATCCCGCTGACCGAAGCCATCCCAAGCAGTTCCGCAAGCATCGAAGGAACCTGGGCACTTTGGAAATCCGTAGACTGCTTCCCGCAAAAAACCAGGTCAGGTAAAATAGCTCCATAAAAACCTGAAATTGCCCGACTCAAACCGAGTGCTGTCAGAAACGGATCAGACGGTTGTAACGCATCCTCAGAACAACTCACCCGAACAGCCCTGTCTGCACCCATTGCAAGGGCTTTTCGAAGCACCTCTTTTGCGGAATCAGGAGCAAAGCTGAAAACAGTGACAACACTCCCTTCAACGCGCTCTTTAAACCGCAAAGCTTCCTCAAGAGCGTACTCATCAAAGGGATTGATGACCATATTCACTCTTGAATAATCTATTGCTCCATCCAGATACCCGACCACTGAAGCCGTATCGGGCACAGAACAGACGCAAACGGCAATATTCATCGAGTTATTTTATGATTATCGAGAAATGGCATTGACGGGAATAAAGAGGTTATCCAGCACTATCATGTACAACATAATACATCTCTAACACCAAGAGCAAAAAACAGCGGTAAATCAAAAAAGCCGCTTAATAGCGGCTTTCATAAAAAACAAGTGCCCGAGAGGAGATTCGAACTCCTACACCTTTCGGCGCTACCCCCTCAAGATAGTGTGTCTACCAATTTCACCACTCGGGCTTGTCAATACACTGAAATAACAAATATCTCAGTGAGAATAGAAGGACTCGAACCTTCGACCCTCTGCTTAAAAGGCAGATGCTCTACCGACTGAGCTATATTCTCAACCTATAACTTAGGTACAGAGAGAGTACCGGAACTTACTTATTCTGGTATCTCTGGCGCTTCTTGTGCCTGTTCTTACGGCGCATCTTCTTACGCTTGTGTACCGCCATCTTATGACGTTTTCTCTTTTTTCCGCAGGGCATATAGTAAGTGTCTTTCCTCTTGTTTTAAAGGCAGATAATATAGAAATTTTTTTCAAAACAACAAACCTAATTCACGACTAAACTCAAATTCATATTCTTTAAGGAGCTGCATGTTTTTCGCCCCTGAATCCCCTCCGCAACCGCCTGTTTTTTTCTCGATATGCAGCGCAAAAAGGGCGCCTCAGGCATTCATATGCTTGAAGAAATCCTTATTGTCTTTGGTATCAGCCATTTTCTCACGCATGAACTCCATGCATTCGATCGGGTTCTTATCGGCAAGGTACTTTCTGAGAAGCCAGGTCCTTGAAAGTTCTTCCTGAGAAAACAGAAGTTCCTCCTTACGAGTGCCTGAACGGAGAATATCGATAGAGGGAAATATTCTGCGTTCCGAAAGCCGGCGATCAAGCAGAAGCTCCATATTACCCGTTCCTTTAAACTCTTCAAAAATAACATCATCCATACGCGAACCGGTATCAACAAGCGCTGTGGCAATAATTGTCAGACTGCCACCCTCTTCAATATTACGGGCAGCGCCAAAAAAACGTTTCGGCTTCGTCAGTGCATTGGCATCAATACCGCCGGACAATATTTTTCCGGAATGAGGAATGATCGTATTATGAGCCCTTGCCAGTCTGGTAATGGAGTCAAGCAGTACCACCACATCTCTGCCAACCTCCACAAGGCGCTTTGCCTTTTCAAGCACCATGTCGGCCACAAGAACATGACGTTCAGGATCCTCGTCAAACGTTGAACTCACAACCTCTGCCGGCACGCTTCGAGCCATATCGGTCACCTCTTCAGGACGCTCATCAATAAGCAGAACAATCAGGTAAACCTCAGGATGGTTCTTTATGATCGCATTGGCAATCATCTGCAAGAGCATCGTTTTACCGGTTTTCGGCTGCGCGACAATCAAACCCCTCTGCCCTTTACCGATAGGAGTAAAAATATCCATAATACGTCCGCATGCTTCAGACTGCTTCGTTTCAAGCATGAGACGTTCACGAGGAAAAAGCGGAGTCAGATTTTCGAAATAAGGCCTCTCTCTGGTAATTTCCGGATCGTTACCATCGATAGTATTGATCTTCAGCAGGGCAAAAAAACGTTCACCCTCCTTGGGAGCCCTCACCTGGCCTGATACCGTATCACCGGTTCGCATGTTAAACCGCTTGATCTGCGAAGGAGAAACATAAATATCGTCAGGAGAAGAGAGGTAATTATAATTGGCGGATCGTAAAAAACCGTACCCTTCCGGTATTACCTGCAGAACACCGGTGTTCACCATCACGTTGCCACTTTCAGAATCCGTATTCTTCTGCGACTGGGCCTCAATAATCTTAAAAATCAGCTCTTCCTTCCTTAAGCCTGCAGCCATCACACCAATCTCTTTGGCTAAAGCATGCAGTTCAAAAACCTTCTTTTTCTGGAGCATATTGATGTCCAGACCTTTAAAACCCGAATTGTTCGACATTGTAGTTGTATTCAACGCTTGTTATTTGTAAAAAAATGGGAAATACCCGCATAGACCGTGACTTCTGCCCGCGAGATCAACCCTGAAGGCCGATGAGGTGAATCATGAATGAAAAGTAGCTTTAGCGCTTTGCCATGTAACATGAAAGCCGGGAAGAAGATGACAGGGGAACTTTATAATTGAAATAAAGGGATTATCACTACAAGAAATTATGGCAAGAGGTTGCCCTTACATGCAAGAAGAATTTCGGTGGTTTGAGCTAAATATAAAATTTTTTCAATAAAAAACCGTTTTTAAACCCCAACGCCTTATCCGGCAAAGGAAGCAAGAATATCGCCTGCCAGATAAAACGAACCCGTCACCAGAATCAGGTCATCGTCGCAGGCTGTTTCCCGAAGGGAGGCTAACGCCTCATGCCCGGTACTGAACACCGTGACAACTCCTCCCTCATACCCGCATAAAACACCGAGCTCCTCAGCCGGCATACTTCGCTCAGAAGGGATGGCAACGGGAACAAACGTACACTGCAATCGAATAAGCTCAGCAATAATAGCACGGGCATCCTTATCCGAAGCAAGCCCTACAATGACGTAAACCTGCCCGTATCTATCCCTGAATGAAAGAAGGGTATTGACGGTTTGCCGCATCCCATCAGCATTGTGCGACACATCAAGTAGAACGGTCGGACGGATACCGATCCTTTCCAGTCTTCCCCTGTACCCTGTCTGCAATAACCGTTCAAGGCCCGAATAAATTGTATCTGCTGCCACTCCTGCAACTTCAGCAACCATAACTGCAAGCGAAACATTTGAAGCATGAAAAGATCCTGTAAGCGGCGCTTTAAGCCCGGGGTAATCTCTTGAAGCACTTCTGACATCAAGCTCAAGCATTCCTGGCTCTGCCGCAACGACACTACTGAGCATATCTTTTCCAGCAATAAACAGCGAAGCATCACACAGCTTAGCCTGTTTCTCAATAGGCAATAAAGCCTCCGGGTCACTGACAGCGGTAAATACCTTGCACCCTTTTTTGATAATGGCAGCTTTTTCAGCAGCAATCAAAGAGAGAGTCTCTCCCAGCCAATCGGTATGATCCAGACCAATACTTGGAATCACTGCATAATCGCACCGAACAACATTGGTAGCATCAAGCCGTCCGCCCATACCGGCCTCAATTACAGAAACATCAACTCCTTCATCGGCAAACCAGGCAAACGCAAGAGCAGTAGTAGCCTCAAAAAAGGTTGAATGGTTCTCAACAACAGCATCCTTCAAGCGCGAACAATAGTGAGCCACACTCTCCCTTGCTATCGGCTCCCCGTTAATTCTGATTCTCTCAGTAAAATCAACCAGATGAGGAGAAGTATAGAGCGCCGTCTTTTTCCCGCTGGCCTGAAATATCGAAGCAACAGCAGCTGCAACGGTTCCTTTTCCATTAGTCCCTGCAATATGAACAACCAGACCCAATCGCTTATGCGGAGAGCCGACAGCCTCCAGCAGGGTGTATACACGATCAAGACCGGGTTTTATTCCAAATCGATGGAGCGGATAAAGAAAATCGAGAGCTTCCTGGTAGGTCACTGTTTTTACGCTAACTGTTATGAATTGCAACAAGCGCTGATTTTACCACCTCTTCGACAGTGAGTTCGGGATGCTGTTCAAGAATACCGACAACAGCTTTCTGTACCGTGATTCTTGAAAATCCCAGGGTTACAAGGGCATTGACAGCATCCTCCCTCAAACGGGATGTTTGAGCCATTGACGATACAGCCAAACCACCAACATCCGGCAGTTTCAAAATTTTATCCCGTAATTCAAGAATTATCCTTGCTGCAGTTTTCTTGCCTACACCCGTGATGCCGTAAAGCTTCTCAGGAGCATTTGCAAGAATGGCTTCGTGAACCTCAGGAACAGGCAATCCGGACAGAACCGCCAAAGCAAGCTTGGGCCCTACACCTGATGTGAGCAAAAGCAGGCGGAACAACTGACGCTCCTCCTCCTTTGAAAAGCCATAAAGCTGGAAAGAATCCTCCCTGACGGAAAGATGGGAAAACAACAGCACATCGCTGCCCGGTTCGGGCAGCTGACGATAAGTGCTTGCGGAAATCAAAAACCGGTAAGCAATACCCGAAACCTCCACAACAGCCTCTTCCGGTAAAAGAAAAGCCAGCTTGCCGCGAAAATATGCAAACATGAAAGCGATTTAATAGAATCCCGGCCTTAAAACTTCAGAAAAAAATGGTCACAGAACTTTCAGACCTATGAACCAAACCTTTTCTTCTTTTATTAACCCTGCACGTAACTATTTAAAAGACGTGTCAACTGAGATTTTTTACGGGATGCTTTATTGGCGTGAATATAATTTTTCACACCGAGTCTATCGAGTTTCTGAACAGCTGAACGGTAGGCAACTTCGACAACAGCCTTGTCAGCGCTGGTATCAATCAGTTTCTGCATATTTTTCACAAGAACTTTCAGCTCTTTTTTCCTTGATCTGTTCCTGGCATTTCTTCTTTCTGACTGCCGAAGTCTTTTTTCAGCCGATTTGTGTAAAGGCATATAATGTTGCTGTTAGGATAAAATAATTTTTCATTAACAAACGGTTTGCAATATAAAATAATCAACCAACAAATCAAAAGGTTACCACCCATACTACCAACAAAATAACCCTCACTGAACACCTGATGCTAACAATCAAGTAGGGTTGACATCCCTTCTTTTTCTTATATTGCGCAAAATTTTCATCATAAGAATCACCTGTATTATGAGCCTGATGATCAGCGTTTCCGGGATAAGAGGGATAGTTGGCGACAGCCTGACCCCTAAAAATCTTACAACATTCTCGATGGCCTTTGCCTCATGGATTCTGCGAAATAAAAAGGACCATACCCATCTTCCCTCTGAACAAAAGCCGCGAATTGTCATCGGCAGAGACACAAGGCCAACAGGCAAAGCAATCAGCGATCTCATCAGCAATACCCTTGTGCTTTGCGGATGCGATGTCATCGATATTGGAATTGCTACAACTCCAACCGTTGAAATAGCTGTTACTGAAGAACAGGCCAACGGGGGACTCATCATTACTGCATCACATAACCCAGTTGCATGGAACGCACTGAAAATGCTGAATCACCATGGGGAGTTTTTAACCGGCGTCGAAGTTGATCAACTGCTCGACATTGCTGAAAAAGAGCTTTTTGTCTACGCACACTGGGACACCATCGGCACGATTTCCCAAAATGACCGATATGATGACCTGCATATCGAAAAAGTCCTTCAATTACCCTGTATCGACCCCGTTGCCATTGCTTCACAGCAGTTCCGGGTTTTAGTCGACTGTGTGGAAGGTGCCGGTTACTCCATTGTGCCAAAACTTTGCGAACAACTCGGCATAAAAAACATTGTTCCGTTCGCATGCGGCGGCACCGGACTATTTCCCCGAAACCCCGAACCAATCGAGGAAAATCTCGCAACCACCATCGCGGCTGTTAAAGAAAGCAAATGCGACTTTGCCCTTATCGTCGATCCCGATGTCGACCGGCTCGCCGTCATCTGTGAAGACGGCTCGCTTTTCGGAGAAGAGTACACGCTTGTAGCCTGCGCGGATTTTTATCTGAAACACAACATTGGACCCGTCGCCAACAACCTCTCAAGCAGCCGTGCACTGCGTGATATAGCAGAAAAGTACGGCGTTCATTGCTACAGTGCTAAAGTTGGCGAGGCCAACGTCAGTGAAGTCATGAAACAAATGAAAGTGGTCATAGGAGGAGAAGGAAACGGAGGAGTTATTCTGCCTGAGCTGCATTACGGTCGCGATGCTTTAGTCGCAATAGCACTGTTCGTCCAGGCGTTCACCCACTGGCGGATCCAGAACAACGGCGGCTCACTCACTCAGTTCCGCAAGCACTTCCCTGATTACGTCATGTCAAAACAGAAAATCACGCTTGCCTCCGGAGACCGCAGCTCACTTGAAAAAATATTTTCCGATATTGCCCGGTACTATCATACCGCCGAGGCAAACACGCTTGACGGGCTCAAACTTGATTTTGCCGACAGCTGGGTTCATTTACGACCCTCAAACACAGAGCCCATTGTAAGAATATACGCCGAAGCACCTACAAAAGCCCGGGCGGAAGAACTTGCCGGCGAACTGAAGCATGACATTGAAAAAAGAACGTCCGAGCATTGACCGACCCTCGACAGGCATGTATATCTCCCGTAAAATCACATGAGTAACGACACTAAAAACAACAGTTTCAAGCCCCAGCAGGATGAAACACTGAAAAAAAAGAATAAGGGTTCGGTAGACCTCTACATTGTCACCCGCCTGTTAACCTATTTAAAGCCCTATAAAACTCTTATCAGCGCTGCCATTGCCCTTACAATTGCAGGCTCCTTTCTCGGACCTTTAAGGCCCTATCTGACAAAAATCGCCATTGATGATTATATAGCAAAGGGTGATCTCAAAGGTCTGACGACAATCAGCATTTTTCTAGCCGGAGCCATTGTGCTCGACGGAATAAAACAGTATATCACAACCTGGTGGACGCAGATTATAGGACAGAAAGCAGTGTTCGACATCAGGATGGATATCTTCACGCACCTGCAGAAACTGCCCGCAAGGTTTTATGACCGGAACCCTATAGGACGACTGATAACCCGGTCAACCAATGATGTGGAATCGCTGAACGAAATGCTCTCCAGCGGAATCATCACCATTCTCGGCGACATCCTGCAGCTCTTTTTCATTGTTGTTCTTATGGTATGGATAGACTGGCAGCTGACCCTTATAGTCCTGGCCATTCTTCCTCTGATGCTCTACGCCACAATAAAATTCAAAAATAAAGTCAGGGCTGCATTCCAGGATGTTTTAACCCATCTGGCCCGCCTGAACACGTTTTTTCAGGAGCATATTACCGGAGTCACAATCGTTCAATTGTTTAACCGTGAAGAGCGGGAATCCATTGAATATGCATCGATCAATGCTGACCACAGGGATGCAAATATTCGAACTGTTTTTTATTTCTCCATCTATTATCCATTGATTGAGGTTCTGAGCTCTGCAGCAGCAGGACTGGTCATCTGGTACAGCGGCATCCGGTTGCTCAAGGCAGATCTGACCATTGGAGTGGTTATATCATTTGTTCAGTACATCTGGCTTTTTTTCCGTCCGCTTCAGCATCTTTCCGACCGCTTCAACGTTATTCAGACCGCCATTGCCAGCTCAGACCGCATTATAAGACTCCTTGACGAAGAAGAAGGAATAGAAAATTCATCCGGACTGCACCATCTAGCAACATTCAGTGAGAACATCACATTCAGCAATGTCTGGTTCGCCTACGACCAGGAAAACTGGATACTGAAAGATATCTCACTTGAAATCCGGCATGGCGAAAAGATTGCAATTGTAGGCGCTACAGGAAGCGGAAAAACGACGCTTATTAATATTCTCTCAAAACTCTATCCTTTCCAGAAAGGCTCCATAACCATTGACGGCACCCCCTTGCAGGAAATAGAAGAACACTCTCTGAGAAAACTCGTTGGCGTTGTCATGCAGGATGTGTTTCTTTTTTCCGGAACAATAAAAGAAAACCTGGCATTCGGCAATCCCGAAGTCACTGACGAAACAATCAGGGAAGCGGCAAAAATTGTCGGAGCCGACCGCTTTATTGATCAACTCCCGGGAAAGTATGAGTACAAAGTTCTTGAAAACGGAACAGGACTCTCATCCGGACAAAAACAGCTTATAGCCTTCGTCCGTGCGCTCCTTTACAATCCGGAAATTCTTGTCCTTGATGAAGCCACCAGCTCCGTCGATACAGAAACCGAAACCCTGATCGATTCGGCAACAGCCAACCTCATGAGAGACCGGACCTCCATTATAATTGCGCACAGACTCTCAACGGTTCAAAAAGCCGACAGAATCATAGTGCTGCACAAAGGAGTTATCAGAGAAACCGGAAATCATCAGGAACTGCTTGCAAAAAGAGGACTCTACTACAAGCTCTACCTGCTGCAGCATCCAGAACAAACCATCTCCAGAGAGAGCTGAGAGCTAGAGGCTGCTATCGCGGAGCACACTCACCGGCTCGAGTTTAGCCGCCCTTGCAGAGGGCAGAATCGCAGCAAGAGTGCTTATCATTACCGTTACGCCAATCACCAGAAAAAAATATACCGGATTATACGACATACTGAACCCGGTTTTGGTAATCGGACCCTGTGAGCTTTCAATAGGAAGACTGGCAAACAGATTGATAGAGCCGATAGCAAGAACTCCACCCGTAAGAGCTCCGGCAAGCCCAACCAGAAACCCCTCAAGAACAAACATGCTTATCAGCTGCAGGGCCGAAAATCCCAACGACTTCATAATCGCAATGTCCCTGCTCTTTTCAAACACAGTGGTAACCAGAATATTTGCCACCCCGAACCCCGAAACGACACCAACAAAAGCAACAAGAGAAAAAACGATATAACCAATACGGGCAAAAAGGGATAGTATACTTGCATTCTCCTCCTGCCAGGTCATGCATCTATACCCGGTAACCTTTTCCAGATCTCTTGCCAGAACAGCATTATCAAGGGGAGTATCAACTTTAAGCGCAATACCCGAAACCTTGTTCGCCGCCAACCCCTCAATGATCTGACCAAGCTTGAGAGAGACCAGAACGCTGTTATCGACCGCATTAACTCCGGTAAAAAAAATCCCAGCCACCTTGCACTGCCTGCTCTTCCCTGAAGCAGGAATGATAATAACATCATCATTCAGCTTGAGATTCATATCCTTCGCCACCGTGCGGCCCACAAGCAGCGCATTGGCCGTTTTTTCAAACATGGCAATCTCACCGGCAAGCATTTTTTTCCTGATACCGCTGATGGCATCTTCACGATCGATGAGAACTCCTTTGAGGGTAAGAGGCTGGTTGCGACTTCCCTTAACAGCCATAACCTGAGAAATAACATAAGGCGAAGCAGCAAGAACATGTTTATTATACTGCGGCAGACTGAACACGCTGAGAATCTGCCGATAATTCCTTACCTCTTCAGGCTCCTGCTTCTGAATATTATTTTCAACGAAAGCCATACCATACCCATTCGCTCCCTCAAGAATATTCACGGGCATAGGGCGCATTTTCTCCCCCTTTACTGTTATATGCGGAGCAACATTCACAATGGTCTCAATAAACGAATCGAGCAGCCCCCTGGTAAGAGAGTTGGTTGTAATCAGAACCATGGTACTGATCGCGACACCGAAAATAGTAGTCAATGTCTGTCGCCGACGTCCAAGAAGATGTCGCAGAGCTATGGAAAACAATGTTTTCAGCATGATAACACCAATGTGATATACGGTAAAAGGTTATGTATATTTTTATTAAGTTATATTTTCAACATAAAGTATTACAAATCCTGCAAGGAACGTATCCTTTCTGCATGATCAACAGAAAAATGAGCGAGAGCAGCTACGATAATAATATAACAATCGAGCGCAAGCACAGCCATGTGGAAATATGCCTGCACGGCGACGTTGCCTTTAACCGCAAAACCACAGGATTTGAGCGGTTCGATTTTCAGCATGATGCACTCCCGGAACTTTGTTTTTCCGACATCGACCTCTCCACAACATTTCTGGGCCGCAAAATTGCCGCCCCGTTAATGATATCCTCCATGACTGGTGGATACAGCGAAGCAGCAATTTTAAACCAGCAGCTTGCAGAGACTGCCGAACACTTCCGGATTCCACTTGGCGTTGGCAGCATGCGCCAGGCGCTTGAAAACAGCTCATACCGCGAAAGTTTTGCTATTGTAAGAAAATATGCTCCGTCAGTACAGATATTTGCCAACATCGGAGCTCCTGAAATTGCAAAAGGCCTGACTGACAAAGAAATCAACACCATGCTCGAGCTTCTCCAGGCCGATGGACTGATCGTACACCTGAATGCCGCCCAGGAGCTCTTTCAGCCCGAAGGGAACACCGATTTCCGGCATGTTCTCCATCAGCTTTCAGCCCTTACGGCAAAAATCCCGGTCCCGGTTATTGTAAAAGAGGTTGGATGCGGCATCTCGCCGTCCGCTGCCCTCCGCCTTATTGAAGCAGGTGTAAAAGTTATAGATGTCGCCGGAGCCGGAGGAATCAGCTGGCAGAAAGTCGAAGAAATCAGATATACACGGCAGTTCGGGCACGATAGCCGCTTCAGCACACCCGCACTTGAAGAGCTGCTGAACTGGGGAATTCCCACCGCTCAATGCCTCCTGGATATAGGTGCACTCAAACAAGAACATCCGGAATTGAAAGACATTGAAATCATTGCATCAGGAGGAATCCAGTCCGGTGCGGATATTGCCAAGTCACTGGCTCTTGGAGCACAACTTGCCGCCTCAGCCCGCCATATTCTCAAAGCCCTTCACGAGGGAGTTCTGGAAAAAACAATCGAAACCTGGTTTAACGATCTCAGAGCAATCATGTTCCTTTCCGGTTCCGCCAGCATAGAGCAGCTCCGAAACAAACGCCTTATCATTAAACAATGACCAATTTCATAATGAATATGCCTCTAACTCAGGAACTTGTAGAAAAAAAATACAATCTCTACCACTCGAAAATCAACGAGGCTTTAGCTGCCTGTTTCGATAAAGAGCTCCCTGTAACCCTTTATGAGCCGGCACGATATATTCTTGAAGGAAATGGCAAAAGAATTCGTCCATTTCTTACCCTTCTAGCTTCCGAAGCAATATGCGGCTCATCCGAAACAGCTCTCAATGTTGCACTGGCTGTTGAAATTCTTCACAACTTCACTCTGATCCACGACGATATCATGGATCAGGCAGAACTCCGCCACAGCAGGCCAACCGTTCACAAAAAATGGAACGTCAATGCTGCCATTCTGACTGGAGACATGATGATCGCCTATGCCTATGAGCTCGCATTGCAGGCAAAAACAAACCGACATGCAGAGCTTATTCACATCCTCAATCACGCAAACATTACAATCTGCGAAGGTCAGGCGCTCGATATGGAACTCGAAGAAAAACAAGACGCCACAATTGCGGACTACCTCGACATGATTGCAAAAAAAACCGGTCGTCTTATTTCAGCCGCCCTTGAAGCCGGCGGTGTTGCTGGTAATGCTACGAACGAACAACTTCAGAAACTGGTGGTTTTCGGTGAAAAAATCGGAAGAGCTTTCCAGATACAGGATGACTATCTCGACATCATGGCAGTAAACGGAAAGTCAGGGAAAATGGCTGGAGGCGACATCATTAACGGCAAAAAAACCTACCTTCTCCTCCGCTCACTCGAACTGACCAGAGGCGCCGATCACGACCTTCTTCACTCAGTCATCATCAATAAAGGCAGCAGTGCCGACCAGGTTGCTGAAGTGAAAAAAGTTTATGAACGATGCGGAATCCTTGAAGAAACAGCTGCACTCATCAACCGCGACACTGAAGAGGCACTTACCGCACTTGATCAGCTCCCTCATGCCGAAGGAAGAGAATACCTGAAAGGATTTGCCAACATTCTCATGAAAAGAGACTTTTAACTCTCCATGTGTCACCTCACCCCCGATTTTCATGGAAAACAGCACTCTCCTGCTTGTCCTGACCCTTATCCCGGGTATAGGACCGGCAAGAATCAAGGCAATCATTGAGCATCTGCATGGCCAGCTGAAGAATGTGCTGCACATAGATGTGACAGACCTCATGCAAGTGCCCGGAATAGGGGAATCCCTTGCGCGTCAGATATACAACTTTCTTCACCATTCAGAAACCCGCCATGCAGCAGAAAAAAACGCAGAAGAGCAGCTTTCCAGACTTCACCAAATAAATGGCTCACTCATAACAATTCTTGACCCCGCCTATCCCTCTCTTTTAAAACAGATATACGATCCACCCCCCTGCCTTTTTGTTCGAGGAACACTTCCCCCGGCAAACTCGCCCGCTCTTGCAGTTGTCGGCACCAGGCATGCCTCGCTCTACGGCAGAGAGTGCACTGCAATGCTCTGCCGTGATCTGGTCAACTTCGGAGTCAGCATTTACAGCGGTATGGCTTATGGTATTGACATGGCGGCTCATGCCGCAGCTCTTGACAACGGAGGGCTCACTGTTGCAGTTCTTGCAAGCGGCGTTGACACCATCTATACCGATCCAAAAGGAAGATTATGGCCAAGAATTATCGAACAGGGAGCACTCATTTCAGAAGAATGGATTGGCTCAGCACTCTCTCCGGAAAAATTCCCTAAACGCAATCGAATTATATCCGGAATATCCGCCGGAACTATTGTAGTGGAATCAGACATAAAAGGAGGAGCACTCATCACCGCAGCAGGAGCCCTTGAGCAGAACCGTGAAGTTTTTGCGGTACCAGGAAGTATTTTTTCCTCCTCGTCCAGAGGGACAAACAAGCTTATCCAGCAAGGGCAGGCCAAAGCAATCATGAATGGAGACGATATCATAGCAGAGCTTGGCCCCCAATTCATAAAAAGCTGCCCCGCACAACCCGCAGCACAGGCCAGCACCGCTGATATCACCCTTACCTCCCAGGAACAGGCCATCCTGCTCTCAATGGGCACTGAACCCATACATATCGACGCACTTGCAACAGCAGCATCAATTGATATACCCTCACTTCTGGTGCACCTGTTTGAACTGGAACTCAAAACTGCAATCAAGCAGCAGCCTGGACAACTATTCCAGAAAAAAACCTTCTGAACGTATCACAACCTGCAACAATAAAGATTTTCAGCCCTCCTCTGACGATTCATTACGAAGGGCTTTTCAGCTTTTTATAGATTTTTAACAGGGAATTCTTACCTTTGAATGTATAATTGTGACCACTTTGGCATTATACCGCTCTCTACCTATTAAACATGATAACCTTAACCATGAATTTGATGAAGCATTCAACAAGATTTATGACTATGTCTCGCCGTATCATTATGGCAGTTGCCCTCAGTTTGGTGCTGGTTGCTCCACGTTCGTTTGCTGCTCAGGAAAGTGGAAAAGTAGGAGTTGTAGATTCCGGTAAAATCTTCCAGCTGCTGCCGGAAGCAAAACAAGCGGAAACCAGCTTACAGGCTGCTGCCGGCCCACTGCAGAAAGAAATCGCGCTAAAAAATCAGGAGCTTCAAAGAGCAATTGCAGAATACCAGAAACAGGCGCCTTCATTGAAACCTGCTGCAAGAAACCTGAAAGAAAAGGAACTCAATGCCAAGAGCCAGGCTGCACAGAAATTCCAGCAGGAACAAAGTGCCGTTTTTGAGAAAAAACGTCAGGACATTATCGGACCGGTTCAGCAGAAGTTGACATCAGCGATTAAATCAATTGCTCAGAAAGAAGGATTCTCTCTGATACTTGATAAAAATGCAGCGGCATATTTTGCGCCTGAATACGACATCACCTTCAAGGTGATGAATGAACTGAATATCAAGTAATTCTCACCTGATTTGAAAAGAGTTACTGTTCTTTTTCTGCATGTTATTGTTATCATGGCATCAGGATGCGGCGATCCACATAAGGACCGCCGTCCTCCTGAAACCGCCTTTATCGGTATACATCACCCCGTACAGGAAAGTTGGACTGTCAGGCTGACTCTTACTGATTCCGGTATACAACGAGGAGTCATTGAAGCCGGACACCAGGCAGAATACAGAACAAATGCCGGAATTGAACATCAGCTTGATAGTGGGATAAAAGTTACTTTCTTTGACATCACTGGTAAACCTGAAACAACCATAACTGCCCAAAAGGCGGTTATTCACGATAATCAGGATATTGAGGCAGAGGGAAATGTTGTCATTACATCAAGCGGCCCGACGGTCATAAAAACAGAGTATGTTAAACGGACAAACAACGATAAAATGATCCGTTCAAATACATTCGTTACAATTGTCAAGCCAAACGAAACCATCACTGGTCAAGGCTTTGAAAGTGATCAAGCCTTAAAGAAATACCGGATTTTCCGGGGAAGCGGTAAAGCATTTACAAAATAATATTGAAGGTTCTCTGTTCATGAAATTACATGTTTTAAAATCAAAAATTCACAACGCTATAGTCACAAGCGGAGATCTCGAATATGAAGGAAGCATCACCATTGACAATGAGCTTCTTGAAATGGTCGATATGATTCCAAACGAAAAAGTTCTTGTCGTCAACAACAACAATGGCGAGCGCTTTGAAACCTACATTATCAAAGGAGCTCACGGCTCCAGAGAAATACAGCTCAACGGAGCGGCTGCCAGATGCGCTTTGGTTGGTGACGAAATCATTATCATGACCTTTGCCACTATGGACCCCGCAGAAGCACGTATCCATAAACCAATGGTCCTTATAGTCGACAGGCACAACAACCCGAAGAGTCGGCACCTGGTAGGCGAACAAGGCGAACAGTTATCATAACCTCCCCACACTCCCACTGATACACGAGAGAAATGGCACTAGCAATCATCGTCATGGCTGCCGGAAAAGGCACACGAATGCAATCGGACCTCCCGAAAGTACTCCATCAGGCACACAAGCGTCCGCTTATCGAATATGTTCTCGATACATCATACGCCCTTGATCCCCAGAAGATCGTCTTGATTATCGGCCACCAGGCAGAACTTGTAAAAGCCGCCACCTCGCGCTACAAGGTAAGCACAGCACTCCAGGAGCCGCAACTGGGCACCGGTCATGCCATCATGCAGGCCGAAGCCGAGCTGCACGATTTTCAGGGAGAGGTACTCATCCTCTCCGGAGACGCCCCCCTGGTCAGTCACCTCACCCTCAAGAAACTGATTGCATTTCACCATACAAAAAAAGCTGTGGCAACTGTTCTGACTGCCGATATGGAGAACCCAGCAGGATACGGAAGAGTTATTCGGCAACCTGGCAGCGACAGCGTCCTTAAAATTGTAGAACAAAAAGACGCTACAGCAACAGAACTTGCCGTGCAGGAGATAAATTCAGGCATATACGTCTTCGATGCCGCTATCCTCTTCGAGGCTCTGCGACAGATCACAACAAACAACGCCCAGAATGAATACTATCTGACAGATGTATTCAGTATCTGCTTCAAGAGCGGCAGGCCGGTATACGCATTCAAAACAGACAACCCCAACGAAATTATCGGCATCAACACCCCCGAACAGCTTAAGGAAGCTGAACGGCTGATGCTCGAAGAAAAAGTAGTGTAACGATAGAGGGGGGAAAGAGGTTATTTTCTTGAACGGCGGGTTTTTCTGGTCACAACCACTTCATCCACTTTCTGGCGGGTTGGAGGAATGTGAGAATCTGGAGAAGAAAGATCAATATCCGGACTATCTTTCTGAATGCCGGTTTCATGCATGGAATAAAACTCCACAAGATTTCCATCGGGATCCATTACAAAAAAAGCCCTACCCTCCCGCCGATGAGCCGGTCGGGTAACGATGTGAACGCCTTTTGCATCCATATAGCGGGCAGCCTCATCAACTTCCGCATCTGAGGCAAGCCTGAATCCGAAATGATCAACCCGTATATCCCTCGCCTGCAGGGAACCGGGTGTTTCAGCCTTCACCAGCACAAGCATATCCGAGTTAACACGGAGATACGAAATGTTTGCACCAACCCGGTGATCAAGCTTAAGACCAAGAATACCACCGTAAAATTCCTCGGCCATACCCAAGTCATTGACACGAAGGGTAATCTGGTTAATCCCCGTCAGTTTCATCATCTTCTTCAGTTGGTACAACCTTCTTTTCAACAGGCTTCTCTATGGTATAATCGTATTTATGCTCGAAGTAATCAGCAACAGCCTTATGCGACGACTTTTCACGGCACTCAAACTCAAGGCTGATAGCTATCTGCTCAGGAAATATCTTGTCCGACTCAGATTCGCTTGTAGGGTTGCGGATCATCTCCTTGTAAGGCAGAAGCTTGTCTTCAAGTTCTGCACGCTCTTCATCATGCAGTCTTTTTGCTTTTTTCGAAATAGCGACCACCGTCTCATACAAATTCGAGTGCCCACTTCTCAACTTATTCAGGTCAACTGGTTTAACCGACATTGTACCGTATTTTACGTGTTTGTAAGAAATTCAGTAATTATAGCTGTAATGCTCTCAACCGCCGCCTCAAGATCATCATTCACAACAACCTTGTCAAACTGGTCCGCATAAGCCAACTCCAGCCTTGCTCTCTCCAGACGTACATTCAGACTAGCCTTGTCTTCACTCTCCCGTCCTTGCAGTCTCTTTTTTAAAACCTCCATATCGGGCGGCTTTATAAACAGCAGCAATGAATTATCAGGAAAAATCTTTTTAAGATTCAAAGCACCCTTCACATCAAGATCAAGCAGGATATTGGCACCTGAATCAATCACAGCATGTGTTCTATCAAGCAATGTTCCATAATGGTTTCCAAAAAAGAACTCATGCTCTATAAAACCACCGGTACGAATCCTCTCCTCAAACTCTTCCTTACTGAGAAAATAATAGTTAACACCCTCAATTTCTCCCGCTCTTTTCTGCCTGGTTGTGGCTGACACCGAAAATCTGAGAGTCGGTATACGTTCAAGAACCTGCCTTGCTATTGTGGATTTCCCGGTACCTGACGGAGCTGAAAAGACAATCAGTTTTCCCTGCTGTTTTCGCTCTTCAACCATGGTAATTACTCTATATTCTGCAGCTGTTCCCTTATTTTTTCAAGATCTTCCTTGATCTGAACTATTTTCTGGGAAATTTCAGCATTCTGGGATTTTGAAGCAATGGTGTTGGCTTCACGCAACTGCTCCTGAAGAAGAAAATTCAGTTTGCGGCCTGTACCGCTCTCCTCATTTCTCAGCTCTTCAATAAAAAACTTGTTATGGCTGGCAAATCGAGTCAGCTCTTCAGTGATATCAAGCTTGTCAGCCGCAAGAACCAGCTCCATTTCAAGACGGTCACGGCTATATGCCAGATCCTTGCCCGCAACAACTTCTACCTTTGCAGCAAGTCTTTTCCTTACGGTTTCAAGATTGTCTGCCGCAAGAGCGGTAACAACAGAAAGAGTACGCTCAATTTCAGCAATTCGTGCAGTAAAGTCTATGGAGAGCTCTTCCCCCTCCCTGCGTCGCATAGCCTTCAGCCGATCGATAGCATCCTGCAGAAGGTTTTTGACAAAAGGCCACAGGGTATCAGAACTGTCGAGCGATGTAGCTCCATTATCGAATATTTCAGGAAACCGGAGCAGATGTTCAAGAAGAACAGGAGCTTCAAGATCGGCTTCTTTCCGGAGGGTATCAAGCAAACCTTTATAAGCCTTGACCTTCGCGACATTGATCCCCGTAGATATAGGCTGCTCCTCGTCAAGCTGAATCTGAATAAACGCAGAAATCTTCCCCCTCTGAAAATGCGCCCGTATCATTTCACGGACTTCAAGTTCATAAGAGAGAAGCTGACGGGGAAGCTTGACACTGATTTCAGCGAACCGGTTATTGACCGAGCGCAGCTCCACAAGAGTCTTTACTCCATTCTCCACAGACTCCGCACTGCCATATCCGGTCATACTTTCCAGCATAGTATCCCTTACTGATTCAGTTTATTAAAAAGATACCGCCCTGATTACCTCTTATTTACGAAGATCAAGTTCACCGATCACTTTACGGTAACGATTGATATCAACATTTTTCAGATAGTTCAGCATTTTCTTGCGCTTGGCAACAAGCATAAGCAACCCGCGACGGGAGTGCTTGTCCTTTGGGTGCAGCTGAAGATGACCGGTAAGATCAGTGATCCGGCGGGTGTATAAAGCAACCTGAACCTCGGATTTTCCAGTATTCTTCTCAGAAGCACCAAACTGCGCAATCACTTCTGCTTTAAATTCTTTTGTCAGACTCATATCTCTTCGTTTGTTATTTTAAATCGATTGACCCGCAATATAATATTATTAACATTACAACTCCACCGCTTTTTTATCTTTTTCAAGCTGTTTTTTAAGTTCATCCAGTGACGAAAACTTCTTTTCCTCCCTGATGAACCTCAGGAGCGAAAACCGTAAGCTCTCACCGTATAAATCACCGCTATAACCCAGAATGAAAGCCTCCACGCTTATAATACCCTCCGAAGAGACTGTAGGACGAACACCAACATTCATCATTGCCTTAAAAAGAGTTCCATCGATCTCTGTTTGAGCCAGGTAAACACCTGAACGCGGCAACAGCTTATTATGGTCGGAAATCCTCAAATTAACCGTTGGAAAGCCTATACTCCGCCCAACCTTGTCACCCTCAACCACAATTCCGCTGATCATATAAGGAGACCCCAGAAACTCATTGGCCTCTTCAATCAGTCCTGCTTCAAGCAACCGCCTTATTCTTGTGCTCGACAAATGCTCATTGCCGATAAGCACCTCATCAACAACCTCCACAGCAAAACCAAGCTCAACGCCAAGATGTTCCAATGTTGTTCCGCTCCCGCTCCTGTCACGACCAAACACATGATCATAACCGATGATAATTGCCTGAGCACCAAGAAGCCTGACAAGAACATTCCGGATAAAATCATCGGAAGATCGAGATGCAAAATCCGGAGTAAAACGAATAATAAAAAGAAGATCAATGTTCTCCCGGGAGAGAAGGTCAATTTTTTCTTCAAGAGTGGTCAGGAGTCCAAGCGGGCCCGAAACTGCTCCATCCAGCACCCGTCTCGGATGCGGATCAAACGTCACAACCACACTTCTAAGATGTCTCGCCCTTGCTACAGCAGCCAACCTGGCAATAATTGTCCTGTGCCCTTTATGAACCCCGTCATACGACCCGATCGTTACCGCAGAACCGATGAGAGGCAGTTCCGCGGGAGAGCGGGAGCCATAGCTGTAGACAATATCATTGTCATACTCAACAATACGCATACTTATCGTTTATCTCCCTTCACACCGAAGAGGTGGTTGATGCCTGCAGAAGAATTGCTTCAATTGTCTCCGTTACACTCTTCGAAGAGCTCAGCTGATAAGAGCCGACAGAGATACGCCTGAGAGAGGCCAGATAACCACCTACACCAAGAGCAGCACCAAACTCATGGGCTATAACCCTGATATAGGACCCCTTTGAAACATGGAGAACAAAATAGACCATCGGAAGCTCAACGCGGGTAACCTCAAAGCAGTGGATAACAATCTCTTTCACTTTACGCTCCTTGATAACCTCTCCCTTGCGGGCATGAGCGTAAAGGCGTTTGCCATTGTGCCAGGCAGCCGAATGCATGGGCGGCTGCTGCAGGTGAGTTCCCTCAAATTCCGCGGCAAGAGCGCGAATCTGCATCTCAGTCAGATGCTCTACGCTGCAATGGCCATACTCGGAAGTTTCAATATCGTGGCTTTCAGTCATGACGCCCAGCTTGAAGGCACCATCGTACACCTTGTCAAGCACTTCAAGAGATGATATTTCCTTGGTTTTCCTGCCGGTTGCAAGAATAAGCAGGCCTGTAGCCTTAGGATCAAGAGTCCCCGAGTGACCAACCTTGCGCTTCAACCCGACCCCTTTAAAGGTATTTCTGATCTTTGCCACCACATCAAACGAGGTCCAGTCGAAAGGCTTGTCAATCAGAAGAAAATCACCCTCCTCATGAATGATACTTTCAGTTATGCTGTTCATCCATGCAATCTGTTTACCAAAAAAGCGAGTGTCAATGTTTATCGACACTGCCTTTTCGTACTTCATTCAAAAGCTGCTCAATCCTGGTCGCCCGCTCATACATATGATCCTCAAAAAATTCCAGCTCAGGAATACGCCTGAATTGATGTCGGATCCGGGAAGAAAGTATCATTCTGATACTTTTTGTTTCATCCCGCAAAAAAGCCATAGCCTTTTCCTGCTGTTCCTCCGAACCGATAATAGAAACATAGACCCTTGCAATGCTCAGATCAGCAGTAACCTTCACCTCAACAATAGTAACTATCGAACCGCCACGCGGCAGCTCCTTTTGAAGTATACTCCCCAGCTCCTGCTGCAGAAGTGAGGCGACCCTGTCAGTACGTATCGACATAACTCAACAATAAGCGGTTCAAAGTTTCCGTTTTTTCTCAACGATCTTATAGGCCTCAACAACGTCTCCAACCTTGATATCATCATAATTTTTCAGACTCATACCGCACTCATAACCGGCATCCACTTCCTTGACATCATCCTTGAACCGCCTTAACGCAGCAAGCTGACCTTCATAAATCTGAACACCGTCACGAAGCAAGCGGACCTTCGAATCACGGAAAACCTTTCCTTCAAGCACATAACATCCGCCAACGTTACCGATTTTAGGCACCTTGAATACCTGACGAACCTCAAGAGAACCTAAACTCTCTTCATGAAGTTCAGGCGAAAGCATACCCTCAAGCGCTTTCTCGACATCTTCAAGCACATGATAAATAACGCTGTAAAAGCGGACATCAAGATCCTCTTTTTCAGCAAGCTTCTTGGCATTCACATTCGGACGCACCCTGAACCCGATAATAATGGCATCAGAAGCCGCGGCAAGCAAAACGTCAGTTTCAGTAATCTGCCCGACGCCCTGGTGAATAATCTGAACCTTGACCTCATCATTCTGAATTTTCATAAGTCCGTCAGCCAGTGCCTGAATGGACCCGTCAGTATCAGCCTTGATAATAACACTCAGCTCCTTCATCAGCCCTTCCTTGATCTGGCGGGCAATACTGTCAAGCTTGACACGCGTACTGCGACGGAAATCATGCTCACGGCGTATGACCTGACGCTTCTGCGCAAGATCACGTGCATCCCTGTCAGTCGTCATAACCGTCAACGCATCGCCAGACTGCGGCAGATCCTCAAACCCAAGCACCCTGACAGGCTGCGAAGGATTGGCAAACAGAATTCTCTTGCCTCTCTCATCCATAAGCGCCCGAACCTTGCCCATGGTATTTCCGGCAACAAAAGGATCACCAACTTTCAAAATTCCGCGTTGCACAAGCACTGTGGAAATAACACCCTTACCCTTATCAAGCTCAGACTCGACAATAATACCGCTTGCATTGATATCCTCGGAGTAGTTCCCCCTCAGTTCACGCATTTCAGCCTCAGTCAACACTTTCTCCATAAGCTCGGCAATACCGATACCCTTCTTGGCAGAAATCTCCTGACACTGATAGGTTCCCCCCCACTCTTCAACAAGCACACCAGCATCAGAAAGCTGGGTTTTAATCTTCTCCGGATTAGCCTCAACCTTATCAATCTTGTTAAGAGCAACAACAATAGGCACTCCAGCCGCCTTGGCATGGTTGATCGCCTCGATGGTCTGAGGCATAACACTGTCATCAGCCGCAACAACCAGAATAACAATATCAGTCACCTGAGCACCCCTTGCGCGCATAGCGGTAAACGCTTCATGACCCGGCGTATCAAGAAAAGTGATCTTCCTGCCGCCTTCCACTGAAACCTCATAAGCACCGATATGCTGGGTAATACCACCCGATTCACCAGCCACAACTTTACTGTTGCGGATATAATCGAGCAGCGAAGTCTTTCCATGATCGACATGTCCCATGATGGTAACAACCGGTGGACGAGTCAGAAGATCAGCTTCATCATCCTCCTCAACAACAACCGCAGTAGCTTCAACCTCTGAAATAAATTCAGCCTCAAAGCCGAATTCAAGCGCAATCAGTTCAATCGATTCCTTGTCAAGCCGCTGATTGATCGTCACAAACTTGCCAAGAGCAAAACACTTCTGAATAATCTCTTTGGCGGTAATTCCCATCAGCTCCGCGAGCTCATGAGGGGACGCATACTCAGTAACCCTGACAACCATCCGCTGAGCCTCACGAAAAGCCTCATCCTCTTCATGCTCGCGATCACGCTCAGTTTTACGCATCTTGCGGAATTTCTGGCGTGAACCTGTACCACTGCGATCCTCTATGCCACTGATCGTCTTTTGTATATTCGCTGTAATTACCTTGTCATCAACCTCAGGCTTCTTTTTCTTCTTGCCTTTTTTCTTTTTCAGAGCGGAACTATCTCCGACAGCCGTCACTGGCTTTGGCTTCGCTTCACTGACAACCTTGGCCGGCTTCTTGGGGGTAACCCCTTTTTCTTCGCCATGAACTTCCTCTGCTGCCTTCGGCTCAAACTCATCCTTTAAAGCATCAGCCTGCTCTTTGAAATTCTTTTTACGGTTTTTCTTGTTCCTTCCGGCATACATGTCAAGCGTGCCAAGCACAGTAAGACCTCCCATCATCTGAGGAGCATCAAAAGAAACAAGATGCTCGTTGACTGAGGGCTCCTCTTTTTCAGGCTCAGCTTCAGGAAGTTCAGCCGGAGAAGGAACTTCAGCTCCCTCAATCAAAGATGCTTCCGTATCCTTGACATGAATATCATGAGCAGCCTCTTTTTTCACCTCAACGGCAACAACTGCAGGAGCAGGTGCCGGACTCAGAGTTTCACTGAGATGCTTCTCTTTTTCATAGGTCTTTCGCGACTGCTCTTCAAGCCTCGACAACCTCTTCTCTTTTTCTTCTCTTATTTTCTTGGTCTCATCGACCATTTTCTTTTCAACGCTGAAATGACCAAAAATCTGGGTATGCATCTCTTCGCTGACCATAGAGGATGTAGAGGCCACCTTGCCCCCTTCCTTTTTGACAAAAAGTAATACCTCCTGCGGACTCAACTGCAGTTCTCTTGCTATATCACTTATTCGAAACCTCTTTTCCATGTCCTCAAGGGCCATTACATCCTCCTCTGGATTTAAAAACTCTTTACTCTCTTGTCCTATATTCCTCTCAACCGGCGGTCTTCATTATTCATCAACCGCCACATCATCCTCCTGCGGCTCAGCATCGTCATCAAAAAGACCCTCCAAATCCGCTTCAGTAAACTGCTCCTTAACGGTTTTATAGATATTCTCAGCAATCTTCTTCCAATAACGCTTCTCCTCGTCAGTCACCTTGCGCTCCCTCGGTTTCACGCCAGTCCTGTACGTTTTACCAAACACTGTCTGCTCCTCAGGCTTGGCCGGCCCGAGCAGAGAAAGTTCTATCTCATCCACTCCGGCTTTCAGCACCTTTTTGGCAGTATCAAAACCACTATCAAGAAGCTGGTAAATCATATCATCGCCAAACTCCTCACGGAACTCAATAATATCAATATCCGTCGGATCCTCCAGCGACTTGTCAATCACATCACGATAGACATCAATCTCATAACCCGTCAGCTTCTCCGCCAAGTGAATATTATTGCCGTTCTTGCCGATCGCATACTTGATCTGATCCGGCTTCAGCATCACCCTTGCCTTCCGTGTTTTTACGTCAGCATGAATCGTCAGAGGATCAATTTTCGCAGGCTGCATAGCCCGTGAAATATAGATCTCCGGCTCATCAGCGAAATAAATAACATCAATATTTTCATTATTCAGCTCCTTCACAATACTCTGGATGCGCTTTCCCCGATACCCAACGGTAGCACCAACCGGATCAATCCTTGCGCTCGTCGATTCCACAGCAACCTTGGCCCGCTCACCCGGCACCCGGGCAATAGCCTTTATCACAATGAGACCATCAAGTATTTCAGGCACCTCATGTTCAAAAAGTTTATACAAAAACCTGTCATCAACCCTCGAAACAATAACCTTCATGCCGCCATCAGCTTTTTCACGCTCAACCATGCTGCCATCATCAAGCCTCACTTTAGCTTTCTCGCGCTCAATCCGCTTCACATAAAGCTTCATCCTCGGAGTACGCCGTGGATTATCCTTTTTCATCATCTCAGCCTTCGGCAACACAAGCTCAACACGATGATCCTTCGATGTGTTATAGGTAAAAATAACCTCATTGGCACGAATCTGGTACACCTCGCCCGCAACAACCTCACCGACCTTTTCAAGACACTCTTCATACACAACAAGACGCTCAAGATCACGCACCTTTTTCTGTACAGACTGCTTGATGATCTGAATGGATTTGCGGCTCAAATAATCCTCAAGCTTTATAGGCCCCTCTTCATAGTAATCGCCAATCTCAAGAGAATCATCAATTTTTCTAACCTCATCAAGAGTGATCTCAATACTTTCGATATCTATTTCCTTCACAATCTTTTTAAGAATATAGACCTCAAAGTCCCCGCGCTCAGGGTTGATGAAAATGTTGGATTCAACTTCAGGATCATAATCCTTTCTGAGCTGCTTCTGGATAATATCCTTGAGTAAATCGGCAATATCCATTTTGACAGCTGCACTCTCCGTGCGTTTATCCAGAAAGATCTTGGACTGCTCGATTTCACCAAAAGCACTGGCAATCTGCACTCTCCTGTCCTGTCCCTCATCTTTTATCTTCTTTTTGGCCATCTCTTTCTTAATTGTGCATGTTTAAAAGAAAATTTACACTAACCACTCTGTCACCCTTCGTCTATATCTCCGCATCAGGAACCGCACGGACGACCTGATCGAGATAAAGTTTAATCTCTTCAACCTTCGGCTGATGCCCCTTCTTTGTATTTTTTTTCGGCAGCATCACAATCCACGACCGCTCATCATCTGAAAGCAGAACATCCTTAAGATGACCTTCCAGTTCAACCTCTTCACCACCTTCATCTCTATAGGTAACCCTCATAAATTTGCCCGTATGCCGCACATACTGCCTCGGCAGTACAATCGGCTCACCAAGACCGGGAGAAGAGACAACAAGATCAAAATTTTCACCAACCAGCTCCAGAAGCTCATCATCACCTTCAAATCGCTCCCTCAGCCTTCTGCTAAGATACGCACACTGATGAATTCGAATACCATCATCAGCATCAACGAGAACTTCAATTTTCCGGTGCCGCTCACTGCCTTTAACCGTAACATCAATAAAATAAGCGCCTTCACCCCTCGTACCAACCGACTCAGCAATAATCTGGAGAACACAATTTCTGATACGCTCTTGCATGAAAACCCCATACCAACGTTTTTATTGAAAACAAAAAAGTGGGGAACCCCCACTCTCAGATAAAGATAATGCCACACGCCTTCATTTCAAGTGGAACAATGTACAAAAAAACCTGTCAACAGCAAAAAAACCTTATTGCGACACCTTCCCTTCATTATCGTTGAGATGGCTGTCTATCACCTCATAATCCGCCTCCTCAATCTGCCTCCCAGGCGATCTCGAAGCCGATGCATGTTCAGAACGCCTCGAACCATCCGCCCTGAAAAAACGCACACCAACCCTCAACACCCGCAAAACCATCCGGGTCACAAAAAAGAAAATAACAACAAGTAAAATAAATTTCACCATCACTCAAACTCCAACTAGGGGACGACATTCATAACATACAGTTGCCCAACAAACCCTTGCCCTCATCCACCATCTATATCCCCTGCAAAATGCCAACTGCCGACTAATCAGCACTGAGCAACTTGAGTAACCTTCCCTCATTCACCCTATACTTGAATGCCTGCACACCATCAACAAAAATAACGGGTATTTTAAGACCAAACTCAGCAAGCAGTTCCGGCTGACCGGAAATGTCAATTTTTTCAAGATCGAAAGGTACAACAGCATCAACCTTAAGCAACACTTCCATCGCCTCATCACACAGGCAGCACTCCGCTTTACCATACAGCGTCACCTTATGCCGCTTGACTGTCATCATTGCGTCAACTCCTTCGCCGCCGGTTCACGCAAAATTTCAATCGCTGCCTCCAGAGAGAGTGTCGTCTGTTCAGAAGTAGCAAGATTTTTCAAAGCATACAACCCGGTCTCCACTTCAGTCGCACCAATAAAAAGAGCATAAGAGGCCCGAATCCTGTTAGCCTCCCTCATCTGCGCCTTCATACTCCTTGCTGCAAGATCTATTTCCGTCATGATGCCAGCCTTACGCAACCGGTATGCGATCTGCAAACCATGATCTCCAAGTTCCTGACTCTGCACAATCACATAAACAAGCGGACCTCGAGAATCAAGAGCAGCAAACAGCCCCTGTTTTTCCATTGTGATCAGAAGCCTCTCCATACCAACGGCAAATCCCGAAGCCGGCACATCCGAAGAGCTGCCAAACTCCCTGGCAAGCCCGTCATACCGCCCTCCGCCGCCAATCGCATCCTGAGCGCCAAGCTCAGAACTGGTCACTTCAAAAGCAGTGTTGCAATAATAGTCAAGCCCTCGCACCAGCCTGTGATCTATTTCATACCCGATTCCGCGCTCTCCAAGGTAAAAAAGCACCTTCTCAAAATCCTCAACAGAAGAAGCTGTCAGATAATCGTACAACCTCGGGGCCCCGGTAACTATTGCCTGGATATCTGGATTTTTAGAATCAAGAATCCTGAGAGGATTTTTTTCAAGCCGCTCTTTCGATGCCTCATCCAGCACTGCATGAAAGGGTGTAAAATAGCCCTGCAACGCCTCCCTGTACCTGAGCCTCTCTTCCGAACCGCCAAGGGTATTAACCCTCAGCTTCAAACCACGAACACCAAGCGACTCAAAAACCAGCATCATCAGCGTTATAACCTCAGCCACAGCCGCTGGCGTTGAAACGCCAATCAGCTCTGCCCCGAACTGAGAAAACTGACGCTGTCTGCCTGCCTGAGGCCTCTCCTTTCGAAACAGCTCACTGATATAATAAAGTTTGTGCACAGGAGCCGTCGACAGCAGATTTTTCTGAAGCGCCGCCCGCATCACACCCGCAGTCATCTCAGGACGCAGGGTTAGAGAGCGCCCTGTCGGATCAGGCAAAAACGTAAACATCTCCTTTCCAACGATATCCGTCGTCGCCCCGATGCCTCTCTGAAACAACTCGGTATACTCAAAAACCGGGGTACGGATCTCACTGAACCCGAAAAGGGAAGCAAGCGAGTGCACAACTCCTTCAACATACTTCCACCTGGCAGCCTCTTCCGGAAAAATATCCCTCGTGCCCTTAACAGCCTGATACTGCGACATACAATAAGAATCCTCTATGTAACGAATTATATCTGGGAAAAATCCTTTTCACCTTCCCTGAAATGCTCAATGATTTCTGATGGGGACGTTGAAAGCAGAAGACTCTGACGAAAATCATCCCGACCTGCCAGTTTGGTAATACGGCCAAGAAGCTTTAAATGTTCTGCAAGCATATCTTCCGGCGTGGCAAGAAGAAACACCAAACGAACTGATTCATTGTCAATAGAATCAAAATCCATAGCATTACTGAGCGTAGCAAAAGCAATAACCGGCTCTGTGACTCCATCAGTTTTTGCATGCGGAAGAGCTATGCTTTTACCAATTCCTGTCGACATTTCATGCTCACGCTTAAGCACATCATCCCGAAGCTTGCCGATATCTCTCACTCCCGCATGATCGGTAACAAGAGAAAGCATTTTTTCAATCACCTGACTTTTCGAAGCCAGGTCAAGATTCAACGCGATATATTTTTCGGCAAGTAGACCTTCAATTTTCATCAGTTAAACCTCTTCTGGATTAATACTTATGGCCCTGGAATGTTCCCGGCACCCTTATTACGCCCTACTTAAACGGGTAATATAAACAAACATTTATCCTTCCCTCAGCATGCAGAAGTTGGCAGTAGGCAGTCAGCAGTTGGCACTTTCGTCTCAGCACTCGCACCTCATCACTGTTATAGGTGCAAGGCAATAAAATAGATAAATGGCGATACAAACATAATGGTATCAAAACGGTCAAGCACTCCTCCATGACCGGGAATCAACCCTGAAGAATCTTTTACATGAGCATCTCTCTTAAACATCGACTCTATCAAATCACCCGCCGGACTTGCCAGACCGATCAATAGTCCAGTCAACAACACTGTCATTAAAGGCAGCTTCGGAACAACGCTTCCGTAGATCATCGCAGCTGAAACACTTCCCCCCAGCCCACATAAAAAGCCCTCCCATGTTTTATGGGGGCTCAGGCGCTCAAACAATTTCCGATGGATAAACCTGCCACCGAGTGTACTACCTCCGAAATAGGCAAAAATATCAGCTGCCCAGACACAAAAAAACATCAAAAACACAAGAATCTCCCCTTTTTCATCTCCAAATCCAAGGCGAAGTCGCAAGAGTGAACCAAAAGAAAGATTGACATAGAGCAACCCGGGAAACATAGCGCCAAGATTCAGCAGTGGAGAGCCTTCCTTCAAAAACAGCTCCATCACAAGCAAAGCGAGCACTACACCAAGCAAAAGCTCCCAAAACTCAGCGAACTGGTGATAAAAGTTCACCTGAAAAAGCACGGTTATTCCAAGTACAATCCATAGAGCCGGAGGATGAGCCTTATGCCGCGCGAGACGATGAAACTCAAAAACAGCCACAAGGGCCAGCAAGGAAAAAAAACAAAAAAAACAAACCCCGCCAACCTTAACCAGCCAGAGCAGCAAGGGAATACCAACAAGAGCCACAACGACCCTCTGCAATAAATTAATGCTCAAAAGCTTACCCATACATCTATTGTTAAGGCTTTATCAGCTCAATTGTCCCCTCAGGAGAAAAGTCACGAGAAAACCGCCGGATTACCATCAAAAACAACACGACACTCACCACCACAATCATCCACCACCATACTGCACCAAGCAATAATTCCGGCTGAACGCGGCCGACCCGGTCCCCTTGCTCCGTAAACAAAAGGAGAAGAAGAGCTGCAAAATTATTCACAAAATGCACACCAAACGGCACCGCCAGATTCCCTGTTTTGCTGTAAATATAGCCAATATACCACCCCAGCAAAGCCAGCGGAACAAGATTTGCCGCACTCAGATGAAAAAAAGCAAACACACACCCTGTCAACAGCACAGCACCGCCAGACCCTATCGACCTGCTGTAATTCTGCTGAATATATCCCCTGAAAAGCAGCTCTTCACAAACTGCAGGAACAACAGCAAGAACAAACGTAACCGACAAAAACTCCGGTACCGAACGCACCAGAGCAAGCTCACCGATAAACGACTCCATCATGTCACGCTGACGGACAACTTCCAGCCCAGCTGCACCAAGAGCCCGCCAGAGATACAAATCCTGAAGAGACGTAATTGTATAGAGCAGCGGCTGAAGAAGGAATATCCCCCCCACCGCCAAAGCCCCGGCCCCGATGTTAAAATCCCTGCGTATCCCTAAAAAAACCAGACTTTCCAATGAAAACGGATTTTTCCTGCCCGTATGCCATCCCGCAAGCAAAATAACAGGCAGCGCAAGTACAGCAATCTGCCCGGCCGCCTGAATGAAGCGGATGGAAGGAAGCATGCTCCGCTCAATATGCAGCAGGGACGAACCCGCCTCTCCACCACTGTTAATCAGCGAAAAAAGTACAACTCCTGCAAGCGGGTAAAGCACCATAACGCCTATTAAAAAAAACGTATTGGCCAAAAAGGAGAGTCGCCTGGCAGCAAAAAGATCAGAAGATAAAAAAGCCTGCATTGATTATATATCCGTTACAAAGAATCTTTCAGAATGTGATACCTTGTCATTTTGAACCAAAATAATTCAGGCTCCTCGCCAATGAATATCCTGATATTTGATGCAACGCCACACTGGTCCGGCGGAGCAAACAGAATTTTATTATACAGCAGAGAGCTTATAAAACTCGGCCATAGCGTCACCGTCTGCTGCCTGCCGGGAAGTGGCCTTTCGAGCCGACTCCCAAAAGAAAACATTCCCGCCATTACTATTAATCCAAAATCCGATCTCAACCTCCTTATCATCCCGAAGCTTATTCAGCTTATAATAAAGAACAACATTGACGTTATAGACATCTGTTCGCCAAAATTCTACTGGGTGGCCTCACTGGCCGGCAGAATAGCAAATAAAACCGTTATGCTCACCCGTAACGTCCCTTACCGGAAAAAAGGAATAAAAAAACTTGTCAATAAAATCCTCTACGCCAAACTGGTCGACAGGATAATTGCCGTTTCAGACAAAATCAAACGTGAACTAATCGAAGATTTTAACATCCCTGACCATAAAATAACGGTTATTTATGATGGCATTGATCTCCTCCGCTTTCCTTTGCAAAAAACAAACAACACCACAGATAAACCCGAACAATACGTACTCGCCGTCATAAGCCGATTGGATGGAAACAAAGGCCTCGAGTGTTTTGTCAATGCAATCCCAAAAATAATACAACAAATCGGCCCGATCCTTTTTATGATCGTCGGAACGGGCTCCATTGAACAAAAGCTCAAAGAGCTGACAAAAAAACTCAACCTCTCAGACAAGGTATTATTTACAGGCTTCAGAAAAGATATCCCTGAAATTCTCTCCGGCGTTGACATAACAGTAATGCCATCCCCAGAAGAAGGCATGTCCATGAGCGCACTGGAATCCATGGCATCATGTAAACCAGTTGTTGCAACATCCGGCAGCGGACTGTCCGACGTCATAATCAACAAAAAATCAGGCATGATTGTACAGCCAAACGACAGCAACGAACTCGCTGAAGGTGTTGTGAAATTATTACAATCTGATTATAAACAAGCAGGAAGAGAAGCCAGAAAAATTGTCGAAGAAAAGTTTGCGCTCCAAACAGTCGTTGCCCAGTATGAGATATTAGTAAAAACCATCACAAACCAATTCTCTCCCAACACAAAGGCATGAACCAGAAAAAAAAAGATCACACAGCATTCCGCGAACGACTGGCAAAAACCCTCCAACTCTTCGCAAAACGCCGTCAGTCAACTCTGGACATTGAAAAAGAGCCTCAAAGCATCGTCATTCTTGCACGAGAGTGCTACGGCGACTGCATTATGCTCACCCCCCTTATCGGCACCCTTCGAAGAGAGTATCCCGACCTCTCGATATACATCATCGCCTTCAGCCGCATTATCTTCAATTTTTTCAGTGCTGACACCAACGTCACTGCAGTCTACCATGCCAAAAGAGACCTGAAGCGCTATATCAAAGAGATCCTTACCAAAAAATTTGATATTCTCTTCAACCCCAAAGATCACCCATCCACCCATTTTCTTATCCAGTCACTGCTCATCAACGCCCGCCACAAAGTAGGGCACTTCAATCCATATCATGAGGGCCTCTTCGACCACCTCATCACCATGAGCCCGAATACACACGAATCCGAAAAAAACCTCTCCTTCCTCCAGGTTATCAACCAGGCTGCCCTCAAAAACCCCTGCAAACCATACCTGCCGCCCATGCCGGTATCCCCCGAAACCGCTGCATTCCTTGAAACAATCCCGACAGGCCGCCTCGTCGCCATCAACATCAGTGCCGGTCATACAGGGGGACGCCGCACCACAGAGCAATGGTCCCGACTTATACAAGACTTCCCCGACGAAACATTCATCATCCTCTCAGCCCCCGGGGAACTCGCAGAAAAACGCCAGATCGAGCTACCCCACGCCAACGTTTTGCCATCACCATCAACCCGCAACATCTACGAAGTGGGCAAAATCGTCAAAAAACTGAAACTCCTTGTCACCCCAGACACCTCCCTCGTCCACATAGCAGCATGCTACAACACCCCGATCCTAGCCCTCTACCGCAAACGCCTTGCCGACCGAACCCAATTCGCCCCCCTGAGCACCCAACAGCAAATAATAATCTCCCCGACCCCCGACGTCATCGACATCGACCCCAAAGAGGTCACCACTACCCTTCAGAACTTGCTGAAAACTCTCTCATAACCTCTATAAACTCATTCTCATTCCGATCAAAGTGAGAAATCTACAGCACACGGTTTCTTGATAACGAATGATGGGATAATCCGGGATAAACTGATTATTCTTATTATACGCTATATTATGATCCACGATAAACAAAACAAGATCAGGGTGCTTATGAAAGTTGGAATATTGATGAGAATGCTTCGGTACATGGCCCCATCAAAAGGGAAGATCTTGATGGTATTAGTGGTTAGTATGTTGACGTCATTGTTCAGTGTCGTGTCGATTTACTCCATACTTCCCCTGCTGAATGCCGTATTTTCTTCAGGGAGCACTTCGACAGCAACAACACCCGGTACTCCCCTGCAACAAACAGCTCAATTCTCAAAAAGCCTTTCGCGTGCTGAGGAAGTAAAAACCTGGGCACTGAATGAATTTCAGCGGATGTTCGACGCCCCGACAAAACAGTTGACGCTCCTGAAAATCTGCTTCTTCCTGATTCTTGCATTTGCCCTGAAAAACATCTTCACCTACCTTAACGGCCAGATTATTTTCCGAATACAGACAAAAACTGCAAAAAAACTTCGAGACGAAGTATTCAGCAGCATTCTTGAAAAGCATCTTGATTATTTCAACAAGAACCGGGTTGGCGACCTGATGAACTTTGTCAATAATGATGTTGAAAACGTCAACAACAGCATCAGCTCAACCTTTATCAATTTTCTCCAGAACCCCTTTTCTATCTTTGTCTATATCGGTGTGCTACTCGCTCTCAGCTGGAAGCTCACCCTCTTTGCAACATTTTCTTCGCTTTCAATCTTTTTCATTATCAATTTTATTGGAAAAAAACTTAAGGATCTTGCCCAGAGTTTTCAGATAAAACTGGGAGATATGAACTCCGTACTTCAGGAAAAGTTCAACGGCATCAAGGTTATCAAGTCAACTGCCTTTGAAGCTGTCGAACAGGAACGGTTCATGTCCTTTACCAATGACTTCAGAAAGCTGAGCATGAAAATCGCAAGGCTTCGCAACATTATCAGCCCACTGAACGAAACACTACTGATTGCAGCAATTGCCATGGTGCTCTGGTTCGGAGGCCTCCAGGTGTTCGATGGCGCAATGACAGCCAATGAACTGCTCGTTTTTGCCTTTACCCTCTATTCCACCATGGGGCCGATCAAGATGCTGGGTGATGCCAATATGTCGATGGTTAATGGCATGATCTCAGTCGAACGACTCTTCAATGTGCTTGATACACAACCTGCGATTATCAATGGAAGCAGCCCTATCCATGGTTTTTCCAACAACATTGCTTTCGAGGATGTCTGCTTTAAGTACGACAAAAACGCCGATGCGCCCAATGTCCTCAACCACGTCTCTTTTGAGATAAAAAAAGGTGAAATGGTCGCTCTTATCGGCCAGTCCGGCTCTGGAAAGTCCACTGCAGCCGATCTCCTGCTGCGCTTTTATGATGTTGATTCAGGCCGCATCACCATAGACGGGACTGATATACGCAACTATGACTACAAGCAGCTCAGAAAAATGATCGGCATCGTCAGCCAGGAGGTGATACTTTTCAACGATACTATTGAACAGAATATTGCCTATGGTGTTCATGATGATATCGACCATACGAGAATTGTGGCGGCGGCAAAACTCGCCAATGCCCACCAGTTTATTCTAGAAAAGCCACTGCAGTATCAGACACCAATAGGCGACAGAGGCCTGCAACTTTCAGGTGGACAGCGCCAGCGCCTTGCCATAGCCAGAGCAATGGTGAAAAACCCTGAACTGCTCATATTTGACGAAGCCACAAGCGCACTGGACAATGAATCCGAAAAGGTTGTTCAGCAGGCAATCGATCATGCCATGAAAAACAGAACCGCTCTCGTGGTAGCTCACCGCCTTTCTACAATTAAAAATGCCGATAAAATTATCGTTCTTGAGCGCGGGAACCTCATTGAAACCGGTAACCATCAACAGCTTATCGAAAAAAACGGTATGTACAAGAAGCTCTATGAGATACAGTTTGCGGTTAAGCCACAGCCAGAAGAAGCTCCCTTTACAAACTGACAGCTCAACCTGCTATCCCCGGTGAAATGCTTATAACCATCCCCCTGCTGATCTTATTGACCGCGGTAATACCAATTATCTTTATCCGCTTTAAAAAGCATTACAAGAAAGGAATTCTTCGCAGAAGCAAGGAGACATGGGCAATCGGCATCTATAAGGGCACTTCACCACTCAAACTCCTCCCGCCCTTAGATATCAATAATCCGATACTTACAGCGCAAGATGTCACCGACGTCAAAGCCCGTTTTGTGGCTGATCCTTTCATGATTAAGAACCAAGAGGGCTATTATCTTTTCTTTGAAGTACTCAATGATAAAAGAAACCTCGGTGAATTAGGATATGCCTTCAGCAGCGACGGACTGCATTGGCAGTACCGCAAAATCATCCTTAAAGAGCGCTTTCACCTCTCCTATCCATACGTTTTTTTCTGGGAAGAAAACTACTATATGATCCCTGAATGTGCAAAATCAGGAGGAATACAGCTCTACAAGGCAAAAGCATTTCCGGAGGAGTGGGAACACATCGAAACACTCATAAAGGGAAAGGGAGGCATGTCAGCACTCGTCGACCCTTCAATCCTCTACTACAACAACCACTGGTATCTTTTCAGCTACGCACCGAAAAGCAAAAACCTCCACCTGTTCACGGCTGAAACCATCACCGGAAAATGGAAAGAACACCCCAAAAGTCCAGTGGTATCAGGAAGCGCTCACTATGCCCGGCCAGGGGGGAGAGTACTGCTCAATGAAAACACAATCTATCGCTACTCGCAGGATGAAACCCCTAACTACGGCACAAAAGTCTGGGCGTTCAGGATTACTGAAATGAGTATAGATAACTACAGTGAGGAGCTGGCGTCAGAAGAGCCGATTCTGTATCCCGGAAAAGAATGGTGGAATAAAGACGGCATGCATACTATAGATGCCCATCAACACAAACCAGGTGAATGGATTGCAGCTGTCGATGGGTTTACCATCACCCCGGTGTTTGATTGATAGAAAACCCTTGTCTTAAAGCATGAATCATATCTTCAGCACGTCGACGCAATAATCGAAAAACAAAGCGCTTGGTATGTCTATTGAATCCAGTGTTTATCAATTTCGGGTTTATAAAAATACGATAACCATTTGACTTGATTGCTTGATGTAAACTTAAATGTTCACAGATCTCCTCGCCTGACTCATTAACTCCTATGTATCTGGCACCAAGCAATGCCTCCCGTCGGTAAATGGCAAAACCTCCAAAAGCTGAATCAACCTCTATCCACTCGCTCCTCTCGTCAATGTCGACCATTCTGGAGTGTACAGCAACAAACCTCGCTCTTTTTCTCGCCATATTATGCTTTAAAAGAAACTCGTACTGGTCCCAACAGTTGTTTGGACTCCAATCGTTATGACGCAATGCCCATATATCATAATAGGGGCCTCGCTGATTTGCAGTACAGACATCCCAATCATCGTTTGCCCAGCAGGAAGTAACGCCTTCCTGAGTAAGCAAAACGTTCATCCCGTCAAGATCGGCGACGACAACATATTCGACATCTTCATATAAAGCATTGTTCGTAATTTCTTGAAGATAACTGTTTCTACAATAGGCGATCCTCTCTGTCCTGAGCGGATATCTATCGGCAATACTTCCGAGCGAGAGATAGCAGAACTGGGGAACTTCATCACGCAGCTCCATCAGCTTCAAGAGGGTATTGTCCCTGCTATCGGACTCGATCACCAGCCACTTTACATCTGAAAAATGCTGAAATGCTTTGGAGATTACCGATATTTCCGACTTGATCGTTTTTGATGAATTTTTTGTCAGTCCAACGACTAGAATGTTTTTTTTCATCGCATTCGGGGGAGAGTTCTATCTGATACTGTAAGGTACGACATTGTGTTATCATGCGTCTTGATTCTATGGCACAACTTTACGGCACCTCAATATAGTGGATTTTCGAGCTCTCGATAGTCGGGGGAAACCAGACCCCGCTCTTGTATCCGGCCCAATATTTCGGAGCAATAACCAGCTTGTCAGGATAATATGTGGACATTACGGCACTATATGCAAAGGTACTTGGCGATATAATCGCATGCTCGCAGAGCGAGATCGCAATGAGTTCCTCAATCGCATCCACACCACCATATATCCTGAGATCCATCGTAAACCCGTATTTTTTTAACCCGTCCACATCATCTGTAAAGAATATGAACTCCGGATTATCAAGAACTGCTGAAGCATGCTCGATAGCCATATCGTACCACTGCCGACAGATTGAAACATCTTTTTTCCCAAGAACCACCCACTCCATGTAATCATTTAGACGAACATGAACTGCCACCCTGCATCTGCTTGGTGAAAGTCTCATCAATCTCGCGCTAGCTCTATCATACTTATCATACTTAAACTTAAAAGCATTTTGCAACCACTTGTCGTGCTGGAAGTACCCTTTAATCACTGTAAAGTGCTTGACAAACCCTTCAGTTCTAAGCAGATTAGCGCACTCGTGCTCGTCGCCGCAATCATAGAGGTAAGTCTGGGGAACTATTCTCGAAAGCAGCGACCTGGATGCAAGATAGTCGAAAAGCTTGTTCGTATAATGATTGAAGTTTGGAACCAGATACCGCAAATGAGGCAACCGGACATATCTGCCTTTTGTATGGAGTGCATCAAACATCCTGTCATTGAAGCAGAGCACGACCTCGCCAGTATCGATCATATTCTCGATCGCGGCAAACTGCATCAGCAGATTCCCCAGTCTCCCATGGTTACACCAGTAATACCACGCCATCGCACAAATGCTGTTTTTACATATAAAGTGAGACTAAATCTCCGACACGGCCGAATATGTTCAATTAATCAGTATTCCAACTATGGAAAGAGAGAGACTTGTATTTTTTCCCATACTTCACGGCATAAGTATAAACCTCGGCAATACATTCAGGAGACAGACTGTGATTGTACCAGTACTCCAGGCAAACTCCTTCTTTCATTCGGCCCAGCACATAATGCCCGTAAGTCTCATATTCGGAAAAGCAGGAGAGCTCAGAGCGATCTATTGCCAGGAGCACAGCTTCATACCATGCCAATCCGCTTCGCTTCTCCAAGTCGCTCTTCAGCTCTCCCAAGAGCCACTTGTTGACAATGATATGGTGGCTTACCAGAGAAACGGGACAGGTAGGCGGGTAACCGAGGAGCCGCTGATAGACATCAAAATACGGCTTATTATACTCATCCGAAAAGTTGAACACATATTGCCCTCTACGCTCAAAAACTTGAGGCCTCACTAGCAGTGTATCAGAATCGAGCACAAGATAGTTCTCTTCCGTGCAAAAGCAATTAGCGCTTAGTTTCAGAAACTGCTGATACATCCATCCTGCCCGGTCAACCCCGCCGACACGATAGTCAATGTCTGATTTCCTGAAAGGAAGGAAAGACTCTTCATGAATTTGGATGCATCCCTTCGCTGTGCATACCTGCTTGATCTTTTCGGAATCGGGACTTATGACATAAATATTGCTTATCGGATGCAGAACATTGAGCCGTGCAAAGTCAATCACATAAGGAAGGGTATCGAGGTCCTTTTCTATTGCAGGAATAACTATATCAATTTTCAAGCTGGACGGAGATTCAGCTGACTGGTCTTTTCCAAAACAAAAGCCAAGTTTCCGCAAAGCCCTCTTCCTGAGCATGCGTTTTTTGAACTTTCGTATTGATTCATTCATCTCTGAAACTACATTTTGCGATCTCAACTGCCCACCTATTTGTCTTGATGTTTATGGTTTTCATTTATCCCAACATCCTCGGACAGCAAAACATATCACATCAATTTCCCATTCACTGAACGTGGTGTCACTGGAGATACTGATTTTAATTTCCCCAATAACAGGCTAACGGCTCTCATCAGGCCATTTGCTTTATCATTAACAGTTATCAAGGTTATATTTCCCTCATGTATTCTATCAAGTATCGATCCAAAACGATCTTTTACGATCAAATCGTCAAACAGTTTACTATGCAAATGAATATTATAAAGATTATATATGCCAGTAGCTCCTTTCCTTGAAACTGAAGCATAGCCTTTTTTCAAATCCATGGAGAATTTCAGGCTCCATAAATCAATTCCTTTATTTTCATTTTCAAACCCATTATATAGGGGCCCTTTCACATTTTGTGGATCAATACCAAAGATAAACTGACCCAATGCTGCTCCGTCGAAAATCCCCCCTGTTAATTCAGGCATGACATAACGCCACTGGGGCGGACTTTCAGGATTCAATGCCGCTTCGGTTGGCAAAGAATAAAAATAATCAGAGTCAAGCAGCAGCCTGCCGAGAAGCTCCATATCGTTGGCTCCATTATTACCCTGATAGAAAGCCCCGTTATTCAATTCAGCAAGAGCCTGTGCATTGTTTATATATATGAGTGAAGCTATCCCCCTGTTCACCGAATCTCGGGGACAAAACAATCCTGAACCAGTTGCATCAAGTTTCGGCCCCAATAATGAAATATCAAAGACCAAATTGTCAAGTTCCGCATGAAATATAGACTCACTTGAGTTTTGTTTCATGTATTGCTCAAGAACAGTAAAACGCTCTATAGTTTTGATCCAGAAAGCATTTCGGAATTCGGATCGTTTCGTTTTATAAGTAAGCATGACGGCTTCGGGGCGGCGGTAAAAATCCTCAAGGTACACCTGTTCTCCAGCCTCGGGCACAACCCCGACCTTTCTGCTTGATAAAAGCAGTGTAGAAAGACCAGATGTTTGTTTTGAGAGGAGAAGGGATGTTCTTGCCCAGTCGGGAAAACGTTCGCCAAGCCATACATAGACCAATAAACTCATAAAAAGAAAGTTACTTTTTAGCCATTACCCGTCCTGCATAACAATTCTGATTTGGCAATGATATCATCTATTACGGATACACTCTTGTTTCTTCCTGTCAAGGAGCCCTTCCCAATAGTTCATCCAGATATATGGTGTAGTATCTACTGAAGGAGATAACTTTCTATATATTTCATCCAGCTTTGAAACTTGGATTTTTTCCAGGTCTGACCATTCATTGATAAAATGCACCGGCAGATCTGGAAAGCCATCAAAAAACCTTGAGTGCCTTACAATCGGGATAGTCTTGAAATACAACGCTTCCCACGTTCGATGGCAATCTATTCCATTTCCAGGAGGTGATGCAACAAAGAAGTATTCTGAGAGTGCTTTTCGATATTCGCCACTGTGCAGAGTGACCTTATCGGCAACTTTACAACGCTCCAGCGCCGCTAATGCTGGCCGTCTTTCCGCCTCATTGGTATGAAGATTAAAGCCGAAGAGAATTCTATTTTTTTTAAGCGGCAGGGATGAGGCTATCCTGTCAAAATCCTGAATAATGCCATTATTATGCCGCCACCTGTTTTCAAGACCTATGGGTATTGATCTTATTTTCTTGTGAGTCAATACGTTGTTAACCGCAAACCAATGATACACCTTTGGATGGTTGACCAGTTCGACAAAACGTTCATCAACCGTATTGTCGCTGTTATGGGAAACAAGGATAAACGGATTCTGAATATCTGCAAGACACTCCGACATAAACTCTGTGAGATCATCACCCTGAACAAAGACGATATCGCCGCAATGTACCTTGTCAGAATCGACACGAACCAAATCATCGAATATGTGATCAGCCAAAGCACGAAACGAGTCGCCCGACACATAAGGGGTGCTTGACAGTCTTATGCCTTTATACCGGTTATACTTGCGAGTCAGACTTGATTGTAGCTTCAAAAGCTCGGTTCTTGCGCCTTGGACAATCTTCCTGATCATACCCAAACATATATTTTAGAAATTGTAACCTATCGTAATTTAATAACATATCAAAATCACAGCAAAGCTGTATACTACCTAAAAACAACTTCATTTGATGATTGTGTTCATATCCATCCTGATAACCAAAGGATGATACATCCTGATTCATTCGCCATCTATGAAATAATGACAAATGCCCGCACAAAAATAATATGAGCTTCATTTACAAATAATGCACTACAAATCAAAAGAGCAAAAAACAATGAAACGGATTTTAGTTACAGGTGGAGCCGGTTTTTTAGGCTCACATCTTTGTGAGCGACTCGTGAATGAAGGTAATGACGTATTATGTCTAGACAACTTTTTTACAGGTAGCAAACGTAATATTGCACACCTGATTGGCGATCCCAATTTTGAGCTTATACGCCATGACGTCACTTTCCCGCTTTATGTCGAAGTTGATCAAATATACAACCTGGCATGTCCTGCCAGCCCAATCCATTACCAACACGATCCCGTTCAAACCACCAAAACCAGCGTCCATGGCGCCATCAATATGCTAGGTCTGGCAAAAAGGCTTAACGCCCGAATTCTCCAGGCCTCAACCAGCGAAGTGTATGGAGACCCTGAAGTTCATCCTCAGCCGGAAGAGTATTGGGGAAAAGTCAACCCAATCGGAATCCGCAGTTGTTATGACGAAGGTAAACGCTGTGCAGAAACACTATTTTTTGATTATCACCGACAAAACAGGCTTGATATAAAGGTCGTCAGAATATTCAATACTTACGGACCAAGAATGCATCCCAATGATGGGCGTGTGGTGAGCAACTTTATTGTACAGGCTTTAAAAGGTGACAATATATCTATATATGGAGACGGACAACAGACCCGAAGTTTTTGCTATGTTGACGATCTTGTTGAGGCAATGCTTCGCATGATGGCTACGCCAAACGGATTCACTGGCCCAATCAACATTGGCAATCCCGGAGAATTCACTATGCTTGAACTGGCAGAAAAGGTTATCGCCCTCACTGAGAGTTCTTCCAAAGTGGTTTTCTGTCCCTTGCCATCTGATGACCCCAAGCAACGACAACCGGATATTACGCTTGCAAAAAAAGAACTTAACTGGACACCTTTAGTGAATCTTGAAAATGGACTCAACCGAACAATTGCATACTTCAAAAAAACACTTTTAGAAAAGTAATAAACGACAAACTTTAAACAGTTTATACTTCTACATGAATCAATTAAGACTGTCCACCATAGGGCAATATTACACCTATAAGGAGGAATCGTTATTGCCGCTACTGATATCAAGTTTAGGATATGATATTTTGTGGGTTGATCCTGATCAATGTGACATATTGATCATTGGAAAACCTATGCACCCCGTAAAATGGGTTTTAAAAAAGGGAACATCTGTCATTCTGCCCGATCACTATCATAAGTTTGTAAATAAATACATTAATAGCAGGCACTATAAACCTTTAACCCTATTTCACACTTGTGAAAATCTGCGTTATGATAGTGTCAAGACTGACTATTCGATAACTTTTGACTTTTCAACCAATAAAGAGAAGCACTTTAGACTCCCGTACTGGATGGAGATGGTGAACTGGTCGCATGAAGATTTGACGGGTAATACCAATAAACGATTCGGAAAACTCTTCAGTATTGAAGAGATGATGCAACCTCTTGGACGTGATTTTTTAGCGCGACCGAGAAAAGCTGCAATTTTTGCTTCTCATTTAGATGAACCCAGAAAAGGTTTTTATAACGCACTTAATAAAATTATTCCTGTTGATGGATTCGGAAAATACTTTGATAGGAAAATTACCAGCCACAGCAATAGCGGCATTGAAAAATATACCATTCTGAAAGGGTATGCTTTTAATTTCTGTCCTGAAAATAAACTGCAACCGGGTTACTACACGGAAAAAATTCCCGAGGCTTTTCTCTCCGGAGCATTGCCGTTGACCTGGGTAGACAGAAATGTCTCTGTGGATTTTAATCCGAATGCCTTTATCAATTTCGAGCAACTGGAATGGCAGAATCCAGCAGTGTTACACGAACTGTTACATTCTGAAAATAAGTTGGCCGAGTTTGCTCAACAGCCTTTACTCCTTTCAGCTCCATCAATTGAACCGTTTCGTGAATTTATTCGCAATCTCCTTCGTGATACGGTATAATTTGCTTCTATTCCTTATTATCAGTTACAAAGTTCTGATTAATTTGAACTCATTTTTTATCATTTGTGGATAAGTATCCTCGTATATTCGTAGCCGGCCATCAGGGTATGGTAGGCTCAGCCATAGTTCGAATGCTGAATGGGATTGGTCAGAAACACCTCATCACCTGTAGTCGCAGTGAGCTTGACCTTACCAATCAGGCAGAGGTCCGTACTTTCTTCACATCCGAAAAGCCTGATCAGGTCTATCTTGCTGCTGCAAAGGTCGGAGGCATTCATGCCAACAACACCTATCCTGCTGAGTTTATATACAGTAACCTGATGATTGAGATGAACGTTATTCATGAGGCTTGGAGGATGGGTGTTAAAAAAATTCTTTTTCTAGGATCAAGTTGCATATATCCTAAACTTGCACCTCAGCCAATGAAGGAAAGCGCTTTGCTTACCGGAATGCTTGAGCCCACAAATGAGCCCTACGCCATTGCCAAGATTGCCGGCATAAAACTCTGTGAAAGCTATAACCGCCAATATGGCGATAGCCACGGTACCGATTATCGCAGTGTCATGCCGACTAACCTTTATGGTCCGGGAGACAATTACCACCCGGAAAACAGCCATGTCATCCCGGCACTTATACGCCGTATCCATGAAGCAAAAACTCATGACTCCCGCAGCGTAACGATATGGGGGACCGGCAATCCGCGCAGGGAGTTTCTTTATGTTGACGATATGGCTGCAGCCTGTGTGCATGTAATGAACCTCGACCAGACTTCTTTCGCAGCACACACTCACCCAATGCAAAGCCATATCAATGTTGGCTTTGGTGATGACATCACCATTCGCGAACTTGCCAGATCAATAGCGCATACAGTGGGGTATAATGGAGAGATTAATTTCGACGTCAGCAAGCCTGACGGTGCACCTCGAAAACTGATGGATAGCTCTTGCCTGAACGCCCTGGGCTGGAAAGCAAATGTCACTCTTGAAAACGGCTTATCTCTGGCCTACAAAGATTTTTTGAACACTTACGCATCACACTTATGACACAGAAAGTTGCTCTCATTACCGGCGTAACCGGGCAGGATGGATCATATCTGGCAGAACTCCTGCTTGAAAAAGGTTATGAAGTACATGGAATTAAACGCCGTGCAAGCTCTCTGAATACTGAACGCATCGATCATCTCTATCAAGATCCACATGTAAACCATCGCAACTTTGTGCTCCACTATGGAGATCTTACTGACAGCAGCAATCTGACCCGTATTATTGCAGAAATACAACCTGACGAAGTCTATAACCTTGGAGCTCAAAGTCATGTAGCGGTCAGCTTTGAATCGCCAGAATATACAGCCGATGTTGATGGAATGGGAACGTTGCGACTGCTCGAAGCAATCCGCTTTCTTGGTCTGGAAAAGAAAACAAGATTTTATCAGGCTTCAACGTCTGAACTCTATGGATTAGTGCAGGAAATCCCACAGCGAGAGACCACACCGTTCTACCCACGAAGCCCTTACGCAGTTGCTAAGCTCTATGCCTACTGGATAACGGTAAACTACCGGGAAGCTTATGGCATATACGCCTGCAACGGGATTCTTTTCAACCATGAATCACCCCGCAGGGGTGAAACTTTCGTGACTCGAAAGATTACCCGTAGCCTTGCGAATATTTCACAGGGATTTGAAAAGTGCCTTTATATAGGTAATCTAAATGCCCTTCGCGACTGGGGACACGCAAAGGATTACGTTCGCATGCAATGGATGATGCTGCAGCAAATGAGTCCCAAAGATTATGTCATTGCAACAGGTGTTCAGTTTAGCGTCCGGGAATTCATTACAAAAGCAGCAATAGAACTTGGCATTACCCTTATCTTTGAAGGGGAGGGCAAAAATGAAAAAGGCATCATTACTGCTATAACTGGCGATGATGCTCCAGCTGTCAAGGTTGGTGATGTTATTGTAAACGTTGACCCTCGATACTTCCGACCTGCAGAGGTAGAGACTCTTCTTGGCGATCCTTCGAAGGCTAAAACCGAACTTGGATGGGTGCCGGAAATTACGTTGGAAAAGATGATAAAAGAGATGGTGGAACACGACCTTGATTTGGCAAAAAGACAGGCATTACTAAAAACAAACGGTTACAATATAGCTGTCAGCAAAGAGAGCTGATTGTCAATAATAAACTGAAGAGTTAACGCCTTTTCAGATAATCTCCCATAACATCCTGAAAACAGATAGAGTGAATAATTTTATTAAGAGAGTGCCGATTTTCTGGATAGTACTCTCTCTTACAGGGCTTCTCTATGTTGTAAACTTCAGTATAAATGGCATTTGGACAGAAAATGAAAGCTTGTATGCTGAATGTGTTCGGGAAATGGCAGAAAAGGGGAATTTTCTGGACATCAACTATAATTACGAGCACCGCTTCAACAAACCACCCCTTACCTATTGGCTTATAGCCGTTTCCGCCCGTTTGTTTGGCATGAATGAATTTGCTATAAGACTCCCAATAGTCATTCTTGCCTTTGGAACAGTACTCCTTGTCTGGGCAATGGCCCGAATGCTCTACGGCGAGAAAACAGCTCTACTTGCCTTTGCTATGCAGGCCGTCAGTATACAGTTTATTGCGGGAAAGCAGTATGCCTCGCCGGAGATACCACTTGCCTTTTTCTTTACCCTTACCCTCTATTTCTTTCTTAAAGGACACCTTTCCGGAAAGAGCAGACATTACCTGTTTGCCGCAGTTGCTCTCGGATTAACAGTGTTAACAAAAGGGTATCCCTATATTATCGTCATAGGAGGTATAATAATCCTTTATCTTTTTATAGAATCAAACTTTCAGTGGAGGTCTTTTTTAAACAAAATAAAAGAGCTGAGACCATTTTCCTTTATCCTCATTACGAGCATTATCGGATTAAGCTGGATCGTTCTGATGTATCTTCATTACGGACAGGAATTTTTGACTGTTCTTTATAATGAAACTCTTGATCGCGGCATCTCCAATGAATCTCTCAGTCTGGATGACCTGCTTTTTTATCCGGGTGTCATCATGTGGAGCTTTTTTCCCTACTCACTGCTCTTTGTTTATGCCGGTTGCCACTATCTTTTTACTATCCGCCAAATAAATGATATTGCCTTTGGCTTTTCGTGGTTTATAGTGATGTTTGTATTTTTTACAGCCGCGAACGGGAAACTGCCTACCTATTTTATACAGGCAAACCCGGCACTAGCCCTTATTTCTGCACATTTTATCACTCGTTACAAACCGCTTGGCAACGTTTCAAAAGTACTCTGGAACCTTGTTTTTCTTCTACCCTCTGCCATCGGAATCATACTCAGTACCGCTATCATCATTGTCTTCAAACTCTCTTTTTTTTACCATCTGATTACGGCGGCCGCATTTTTACTGATAGTCAGAGCCTATCTTCCCTTTAAAGAAAAAAATGACGATGACTCTCTACTATCAGAGATCCGCCACCTCGCTCCCTTTATCGGTACCTTCAGTGCCCTGCTGATTTTTAGCGCTGGGGTTCTTCCTGCGCTTGAAGAGCGTCGCCCGGTAGCTATTATCGGAAGTGTCATTAATAGCCAGCAACACATCCCGAAAAACATTGCCCTCTATCTTCAGGGCGAACTGATTCATAATCTCCCGTTTTATGCTGAACGAAAAGTAATCAACGGTGCATACCCGGAAAAGGTATTTCAGCAGAAAGCACCCGTTCTGGCACTTATTCTGTCAAAAAATCTTGCTGATTCTCTCCGTTCATCTGTGATCTGGAATGGTGAGATTTACAGGAAACGAAGCAGTGAATCCCGCTTTTTCATCTTTGTTGAAAGCTGCCTTAAGGCGAAAGAGGGGGATATGAGCGGCTTTACCAATTACAGCCTGATCTATAAAAAGTAAATCTTTACTTTATCAACTGGTGCGTTTCCAGCGATTGTGGAGCCAGAGCCATTCTTCCGGGTAGCGGTAGATGTATCGTTCGAGGGTTTTGGTGTAGCGGCGAGCTAATTCTTCGGCGTCGGTTTTAGATGTACCGAGTCCTGACAAGTCAATTTCCTCTATATCTACAGTATAACGCCCTCCCCTTGTGTGGCGGCACATGACAACAAAGAGCGGCACTCCGGCTTTAAGTGCAAGATAGGCTGGGCCTAAAAACACAGTGGTTCTGCGTCCTAGAAATTCCGTAAAAAAAGAGCCGCCCGAATCGGACTGGTCTCCAAGCACAGTTAACAATTCACCATTTCGAAGGAGTCTCAACCCTTCGCGCAGTGCTTTCCAGTCATAAACGATCTTGTTGCCATGCATCGTCCGCCACAAATTGATCTGGCGATCAATGGCATGGTTTTTCAGCTCCTTGACCACAATCGTGAAGCTGAATACCAATAAGCCGGTGCAATATGCGAGCAGCTCCCAGTTACCGAAATGAGCAGAAACCAGCACTCCTCCTTTATTCACAGCTAGAGTTTTGGCGATAATATCGCGGGCATCAACATCCAGCAATCGGGCAGCGTCTTCGCGGGTTTTGATCATAGGAAGCCGCAATACCTCAATCATGTTCTCGGCTTGGTTCCGGTAAACCTGACGGACAACTGCGTTGATTTCTGCTGGTGTTTTTTGAGGAAAGGTGTACGAAAGATTTTTTTCAACAAGTGGTCGCCTTGTTTTCAGGATTTTGTAAACAAAATCCCCTAGAAGATGCGCAATTGCTGTAGACTTCCTGCGGCTTATGCTTCGGACGAGCAGGCCGAGCATGGTGATGAGGCTGTAGACGGCCTTGTCTGCAATATTATCGTCATCACCCCAGCTGCGCTTCATAGAAATTGGCTGTATTATACCATGCGGACAATCGAAGAGTATACGCTAAATTGCAAAAATTATTGGGTAATATATTTTTAATCCTGCTGACAGCAAATCCCTTTAAAACAAGTAGTGAGTAATGGCTGATCTAAAAAAAATCTTGAGCCGTAATGAGGCTCTGGAAAAAGTGCGGGCATGGCAGGCATCGGGAAAAAAGGTTGTATTTTCAAACGGCTGTTTCGATATTCTCCATGCCGGTCACGTAGAGTATCTTGCTGCAGCAAGAGAGCTTGGCGACGCACTTATTATCGGCCTCAACAGTGATGCTTCGGTGCGCCGGCTGAAAGGGCCGAATCGTCCCGTTTGCAGTGAAGCCGATCGTGCTGCGGTGCTCTCGGCATTGCAGGTTGTCGATGGCGTCACCCTTTTTAACGAAGATACTCCTGAAGAGCTGATCGGTACTCTCTTGCCGGACATTCTTGTCAAAGGATCGGACTGGGCAGTCGAGCAGATTGCCGGAGCCAAAGCGGTGATTGAAGGTGGCGGCTCTGTCTTGACCCTGCCTTTGCTGGAAGGCCGCTCAACAACCGGCATCATCGAAAAAATCATTCAGCTTCATACTCAAAATAATCAATAGGCAGTGGACCGGATTAAACGCCATATCCTCAAAGTGCTGGTAGCATGTTCTGCCTTTTTGCTTCTGCTGTCGCTCACTGCCCTGATTGTTTTGAACAGTGGAGTGCTTGACAGTGTGGCTAAAAATCAGGCTGTTGCCCTTTTTAACGAAAAACTGTTCGGACGGCTTGAACTGCAGGAGCTCCATCTTCAGTTTCCCAACAAAGTCACGCTGATCAATCCGCGTATATACGGGCCTGGGGAGACAACACCTGCTCTTCAAGCCAGCACCGTTTCCCTGAAGTTCAACTTTCTCACCCTCCTTCAGCCTGAAATCAAAAGGATATATCTGCGCCGTCTTACTGCCGATTCGCTAAACGCAAGGATTGTGACCCTGAAAAACGGCAAACTCAATCTTGAGCTGATTTTCAAGTCCCGCGACCCTGACACAACAAAAACTCATTTTGAACAATTTTTCTGCAAAAATCTCAAGATTAAAAACAGTACATGCTCCTATGCTGGAAGCTCCAATAATTCTGGCAATCAGCCGCTCGGTATAAAGAATATCAATTGTGAACTGTCAAAATTCACCGTCAAGAAAACCCTTTTAAAAGGAACACTTGATAATGTTCAGCTTAATATTCCCTCGTTTCAGTTCGCCTTGCGTCAGGCTTCTTGCGAATTTTTCTTTTCTGAAACACGCTCTGAAATCCTTGCCTTGAAAGCAGTGAGCAATAAAAGCAGCGCAGAGCTTTCTGCAACAATCGACCATTTCAACATTTTTTCACGTCAGCGGGAGAAGCTGCTTTCTCTCAGTAGATCATTTCTCACTATCGAGAAACTCGCCCTTCATAGTGACGATCTCAGAATATTGTCCCCGACAGTTGCTCTCCCCCCTGGCGTCTATACTCTTAAAGGCAACGCAAGAGGTAAAAAAGACAATATCGAGATCATTGACGGGCAGCTCGCTCATCTCAAAAGTAAAATAGCCATCAAGGGCGAGCTGCTTAACCTGAGCAGCAATAAATCCTTTGCCTACCGCCTTACATGCGACAGTTCAAAAATTGCCGCGCCATTTCTTGAGTCGCTCCTGAAAGAGAGTTCCTACAAGGATTTGGCCAGTAAAACAGGCAACATTACCTTTTTTGGCCATGCACAGGGAAGCCTGAACGCAGTAAAAACAGATTTCACTACATCCTCCTCTCTCGGTGAAGCGTCACTGAGTGCAGAAGCATCAAGAAACACCTCTGAACAGCTTGCTGGTAAGGGGACTTTTGTGCTGAAAGGCTTTAAACCCCACAAACTCCTTGCAACGAACAGTGTTGAAAACACTCTTCTCAACGCTTCCGGCAGTTTTGAAGGTCGAGCAGACCACAACAAAATCAACCAGCTTACTCTGGATATGAAGCTAGCCAATTCATACTGGCGAAATCAACCGCTCAACGAGGGAACTCTCGCCATCAAGTATGACAAAGCTTTGCTGAACAGCAGCCTCTCCCTGAAGAACAAACTGACAACCTTCACTCTTGACGGTGGAATCGATTTTACCGATAAAACTCCCCGTTACAACGTTTCTGGTAAAACTGGAGGACTTGATCTTTCCGCAATACTCCGTTCAAATACCTTTAAAACGAACTTGAACGGTGTTTTCTCTGTTCAAGGGTCGGGATTTGATCCAAAAAATCTGAATATTGCAGCCGTCATGCTGTTTGCCCCTTCCTCCATCGATAGCTTCCTACTTAAAGACCGCTCAAAAGCAGCTTTCGAAATAACCCAGAAAGCCGGTTCTTCTCGAACAAGCATCAGCAGCGATTTTCTTGATATTTTTGCTGATGGCGACTGTTCGCTTGAAGAACTGATCGCTCTCGGCAGGATTGCAGGCTCAGGTATATCAAGGGAGATAGCTGCTCAGAATATCTGGCAGACAACATTACCGGTACAGTCTGCTGGATCGAATTCACTTACAAAGCCGTTCACCGTCAACTACCGCATTACGGTAAAAGATATCGCTCCTTTAGCGATGCTTTTTCCACTTCATGGCCTTACCCTTCATGGTAGCGCTGAAGGACGGATCATATACCGTAACGGACAATGTTCAATCGCTTCTTCACTCAACCTTGACCGGTTGCAGCCCCGTAATGATCTCCTTTTTGAAAATTTATCAATGAAAGCTGACGTCGAATTCAGCGGCAGAGGAACACAAAAAGCATCAATAAACGGCAGAGCTTCAGCGATAACTGTGGCCGGAAATAAAACCGGAACGACGCTCTTTTCGGGACTCTATACCCCGTCACGTTTGGACGGCACCCTCGACCTTGTTATGCCTGATCCCACTGAGAACCTGTCGACAAAATTTTCTGCAACAAGGGATGGAGGCAGCTATAACCTGCTGTTTAATCACCTCTTCGTAAAAGATGCTTCAGGGATGTGGAAGACAGCCGAAAACACTCGAGTCATGCTCTCGAGAACATCAGCGAGGTTTAACCGTTTCACGATTACGAAGGGTTCACAACAGGCGGTACTGGACGGCGAGCTCAGCAATTCGATGCCTGGCAGTTTTCAATGTGCGTTATCAAATATTCAGCTTGATGAGCTGAAGCGCTTTGCAATGAATAGCTCTCTTGCCAAGCTTTCAGGTACAATCAATGCCTCGCTTGCCCTCAGCGGTAACCCGGGCGCAAAAACAAGCACGCTGAAAGTGAGTGGTAAGGGCATTCGTTATGATAAATTTGAGATAGGCTCCCTGCAGTGGAATGCTCTTCACAGTGGTCATGTTCTTCGTTTTGACATGCATAGCGGTGCTCCATCAATGAACACTATCGAGGGAACTGGAACAATTCCTCTTGTGCTCAACTTCTACCCCTTTCAGTTAAGAATTGCAGAACCGGAGGCTATCAGTGCATCACTGAAGTCGGATAATCTTTCAGCCGAGTCTCTGGCATACCTGCTTCCAGTTATTGAATCAGCTGAAGGAATTATACCGACAACCCTCAAGATCGAGGGCAAAACACCGAACCCCTATATTTATCTGACAACCAACCTGCGTGATACGAAAATCAAGCTGGAACCGACACAGGTTTCCTACGTGCTCAACGGAGGGCTCCATGTAACCCCGAACAATATTGAACTGCGCAATATATCCGTCAATGACAACCTGAATGGAACGGGAAAAATAAACGGTGTAGTAAAACTTGACAAATTGCAGCCGACAGGGCTGGATCTCGGCGTCAGATTTAACAATCTCCTTCTCTTTAATAAAAAAGACCGACAGGATGAAACCTCGTTCGGGACTATTACCGGCACAACCAATACCATCAGAATTCTCGGTACACTTTCAGAGCCAATTGCTGAGGGAGAATTGAGAATCAATGCAGCGGACTACTCGCTCTACCGGATTGGATCCAATGAGAATGCAAAGTATATAGGCATTAACAAATTTATCTCATTTGCGCCACGTTACCCCTCGCAAAATACGCCAGCTCTTGAAGCCTTACATAAGCCAACAAAACAGCTTGAGTTTTACCACTCCCTGATTGATATCCTGCAGATAAAAAATCTGAGGCTAAGCAGTACTGAACCGCTCAAGTATACAGTGATTTTTGATCGCATCAGAGGTGAACAGCTTGAGACCTCAATCAACAATCTTTCTTTGATTATCAACAAAAGCGATCAGCAGTATCGATTGTTCGGATCAGTCAATGTCATTGGAGGCAAATACAAATTTTCCAACACAAACTTTGACCTTCAGGATGGCGGAAAAATCACATGGAACAATGTTGATATCCGGAGTGCCATCATGGATAATCTCTATGGAAGCAAGTACGTGAGCGCAACAAACCAGCAGACCAGTGAGAAGGATAATGTAAAACTGCTGCTTGCAATTACAGGGACCCTGAATGAACCGCTGGTCACCATGGGATATTATCTCAATGAACAGTCTCAACCCTATGCGTCCTCAAATCTGATAGGTGGGAAAACGAGCCAGATAGACCCTAATGCAGAACTGAACGTCATCTCCATGTTGCTTTCCAAACAGTGGTACGCGAGACCGGGAAGCAGTGCACAGGCCTCCAATATTGCAGTTACAAGCGTGGGAATGTCTGCCGGGTCCGGCCTTCTTTCTTCCCAGTTTTCTAAGGTTATTCAGGATATTGCAGGTCTTGAAAGTTTCAATGTCAACGTAGGAATGGATAAACGCGGAGCTCTAAGCGGACTTGACCTTTATGTCGCACTCAGTGTACCAGGTACTGATGGAAAAGTACGATTTATCGGTTCTGGAAGCTCACCAACCCTCAAGGATTCACCCCTTTCCAATTATTACGGCACCGAACAGAAAATCGAATACAGGATTACTCCAAAAATCTCCATCGAAACGTATCGATCTTACGGACTGAATGCCAATGGAACATCCAGCTCCAATTTGCAGGCACCTTCGGAAATATGGGGCGCCAGCATCTCCTATAAGGAGCGCTTCCAGACCTGGGAGCAGTTCTGGAAACGTCTTGTTCCCTCATCCGACAAAAAAAAATAAGTCGGGCTGTTTTTGTAAATTGAGTGTAAAGCCATTGCGGCATTAAACCATACAAATGGATAACGTCTTAAAAGGTAAAAACATAATCGTCGGCATTTCGGGCGGAATAGCGGCCTATAAAACTCCGCAGCTCGTCCGGCTGCTTAAAAAAAGCGGGGCTAATGTCCGGGTAGCGCTTACCGATGGAGCTGCCCGTTTTGTCAGTGAACTTTCCCTTGCAACTGTTTCTGAAGAACGGGTATACCGTTCCATATTTCCCCCTGCGGATACTTCGGGCACCGACTATACACGCCATATCTCTCTTGGTGAATGGGCCGATGCTTTCGTCATCGCTCCTGCTACGGCCAATACCCTTGCCAAACTCACTGCGGGCCTTTGTGATGACATGCTTACAGCTCTCTTTATCACTCTGCGACCTGACAAACCTGTGCTGGTTTTTCCAGCTATGGACGGCCAGATGTTTCTCTCTGCTTCCGTCCAGCGAAATATTGCCACCCTTACCGCTCAGGGGTGCAGGATAATAAACCCTGATAGCGGCGAGCTCGCCTCAGGGCTCAGTGGGGTCGGGCGAATGCCGGAACCTGAGTCAATTGTTACGTCTCTTAAAGAGGCACTCTGTTCCACTTCGGCCGCCTCTCCCCTATATGGCAAATCAATTATTGTTACCGCAGGCCCTACACGTGAAAAAATTGATGGCGTGCGGTTCATCTCGAATTACTCTTCAGGAAAAATGGGATTTGCCATTGCCCGTGCAGCTGCAAAACGCGGAGCCCTGGTCACCCTCATTACGGGACCGGTTCATCTGGAGACACCTCCTGGAGTCAACCGGCTTAATGTTGAAAGCGCGCTGGAAATGCATGATGCCGCAGCGAGCAGTTTCAAGAGCTGTAACATCTTTATCGGCGCAGCTGCTGTCTCCGATTATCGCCCTCTGGACCCTTCGGAAGGAAAAATGAAGAAGGAGAACCCTGAAATTAAGCTTACCCTTGTAAGAAATCCCGATATCCTTGCCGGGTTCGGCCTGCAGAAAGCTCTCGGACAACTTGCTGTCGGCTTTGCGCTTGAAACACAAACAGGTCTCAGCAATGCCCGCAAAAAACTGAAAGCCAAAAACCTTGACCTCATTGCGTTCAATTTTTTTGATAGAAAAACCTCGGGTTTTGAAGTCGATACAAATATTCTTACCCTGATAGATAACAAGGGTGTAACTATTGAACTCCCGCAGCTTTCAAAGGATGCAGCCGCAGGAAAACTTCTTGACTGCATTGAAAAGCTTTGTGTTTAAAACCGGCATTAACCCCTGAAGAACATGCAAGGTTCATTATTCGGCAATGATGAACTGTGTCCGCCTGTTCCGGCACAGTCAGAATCATCAGCAAAAGAGCTGGAAAGGCTGCTGAATAGTGCAAAAGAGTGCTGTAAATGCAGACTTGCCGAAACAAGACTGAATTTCGTTTTTGGCGAAGGAAATCCTTGTGCTGATCTTGTTGTTATCGGTGAGGCACCAGGTGCAGATGAAGATGCGTCAGGCAGGCCTTTTGTAGGTCGATCCGGCCAGTTGCTCGATAAAATCCTTCTGGCTGCAGGATTTCAGCGTGAGGAGGTATTCATCTGTAATATCCTGAAATGCCGGCCTCCCGGAAACCGCAACCCTCTCGCCGATGAGATTGAGTGCTGCATTCCGTTGCTGCACAGCCAATTGCAGATAGTAAACCCGAAAATCATTCTGGTGCTTGGAAAGGTTGCTGCCAATACTTTGTTTGAAAACAATCATTCTTTAGGGTCAATGAGAGGGAAAGTTAAAAAATGGAAAGAGTATGATTGTTTTATTACCTATCATCCTGCAGCCTTGCTTCGTAACCCTCACTGGAAGCTTGGGTGCTGGGAAGATATTCAAAGTATGATGCGCCATTACAACAAAATCGCAGGGCAGACAAATGCTCAATAAATGCCAGTGAACGATGATTAAGCGATGAATAAAAAAGCAGTTGTTCCGATAGATTTTAATACGGACATCGATTTCAGTAAAGAAAGTCGCGTACCTCCCTATTCAACTGATATTGAGCAGGAGGTACTGGCCTGTATTCTCCTTGAAGACGACCCTATTGAACAGGTTATCCAGATATTCGGTGATAACGGCGAAGATGTATTTTATGAACGACGCCACCAGATCATCTTCAAGGCAATGATGCAGCTTTATAATAAACGGCAGGCGATCGATATTATCACCGTCAGTGAAGAGTTGCTGAAAATGAATGAGCTGGAACCTGTAGGAGGCAGGCACTACCTGGCGGAACTTTCCGGGAAAGTTATCAGCGCGGCCAATATTGAGTACTATGCACGTCTGGCAAAAGAAAAGTTTCTCTACCGACGGATGATCTCGATATCGGCTAAAATCTCCGGTGCCGCCTACAGCTCGTCGATGGATATTTTTGATCTGGTTGAACATGCCTCACAGCAGTTTTTCAACATTTCGCAGGCTGGCATTAAAAAGAAAGCCTCTTTAATAAAAGAGCTTGTGAAAAATGGTATCCGGATGCTTGAGAGCCTCAGGGCTTCGCAATCATCTGTTACCGGCGTCGGGTCTGGTTTTTCTGAGATGGATCAGCTTACCGCCGGGTTTCAGCCTTCTGATATGATTATTATCGCAGCAAGACCATCTGCCGGTAAAACAGCATTGGCGCTGGCATTAGCCCGTAATGCGGCTGTGGACTTCGATACCCCTGTGCTTTTTTTCAGCCTTGAAATGGCTGAGGTGCAGCTGGCTATAAGGCTTATGTGCGCTGAGGCTTATGTTGAATCACAACTGGTCAGAACCGGACGCATAACGCCGGAAATGATGGGCAGGATCATCAACAGCATGGATAAGCTTAATGATGCGAAGCTTTTTATTGACGATACTCCCGGCATTTCCATTATGGAACTTGCCGCCAAAACCCGACGGATGAAGCAGGAGCATAATATCGGCATGGTGGTTGTCGATTATCTTCAGCTGGTCACTCCTGTACGGGACGGCAGAACAAATCGTGAACAGGAAATCGCCCAGATATCGCGCTCACTCAAAGCACTTGCCAAGGAACTGAATATTCCTGTCATCGCCCTTGCACAGCTTAACCGTTCGGTTGAGCAGCGTTCGGGTGACCGGAGACCCCAGCTCAGCGATCTCAGGGAGTCTGGCTCTATTGAACAGGATGCGGATGTGGTTATGTTTCTTTCAAGGCCGGAAATGTATGGCAAAACCACTTTTGAAGACGGTTCGTCAACAAAAGATGTTGTTGAAATTGTCATCGGGAAACAGCGAAACGGTCCAATTGGTGATATACGCCTGTTATTCCTGAAAAACTATGGACGGTTTCAGTCTACGGCCAATAGCTACATATCCAGTGGTGAGGGGTCAGGAGATCCTCATGAACAGAACCATTATAGTCCTTCATTGCCTGAACAGGAACAAGCAAAAGCGGGCGCATTTATTACCGATGATGACGCACCTTTTTAACCCCCCATTATGCAACAAAAAAAAGACCCATTGACCTCAACGCGCAGGATGGTAATGCCTCAGGAACCTGCCGAAAAGCATCCTGAAGAAAGCTATACAGGAATCGGTGCATCAAGAGGTATCGCAATCGGAGAGTGCTATGTGTTCATAAAAGAGATTGGAATTCATGAAGCCAGAGAGCTGAATGAGAAAAATATATCCGAAGAGATCCAAAGGTTTCTCACTGCCCTCGAGCGGTCTGAAAAGGAACTTCAAAAAATTGAACGGGTTACCATTAGAAAACTTGGCAAGGGCTATTCTGATTTGTTTCAGGCCCAGATCATGATGCTTCACGATTCAGTGCTTATTGATGCCATTAGCGACCGTATCCGATCGGAACGTAGATCTGCTCACTTTGTGATTGAAGAAGAGTTCGATCACTATCTTGAAAATTTTATTAACTCCGATGATCAGATATTTCAGGAGCGGGCAGATGATCTGCACGATATCAAAAACCGCATTATCAGAAATCTAAACGTCAGGAAACTGCACTCATGGATACCTGAAGGGGTCATAGTTGTTGCCGATAAACTTTCTCCTGCTGATATAATTCTTTTGAGCCGCAGCAACATCAAGGGGTTTGCAACCGATTCAGGGGGAAGTACTTCTCATATTTCCCTGATATGCAAGTCTCTCAACATTCCTATCGTTGTCGGACTCGGCAACTTCTCACAAAAGATCACAACCGGTATGCAGCTTATCCTGGACGCTAGAGCCGGTACCGTCATCATAAATCCTGAGAAAAAAACTATTGCACGGTATATCGGTAAAAATGAGGCTGATAAAAAAAATGAAGCCGATACATCCCTGACAGCCATGCTTCCGGCTACTACAAAATGCGGCATAAGAATCACCTTTTATGCCAATGTTGACTTCAAAGAAGAACTGCAAGCCATAAGCTCTGCAGGTGCTGAAGGTGTAGGCCTGTTCAGAAGTGAAAACCTCTTTACCAACGGAAATACAGTGCCAAAAGAGTCGGAACAGTTTTCCTATTATCATGAAATGGCTGAAATGATCTCCCCAATGCCTCTGGATATCCGTCTGTTTGATATTGGAGGGGACAAACTGATATACTCTCCGGTCAAGGAGGAAAACCCCAACCTGGGATGGAGGGGAATAAGAATCCTGATTGATCTGCCCGACATTCTTGATAATCAGGTCAGGGCTGTAATACGATCAAATACACATGGAAACCTGGCGATCCTGATTCCTATGATCATATCCCTCGATGAGATCCGCCATGTCCGGAAAGTCGTCGACAAGCACTACTCGGAATTGACAAAAGAGGGGAACTGGCAGATTGAAAAACCGGGAGTCGGTGCTATGATTGAGGTACCGGCAGCGGTGGAACTTATTGAAGAGATCACAACATGTGCTGATTTTATAAGCATAGGCACCAATGACCTCACGCAGTACACTCTTGCCGTTGACAGAAACAATGTCATTGTTCAGGATCTTTTCGAAACATTCCATCCTGCAATTATCCGGCAACTTCACAGGGTTATCAAAACTGCCAATAAAAACCACTGCAAAGTAACGATATGCGGGAATATGGGTTCAGATCCGCTTGCACTGCCATTTCTTTTAGGATGCGGACTGAGACGGTTCAGCGTAGTCAGCTCGGATATCCCGAAACTCAAGTCACTGGTATCGTGCTTCTCAATTGCCGAAACTGGAGCACTTGCAGAGGAGTGCCTGAAACTCGATACTCCGGCAAAGATCAAAGCCTGCCTGGAAGCCTTCCAGGCAGCTCATTGATAAAAAAAATTGAACGAATGTTTCAGGGACGCAAGTCCTCAATTTTCGCATTCTTGCGTACTGAAGCAAAATATTCGGCAAACAACTGTTCCTGCTTTGCCCGGAGCAGTTGCGGTGCCACACCGGCATTTTCCACCTTGAGGTCAAGCCCTGCAGGAAGCGTTTTCTTGCCAACCACAACAAGGGCATAACCATCTGATGTTTTCACAGGCAGAGAGAGCTTGCCTGCATCAAGCCCCGACATCGCCTCAACCAGCGGCTTGTCCACAGCATATCCAGGTATAAATCCATCGCTCCAGCGAATCTCGTCAGCAGTAACAACATGCAGAGCAGTATTCTGTGCGGCAATTTTTTCCAGGGTCTGCCCAGGCACTTTTGCCATGACCGCAAGTTTTTTCTCCACAGCAGCACCTTTCTTTTCCCTTACCAGTTCAGCATTAATCCTTGATTTCAGTTCCTTGTCGAGGAGATGATAACCGGTATCATTTTTACCGGTCAGACGCATAACAAAAAAACCTTTTTCAGTTTCAAGAACATCCGACAGGTCCCCTTCGCTGGCCTTGAAAGCAAATGCTGTAACTTTTTCATTGTAACCAATCGGAGCAACAGGCATATGTTTTCCGAACTCGGCTGTCTTGTTGACCGTCAGCCTTGAACTGGCAGCGCTCTTGTCGAAACCTTTCTCTTTGGCATTGATCTGAAAAGCCATGGCAAGCCGGCGCCCACTGTCTATCGTCTCTGTTGAAGGCCTGATCTTTCTTACAATTTCGGAACAGACCAGGGTGGTCTGGTCAAAACCGGTAACCTTGATGATATGGAGGCCAAACTGTGTCTGCACAGGGCCAACAATCGCACCTGGACGGGCATTGAAAACAGCTGCAGAAAATTCAGGCACCATACGATCTTTGCTGAACCATCCCACATCGCCTCCATTGACGGCACTTGCCGTATCGGCGGAATATTTTTTTGCCAGCTCTTCAAAAGGAACACCAGCCTGAAGCTGCTTGGAAATAAGCATGGTGAGCTCGCGAACTTTCTGAACATCTTCGCGGCTTGCAGGATTGAATCGTAAAAGGATGTGAGATGCCCTGGCAATTGGCTGGGCCGATGAGGAAACCTGCTTGACCTTTATGACGCGGTATTCACCACGATCAGCTATCGGACCGATGACCGTTCCCGGCTTTAGATTTGCTGAACTGAAAACACTCTCCCCGGCGGAAGGTGAAAAATCTGCACGGCTATAGGTAACGTTGATGCCTGTCGGACGGTCGCTCTGTACCTTCACATAATCAGCATCGTTGACTGGCCCGGCAAACTCAGTCCGGATTGTTTCAAGCTCTTTGCGAACAGCAAGACTGTCTTTTGATGAAGGAGTAAGCGGGAAAAAGACAAAATCGGCTTTTCTTGAAGAAACCTGTTTAAACTGCTCTTTATGATCGTCAAAATATTTTTTTATTTCTTCTTCCTTCACTGGAAAACTGCTGTCAGTTCCGGCAAAACTTAAAGGAACCGGGATAAAAGAAGCTGAAAAGCGCGAAAACTGCCTGCCGACTATATCACTTATCTCCCGGTCAGTAACATGATCAAGGGTTTGAAGAGCCCTGATCAGTTTGTTGATTTTAAGCTCCCGGCGGACAATTTGTTCAACCTGCAGCCACAACTGCTTATTTTGCGGATCACGACGGGCACTCTCCAATTTTTTGCGATCGACTGCTCCGGTGGCGGGATCACTGAAATTCTGGCGAATAACCAAAGGAGGGTTAGGGCTGTCGAGTGCTTCAACAACTTCCTGGTCTTGAAGTCCAATTCCGAATTTCACAAACTGCTCTTCAAGCAGGGTCTGGTCCACAATGGTATTCCATGCCTGTTCCTGAAGCCCGAGTTCGGTTTCAGATGTAAGTTCGGCACCAGGATTACTTCTTCGGTAATTCTCGGTGTACTCTTTGTATACCTCATCGTACTGAGCAAACGGAATAGACTTTCCATTGATTTTTCCTGCCTGATTTGTCTTGCCGGTAAATCCGGAAAAATTCATTCCCCACTCAAAAACAATCAGCGCAAGAAATGCCGCCAGGAGGGTATACAATATAATATGAGTCTTATCCCGCAAGCTGGACATTACAGCCATAAATCATCCCTTCGTTAATATGTTGTTAAAAAACAGTGTCATGCCACCCTTCCTTACCGAGCAGCGGCACAAAAGAAAACTGCTGAAATACCTCTTTCCTGAATTCATTGCCCGATCTGCTGATAACAGTCATCTGCTGTGAACAGGAGTCACCAATTGGAAGAACCATACAGCCGTCCGGGGCAAGCTGCTCCAAAAGCGACTCCGGCTCCTTTGGAGCTCCAGCAGTTATCATCATACCATCAAAAGGCGCCTCATCCATCCATCCCAGACTCCCGTCTCCACATCGACAGGCAATATGCAATCCAAGCTTTGTGAATAGTGCCCCGGTCCTTTCATAAAGCTCTACAACCCTTTCCATAGTAAAAACAGAATAACCAAGAACATCAAGAATTGCTGCCTGATAACCTGATCCTGTACCAATTTCAAGCACTTTTCCCGAAGAACAACGTTCAACAAGCAAGGTAGTCATATAGGCTACCGTGTAGGGCTGGGAGATGGTCTGACCAAACCCTATGGGATAGGCACCATCGTTGTATGCCAGCTCCAAGGCTGCAGCATCAAAAAAAAGATGGCGAGGAACCTCAAGAAAAGCATCAAGCACGCGCCGGTCTGCAATACCGTACCGTTTCAACATTTCAACCATCTCCCTTCGCCTGAGCTCCAGAAGCTGTTCCGGTTTTTTCATCGATAGCACACCCTTTGTGCTGTTACCAATCGAAAACTTCACCGCAATAAGTATCTTTCCAACAACCAGGAGAGTGTTTGCCGTTCCCCCTCCGGACCCGATAATATTGCATCAAAAACAACAAAAAACAATGTCTGGTTCACAGTTTACCATTTTTGGCAGTAAATACACTATGGGCTCCTATATCCTTTTCATCAGGATTTCAAGCTCTTTTCAGCTTGCATTCGGCAGGTTTCAGCAATCCAGACTCTTTTCAATTCCTGAAGGGAACTATCTCTACATCGGCTCAGCACTTGGCAGAACAGGAGATCCTCTTGCAAAGCGACTTATCCGCCATGCGTCACGTACCAGTGGTGGGCAGCCTCATAACATCCAGGCCCCGGTAATAAAACTTTTTTCCAACAATGATGCTGCACGAAACTGCGCTTTCAGCGCTACAAAAAAAAAGCTTCACTGGCATATCGATTATCTTCTTGAACATAGGGAGGCAGAAATAACCCATATCGTCATCTTGCGACATCCCGAAAAAATGGAGCACCATCTTTCGGAGTTCCTTGCATCACTACCGGAGAGCTCTCTCGTTGCTCAGCGCCTTGGCGCACAGGATACCCGCAACAGCAGCCACATCCTCCGAATTACCGATCAGCAAAGAATTCTAGAACAGCTTGAGCAATACATTCCGGTATTGACCGCAACGCATGAAGAACAATAGACCTATCGTCCAAGAAGTGCTTCCACAAACTCAGCTCTGTCAAAAAGCTGCAGATCATCTATTTTTTCGCCGACACCGATATACTTGACTGGTAAATTAAGCTCACGTGAAATGGAGAGCACAATCCCTCCTTTGGCAGTTCCGTCAAGTTTGGTAACAACAAGTCCGGTAACCTTGACAAACCGGGTAAATTCCCTGGCCTGAAGCACTGCATTCTGACCGGTAGTGCCATCAAGAACAAGCAGCACTTCATGGGGAGCTTCGGGAATCTTTTTGGTAGCCACCCGCATGATCTTGGCAAGCTCCTCCATCAGGTGGCTTTTGTTGTGCAGACGGCCGGCAGTATCGATAAGCACCACATCTGCATTTCTTGATACGGCAGCACTGACAGCATCGTAGACCACAGATGCCGGATCAGCACCCTGACCCTGACCGATAAGCGGCACACCTGCCCTGTCAGCCCATATTTTCAACTGTTCATAGGCCGCAGCCCTGAAGGTATCGGCCGCAGCTATAATTACTTTTTTCCCGGCTTTTTCGTAGTTATGAGCGAGCTTGGCAACGCTGGTGGTTTTGCCTGCGCCATTCACTCCAACAATTAAAATCACATAGGGTTTTGCTGGAAGCACTGCCTCAAAATCAAGAGGATGCGCCTCTCCTGTTTCACTGAGCATCTGCTGAATCTCCTCCATCAGCATGCCGTTCAGCTCCTCTTCCGACCGGTAGGTCTCCTTTTTTGCCCGCTCAGTTATTGCATCCACAATCCCTAGCGTGGTTTCAACACCGACATCGGCTGCGACAAGAATGGTTTCAAGTTCTTCAAGAAACTCGTCGTCTATCTCACTCTTTCCCTGCGTTATTACGGAAAGTTTTTCCCGAAGCGTATCCCGGGTTTTTCCGAGTCCTTCCTTAAGCCTTGATAATTTGAACTTGTCAAAAAAACCCATAAAAAGGAGATATTACCATCTGGTTATTGAAATATGGAAAACCCGTCAGCGTGACACTCATAGAGACGCACGCAAAGAATCGTTCAGGGTGGAATTTAATTTACGCAAAATTATGGCATATAGAGCTATCTCAGGAATCGGTGAATTCGGACTGATCGACAAAATCGCTGCTCTGGCAGAACCAACCCTCCATACTGTCCAGAACCTGATAACAGGAATCGGGGATGACTGTGCTGTCTATCAGCCTTCCGCAGGGCTTTTGCAGGTAGCAACAACCGATATGCTTGTCGAGCAGGTACACTTCGATCTCTTGACAACACCCCTGAAACTGCTTGGAAGCAAATCGATCAGTGTCAATGTCTCTGATATCTGCGCCATGAATGCCCTCCCGCGCTACGCACTTATCTCGATTGCCGTCCCGGCATCCTTTTCAGTTGAAATGATTGAAGCACTTTACGAGGGGATGGCCTATGCTGCAACGGAATACGGGGTGGCTATCGCTGGAGGAGATACCTCTTCATCCCGTTCGGGACTTGTCATTTCAGTCTCCATGATCGGTGAGGTTTCTGCTGAGCAGCTAACCCATCGAAGTGGCGCCAAACCTGGAGAACTTATCTGTGTTTCCGGCACTTTGGGCGGCTCCGCTGCAGGGCTCAAACTGCTGATGCGTGAAAAGGAGATCATGCTGGAACATATCGAAAACAATGAGCCCTATAATAAAAGTACAATGGCTGACCTTAAAGAGTACAGTAATGCCTTCCAAAACCATTTATCACCTATAGCACGCCTCGATATCGTAAGGTTATTACACTCGAAAAATATTCGTCCCTCTTCGATGATCGATATTTCCGACGGGCTCAGTTCAGACCTCCAGCATATCTGCCGCAGTTCAAATACCGGAGCCCTGGTTCACGAAGGCCGTATTCCTATCCATCCGGGCACTCGCCGCATTGCCGAAGAACTTCAGGATGATGCTCTTACCTGGGCTTTGACGGGTGGTGAAGACTATCAGCTGCTGTTTACGATTTCGAAAAAGGAGTATGAGGCAATTGCCGATAATAAGGATATAGCAGTCATCGGGGAAACAACCGATAAGGAAGAAGGGCTGCTCTTGAGCGATATTTATGGTATGACCATTGATCTCAGAACAGTTAAGGGATTTGATCATTTCAGCTCCTGACCCTTTACATCATAGGGAAAAAAGGGTTGAGCAACTACCATTTATTTTTTGGGAAACACTTTGAAGATAGTAAATTGCTCGTCCTGTCTTATCTGATAGCAGGCCGAAGTGGCGGAACTGGTAGACGCCCAGGACTTAAAATCCTGTGTTCAGCAATGGACGTACGGGTTCGATTCCCGTCTTCGGCACCACTTCTTGTTTTCTCCTTTTCATTTTCCTTCGATATTGCTTTTTCGATCTTGGTTTTGTAATGTTCATGTTAAAGCAATCTCTTGCTTTAACATGACACCGTAGCCATTTCAACTATTAAAGTCTATTATGCCTTCAATATCGATGTTTTACGGGATCATCATTTACATGTACTTCAATGATAATAAACAATAGAAAAAGCCTCATATCCACGTTGTATATCAAGGAATGGAAGTGATTGTCGAAATCCCGAATGGTGAGGTACTTGAAGGTCATATTCCTCAATCAAAAATGAAACTTCTTCAAGCATGGGTTGAGTTGCACAAAGATGAACTTTGCGCGGATTGGGATCTTACAGTATCTGGCCAGCAACCTTATAAGATTGATCCACTGAGGTGAGCTATGAATCCACGTATTTTGGAAGTTATTCCAACCGATGACTACAAACTTAAGCTGCTTTTTACTAATGGAGAGCGAGGGTTTTATGACTGCGCAGGATTGTTGAACTTTGGGGTATTCAAGGAACTGCAGGATAAAAATTATTTCAAAAAAGTACAGGTTTTACATGGAACGGTGGTCTGGCCCCATGAGCAAGATATATGCCCGGATACAGTGTATAGTGACGCAATAAAAGAAAACACCTGACAAGACACTTCGTTCTAAATTGACATATATAGTAATATCGCAACAATCTCCACTTTTTGACCTGCTTATTACAAGAACAACAAATCATCTCCATCATGAGTTCTGAATTCACGAAGATCCTGCTTACTGAAGACGAAATGCCCCGTCAATGGTACAACATTCAGGCTGATCTACCCACGCCGCTTCCACCGCCATTAGGTCCGGACGGTAATCCTGTCGGACCGGATGCCCTTGCAAAAGTTTTTCCGATGAACTTGATCGAGCAGGAAGTCAGTACTGAGCGGTGGATTGATATTCCTCAGGAGATACAGGCTATTCTGAAACTATGGCGACCTTCACCGCTGACCAGGGCAAAACGGCTTGAAGCTGCACTCCAAACTCCGGCAAAGATCTTCTACAAAAATGAAGGCGTCTCTCCGGCGGGAAGCCACAAACCCAATACTGCAGTTGCACAGGCTTGGTACAATAAGCAGTTCGGCATAAAACATCTTATTACTGAAACCGGTGCCGGCCAGTGGGGAAGCGCACTCGCCATGAGCTGCAAGCTTATCGGCATCGACTGTAAGGTCTTTATGGTGCGTATCAGCTTCGACCAGAAGCCGTTCCGCAAAATCATGATGAAAACCTGGGGAGCCGACTGCATTGCAAGCCCAAGCGATCAAACCGCAATAGGACGCAGGATTCTCGCTGAAATGCCTGATACTCCGGGAAGTCTTGCCATAGCAATCAGTGAGGCTATTGAACAAGCCGTAGAGCGCGATGATACGCGTTATGCGCTCGGCAGCGTTTTGAACCATGTGATGCTGCACCAGACCATTATCGGCCTTGAGGCTCGCAAACAACTTGAAAAAGTTGGCCTCTATCCGGATATCGTGATCGGTTGTGCCGGCGGAGGTTCAAACTTTGCGGGCATCAGTTTTCCTTTTATCTGTGATAAAATTCATGGCCGTGATGTTCAGATCATTGCAACAGAACCTGAAGCGTGCCCGACGCTCACCCGTGGCCCCTATATTTACGATAACGGGGATGTTGCAAAAATGACCCCCTTGCTTCCAATGCACAGCCTTGGTCATGGTTTTATTCCGCCAGCCATTCATGCAGGAGGATTGCGCTATCACGGCATGGCACCGCTTGTGAGCCATGTAAAGCAGCTCGGTCTGATTGATGCTACTGCTATTGGACAGACGGAGTGTTATGAGGCGGCACTGCTCTTCGCTCATACCGAAGGGTTCATCCCCGCACCGGAAACGTCACATGCTATTGCACAGACTATTCGTGAAGCAAAAAAGGCAAAAGAGGAAGGAAAAGAGAAGGTTATTCTCATGAACTGGTCAGGCCATGGCCTGATGGATCTTCAGGGCTATGATGCCTTCCTTTCGGGGAAGCTCCATGATTACCCGCTGCCCGAAGAGCTCCTGCAGCACTCTCTTGCTGCAGTGAAAGACCATCCACTACCTCCGCAATAGCTCCAATAAAAAACCCCCGGTTTCCGGGGGTTTTTTATTCCGTTATTCAGTATCAAGCTTTTCCTCTCGCTTTCCTTTTTTTGCCGGAGCTGCTCCATCAAGAAAGCGGAGCTCATTCTCCTTTTCATCAAAGGCAATCCGAATTGTGCTGCCTTCTGAAAATCGTCCTTTCAGCATCTCTTCGGCAAGAGGATCTTCCACATATTTCTGCAGAGCCCTTTTCAGAGGACGTGCACCATATTTCTGGTCGTATCCCTTATCAACAAGGAACTCCTTGGCTTTGTCATCAATTTCAACCTCAATGCCCATTTCATGAAGCCTCTTGAAAAGCTTGCCGGCAGTAATATCGATAATTTTGAAAATATGCTGTTTTTCGAGCGGGTGAAAAACGATAATATCATCGATACGATTCAGAAACTCAGGATTGAACACCCGTTTAAGGGCGTCCTCGATTGTTGATTTCATTGCCTTGTAGTTCCCTGTCGAATCATCTGGAGCTGTAAAGCCCATACCTGATCCTGCACCGAAACTCTTGATATCTTTAGCGCCGATATTCGAGGTCATGATGATAATGGTGTTGCGAAAATCAACTTTTCTTCCCATGCCATCAGTCAAAATCCCCTCATCAAGCACCTGCAGCAGAATGTTGAACACATCCGGATGCGCTTTTTCAATCTCATCGATAAGAACTACTGAATATGGTTTACGGCGGACTTTTTCCGTCAGCTGACCGCCCTCTTCATAACCGACATATCCAGGAGGCGCTCCAACAAGACGACTGACCGAAAACTTCTCCATATACTCGCTCATATCGGCTCTGATCAGGGCATCCTCGGTATCAAAAATATAGCGGGTCAAAGCCTTGGCCAGTTCGGTTTTACCGACACCGGTAGGCCCGAGAAAAATAAAAGAGCCAATAGGGCGCGAAGGATCTTTCAAACCTGCACGGGTACGCTGTATGGCCTTGGTAATCTTTTTGATTGCCTCATCCTGACCGATGACCTCTTTTGTAAGGTCAGCTTCCATAGTGAGCAGCCTTTTCGATTCAGACTGTGCAACCCTTGCCACAGGAATACCGGTCATCATGGCGATAACTGAGGTTATATCGGCCTCTGTAACATCGTAAACGCTTTCGGATGCACGATCTTCCCACTCCTGTTTTGCATGATCAAGGGCATCAAGCAGGTTTTTCTCCTTGTCGCGGAGCCTTGCAGCTTCCTCGAAATTCTGCATCTTAACAACCTGATTTTTCTCAGCCTTGACCTCCTCGATGGATTTTTCCAGCTCAAGAATCTCCTTCGGAACATGAATATTGCTTAAATGAACCCTGGCACCGGCCTCGTCCATAACATCAATTGCCTTATCAGGAAGAAAGCGATCGGTGATATAGCGTTCGGAAAGCTTTACGGCTTTTTCAATCGCGTCTTCGGAATAGTTCACATGATGATGAGCCTCATATTTCGACTTGATATTGTTGAGAATCTGTATGGTCTCATCAACAGAAGTAGGCTCGACCATGATTTTCTGGAACCTCCGGTCAAGAGCCCCGTCTTTTTCAATAAACTGCCGGTATTCGTCAAGCGTGGTTGCTCCGATACACTGCAGCTCACCACGTGCAAGAGCTGGCTTAAAGATATTGCTTGCATCAAGCGAACCCGAAGCACCGCCTGCACCGACAATGGTATGCAGTTCATCAATAAACAAAATCACATCGCGCGACCGCTCGAGCTCATTCATGAGGGCTTTCATCCTCTCCTCAAACTGTCCCCTGTACTTTGTACCGGCTACAAGCGCTGCCAGGTCAAGGGCAACAACCCTTTTGTCGTAGAGTACTCTGGATACCTTACGCTGTACAATCTTGAGGGCAAGGCCTTCGGCGATGGCAGTCTTTCCGACTCCCGGCTCTCCAATCAGCACTGGATTGTTCTTTTTACGGCGGCTCAGAACCTGGGCCACACGTTCGATCTCCTTTTCGCGTCCGATGATTGGATCGAGCTTGTCTTCAAGGGCAAGACGGGTAAGATCACGACCAAAATTGTCGAGTACAGGGGTCTTGGTTCTCTCGCCTTTTCTCGGATCCGGTTTTTTCTGCTGCCGTTCCGAACCTCCCGACGAGTATGATCCTTCCATTGGCGGCTCATCCGACTCACTCTTGCTGCTTGTGATGTTGATCAGTTCATCCCTGACAAGATCGTAGGTCACGCCAAACTGTTCGAGAATCTGAGCAGCAATATTATCATCACCTTTCATGATCGAAAGCAGAAGATGCTCGGTTCCAATAACGCTTGACTTACAGATTTTCGCTTCGAGATAGGTAATTTTCAGCACCTTCTCCGCCTGCTTCGTCAGAGGAACATTGCCCATCTGGGTTGCAGGAACCTTGGGATGGGTACTTTCCTCAATTTTCTGTTTGAGGCTGAATAAATCTATCTTGAGGTTTTTCAATATCCTTGCACCTATACCTTCGCCTTCCTTTATAAGGCCAAGAAGCAGATGCTCAGTGCCGATATAGTCATGACCTAACCGCAGAGCTTCTTCACGGCTGAGTCGAATGACATCCTGTACTCTATTTGAAAAATTGCCTTCCATTATTTATGTATCGATGTAATTGTTTTTAATACCCTTATAGCTGATGCACTCTGAAAACAGAGTGCGTAAAAAATTTTATTCACAAAGATAGCTACTTATAAACCCAATTCCATAAATCAGAAAACTCTTTTAAGCGGTTAAAGGTTCTCCCTATCCTGACTAAGCCATGAATGTTCAGCACATCATTATCAACGACAGCAATCCCGAACACCGTGAACTATCCATTTACCGGACCGGAAAGGTAAACAGGGTAAAGCTTCAGGACAAAACCTATACAATATACCACTCCCTTGAAATGGACGGCCACGACTATGCCGCGTTTTTCCACTATGGAATTGCAGAGGCCTTAAACAAGCTGCCATTCATGTCTGAAAGCAACAATGGACTTGACAGCTGGGACGAAGCCTTTCTCCATAACAGCAGCCTTGCATCAATGAACAGGATTCTTGATGAATGCACAGCGGAAATCGACCAGGAAAAGAAGGAAACAATCCTGCTTGGCTGGCACGATCAGCCATTGCGGGTAGCATACCTCCGTGAGATTGATCCGACAAAATTTGTTGCTTTTATAGCAACACTCAAAGAGTTTGTCGAGGAATCGGAAGCGTTAGGATGTGATCTTGAGTTTATACTGTAAAAAAGTAACGGGACGGGACGTTCAGAGAGTAAACAGATAGTGCGGGAAGAAGCGGTTTTCGCCCCAGTAAAGATGAATATAGGATGCAATGGTATTTTCCGTTCTGAACACCTGAGTTTCGACACTCTCTCTTCGAGAGTTCTTCACCGTTGCAATGTTCTGCAATGCTCCCGCTCTAATGATGCGTGAGTAGTGAAATTCATGACCAGGAAGCTCCACCTCCGGCATGTCATCGAGAACAACTTTTCTGTAACCGAGCGAAAGTTTCGAATCCTGTATGGTAGTTTCAAAATCGAAGACGCCGCACATAGGATAGACGGTTCCATCCTTGAGGGTCATTGCTTTTCCCAGATACATCATCCCGCCGCATTCAGCATAGGCAATACCGCCCTTACGGCAATACGAAGCGATCGCCTCCCGCATGGCACTATTTGCGGAAAGATTTTCAGCGTAAAGTTCAGGGTATCCACCCGCAAGATAGAGCATATCAGCTTTCGGAAGCCGCTCATCATCGATCGTACTGAAAAATACAATCTCACCTTGCTCACCGAGTGCCTCAAGGTTTTCGTGGTAGATAAAGTTGAAAGCTGCATCACGGGCAACAGCAATCACCCGATCACCTTTCCGCCCCGACACGGAAACCGGATTGAACGGGGCAAGAGCAACTTTTGTGAGATCAAGCAGACGTTCAATGTCAACCGTTTTTTTGACATGCTCAGCCATAGCCGTAATAACACCCTCACGGTCGTACCCTGTTGAAGTGTCAAGGCCGAGATGACGTTCGCTGATTGCAACCGCCTTGTTGTGTGGAAGATAACCAAGTGGTTCAACGCCGGCATCACGCGCAGCTGCTTCAAGATAGCGGTAATGGGAAAGAGTATTGACCTGATTGAAAATTACTCCGGTAAGGTTCAGGCTAGGATCAAACGTTCGGAATCCATAGAGCAGGGGGGCGGCCGAATAGGCCATACTTTTTGCGTTGACCACCATAATAACGGGTATGCCGAGAGTAGAGGCTATCTCAGCACTGCTGCCTTCAGATTTTTCTGCGCCGTCAAAAAGGCCCATCACGCCTTCAACTACTGAGGCATCAGCATCAGAGGAATAACGGCAAAAGAGCTCCTGAACATGCTCTTTTGATGCCATAAAGGTATCAAGGTTGATCCCTGTCCGGCTATTTCCACCCCAGGAAGCCGCTAGAGAGTGCAGGCGGGTATCAAGGTAATCCGGTCCGCATTTGAATGGTTGAACCGTAAGCCAACGCTCGGCAAAAAGCCTCAGCAGAGCCAGAGTCAAGGTGGTTTTTCCGGTCCCGCTTGATGGTGCTGCCAGAAGAAAAGCTGTTTTCGTTACTGCCATCGTTACGACATGCTACCCCTCTTGAGCCACCGGGTCGGGATAGAGAAACTTATAGTGCAAGGCACTCGTAAGCTTGTCGCTATTCACTATTTTATAAGGCGCAGGCTCAGCTGGTGATGCCAGAGGAGGTAACGACATTCCAGCCTCTAAAACCGCTCTGGTGTAGTAGTCGCGTCGCAGGGGATGAAGCGGACTGCAGGCATTGAATACCTCACCCCACTGCTGGAGACGGATGATTTCAGAAATTATCTTTACACAATCATCACGATGAATAAAGTTCATCGGCTGATCGGGATTGACTATTTCTTTCATGCCTGGGAGATACTTTTCCGCGTTACGGTCATAGCCGATCAAGCCGCCAAAACGCAGCACAGTGGTCTGAAACCCGCTCTCCTGCATCAGCATCTCCTCTACAAGCAGCAACGCCTGCCCGGAAACAGCTTCAGGATCAACAGCATCCTCTTCGGTAACTTCCCTGTTGAGGGAGGGATAGACAGATGTTGAGCTGACAAACAGCACTGAACGTACCGGCGATTGGCCGAGAGCATCAATAAGCGATGAAAACTGTTCTATATGATACTCAACAATGTCGTCGCGCCTCTCTGGCGGTATGTTGACAATAAGAATATCGCTGTGAAGAAAATCTGTAATGTCCTCTCCGTTCACTTCTGGATCAAGCTCTACAAGAAAAGGCTCGAGGCCGGCTTCGCGGAGTGTTTCAAGGTTTTCCTCACTCGTGGTTGATCCCTTCACCGAATAGCCCGCTTTGACAAGGGCTTTCGCAAGTGGCAACCCGAGCCAGCCGCAACCGAGAATAGTGATGGTTTCTTTTTGCATGTGCATGTTTTGCAGTTACTCTATTTCATAGACCTAATGTAGTTGATAAGCCACAGCATTTCAACTGAATTCATACTGAGTTTTAAGTCTGTCATTCAATGAAAATACTCAGGCACTTTCTCCTGAACCGGCTTTTGCAATCAATTCGTCGAGACAGGTGCTGCAGACGCATGTTTTATAGCGTTCGGCAAGATGCTCTTTGACTTCAACAGGTACAACTCTCGTGGCGCACCAGCATGCTGGCGAAAGACTGCAGGTAAACGATTTCCCGCATTGAGGACAGGTTACCGTTTTTCCTTCGCCGGAAGTATGATCAATAGAATTTGTCATGATAACAAAGATTTATAATTGAAATGTATTCACTGCGAAACCGCCAGAGTCTGGCGCAGCGCTTTCTGCCAACCCCTTAAAAGCTTCTCTCTCGTTTCGGTCTCCATGGCAGGCGTGTAGGTGGTTTGTACTTTATGCAACCTTAGCAGCTCCTCACTTGAGTGCCATATTCCTGTCTGCAATCCGGCCAGATAGGCAACACCGAGAGATGTTGATTCTATATTTTCAGGTTTCAGGATCGGAACATCCAGGATATCGGCCTGAAACTGCATGAGGAAAGTGTTGCTCACTGCCCCGCCATCAACCATGAGTGCTTTCGGAACAATTCCAGTGTCAGCCACCATAGCCTTGAAAACGTCGTACGTTTGATACGCTATCGATTCAAGGGCTGCACGGACTAAATGGTTTCTGTTCGTTCCTCTCGTCAGCCCCACAATAGACCCCCGTGCCTCCATCTGCCAATGAGGCGCACCAAGACCAACAAAAGCAGGCACAATATAAACTCCCGCATTAGTCGAGGCCTCCAGCGCCAGTGTTTCTGATTCCCTGGCATCCTGAATCAGCTTGAGCTCATCCCTCAGCCACTGAATAACTGCCCCTCCGATAAAGACCGATCCCTCAAGAGCATAGCAGGGTCTGCCAACCGCATTGATGCCGAGCGTTGTCAAAAGGCCGTTGTGCGACTCAATAAAGGTATCGCCAGTGTTCATAACCATGAAGCAGCCTGTACCATAAGTATTCTTGATTGATGATAGTTCAAAACAGCACTGCCCAAAGAGGGCTGCCTGCTGATCACCGGCAACAGCGGCAATAGGAACATCGTAAAGCTCCTTAAGGGCTGTTACCCTGCCGAAATCATCCATTGAGTTCCTCACTTCGGGCAACATCGACTCTGGAACAGCAAAGAGATCAAGCAACTCTTTATCCCACTGTTTCTCCCTGATATTGTAAAGCATCGTTCTGGAAGCGTTGGTGAAATCAGTTGCATGTACTCTGCCGCCGGTCAGTTTCCACACCAGCCAGCTGTCGACTGTGCCGAAAAGAAGGTTATCGGAATTCAGATCCGGATAGTGGTCAAGAATCCAGCGGATTTTTGTGGCGCTGAAATAAGCATCGAGCGGCAGTCCTGTTTTAGCGGTGATGCGCTCTTGTTCCTTTACATATCGTCCACACAGCTCGCTGGTTCGCCGGCATTGCCAGACGATGGCGTTATAGATCGGTTTGCCGGTTATCCTGTCCCAGACAATGGTGGTTTCACGCTGGTTCGTGATACCGAAGGCTGTAATTGGCTTATCACACCTCGCTCTCAGCTCTCTTACCCCATCGATGGCAGTTTGCCATATCTCTTCCGGATCATGCTCCACCCACCCTTCCTGAGGGTAAATCTGGGTTAATTCCCGATAGGCCTTGGCAATGACCTGCCCTCCGGAGTTATAAAGGATAGAGGTAGTTCCTGTGGTTCCCTGATCGATTGCCAGAATTGCCATGCTTTATTATTCATGCGTTGCACTATATCAGCCTGAAATCGTGAATATCAAGGTGAATCAATACAGGGCCACCGAGCGGCTTGCCTTTAGGGCCTTTGGGGGTTACCCTCCTTATCGAAGGATACACAAGTCCAGTGCTGTTTTGCGCGTGCTGAAGAACGACATTGGATGCGGCTGCAAGCGGGCTGATGATATCTGCAGTATAGTCGTGCTGAATCAGTAGACCGGTCTGGCGGTCAAACCTGAATCGCTGCACCCGGCTGTGGGTAGGAATTGTGTCGGGAAATCGCGCCTCCAGCAAACCAGGTTCGAGCTCCTTCCAGCCGATATCCTCACGCATCAGCAGCGCCGGCAGGGTAAAATAATTCCAGGAAGCATAGTTGGCGAAATAGGACATATCGAGGTCATCCCAGAAGAATAACCTTCTGCCGATTATGAAATAATCCCTCGCATTCCTCCTCTCTGCAATGACCTTTCCGTCGTCACTTTCCAGACGGACATCGAGACCATCTAAAACTCCAGTAATAGCAGGGTTTCGACCTATCGGGCTCAATGTGGAAAATGGTCGGTGAACATCTAAAACCATTCTGGCATGATGGAAAAACGGTCGCCGCTTCAGGGTAAAGGCCAGCCCGGAAGCGCTTATCTCGGTTTCAAGAGTTTTGGCGCTTTCCCAAAGCGTGCGACCGCCATAGGCGGCAATTGCTTTTTCTGCTGTTTCTGTCAGTCTCATAGTAAAATCTGGTTTTATCGTTCACTCCCCCTGCTTCTCAACAAGATATTTCCAGTATTTCATGGGCATATTGGATTTCTGGAGGTGGGGATTTTTGCGATCGGGTATGGCAATGGTTTTAAAGAAAGCCTTCCATAGTTCCTGTACCTTTTTTTCCTCTTCTGAGAGAGCCGGAGTAGTGAATTGTTCGATGGTACCAAACTGAAGAGTGCCATTATTCCAGCGGGCGGCAGTGCGCCGTTTGACATCATAAAGAAACCAGTGTTGAGCTCTGAGCCTGCGGCTGAAGTGATAGGCTAGGGGGTTAATAATATTATAGTCAGGTTCCATTTTCGCCAGGTATGCACCATCCTGAAGTTTTTCGAACCTGAGGAGTCCTTTCATTCGGTGCAGCTCCCTTCCGGCTTTTTTTGCAACATTGACAATATCCCGAACAGCTGGATGAGTGAGATAACCCTTGACCTTGTCGCCATGCTTGAAGGCTAACGAGACATAGTGCAGCAGGCTGGTTTCCATCCCCTCCTTTTCTGCAAGCATAAAGGAATAAAGGGTATGAGCAGCATCGGGTGCATGCTGTTTCAGTCGAAAAAAAAGGGATTCTGCCAGGGTTGCATCAGTGCCAATAGTGAATCCTTCTTCAAAAAGAGTATCCATACGCTCTCGGAGAGTTACCTTTTCCGGATCAGGCTCCTCTTCAAGGATCCATGCAATGGAAGACAACAGACCGTCAGCAGTACCGTCGTAAAGGTAGCGGTTCATAATTATGCAATAAGACCGGGCAATACAAGTTGTTTTGGAAGTATCGACATTGGCGCTTCACTGCTTTCGCCAAGCAAGAGTCGCTGGCGGATAAGGGCTGGTGGCTGATCAGGTTTTTCAAAGGACCTGCCTGAACAGGTGATAAAATATTTTGCCCTTTTAATAACTACCCCGATTTTTTTCAAACCATCAGGGGTAATACGAGAAAAGCGACGGGCAGCAACAATGCGTTTGGCCGAAAGAACCCCGATACCCGGTACTCGCAAGAGTGTGGCATAGTCAGCGCCATTAATCTCAACCGGAAAAAATTCCGGGTGGCGCAAAGCCCAGGCAGTCTTGGGATCGAACGATTCATCAAGATGAGGTGCATCGTCCGAAAGGATCTCTTCAGCGGAAAAACCATAAAAGCGCAACAGCCAGTCGGCCTGATAGAGGCGGTGTTCGCGTAATAGAGGAGGTGCCGCAAGCACGGGAAGGCGATTATCCGCTATAACCGGCACATAAGCCGAATAGTAGACCCGTTTGAGGTTCATTTTTTTGTAGAGCCCCTGGGAAAGGCGGAGTATCTGGAAATCGTTTTCTGGACTTGCCCCTATAATCATCTGCGTACTCTGACCTGCCGGAGCAAACCGGGGGGCCCGGTGACTCGCCTTGCGTTCAACAAGGCTGGTGGTTATCTCCCTCCCGATAAGCGCCATGGGCTCAAGAATCGCATGTTTATGCTTTTGGGGGGCAAGTCGCTGCAGGGAAGCCTGCGAAGGCAACTCAATATTGACGCTGATACGATCGGCGTAAAGCCCGGCTTTTCGCACAAGTTCACTGCTGCTGCCTGGAATGATTTTCATGTGTATATAACCGCCGAACTGCTCCTCTGTGCGGAGGGCTTCGGCAACCCTGACCATACGCTCCATGGTTTGATCGGGGCTTTGCATGACAGCAGAGCTTAAAAAGAGCCCTTCAATATAGTTGCGACGATAAAAATCAAGGGTAAGATCGATCACTTCGCGGGCACTGAAAGATGCACGCTCAACCGGATTGGTCGACCGGTTCACACAGTAGGCACAGTCGTAGATGCAATCGTTGGAAAGCAGAATTTTCAACAGAGATATACACCGGCCGTCATCCGCCCATGAGTGGCAGATGCCACTGCTGGATGTATTACCGGTTCCGCAAGAGGGGCCCTCACGCTTGCTTCCGCTGGAAGCACACGAAGCGTCGTAACGCGCCGCACCGGAAAGAATCTGTAATTTGGCAAGGGTATCCATGGTTGAAATATAGTGAAGAAAGAACGAAAGAGAAGGAGGATGAACAATTGTCTATTGTTGCTCACGCCCCGTTTTGTCATTACGCTGCAAAAGCAATTCAACAGCGCGTCGGGCACCTGTCACCACCCCTGGAAGGGACTGCCCGGGAAAGATAGAGTCGCCAACAAGAAAAAGATTGTCGAACGAAGTGGCCGGTCCACGCACCTTGAAAAGCGAGGTCTGGGGATAACCTCCCACCATGCCTTGAAAACGACCGGTATATCGCTCCCAGGTAACCGGTGTTGCGGCTGTTATGCTTCGCACGACATCGCGGGCTTTGGGAAACTGTTCTGAAAACACATCAAGCACATGTTCGGTAAAGGCACTCTTCAGTTCCATGTATGCAGAACGACTTTTCTCTTTCGCTTCAAACCATTGTCCCGATCGGGTATGTGTGGAAATTGTGACTGCACAAAGACCTTCTGGAGCACGATTTGGCTCATCACGAGGCGAAAATGAAACAAATATGCTGTTCCCTTCTGCAAGCTCCCCGCTTGCACCAATGATTTGGATATGATGCGTCGGTAATGCACTGAACAGGTCAGAATCCATGCCGAGATAGAGGACAAAGGCGCTCCAGCGAGGGCTTTCGCTCATGACGGCATCCGGTTTTTTTTCCGATTCGGTGAGCAACGCTAAAGATTCAGGCGTGATGTTTGCAAGCACAAAATCAGCAGCAATGGCGCTGCCATCTGAGGTTTCAAGACCAAATACCTGTCGGCGAACCGAATCGATGCGTATAACCTTTTTACCATAAAGAACAGCTCCTCCGTTCTCCTCAATGGACCCGGCAAGCAACTCTGAAACAGTGCCAATACCTCCTTTAACACGGTATGAACCAGAAAGCGGCAGATCAAGCGCTATAGCTGCATTAACGGCATTGGCATAGTGTGAAGTGGTCTGTACGGAAACCAGCAGCTGTGCATCGATAAATCGAACAAAATCAGGGTCGCTGTCGAGGCCATGGGAGGCAAGCCAGTCAAGCACTGTTTTTGTAGAAAATTTTAGCAGATGGGCTGATCCGGGAAGTCCGGCGATACCTTTACGGGCAAGACGACCAAGATCACGCACCCCTTTTGCTGGCCATGAAAGCCCCCCTTCAGCAAGATGCCAGAGCAGTTTTGCAAGTTCGGCCTGCTCCTTCCAGAAAGATGCCGATCGGGGAAAGCGCTCAAGAATCCCAAGGCGCTGGGAAGGAAGATCAAGGTGAATGGAGTTGTGACGGTACTGCCATGCAACCGGTTCCGGCAAAACCGGCCAGACAATGCCTAGCTCTTTGCCGAGCATATTCATCGGACCGCCATCATGAAAACCGCAGCCAATCGTAGCTCCTGCATCGAAACGATATCCATCTCGATCAAATGTTGCCGCACACCCGCCTGGATAGTCCTGCGCTTCAAGCACGGTAACCATTGCTCCTTTCCGGGCGAGCAAAGCCCCGGCAGCAAGCCCTCCAACTCCCGCTCCAACAACAACAACGTTCAGATCCTGCAGTTCCATGGTGTTAATTTTGGGTTTAGCCTTTGCTTAAGGACTAACAACCGATATCCTTTTGAAGTTCTTCAACAATGAGGTGCATGAGTGGCTAAACCGCAAAAAAGACAATAGAACCCCTTGAACACGAGGATGCAGTGAATTTGTCAAATGATGGAAACAGAGAATCAGAAGGTTGTACAGGTAAGAGAGTCGGCGTAGCGGGATTTGAACCCACGACCCCTTCCACCCCAAGGAAGTGCGCTACCAGGCTGCGCTATACGCCGATAAGTCAGATGAGGAAGTAATTATAAGAAAATCCGTGAATTAAAATAATCTTTTTTCGAGGCATGAAGCCCTGGAACAAGCGCATTTCCTGAAGAATCCAATGGTACGACTGCACTTTATCAACATTTCTGTAATTAATCAACATCATTCTGTGCATGCCGGATAAGAGGCAGAAAGACTGCCATACGACCGAAATACTATTCGTATCATTAATTAAATAAATAAGTTAACTGTAGCGCATTGTCATAGGTCGATACAATTGCTTTGAGACAGCATACCTTGAAACGCAATGTTATCAACATTCTATACACATTCAGGGTTAACCTATATCCGGCTGAATCGATGCTTCAGATACCCTATAAGAGGAGGTGAAATGGAGAGCGCAATAATAGCGAGGAATATCAGCTTTCTGTTCTGCTGCACAAAGGGAAGCTGACCTATAAAATAACCACCGTAGCAAAACAATCCCACCCAGAAAAGTGCACCAGTAATACAGAAAAGAAGAAAGCGACTATAGGGCATGGCACCTATTCCGGCAACAAAAGGCGTAAATGTCCTGATAATAGGAATAAACCGGGCAATGATGATCGTCTTGCCTCCATGTTTTTCAAAAAAAGTATGCGTTCTGACAAGATGTTCAGAATTGAAAAAGCGTGATTTTTGATAATTGAACACTTTTGGTCCAAGCTTGTAGCCGATCAGATAGTTGAGGTTATCACCGAGCAGTGCTGCAGAAAAAAAGAGAATAAAAAGCAGGTGCGGATCGAGCGCTGAGTCAGGCATGGCGGCAAGTGACCCGGCAGCAAAAAGCAGGGAGTCGCCCGGAAGGAAGGGAGTAACGACAAGTCCTGTTTCGCAGAAAATGATGAGAAAAAGAATAGCGTATAGCCATATTCCATATTGTGCGGCAAGAAGAAGAAGGTGTGTATCAATATGAAGAATGAAGTCTGCGAGGGAGGATATGAGAACGGTAAAAGAATAATCCATGCTTGTGATATGCCCAATTCATTAACAATGAAACCTCTCTGTGGTTTTAGCCAACCTAATGTAATCATTGAACCGATGAGTCGCAAAATGCCGGCCGGCCCCCTTGAGTTGAAGAGACAAGAGAAAAGTTTTTATTGTTATATATTAGGTTTGTCTTTTCCATAAGAAACCATGCAACTCCGATGAGTTATTTAGAGTCCTCACGATGTAAACTTTATTTCGAAGACACTGCTGATTCCGATCCTTCCGGCAAGGGAAAAGGCGTAGTACTTTTTGTGAACGGCTGGGCAGTATCCTCACGATATTGGAAGCCACTGGTCAATTTACTCTCCAAGGATTACCGATGCATTACCTATGACCAGAGTGGAACGGGAAAAACTATCATCACTGGATATAAGCCGACCTTTACGATTCAGGGCTTTACCGATGAGGCAAGTGCACTCATTGAACATCTTGGGCTTAACAAGTCAAAACAACTGCATATTGTCGGCCATTCGATGGGAGGCATGGTTGCAACTGAACTTTGCATCCGCTATCGCGAAGCACTTGTTTCTGCGACTATCGTTGCCTGCGGTATTTTCGAAGAGACCGCCTTTACCTCGCTTGGCCTTATGTTTCTTGGCGGATTGATTGATTTTTCAATGAATTTCCGCAATATTTTTCAACATGAACCCCTGAAAAGCCTCTTTATAAAGAGGGCAGCTTCCAAAGAGATACCTAAAGAGTACCACGATATCATTGTTGAAGACTTCACACAGTCCGACAAAGATGCAACCAATGCTGTCGGAAAGTTTTCCATCGACCCTGAAGCACTCAGGGCTTATACCCGCCATGTGATAAATATCGCCTCGCCGGTTTTATGCTGTGTAGGAATGGCGGATCATACCATTCCTCCCGAAGGCACCATATCGCTCTATGAAAAACGCCAGGCTGAGGCATCCGCACCTACATGGCTTGCAAAATTTCAGGATATCGGCCACTTGCCGATGCTTGAAGAGACTGCTGAGTTTGCGGTCGAACTGAAAAAACATTTTGAATTTGCTGAACAATTTTATAAAAAGAGACCGCTGGAAAACACAGCCAATAAATAACAGCTGATTTCATGACCATCATATTGTAACTCTTGTTACAACGAATCCAACACTTAAGATCAATCGATACTGTGTGTAAAATATTTACCAAAGGCACCTTTTTCTTTGTTGCCTTTTTCATCGCCATAACACTGACAAGCCCGAAGTTATCCGCGATGAGCAACCTTCTGGGGCTGCCGAGCCTTGAAGAACTTGAAAACCCGAATCCGGAACTTGCCTCTCTTGTCTATTCGGAAGATGGTGTTCTCCTGCATAAGTTTTTTCTGAAAAACCGAACCTTCATTCCTCTTAAATCCATCCCGCTCTCAGCTCGCTATGCGTTAATTGCGACCGAAGATGTAGCTTTTTACCAGCACTGGGGCGTGGATCTGAGACGACTTACACTGGCGATGGGTGAAAATATCCTTAAGGGACGAACCCGCTGGCAGGGAGCAAGTACCATTACCCAGCAGCTTGCCAAAAACCTCTACCTGACTCAGGAGCGTACTGTCAGTCGAAAAGTCAAGGAGTTTGTTACCGCAATAGAACTGGAAAAAACATACACAAAAGATGAAATCCTTGCCCTCTATCTTAACACGGTGTATTTCGGATCAGGTGCATACGGAATAGAGGCTGCAGCACATACCTATTTCGGTAAACCAGCGTACAAGCTGACATTGCCGGAAAGTGCCACTCTGATTGCAACGCTGAAAAATCCTACCGCGTACAACCCTGCGAAAGATCCTTCCAGTTCTGTGGGAAGAAGGAACCTTATTCTCTCGCTGATGGAAAAGGCACAATTTATAACCTCAAAGCAGGCTGAAACCGGCAAGAGAACACCTCTGGTGTTGAAATACACACAGGTAAGCCATCAGGGCCTGGCACCCTACTTCACTGAATATATCCGCCAGACCATTAAGCCATCAGCAAACCTCGGGAACATCGACCTCTACCGCGATGGACTCTCCATTCAGACAACGCTTGACAGCCGCATGCAGAACTATGCCCAGCTTGCCGCATCTGAACACCTTGCTGAACTGCAGGCTTCTTTTGACCGGGCGTGGAGATGGCCCGAACCACTGAAAAACCAGATTATCAGAGAGAGCGAACGATTCAAGGGGCTTATCGAAGATGGGGAATCGGATCAGCAGGCAATGGCTAAACTTAAGGCAGACAAAGTATGGCTGGATGAGACCCTGCGGGCAAAAACCAGAATACAGGTTGCACTGGTGGCTATCGACCCGACCAACGGGCATGTCAAGGCTTGGGTTGGGGGCAACAAATTTTCTCCTGATGATTACAAGTATCAGTTTGATCACGTCTGGCAGGCAAAACGTCAACCGGGCTCAACCTTCAAGCCTTTTGTCTATACTGCAGCCATCGATAAGGGATTTCCTGCAAACTTTCAGGTGCTTGACCAGCCACTTGCCCTTAACAGCGGCAACGGCACTATCTGGTCACCGAGAAACTCTGACGGTTCATCTGGCGGAATGACAACCCTTCGCACTGCATTGGCCCACTCACTGAACCAGGTTACCGTCCGGCTTGCTTATGAACACCTTACAACATCAGAAATAATCAGTTACGCCAAAAGGATGGGAATATCTTCTCCTTTAGCATCGAACCTCTCAATAGCCCTCGGAACCTCGGAAGTCACACCGCTTGAACTTGCAGGAGCATTTTCAACATTTGCCAACAACGGTATATGGAATGAACCAGTCTCAATCCTGAAAGTGGAAGACAAGCACAGTCGCCTGTTATCGAAATATACCCTCAACCGACGCTTTGCTATTGACTCAACCACCAACTTTGTGATGGTGTCGATGCTCAAGGATGTAATCGCCAAAGGCACCGGCGCAGCAGTCCGTGCCCGGTATGGATTTGATGTTGAGGCCGCTGGCAAAACAGGTACGACCCAGAGTATGAGAGACGCATGGTTTGCCGGGTTCACTCCTCAGCTTGTCGCTGTTGTCTGGACAGGATTTGATGACGAACGCATCAAGTTTACCTCGATGGAGTATGGACAGGGTGCACGAGCAGCCCTTCCAATATGGGCAGGGTTTATGAAGCGCTGCTATAGCGACCGGTCACTGAAACTCGAAAACAGGTATTTTCATATTCCTGAAACGGTTATTGCCGTTCCAATATCCGGCCCTACCAATACGCCTTCAGATCTGCTCGGCAATAACGTCTATATCGAATACTACACTCCCAAAGGATTTAAATACTATCAGTCCCGTCCTGGTCAATCACCCGACATCAAGAATATCCCTGAAGGGAATAGCGAAAATCCCGGCAACAGCAATGGACCCTCCATTCCACAGAACCCTGCTCCGGCCTTACGCCAGAAACCAGAGGAAGTGTATTGATTTGATGCTTATTTAACACTCAATTGTTTTTTTTATGCAATCGGTTTTAGTTCTTGATTTTGGATCGCAATACACCCAGTTAATAGCCCGGCGTATCCGTGAACTTGGTATTTATTCTGAGATTCTTCCCTACAATGCCTCGCCGGAGACCATCAGGGAACACAACCCGAAAGCTATTATTCTTTCAGGGGGGCCCACAAGCGTCTACGGAGAATCAGCTATTCTGCCTGATGGAGGCATCTTTTCACTCGGCATTCCTGTACTCGGTATCTGCTATGGACTGCAGGCCATAGCAAAACATTTCGGCGGAGAAGTTGCCGGTTCTTTAAAACACGAGTTCGGACGAGCAAAAATTATGGTAGCCCATGACGGCGAACATGAGAGCTTGCTCTTCAAGGATATTCCGGACTCCGACGTCTGGATGAGCCATGGCGACAAGGTGATAAGGATGCCTGAAGGATTCAGGGTAACGGCCAGCAGTGGAAACTCTGAAATGTGCGCTATTGAAAGCTGCGGCAGTAAAGCTGCTCTGAAGGTCTATGGCCTGCAGTTTCACCCTGAGGTTCAGCATACCCTCTACGGCAAACAGCTTCTCTCAAACTTTCTTATCAATATTGCCGGTATAAAACCTGACTGGTCATCAAAAAGCTTTATCGAGCACCAGATTGAGGAAATTGCACGCAAAGCTGGAAAAGAAACTGTCATCTGCGGTATAAGCGGTGGTGTTGACTCAACTGTTGCCGCTGTTCTTGTAAGCCGGGCAATCGGCAAAAAACTGCACTGCGTTTTTGTCGACAACGGCCTCTTGAGAAAGCATGAAGCCGAAAAAGTAATGAGCTTTCTCAAACCCCTCGGCCTCAAGGTAACTCTTGCCGATGCATCCGATCTCTTCCTGAAACGCCTGAAAAACGTTGCCGCTCCTGAAAAAAAGCGCAAAATCATTGGCAGAACCTTTATCCAGATATTTGAAGAACATATTCATGATGAAAAATTCCTGGTTCAGGGCACTCTCTATCCCGACGTTATTGAAAGTGTGAGTGTCAAAGGGCCATCGGAAACAATCAAGTCACACCATAACGTAGGCGGATTGCCGAAACGCATGAAGCTCAAGCTTATCGAGCCGCTTCGGGAGCTGTTCAAGGATGAGGTACGTGCAGTAGGACGTGAACTCGGTATCGCCGAGGATATCCTTATGCGCCATCCTTTTCCAGGACCCGGCCTTGCTGTGAGAGTACTCGGATCGCTCAACAGAGAAAGGCTTGATATCCTGCGTGATGCAGATGAAATCTACATTGAAGAGCTGAAATCCAGCGGACTGTACACGCAGGTATGGCAGGCTTTTGCTGTCCTGCTTCCGGTACAGTCGGTAGGCGTCATGGGCGATAAACGCACTTACGAAAATGTTCTTGCTCTCAGGGCTGTCGAATCGACGGACGGTATGACTGCCGACTGGGCCCAGCTGCCTCATGATTTTCTTGCCCGCGTGTCAAACCGGATCATCAATGAAGTGCGCGGCATCAACAGAGTGGCCTACGACATATCATCAAAACCACCGGCCACAATTGAGTGGGAGTAATCGATAATTATTTTATCTCATTTTTTTTCTAATCGTTAAAGGTTTTTAATAAGTTACTATTGACCTCAAAGATCCTCAGAAAAGCTGGGCCTTTGAGGTTTTTTATTACACATCAGAGGCTAACAAGTTTTTTCTGGGCCTAACTTCGATTGAAGGACTTAAGGGCATTTACTCCCGGCCCTCATTCACACTTATTGATGAAGACACTCATTGACCAGAGCATTTCATCGGACGCATTTGTAGTTAACATGCTCAAATCCGAACTATCATGAAATCAGCAGAAAGCAGAGTAATAACTCTTATAAGCTTCTGTCTGTTAAGCTTTCTGTTTGGATGTAACCGGGAGCCGTCTGAAATTTCAGTTGACAATACCTGTCAAATAGTCATCAATCCACAATTCTTTGCTGTTGAAGCGTTTAAAGAGGGCTTTGCTGCAGTTAAGATTGGTGATTCACTTTCCTTTAAACAAGGTTTTGTAGACCTGCAGGGAAAAATGCCCATCGCACCGAAGTTTGATGATGTCCACGAATTTTCAGAAGGACTGGCAGCAGTGAAAATTGGTGATGAAACTGATGGTAAATATGGATTTATTGACAAGAGTGGAAAAATGGTCATCAGGCCGCAATTCTTTTTTGTAGGTGACTTTTTGGAAGGTCTTGCCCTTATGAGAGATGGTGATGCATTTACCGGTAAATATGGATTTATTGATAAACGAGGGCAAGCCGTAGTCATCCCGAAATTCGATGCTGAACACGGCTTTAAAGAGGGTCTTGCTGCCATGAGAGTGGGAGACGCCATTTCAGGAAAATGGGGATTTATTGATAATAAAGGAACGTATGTCATCACCCCTCAATTCGATCTGGTGGGTGACTTTTCAGAAGGTCTTGCACCAATGAGAATGGGGAGTGAAAAATATGGTAAATGGGGGTTTATTGACAAACAGGGTCATGTTGCTATCTCTTTACAATTCGATTATGCTGAATCCTTTAAAAATGGCTTGGCAGTCATTCGGATCGGTGATAGAAACAGTGGGAAATGGGGAGTTATTGATAAACAGGGAACAATGGTCATCAATCCGCAATTTGATAATAAATGTCGATTTTCAGAAGGACTTGCCTGCGTTTCAATCGGGCACGGAATCACTGCAAAATATGGGTTTATTGACAGACAGGGAAAAGTGGTGATCAACCAGAAATTTGATCTGGCGGGTGACTTTTCAGAAGGCCTCGCTGCAGTAAGAATTGGTGATTCAACGACTGGGAAATGGGGATTTATTGATAAACAGGGGAAAATAATCATCACTCCGCAGTTTGATGCAGTAGGTAAATTTTCACAAGGTCTCGCGCCAGTCAGGGTTGGTAATGCAACAAATGGAAAATGGGGATTTATAAGCCGCCAAGGCCACGATCGATAAGAGCATGATTGCTGATGATCAAGGTTGATGTTGGTTCTTTCGGGAAACAACCTTATGTTTGAACCATAAATTGTTTTGATAGCTGTTGATTAGCAGCAGCAAAATCAAATAGCCGTCTGCAATTGAAAAAAGACTTAACATTACGCATTCTGATATGAGAGAGCTTCTCCTTATCAATATTACAGGCCCGGACAAACCGGGCTTGACGTCGAAAATAACCTCTATCCTTTCAGGCTACAAGATACCGGTCCTTGATATCGGTCAGGCGGTTATCCATAATCATCTTTCTCTGGGTATGCTGGTAGAGGTACCAAAAGAGTCAGCCTCTTCCCCGATACTGAAGGACCTGCTTTTCTGTGCCCATACGCTTGGTATCCAGATCACCTTTACACCTGTATCCGACACAGAGTATGAACAGTGGGTGCTGGAACAAGGAAAACACCGATATCTGCTTTCACTGCTCGCAAGAAAAATCACAGCTGAACAGCTTGAGCGGGTATCGTCGATCATTGCATCGCATAATCTCAATATCGATACGATCACCCGCCTCTCGGGACGTATTCCTCTTGAAAACGCTCAAACCACTGGACAAACCAAGGCCTGCGTAGAGTTTTCCATACGGGGCAGCCTGCAAAACGAAAACAGGTTCCGCGAGCAGATGCTTGCAATAACCGATACACTTGGTATCGATATAGCTTTTCAGGAAGACAACATATTCCGACGCAACCGCCGATTGATCGTGTTCGATATGGACTCGACACTCATTACGTCTGAGGTAATCGATGAACTTGCTCTGGAAGCCGGTGTCGGCCATGAGGTAGCGGCAATTACAGAGCAGGCCATGCGGGGAGAGATTGATTTTTCCGGGAGTCTTCTGCAAAGGGTCTCTTTGCTCGAGGGGCTTGACGAACATATTCTTGAAACCATTGCCCAAAGGCTGCAGCTTACCGAAGGGGCGGAAACGCTCTTCCATAACCTGCATAACCTTGGCTTTAAAACTGCGGTCATTTCAGGTGGATTCTCCTATTTCGGCCACTACCTGCAGAAAAAGCTGAATATCGATTACGTCTATGCCAACACGCTGGAAATAGAGGAAGGCAAACTAACCGGCAAGGTACTTGGGCAGATAGTCGATGGCAAAAGAAAAGCTGAACTGCTGGAGCTTATCGCGAAAAAGGAAAATATCCGGCTTGAACAAACCATTGCTGTCGGTGATGGTGCCAATGACCTGCCAATGCTTGGAAAAGCGGGACTCGGTATCGCCTTCAGGGCAAAACCGATTGTCAGGGAGAGCGCAAAGCAGGCCATATCAACCCTTGGGCTTGATGCCATTCTTTATCTTATGGGATTCAGAGACCGCGACGACCTCTCCGTCAGTCAACATACTCTACAACATGCTCAAAATCTTTCTGGAGAGGTAAGCTAATTGCGCCAGTAATGCAGACTGGTTCACAGCGGGTGCACTGCACAATACAGCTATAGGGGTTGGCAACAGTCATTTTTGCCCGTTTGACTCCTTCGGGCTCACCGAGGGCAAAAACTCCCGGTTTGCAGAAATCCTTACAGTCACCACAGCCATTGCAGAGTGTAGAGTCAAGTTCCGGAAACCAGGCAATCTCTTCGCGGGGCAGAAGAAGCCTTCGTTTTTTCTTTCCATGTGAGGCGGAACCGGTCATGATCTCTCCGTTTTGATGTTTTTTATTCGGCTCCTCTCCTGCGGAAATTCTATCAGTCCAGATACTCCACAAAGTGCTCGAACACCTCTTTCGGAGGAAGGACAATGGCTCCTGAGGTACAGACAGGCACGCACCGGGTGCAGAGCACAAGGCACTTGTATGGATGCTCGACAATCAGTTTCGGTCGATGAATGCCTGTGGGATCTGGCTCGCCCAACCCGAACACGCCCGGTTTGCACAGAACCTTGCAGTCACCGCAACCGTTGCAAAGCTCCGGCTTGATCGTCGGATACCACGCAATCTCCTCCCTTGGAGCGAGCAGCCGCTTCCGTTTTTTCGTCGCATCCTGTTTCTGTAGCGTCACCATGGGGTGCGTCGTCACCGTCTCTGGTTTATCCCATGAACCGACAGCTCCGGCGGAGGACTCTTCTTTTTTCTGCATTGCCCGCGACTTGAGCGCCAGACGAAGTGAGCGAACAAGCCGAAAAGAGCAGCTCTCACATGAGGGTTTTGAGCATCGCCCGAAAAAGCAGTCAAAAACCTGAAAACCAGTCAATTGTTGTTTGTTCATCCCTGCAGCGCAGCCTTGACCGAGACCGCATAGAGTTCAAGGGCTCTCGGGATTCCGTCAGGGTTCTTCCCGCCGGCAGTAGCAAACTCCGGCTTGCCTCCACCACCACCTTGCACGCTCTGCGCTGCCTCACGAATCAGTTTTCCGGCATCAAGACCAATATCCCGGACAGCCTTGTCGGAAGCAAAGCTGACCAGCGAAACTTTACCATCCTCCACACTGCAGAGCAGCGCTGCGGAACAGGGCAGCAGTTCTCGCAGGGCAAGAGCTGCCTGGCGAAGTGTATCAGCATCCACCCCTTGGACAACTTTTGTCATGATCCGGCAACCGGCGATATCAGGAGATGCGTGAAGTTCTGCTGCAAGTGTGCTGAGAAGGGAAGCAAGCTTTCCGTCCTGAAGCTGTTTTTCAAGCTCTTTTTTTGACTCAATCAATTCTGAAACCCTCTCTGAGAGCGACTCATCCCCTTTTGCTTTCAGCAGATGACGAACCTGCTGGAGTTCCCGGTACTCATTCCACAAAAGCTTTTCAGCAGCTTTTCCCGTCAACGCTTCAATACGACGGACTCCCGATGCTACAGAGGATTCACTGATTATTTTAAAGATCCCGATCCGACCGATATTATCAACATGGGTACCGCCGCAAAGCTCAACAGAGATACCGGGGACTTCAACAACTCTTACGTTATCGGCATACTTATCACCAAAAAATGCAAGCGCACCCTTCGCAATCGCTTCATCATAGGGAACGTCGGAATGCTTGATCACCTGTTCAGACTTTCTGATCTGTTCGTTCACCTCGGCTTCAACCTCCTCCAGTTCAGCATCAGTCAGCCTGGAAAAGTGACTGAAATCGAAACGGAGACGTTCGGCATTGACAAACGATCCTTTCTGCTGGACATGCTGTCCCAATATCCTGCGAAGTGCACCATGGAGCAGATGCGTTGCTGTATGATTTCTTTCGGTATCCAATCGAACATGCCTGTCCACGGAGGCCTCAGCTGATAAATGTTTACTATCAATAGAGAGATCGTCAGGAGTGATGGCTGTATCGAGAATTTTGTCGAAAACAGAGCTAATGACATGGACAATGGCATCCCCGTCCTTGATGGTGTCGGTCACCTGCAGGCGATAGCTGCCAGTCTCTATCCAGCCTCTGTCACCAACCTGACCACCGCTTTCAGGATAGAATGGAGTATGATCAAGCACAACGAGAAGTTTGCCCTTGACATGTTTGACTCCGGTAATCATGGCCTGCATCCCAAGCTGATCGTAACCGCTAAAAATGGAACGATGCTCGTCACTGAACCAGAGCCACTCGGCTCCATCATCCTCTACATGCTGTTTTTCCTTGCGATCAGTTCTTGCTCTGATTTTCTGCTCTTGCATGGCGTGCTCAAAACCTTCTCCATCCACCTCAAAACCAACATCAGCTGCCATAAGACGAGTCAGATCGAAAGGAAAACCGTAGGTATCATAAAGCTTGAAGGCATCTTTGCCATTAATGGTCTTGCCGCTCGCTGAGCGGACTTGTTCGATGACATCATTGAATATTTCAATTCCCCGGTCAAGGGTAACGATAAAGCTCTCCTCTTCTGCCCTGATGATTTTTCTTACCGTATCTTGCTGCTTCTTTAACTCAGGAAAAACATCGCCCATGGAGTCGGCAAGCGTAACAACAAGCTGATGAAGAATCGGTTCGTTATACCCAAGATTTTTTGAATATCTCAGAGCACGGCGAAGAATGCGGCGAAGCACATAACCACGTCCCTCGTTGGAAGGCATTGCACCGTCTGAAAGCGCAAAAGTCAGGGTACGCGCATGGTCGGCAATAACCCTCATGGCAATGTCGAGAGGATTATCCATTGAAGCCCCATACCGGACACCGGTAATTTCGGTTATACGGTCAAACAGCGGTTTGAAAACATCCGTATCGTAGTTTGAACCTTTACCCTGGAGAACCGCGGCCACCCTCTCAAACCCCATGCCGGTATCCACGTGTTTCTTGGGAAGCGGTTCAAGGCGTCCGTCACTTTGGCGGTTATACTGAATGAAAACAAGATTCCACAGTTCAATGACACGGTAATCGCCGACATTGACGAGACTCCTGCCTGAACCATCCTCGGTAAGATCGATATGAATTTCAGAACATGGGCCGCAAGGTCCTGTTTCGCCCATCTCCCAGAAATTGTCTTTTTCCCCGAAACGGATGATATGCTCCGGGTTAATATCTGTATGCTTCTGCCATATCTGAAAGCTCTCATCATCATCATGAAAGACTGTCGCGTAAAGCCGTTCTTTCGGCAACGTCCATACTTCTGTCAGGAGTTCCCACGCCCAGGTTATGGCTTCAACTTTGTAATAATCACCAAAAGACCAGTTGCCCAGCATTTCAAAAAAGGTATGGTGGTAGGTGTCCCTGCCGACATCCTCGAGATCGTTATGCTTGCCCGATGCCCTGATGCATTTCTGGGTATCTGCTGCCCGCACATAAGGCCTTGTCCCTTTATCTAAAAACACATCCTTAAACTGGTTCATCCCAGCATTTGTAAAGAGCAGGGTTGGATCATCTGCCGGAATAACCGGTGCTGAACGAACTATATTATGACCTTTATTAGCAAAATAATCCAAAAAAGATTGTCTGATTTCCCGGGATTTCATAGAGATTATAATCTTGTTTCAATGCATTCAATCAAGCGCTTACCTGTAGGGCAGGGGCCTCTTACGGCTGCAAAGTTACTCTTTTTTAAGGCTTGTTGCCAACTTAATTTTATCACCTTTGAGTCAAGAGTGACACTATGCTTTAAGGCTTGGCTGAAGTGGCTGAGGAAGTATATTCTTTTTAAAAAAGAATTATATTAAAACGTCGTTATTAGGGCGGTGCGGCATGTCTATTTTTCCATTAAAAACAGGGAGACTGTTATGAGTTGGGGAGTGGAAAATCAGAAACGGAGAGAAGGGGTTATGGAGTTGATGGAGATATCATCCAGAATAATGAAAAAAAATCCCAACCATGTCAATGAAGTGCATAAAAGCGCCACTGGTTGCTGGATGGAGCAGATGTACGGCATGCAACGCTGTGATTTTTGTGATTTATCCCTTGACTGCCCAATCAGGGAAGAACAGGAATGGCAGGAGTATCTGACAAAAAACAACATCGTTATTGAAAAAAATTCTTAGTTAAAACAGTCAAAAACTTGTTTAAACGCTAAGCATCCTTTATATTTCTTTTATTGCAGAGGACTGTGCGGTTTAGCTATTGCCCTCTTCTTTACCCACCAATAATACATTTCACCAGATAACAGGCCAATGACTTCCGTGCCATGATGTTCATTGTCACGGGGATTTTATTGCTGTTTACTAACTTTGAAAAGTAATTAACAGGGACAATGACTGATACTAAAAAGACAACCAGACAGGTCAATGTAACATCGAAAACCAGCGTGTCCGTGCTTTTTGCGGGAGATTCAGGTGACGGGATGCAGCTGACCGGGACACAATTCGCCAATACCGTTGCCGTTCGCGGATCCGAACTGAATACATTCCCTAATTTTCCTTCAGAAATAAGGGCCCCTGCCGGAACCATTGCAGGTGTATCAGGATTTCAGCTTCAGTTCAGCAGCAAGCCTGTCTATACCCCGGGAGCACGATTTGATGTCATGGTAGCCATGAACTCTGCAGCGCTTAAAGCAAATCTGAAAGACCTGCACCGTGGAGGTATCATTATCGCGGGTACCGAGGGGTTCGATGAGAAGAATTTAAAGCTTGCAGGCTATCCTGAAGGTGCGAACCCTCTTGAAGACGGCACACTGGATAACTATATCGTCTTTCCTGTCCCTGTTTTGCAGTTTACGCGTGAAGCACTCAAAGAGAGCGGACTAAGCAGTAAAGATGTCGACCGCTGTAAAAACATGTTTGTTTTAGGGCTGCTCTACTGGCTTTACACCCTTCCGCTTGAAGGAACAATTGAAACGCTGCAAACCAAGTTCCAGAAAAATATCCAGTTAGCCGAAGCAAACATCAAAGCCATGAAGGCCGGCTATTTCTTTGGCGATGAAACTGAACTTTTTGCAAATCTTGGACGCTTCGATATTGCCCCGCAAAAACAACACGGCACCTATCGCCGCGTTACCGGTAATGAAGCATGCGCTATCGCACTGACTGCCGCATCCAAAAAAGCCGGTCTTAACCTCTTTCTTGGTTCATACCCAATAACCCCGGCAACTGAGATCCTGCAGACACTGGCGAAAAAGAAAAAATATGGAGTCAAGACCTTTCAGGCTGAAGACGAAATCGCTGGTATCGTCAGCAGTATAGGCGCTGCATACGGAGGTGCACTTGCGGCTACAAACACTTCCGGCCCTGGACTTGCCCTTAAAACGGAAGCACTCGGTCTCGCTGTCATTCTTGAAGTACCTCTGGTTATTATCAATGTTCAGCGGGGTGGACCGTCAACAGGACTTCCAACCAAACCGGAACAGTCTGATCTCTTAATGGCCATGTATGGAAGACATGGGGAAGCACCTATGCCCGTTATCGCCGCACGCTCTCCTGTCGACTGCTTCTACACCACTTACGAAGCCGCAAGAATTGCCGTAGAACACATGACTCCGGTAATCTGTCTATCTGACGGCTACCTCGCGCTGAGTTCAGAGCCATGGGAGGTTGAAAGTCCGGATAATCTTGCGGACATCACACCCCGGTTTCAACCGGCAAGAAAACCTGAAGATGCTCCATATCTTCCTTACAAGCGTGACGATCGTCTGGTGCGCTCTTGGGCTATACCCGGAACAAAAGGCCTCGAACACCGCATTGGCGGACTTGAAAAGCAGAATGAAACCGGGAATGTCTCACATGACCCTGAAAATCATGAATTGATGACAAAGCTTCGTGCTGAAAAAATCGCACGGATTGCTGACACTATTCCACTTCAGTCTATTGATAACGGACCACAAAAAGGAGATCTCCTTGTCCTCGGATGGGGTTCATCATACGGTGCAATTAAAACCGCTGTCGAGCAGGCCCTTGAAGAGGGTTACAGTGTTGCTCATGCGCATCTCCGCTATATCCATCCGTTCCCGAAAAACCTTGGAACGATACTCGGCAACTATAAGAAGGTGTTGATCCCTGAGATGAACAGCGGACAGCTTATCCACCTTATCCGTGATGCCTTCCTGATCGCCCCTGTCGGGTACAGCAAGGTGCAGGGTGTGCCGTTCAATGAAATGGAAATTCTGGCTAAAATCACTGACCTTATCAAGGAGATTTAATAATGACTGATAACGATACAACCATCATAGCTTCACCAGTGCTCACTGCCAAGGATTTTGCTTCTGACCAGGAGGCGAAATGGTGTCCTGGCTGTGGCGATCACGCAATACTGCAACAGCTTAAAAATGTTATGCCGGAACTAGGCGTTACTCCGGAAAACGTCGTATTTGTTTCAGGGATAGGCTGCTCTTCCCGCCTACCTTACTATATGGCAACGTATGGTGTTCACGGCATTCATGGCCGGGCACTGCCAATGGCAACAGGACTGAAAGTATCACGGCCTGAACTGAGTGTCTGGGTCGCTACCGGTGATGGCGATGCGTTATCGATTGGCGGCAATCATTTCATTCATACGTTGAGAAGAAATCCGGACTTGAACGTTATTCTCTTCAATAATGAAATTTACGGGCTCACTAAAGGCCAGTATTCACCAACGTCAAAAATCGGATTAAGAACCATTACCTCACCATCCGGTGTCATCGATCAGCCATTCAATACGGCTGCTTTGACGATTGGCTCGGGAGGTTCTTTCTTTGCAAGGGCTTTTGACCGCGATGGAAAATACCTCCGCTCAATACTGAAACGTGCTGCACTGCATAAGGGAACCTCTCTGGTAGAAATTTACCAGAACTGTCCCATATTCAACAACTCAGCTTTTGAAGCATTTGCCACCCTCGACACTAAAGCTGACAATACCATCTATCTTGAACAGGGCAAGCCTCTTGTCTTCGGAAAAGAGAAAAACAAAGGTATCCGCCTTGACGGATTCACACCGGTAGTTGTAGATCTTGATAAAGAAGGTCTCTCAACTTCTGATCTATGGATTCATAATGAGGCTGATATCAACAAGGCATCCATTCTTGCCCGCTTTGCTGATGTTCATGATAAATCGGAAGAGGTTGTCCCAAGACCTTTCGGGATATTCTATGCTGAGGAACGGGTAACCTACGAAGATGCTCTGACCGCACAAATCCGTGACGCACAGAAAAATGGAGTTGCATCCCTTGAAGAGTTGCTCAAGGGTGAAAGCTCATACGTCATCAAATAAAGCAGCAATAAATTTCACCACAAAAAAAGCCTGCATCCAAGCAGGCTTTTTTTGTGTTCTATACATCTTCTTTCCAGACACCCATGGAAGAAAACTTTTCAATCCGGTCATGAACGAGATCTGCCGGATCCCTAGGCAACAGTGCTTTAAGCTCCTCGATCAATATCTCCTTCAATGTCGTAGCCATTTTGTCAGGGTCAGTATGAGCTCCTCCAAGCGGTTCAGGAATAATTCTGTCGATAATACCCTGAGCAAGAAGATCATCTGCAGTAAGCTGCAACGCCTCGGCCGCCTGTTCTTTATAGTTCCAGCTTCTCCAGAGAATAGAAGAGCAGCTTTCAGGAGAAATCACTGAATACCAGCTGTTTTCAGCCATGATAATCCTGTCGCCGACCCCAAGACCAATCGCACCGCCACTTGCACCTTCACCGATAATGACACAGATTACCGGAACAGTCAACTTCGCCATTTCAAATAAATTCCTGGCAATCGCCTCGGCCTGTCCACGCTCTTCAGCTTCTATACCGGGAAATGCTCCCGGAGTATCAATAAGGGTAATGACCGGTTTACGGAATTTTTCAGCAAGTTTCATTAAACGAAGCGCCTTGCGATATCCCTCAGGCTGTGCCATACCAAAATTCCTGTACAGATTGGATTTGGTATCACGACCTTTCTGATGACCAATGATCATGACTGGTTGTGAAAAACCGGATGCACTCTCTTCAATGCGGGCAAACCCGCCAACGATCGCTTTATCATCACTGAAATGCCGGTCACCAGCCAGTTCAACAAACTCTTTGGTCATCATATAAATGTAATCGAGCGTAAACGGTCTTTCGGGATGGCGGGCAAGCTGCACCTTCTGCCACCTGGTAAGATTTTTATAGATCGAACGGCGGAGCGCATCGACCTTCAGCTCAAGAGTCTCTATGTCATGACTGAGCGCTTCACTCTCAGAAGGCGCCTGTTCCCTTGTAGTGCTCCGGAGCAGCAATCGCATTTCATTGAGCTTGGCTTCAAGCTCAAAAAGAGGCTTCTCAAAATCAAGGACAACTTTCGTAGCCATAATGCGGGAGTATAAATGATAAAAAAAGTCCATCAAGCAGAGGCTAATGATGGACTTTAAAAGTAATAAAAACAATCAAACCACAGGAATCAACCGCCGACCTCTTCCTTCAACGCCTTTCCAGGCTTGAATTTAACAACTTTTTTCGCGGAAATAGTAATAGCTGCACCAGTCTGAGGGTTCCGCCCTTGTCTTTCTGCCCTATCGCCAGTGGTAAAGGTCCCGAAACCGACAAGAGTTACATCATCTCCAGCCTTCAATGATGCTGACACGACATTGATAAAGGCATTTACAGCACGCTCGGCATCAACTTTGGTCAGTTTGGCCTGCTCGGCAATTTTCTCTACTAATTCAGCTTTTGACATATGACATGTTTATTATTGTTGAAGTAAAAGCAACTTTTTTTGACCTTTATTAATTGAATGAATTTAAACAGTACTTTACAAACATGCAATGGCTTTTTAGCATTATCCAGCTTTGCTCGATCTGGTGGTTTGTAATCGCCCGGCACTGTGTTATATTTAAGTTCATTTTGATATAAAGAAACAAACCGCACAAGACAAATATTTTTCTGTTTATGATTTCAATCAGTAATGTTTCGAAAGGTTCAATTATCCGCTTTAAAGGCGAACCACACAGTATAGAGAGCCTTATTCACCGCACTCCTGGCAATCTGAGAGCGTTTTACCAGGCAAACATGAGAAACCTGAAATCCGGCAGAAATGTCGAATATCGCTTCAGTGCCACCGAATCAGTTGATGTCATCGTCACAGAGAGAAAACAGTATCAGTATCTTTACCGGGACGGAACTGACTTCGTGATGATGGACAACGATACTTTTGACCAGATCAATGTTCCTGAAGTTGCGATCGGCTCTTCATCCCGATTTGTCAAAGATGGTATTATAGTAACTATTGTATTCTCTGACGATGCCTCTATCCTTGGAGTTGAACTTCCAACATTTGTTGAAGTTGAGGTCACTGAAACCAGTCCGGCATTAAAGGATGACAGGGCAACAAGTGGAACAAAACCGGCCGTAGTCGAAACTGGTGCTGAAGTTAACGTGCCCATGTTCATTCAGACTGGAAGCGTTATTCGTGTCGACACCCGTACCGGTGAGTATATTGAAAGAGTTAAAAAGTAATTATCTTCTTAGGCGATAGATCAGGACGCGTGTTTTAAACTTAAGTAATATCATCATGAACTTTAATGAAATTAAACAGCTTATCGACATTGTCGATAGCTCAGACTTTCAGGAAACAATCATCGAGGAGGAGGGAGGCTTTAAAATTACTCTAAGGCGTGCTTCCGCAGCAACTGTGATTACCCAGCTAAGTGCTCAGCCAACGGCATCGCCTGCGGTAAACACCGCTTCTCAGGCCTTAAACAGCCCTCCGGCAGCTAAAAAAGATGAATCAATAGCTGGTTTGATTGAATCCCGCTCTCCAATTGTCGGGACATTTTACCAGTCTTCATCTCCTGATGCACCACCCTTTGTTGCTGTCAATGACACCATAAAGAAAGGTGATGTCCTCTGTATTATTGAAGCCATGAAACTCATGAACGAAATTGAAGCAGAAGTTTCCGGTACAATCGTTGAAATTCTTGTTGAAAATGGACAGGCGGTAGAGTATGATCAACCGCTGTTCCGGATTAAACCATAATCATTCATCACCAATACATTGTTTAAGAAAATACTTGTTGCAAATCGCGGCGAAATTGCCTTGCGTATTATGCAGACCTGCCGCGAAATGGGAATCAGTACTGTTGCAGTCTATTCTACAGTTGATGCAGAGTCAATGCATGTCAAATACGCCGATGAAGCTGTCTGTATAGGACCCGCTTTATCAAGAGAGAGTTACCTGAACATACCTCGCATAATCGCTGCTGCAGAGGTAACAAATGCAGATGCGATTCATCCGGGCTATGGTTTTCTTGCTGAGAATGCAGATTTTGCCGAAGTGTGCGACTCTGTAAATATCAAGTTTATCGGACCCACAGCCACAATGATCAACCAGATGGGCGATAAGAATACGGCAAAATCAACGATGATTGCAGCCGGAGTTCCTGTCGTTCCCGGCAGCCCCGGACTGGTAACCGATCTCAAGCAGGCAATTGAAACAGCTAATAAAACCGGCTATCCTGTTATTATCAAACCTACCGCAGGAGGCGGGGGAAAAGGGATGCGGGTTGTTACGGAGGAAAGCCAGCTTGAGAAAGCGCTGAACACTGCGCGCAGTGAGGCTGAACAATCATTCGGCAACAGTGGCGTCTATATCGAAAAGTATCTTGAGAATCCTCGCCACGTTGAGATCCAGATTTTATCGGACCAGCACGGCAACACTATCCATCTTGGAGAACGTGATTGTACCGTCCAGAGACGGCATCAGAAGCTGATTGAAGAAACTCCTTCTCCTGTTGTTGATGATGCTCTCAGAAAAAAAATGGGTGATGCAGCTGTAGCCGCTGCCAGAGCAATCAACTATGAAGGGGCGGGAACCATTGAATTTCTGCTCGACAGGCACAAGGATTTTTACTTCATGGAAATGAATACCCGTATTCAGGTAGAACATCCGGTTACTGAAGAGCGCTATGATGTGGATCTCGTCAAGGAACAGATTCTCGTCGCAGCCGGTGAATCAATTGAAGGAAAAACCTTTGTTCCCAAAGGCCACTCAATTGAATGCCGGATCAATGCTGAAGATCCAGAACAATCATTCCGTCCTTCTCCAGGACAGCTTCAGGTTTTCCATACACCTGGCGGCCACGGTGTCAGGGTTGATTCGCATGCTTACGCAAGCTATGTTGTCCCTTCGAACTATGACTCCATGATTGCAAAACTTATCGTTACAGCTCATACAAGAGAGGAAGCTATCGCAAGGATGTCAAGGGCACTCGATGAATTTATCGTGGTTGGAGTAAAAACCACAATTCCTTTCCACAAACAGGTGATGCATTCTTCTGTTTTTCAGAGCGGTGAATTTGATACGAGTTTTCTCGAATCCTTCAGGTTTGAAAAGAAGTAGACAAAAAAAAAGGGAGATTAAAATCTCCCTTTTTTTTTGTCTCATCTGAACCTCTTATAAAGACTATCGCTCGTTAGCAAAGCCCTCTCTTGTCGGAGCATCTTCTATCTTGGTCTCACTGTCAACTGAAGAGTCATGACCTTCACCAGTCAGTTTGATTGTCTTGTATCTCTTGAGCCCCGTTCCCGCAGGAATCAGTTTTCCAACAATCACATTTTCTTTCAAACCGGCAAGAAAGTCAACCTTTCCTGCAACAGCGGCATCAGTCAGCACCTTGGTCGTTTCCTGGAAGGATGCTGCGGATATAACACTCTCAGTCTGAAGAGCTGCACTGGTAATACCAAGGAGCACTGGATGAGAGGTTGCCTGCAGGGCTGGTTCGAAAGCAATCATATTTTTGGTGTTCTTGCGAAGCTCACGATTCAGCTTTGTAATATCGCGCAATTTGTGAAGTTGACTGTCCTGAATTCTTGCAGGAGCATCTCCCTTCTCAGTAATCCGCACCTTCTCGGCAATACCATTGTTAGCCTCGACAAAAGCACTCCGATCAATAAGATCACCTGGCAGAAGGTTGGTGTCGCCTGACTCTTCAATACGCACTTTCTGAAGCATCTGGCGCACAATAACCTCAAGATGCTTGTCATTGATCTCTACACCTGCATTGATCTGATAAACTTTCTGGATTTCATTCACGAGATACTGCTGCACAGCATTGGGACCCTGAATACGCAGGATATCCTGCGGAGAAACGGCACCATCGGTCAATGGATCTCCTGCCTTGACTTCATCGCCCTCATTGGCAAGCACATGCTTACCAACCTGGACATAATAAACCTTTTCTTCTCCGAAGTCATTTTTCACCTTGATCTCTTTGCTGCTTCTGCGCTGTGAACCAAAGCTCACATAACCGTCAATTTCAGTAACAATAGCAGGATCTGATGGAATACGGGCTTCAAAGAGTTCAGTAACCTTTGGAAGACCGGCGGTAATATCGCCGCCGACACGGTCAAGATTTCTCGGCACCTTGGCTATGATATCACCAGGAGTCACCTTCTGACCATCTTCGACATAGAGATTGGTCTTGATCGGCACTGGATAGGTCTTTTTAACTTCTCCGTTTGCATCCATAATGATCAGTCTCGGCTCTCTTGTTTCGGTAGCTCTAAGCTTGGAACGCCAGTTGATAATGGTATGCTGGGAGAATCCGGTCTGAGGATCAACCTCTTCCTTGTATGTAACGCCTTTTTCGATATCAGCAAACTTGATGAAACCTGCCAGCTCCGCAATAATCTGTGTACTGTTCGGCTCACTGCTGAACATCATCTGATCTTTTTTGATCAAATCGCCATGTTTGCAGTTGAGGTGTGCACCATGCGGAACAATATACCGCTTCAGGATCTTGCCGGAATCGGGATCAGCAATATTTATTTTGCCATTTTTCTGAATGACAATAACACGGAATTCTTCGACCCCATCCTCATTTATAGCAGTATGGTCAACCGTTTTGATATCCTCGAACTGGATCTGACCATCATAGAATGCCTTGGTCTCTGTTTCAGTAATACCACCCTGAGCGGTACCACCCTGGTGGAACGTACGAAGGGTAAGCTGCGTTCCAGGCTCACCGATCGACTGCGCAGCGATAACGCCTACAGCTTCCCCGATTTCCACGAGTTCATGTACCGAAAGATTTGTTCCATAGCACTTTGAACAGATACCGATTTTCGATTCGCAAGTCAATACCGAGCGGATCTCCGCCTCTTCAACACCGGCAGTCTCCTGAATGAGCTCAGCAAGCTCTTCTGTAATGATTTCATTGGAACCTACAATCACCTTGTTATTCAGGGTATCGTAAATATCACGGGCTGCAACACGTCCCTTGATTTTCTCACGGAACTTGATCTGACCGCTTGTCTCTTCCTCAATATTGCGATGAACATAAAGCCCTCGGGTTGTTCCGCAGTCATCAATGGTCACAATAACATCCTGGGCAACATCGTGGAGACGTCTGGTCAAATAACCGGCATCAGCTGTTTTCAGTGATGTATCAGAAAGACCCTTACGTGCGCCGTGTGTCGAAATAAAATACTCAAGGACGGTAAGCCCCTCTTTAAGATTCGAGATAATCGGGTTTTCAATAATTTCACCCGGCTGTCCCGACATGGACTTTTGAGGACGGGCAATAAGACCTCGCATACCTGTAAGCTGACGAACCTGCTCTCTGGAACCACGGGCTCCGGAGTCAAGCATCATATAGAGTGGATTGAAGCCGTCACGGTCTTTCTTCAATTTCTGATATGACTCTTCAGCAACGATATTCGATGTTTTCTGCCAGACATCAACAATCTGATTATAACGTTCATTATCAGTCAGCGTCCCGCGATTGTACTCTTTAACAACTTTGGTACTCTCACGCTGCGCATTTTTGATATGCTTGACCTTGGTTTCAGGGACAATCGCATCAGAAAGGCCTACAGAAAGTCCGCCTTTCATTGCATAATGGAATCCGACCTCCTTGATATTATCAAGGAATTTTGCTGTTTCAACATTTCCAACATCACTGCTCAGGCGCCCGATAAGCTCCTTTGCAACTTTCTTGTCAATAACACGATTGATAAACCCTATCTCCTCAGGTACATGCTGGTTGAAAATCACCCTGCCGACAGTAGTAAGCACTATGGCATTCTTTTCAAGCTGCGATTTAAGCCAGATAGACTTTTCGGAATTTGGCTCAACAATGGTATCAAGTACACGCAGTGGATCAAATTTTTGATCGACCTGATTGGAATACTGTACAAATATCTGAGCATGAAGACCAACTCGCTGTTCATTGAAAGCGATGAGAACATCTTCAGGACTGTAAAATATCTGACCTTCACCTACATCGCCAACGCGTGACTTGGTAAGGAAATACATACCGAGTACCATGTCCTGTGACGGAACAGTGACTGGCTTGCCTGACTGAGGCAGAATAAGATTGTGTGAAGAGAGCATAAGTAGTGATGCTTCAAGCTGCGCTTCCTGTGACAGAGGAATATGAACAGCCATCTGGTCACCATCAAAGTCAGCGTTGAACGCAGTACAGACCAGTGGATGAATCTGAATAGCCTTGCCCTCTATAAGCACCGGCTGAAAAGCCTGAATACCAAGACGGTGAAGAGTAGGTGCCCTGTTGAGCATAACCGGTCTTCCATCAATAACTTTTTCAAGTACGTCCCAGACAATCGGATCTTTTTTATCAATAAGTTTCTTTGCTGATTTCACCGATTTTGCAATACCACGATCAACAAGACGTCTGATCACAAAAGGTTGGAAGAGCTCAATAGCCATGCTTTTCGGAAGACCGCACTCATGCAGTTTCAATTCCGGTCCGACAACGATAACCGAACGTCCTGAATAATCAACCCTCTTACCCAACAGGTTCTGGCGAAAACGACCTTGCTTACCCTTCAGTGAATCTGAGAGTGATTTCAACGGCCTGTTTGATTCGCCGGTTTTCACGGCATTGGCCTTACGCGAATTATCGAACAAAGCGTCAACGGCTTCCTGGAGCATTCTCTTTTCATTTCGAAGAATAACCTCAGGGGCACGGATATCAATGAGTTTTTTCAGCCGGTTGTTACGGATGATAACTCTGCGATAAAGATCATTAAGATCGGATGTGGCAAACCTTCCGCCTTCTAGCGGCACAAGTGGACGAAGCTCCGGAGGAATGACCGGCACGACTTCCATCACCATGTACTCAGGCTTATTGCCTTCATAGACATAAGGCTCGGGAAGCTCATCCTCAGGGAACAGGCCTAGAGGCTTTTTGCGTGTTTTTTTGTGTGGCTCATAACTTTTTCTGAAAGCCTCGACAACCTTGAGTCTTTTGAGTGCATCAGCTCTTTTCTGTTCGGAATTGCTCTCTTTGAGCACTTTGCGCAAATGTATCGCTGATGAATCGAGATCGATGTTCTTAAGAAGCATATGAATAGCTTCTCCACCCATTTTTGCAACAAACTTGTCAGGATCTGAGTCTTCCAGATCCTGATTATCCTCATACTCGGTGATGATCTGGAAATACTGCTCTTCAGTCAGACGGTCAAGCTTCTTGATGCCCTGCTTCTCTCCGGGCTCGCCGGGATTGATGACAACATAGACTTCATAATAGATAATCCTTTCAAGCTCTTTGGTAGAAAGGTCAAGCAATGCACCGATCTTGCTGGGAACCGAGCGGAAAAACCAGGTATGCACGACAGGAACGGCCAGTGATATATGCCCCATTCGCTCACGCCTTACACTTTTGGTCGTAACCTCAACACCGCATCGATCGCAGATAATCCCTTTGTAGCGTACGCGCTTATATTTGCCGCAGTAACACTCCCAGTCCTTGGTAGGACCAAATATCTTTTCGCACATCAAGCCGTCACGCTCAGGCTTGAAGGTACGGTAATTTATAGTTTCAGGCTTCAGTACCTCTCCCCTTGAATGAGCAAGAATGCTTTCAGGTGATGCTATACTGAACTTTATCCTTGAAAAATCGCCTTTCAAAGGCGAAGCTCCCTGTGAAAAAATCATAGTCAATTCCTCTTGTTAAACGACTCTGTTTAATGTCCGTTAATGATGTAACCGCGAATTAACACATTACTAAGGAACCCTGTCGTCAATACGAATCTCAAGACCAAGTCCCTGCAACTCCCTGATAAGGACATTGAAGGATTCGGGTATACCAGGCTCCGGCAGGTTCTGACCTTTAACGATTGCTTCATAGGTTTTGTTCCGACCTATAACATCATCGGATTTAACCGTAAGCATTTCCCGCAGGATGTTAGCTGCGCCATAAGCTTCAAGAGCCCAGACTTCCATTTCACCAAATCTCTGACCGCCAAACTGTGCTTTACCGCCAAGAGGCTGCTGCGTGATAAGGGAGTATGGACCTGTAGAACGGGCATGTATCTTGTCATCGACGAGATGGCCCAGTTTGAGCATGTAGATATAACCAATGGTAACTTCATCATCAAAACGCTCACCGGTACGTCCGTCAAAGAGACTGACCTTGCCGTGTGTCGGCAGACCGGCCCGTTCAAGCTCTTTTTGGACTTCCTGGTAGGTAGCGCCATTAAAAATAGGAGTTTTAAACTTTACTCCGAGTTTTTTAGCCGCCCAGCCGAGTGATGTCTCATAAAGCTGACCGATATTCATACGGCTTGGCACACCAAGCGGATTAAGAACAATATCGACCGAAGTGCCATCTGCCATAAACGGCATATCCTCAACAGGAAGAATCTTGCCTACGACACCCTTGTTTCCATGCCGACCGGCCATCTTGTCACCAACCTGAATTTTCCTTTTCTGAGCAATATAGACTTTGGCAAGTTCCTCTATACCAGGAGGAAGTTCATCGCCAACATTGATCTTGTACTTTTCGTTTTCCCTCTCATCTGAAAGATCTTTAAGCTTGAATCGGAACTCCTTGACAAGGCGGATGACATTGTCATTCACCTTTGAAGAGTCAGTCAGGCCTTTAGAAAAATCAATGGACTCGAGGAACGGCATTGCACTGAATTTGGCTAGAACAGTAGCGTCATACAACGTACCTTCAGCTACAAGTTGTTTGCCTTTATCACTATACACGCCAGTTGAGGTTTTGCCATCAAGCAGCTGTTTCAGCCATTCGGCAAAACGCTTTCTGACATCAAACTCCTTATAGTCATACTTCTTGTCAACAACCTCAAGCTTCTCCTTGGAATCCATGCCGACCTTTTTCTTGCGACTGAATAGTTTTGTCTTGATGACTATACCTTTCATTCCGGCAGGAACATGCATTGAAGCGTCTTTGACATCGCTTGATTTATCGCCGAAAATCGCTCTCAGCAGCTTTTCTTCAGGTGTAGGATCGCTCTCACCTTTCGGTGTTATTTTACCAACAAGGATATCCCGTTCCTTGACTTCTGCACCGTTACGAACGATACCGTTTTCATCAAGGTTTCTCAGCGCTTCATCACTGACATTATAAATGTCACGGGTAAACTGCTCTTCTCCGCGTTTTGTATCACGAACATTTGCCTCAAACTCATGAATATGAATCGAGGTGAAGACATCGTCATAAACAAGCCTTTCGCTGAGAATGATAGCATCTTCAAAGTTATAGCCGCGCCATGGCATGAAGGCTACAAGGACATTTTTTCCAAGCGCCAGCTCTCCGTTATCTGTTGACGAGCTGTCGGAAAGTATTAAACCTTTTTCAACTCGTTGACCGATATGCACGAGAGGTTTCTGTGAAATACAGGTATCCTGGTTTGATCGCTTGAACTTGATGAGCTTATAGGTTTTCAGACCCTCATCAGGATCTAGCATCGATAGAACGTTATTATCAGAGTCAAGATCATAACGAACCTGAATATATTCAGCAGTTACGTCTTCAATAACACCGGGGCCTTCAGCAATAATGACTGAACGGGAATCCCGGGCTACTTTAGCTTCCATACCGGTTCCAACCACTGGAGCTTCAGAGGTCAGAAGAGGCACTGCCTGTCGCTGCATGTTGGCTCCCATAAGAGCACGGTTTCCATCATCATGCTCAAGGAAAGGAATTAAAGCTGCTGCAGCACTGACAATCTGTACTGGAGAGACGTCCATAAAGTTAACGTCCTCTGCCGCGACAACCGGGTAGTCACCCTTGGTTCTGGCCTGTACAGTCTCAACTGCTATTTTATTGTTCTCATCAAGGGGAACACTGACCGGAACAGTAATCTTGTTTTCTTCATCTTCAGCCGAAAGCATCAGAACCGTGTCAGTAACCTGACCTTTATCGACGACCCGGTAGGGAGTCTGGATAAAGCCTTTATCGTTTATTTCCGCATAGACGGACAACGACGAAATCAGACCAATATTCGGACCTTCAGGAGTTTCAATAGGGCAGAGCCTGCCATAGTGCGTATAGTGAACGTCACGAACCTCAAAACCTGCACGTTCTCTGGTAAGACCACCAGGTCCAAGAGCGGAAACCCTTCTCTTGTTGGTCATTTCAGCCAGCGGATTTGTCTGATCCATAAACTGTGAAAGCTGGCTTGTAGCAAAGAAGCTCGATACAACGCTCGATACTGTACGGGCATTGATGAGGTCAGCTGGAGCGATTTTATCCGAGTCCCTGGAGTTGAGCTTTTCACGAACATTTTTGCCCATCCTGGCCAGACCTATAACAAACTGCGCGGCAAGCTGTTCACCAACGGAGCGAACACGACGGTTGGCCAAATGATCGACATCATCCACCTCAGCCAGCCCGTTGACAAGCTTGATGAGATAATAAATGACAGAAATAATATCGTAATGTGTCAAAACAAGAATATCCTCTCCGGCAGGCTCATCGGAGAAGGACTGTATTGTCTGTAGAATTTTTTCGTATATGGTATCAGAAAGCTGTTTGAGTTCAGGCTTTCCGGAAAGATATTCTTTCAGATCATCAAACTCTTTACCAAGTTTTTTCTGAATCCTGTACCGGCCGACATCGCCGAGATCGTATTTTTTCTGGTTGAAGAAAGTTCTCTCAAGAAAACTCCTGGCAGCATCGATATCAGGTGCTTCATTAGCCCTCAGCTCTTCATAGACGATCTCAAGCGCTTCTTCCTCTGTTGCGGAATTATCATTGAGAATGGTATTGATAATGATAGATTTGTCCGGTCCCTTGTCGCTGCCGGAGTATGTCTTCATTACCTTCACACTTTTGTATCCTGCGGCGATAATCTGGTCAAAGATATCTTCAGTTATTGCTGTTCTTGCACTGACCACTTCACCCGTCTGCATATCAACAATATCTGAGGCCAGATACTGCCCGATAAGCTGATCCTTTTTGGTTGCCTTCAGCGATACCTCTTCAACGAGGTCAAACAAACCTAAAATATCCTCATCCCTGGCAAATCCTATAGCACGAAGAAGTGCACTGACCAGAAAGTTCTTTTTCTGGTCGATATAAACAAAAATCTGATTATTGATATCGGTCTGAAACTCAATCCATGAGCCTCTGGTAGGAACGATTTTAGCCGAATACATTTTCTTGCCGTTCGGATGAATGGCCTCACTGAACACAACGCCTGGAGAGCGATGAAGCTGGGCAACCACTACCCTTTCAGCACCGTTGACAATAAATGTACCACGCTCCGTCATATACGGAATCCTGCCCAGATAGACCTCCTGCTGTATGGTCTCCTTCCAGTCGGTCTCATCCGCCTCATCCTTGTAAGAAAGCTTGAGCTTGACTTTAAGGGAAACATCATAGGTCAGCCCACGCTCAATACAGTCTTCGACGGTGTATTTCGGTTTATCAAAGCTATAAGTGATATACTCAAGCAGATACAGGCCCCTCGTGTCAGTAATAGGGAACGCGCCGCGTAGAACCCGTTCCAGACCCTGATCCTTTCTCTTGGAAAGAGGTACGCTATCCTGTATAAAATTATGAAATGAATCTAGCTGGACTTTTAATAAGTCGGGAGCTTCTATAACACTCTTGATTTTCGAAAAGTCAATACACGGTGTTGTTGCATCAGCCACTTTCACATGCACCTCGCTTTTATCAATTGCATGAATTACTTACAGATTAAGTCCTCGCAAAGTTCCTCAAAAACCTTGGTGGACAACTAAAAAGTCCGACTGAACCTTAATCGTATCATCACAGGAACTTTCATCAATACGGTACTTACACAAACAGACAAAGCTCCGTCTCATATAGAGACGGAGCTTGCTATAGTAATGACTCTTTTCAAAGATCACTTCAACTCAACAGATGCGCCCGCATCTTTCAACTCTTTGGCAATTTTTTCTGCCTCATCCTTGGTAACAGCTTCTTTAACTGTTTTCGGCGCTCCATCAACAAGATCCTTGGCTTCTTTCAAACCAAGACCGGTAATAGCACGAACAGCCTTGATGACGTTAATTTTGCTTTCGCCTGCAGCTGTCAATACGACGTCAAACTCAGTCTGCTCTTCCTGGACGGCAACTTCACCAGCAGGTGCTGCAGCAACACCGGCAACTGCTACAGGAGCAGCACTGACACCAAACTTCTCTTCAAGAGCCTTCACCAATTCAGAAGCCTCTGTAAGAGTCAACTTACCAATCTGCTCTACAAGTGTTTCGATAGACATTATTCCCCTCTCTTGTTTAATAATTTACAATTAAAATAATTTGTTGAGTGCGTAATAGATTCGTATTGCTTACTGTTTTTGTCTTGCTATCTGATCAAGAGCATAGACAAGATTTCTTGTAACTGCATTGACCACCATCGGAACAGAACTGACAACACCGTTGATCAATCCTGCTGCACGACCGACATTCTCGGTCTTGGTGAGCATTTCGGAAAGTTGCGAAAGTGAATCAGCGCCGAAAACAACACCATCAATTGATGCCATCTTAAACTTTAGCGCTTCATTGCTTTTGCTGAACTTTTTGATAACCTTGGCCGGAGCTATCGGATCATCAATTCCGAACGCCAACGCAGTGGTTCCAGTAAGACCCGGAGCCAGCTTGTCAGCAACTCCCAGTTCTTTCAGAGCTTTTTTTATGAGTGTGTTTTTTACAACACGATACTCTACTCCTACATTCCTGAACTCCCTGCGAAGTTCCGCCATTTTGGCGACACTCAACCCCTGAAATTCAGTCAGATATATACCCTGTGACTTATTGATCTGCTCAGCAACTTCCTGAACAATCTGCTCTTTTGTATCTCGCTTCATCGTATAAACCGTTTTTATTAGGCGACAAATTTTTCCATTTTAACCTTCACGCTCGGGGACATAGTGCTTGAAAGCGCGATTCCCTGCACATACTGACCCTTGGCTGCTGATGGCTTTAAACGAACAACCTCTTTTAGGAAGCTTCCAATATTGGCAACCAGCTGGTCAGGCTGAAACGAAACCTTGCCGACAGGAGCATGAATATTTCCCGCCTTATCCACCCTGAACTCAATTTTACCGGCTTTAACTTCCTTGACCGCTTTGGCCACATCCATCGTAACCGTTCCTGATTTAGGATTCGGCATTAAACCGCGCGGTCCGAGAATCTTGGCAACTTTACCGAGCTGACCCATGACATCTGGAGTTGCTATAATAACATCAACACCTGTCCATCCTTCCTGGATTTTTTCGATATACTCCTCAAAACCAACGAGATCCGCGCCGGCTTCTCTGGCCTCTTCAGCCTTGGCCTCTTTGCATACAACAAGCACAGAAACAGTTTTACCTGTACCGTGCGGGAGCATGACTGTTCCGCGGACAACCTGATCAGCATGCCGGGGATCAACTCCAAGCTTCACGGCAATATCAACTGTTGCATCAAATTTAGCCTCAGTAATCTCCTTCACCTTTTCCACTGCGTCGACGAGATCGTATTCATGAAAACGATCAACCTTCAGTGCAGCATTTCTGTATTTTTTTCCAGCCATTGTTTACTCTTGTATAAGTGGTTAATAAAGCGGCCTTAGCGGCCTCCCACATCCTTGATCAATAAAAACAGACAATCAATCCTGAATTAAAATCCCCATGCTTCTTGCAGTACCCATTATCATCTCTTCTGCACCGCTGATATCCACAGCATTAAGATCCGGCATTTTGAGTTCAGCTATTCTGCGAACCTGCTCACGACTGACAGAACCAACCTTGTTACGGTTAGGCTCACCTGAACCCTTCTTCAAACTGGCCTCTTTAAGGAGAAGAACTGCCGCTGGAGGGGTTTTGGTTATAAACGTGAACGACTTGTCAGAGAATACCGTAATGACTACCGGAATAATCATTCCTGATTCAGACTGGGTTTTTGCATTGAACTGTTTGCAAAACTCCATGATATTCACACCTTTCTGACCAAGAGCTGGACCGACAGGAGGAGCAGGGTTAGCTGCACCGGCTGGGATCTGAAGCTTGATAAAACCGATTACCTTTTTTGCCATAATCTATTTCTATTCAGAAGCTTAAAATTACTTAAGCCCTAATTATTGGGAAACTGACTTAACCTGTGAAAAATCAAGCTCTGTCGGCGTACTGCGACCAAAAAAGCTTATCATAACCTTTACCTTCATTCTTTCAGTGGAAACCTCATGAACAACACCGGTCAACGAACTGAAAGGTCCATCAATGACCTTGACAGAATCGCCAATCTTGAACGGCGACTCAACTACAGAACGATGCTCTATTGAGCTCTCCGGCTCCAGAATCTTTTCAACCTCATCAGGCCTCAACGGGGTAGGAACATCATCGACACCAAGAAAACCCATCACAGAGGGAATATCAAGGATAAGATTCCTTGTCTGTTTGTCAAGCACGGCTTCGATGAGCACATAACCAGGAAAAGCATTTTTGGTTAAACTTCTTTTTTTACCATTTTTAACCTCTACAAAACGCTCATAAGGAACATAGATCTGCAATATCTTCTCACTCAAACCACAACGCAACACATCAGCCTCAATAGACTCTTTAACCTTGCGCTCGTGGCCAGAATAAATCCTTAGTGCATACCAGCGCGCAACCGGAACACCCTGAACCTCAATCTCTTTTTTCTTAGCGCTCATTCAAATCACCTTAACACTGTTTCTTACAATAACTTTCCCATAACGAAATTTATGACCCAGTCGACAAGAAACGTAAACAAGGCAAGAATACCTGAAACCGTCAACACAACAATCGTCAAATCCTTGATCTCTTCCCTGCTCGGCCAGACAACCTTCCGCATCTCACCGACTACATCACGGTAATACTGATTTGCTTTGCCGATATATTTAATCATGACTATAAACCTCGAATAAATACAGTAAAAGATTTACCTTGCGTGCACGTCAGGAGGGAATCGAACCCCCAACCTGCGGTTTTGGAGACCGCTGCTCTACCAATTAAGCTACTGACGTATCAATCAATACC
>SESF01031455.1_pt1 | contig 155612 bp, 164 predicted proteins | sample 3171521 | NCBI WGS metagenome assembly SESF01 (sample SAMN10866945, study PRJNA518727) | freshwater metagenome | biome: subpolar coniferous forest; feature: holomictic lake; material: water; isolation source: holomictic Lake 227, 6 m and 8 m depth | place: Canada: near Kenora, Ontario | collected...
TCGGTATCTACCGTCATGCCATCCGCATCAAGATATTGACAATACGCCTGTGCTTGCATCGGCCCACACCCCTGATTATCATCCCAGCATAAATACTGACCTGCATCTGTGTTTTCCCAGATAAGACCTGTGTTCTGATCGAGCCAGCCGTTGTCCGATTGTCCGTCTGAAACAAACGGCCCGGAAGTGTTTGGATTCGGTTTGCTTGTGCTTGGCGCTTTGTAATCCCGAACAATATCTTCTAGTGTGTGGAATGTGGAAGTGGCTGATCCCGGCGTTGTAAAATCTGTGGAAGCCGTAGTAGTGCCTGTGGTGACAAGAGTGTAAATGTCATCCAGCGTGTACATTGTTTTGGATGGAGTTCCAGCAGGGGGGATGAGAGAACCAGCTTGGGAAATTCCCCAACCTAATGCAGATACAAGAACTAAAATGCTTAGCATCCTGATCGATTCGGCCTTCCAAGAACGTTTCTTAACGATAACCTTTTCGACCACGACTATATTGGATTTTCGCTTAGGACGAAGATCAAGTGTTTTATTCATATAGCATTTATTGTAGCATTAAGGAAAGTTTGCGCCACATCACAGGTGTGGATAACACGTATCATTTCGTTTTTCATTATCACAATAGCATTTCGCTATGCGCAAAAACATTCGATGAAACATTGTCACCAGAACAGACATTTCAGAAAGTTCTGAAATGCAAATCAATATCACTGCACTTATGCGCAATACTGAGCCATTACATCGCAAGCCAACAAACTCACAAAATTATCTTCCCTCACGAGTGTGATAGAAATTACTTTCCCGCAGACTTCACCGAGCGTTCGAGAGCGAAAAAGGCGGGGCCGATGGATGGTGCAACCGCGACGTGTTTTTCTCCGTAGTCATTGTGCGCCTCTGCGACATAGAGGGTGCGGCCCACGCGGTCAGTCAGGCGAACATGCTGCCACGACCAGCCTGATTCAGCCAACCGCTCTGCAATACGCTGCCAGTGTGTGCCTGTTTTCATTTCAAAATATTTTACCATCTAGCCAGGAAAGAAAAACCTGATTTTTTGAAATTTTTCCCCTTCCCTCCTTTCCTGTTTTCCGATAAAAGGATTTTTCCTCCAGAATATGAAGAACCCTTTTTCTTCAAAGAAGGCCGATGTGATCAGCCATTGGTATGCGCTGGTGCCGGATTTCCAATCCTCAACTCAGGAATTCTACGCGAGCGTTGAAAAAGAATTGGAAGCCCGAAAGGTTCCTGATCTCGAAATATCGCGGGTGGAATTCGCCGAGGGCGGCTTGCTTTCGGCGAAGCGCGAATATCTGCGCATGACACGGGAGCGTCTTGTTTTTGACATCTGCGCTGCACCGTTTGGCACATCCTACTTCTATTCGCTCCGATTTGCAGAACTGCCTTCTGTCGTGAAGCTCTGGCAGATCGTGTTGTTTTTGTTCCTGCTTGGTATTTCGCTCGTTATCATCTTGCAGCTTTTTGGAGGGTTCTTTGGCTGGCTTGTTTTCTTTCTGCTTATCGGGTTGGGCATTTATTCAGGCCGGAATGCCGCCTCAATGGGCATTGATGCCGCGCTGATTAAAACCCCGGTCATCGGCCCGATTTACGAGAGGTTTTTTCGCAAGGAGACGTATTACCGGATCGACACCCGGCTGATGTATCTCGAAACCATTGATGCCATCGTGAAGGGTAGAGTGGAGGAAGTAACTTCGGCAAAGGGAATAAAACTGCTTTCGATCAAGCAGCACTCGCCCATTTTTGATGATCTCTACAAGCCGACGTTTCTAAAGTCGCCACCTCCCCAGAACCCTGCCGATGGCGTGGCTTGATGAACAACTGACGGAGCAGTTCTACGCATGGGAACTGCGCGGGCGCGGCTGGCAGGTATATGATTCGCCTGTTGTCGTTGAACCACCGTTTCGCCCGTTTTATGGGCACTTTGTTCCTTCCCCGCAGGTTGTTGATGATGGGAGAAAGCCAACCGCGCTCAGTTCGTTTTTTGAACGGTTTCGGAAAAAATTGGCACCGGAGACAAAACAGGCAGCCGAAGAATGCCCGCCCGAGGAAAAACCAGAGCCGACATGGTTTGTCCGGGATTCCTTGCAGGAGATCACCATTACCCTTCCTTCAAATCTCCAAACGCCCCGAGAGACATTCGAGCAGTTTCTTTTCAATCTCTCGAATTGCCGGGAGTCAGTTGCGTTTGAACTTTTGGGAACAAGCGAAGCGGTCACTCCCCTTTTTGCGGCGCATCCATCCGACAGCAAGCTCATCCGCCGTCAGCTTGGAGCGCATTTTCCAGAGGCGGTGCTGACACCTTGCGAAAACAAGCTCGCTGATGCGTGGGCGGAATCAGCAGAGACGGCCATTGTCGAATTCGGTTTGGAAGACGAATTTATGCTTCCTCTTGCCGTCGGGAAAATTGACGGCTTCATTGGGATCACAAGTGTCCTTTCAGAATTGGAACAAGGTGAGACGGGATTGTTTCAGATTCTTTTCCAGCCAGTTCGTGCGCCGTGGGGCGAAAGCATGTTGCGGGCAGTGACCGACAATGAGGGCGATGCGTTTTTCGTCAATCGCCCGGAGATACTTCCGGCAACAAAACAAAAGCTCTCCCGTCCGCTTTTTGCAGCGGTTATCCGGCTTGTAGCCAAGAGCGATGATCTTGATCGAGCCTGGGAGATCGTTCGTGGCATGGCAGGGGCTTTGAGCGCGACAGTTCAACGCGGCGGCAACGAGTTGATTCCGCTTAAAAATGACGATTACCCGCTCCCCGACCACGAGGAAGACGTATTGCTTCGGCAGACGCGGCGGCCAGGGATGATTTTGAATACCGAGGAATTGCTGGCTTTTGTGCATCTACCATCCCCAGCAGTTGCGACATCAAAACTTGCTCGTCAAATAGAGCACACGAAAGCCGCTCCAAAAATCGCGGTTTCCGCGCAGGGAGTTTTGCTCGGACAAAACATTCATGGTGGAAAAATTGTGGAAGTGCGTTTGTTGCCAGAACAACGCACGCGGCACATGCACATTATCGGTGCATCCGGCACCGGCAAATCGACACTCCTCTTCAATCTCATTCGTGAGGACATCGAACGAGGCCAAGGGCTTGCCGTTCTCGATCCACACGGCGATTTGATCGAGCGCATTCTGTCTGTCATCCCCCAAGAGCGTATTGGTGACGTTGTTCTCCTTGATCCATCGGATGAAGAATTTTCTGTCGGATTCAATATTCTTTCCGCCCACTCCGATCTTGAGAAAACCCTTCTCTCCTCTGACTTGGTTTCCATTTTTGAGCGGCTTTCAACATCGTGGGGCGATCAAATGAGTTCCGTTTTGCGGAATGCCATTCTTGCTTTTCTGGAAAGCGAGCAAGGCGGGACGCTTGCCGATCTTCGGCGGTTCCTGATCGACCCGACATTCCGCGCGAGTTTCCTTGAGACTGTTTCCGATCCAGAGGTTGTCTATTATTGGCGCAAGGCGTTTCCTCAACTGACCGGCAACAAATCAATCGGCCCGGTTGTCACCCGGCTCGACACCTTCCTCGCGCCGAAGCCGATTCGCTTCATGGTCTCGCAGCGTGAGAACAAGCTCGATTTCTCCCGCATCATGGACGAGCGGAAAATCTTTCTCGCCAAGCTGCCCCAGGGAGAAATTGGCCGGGAGAATTCCTATCTGCTCGGTTCCCTTCTCGTCGCGAAGTTCCAGCAGGCCGCGATGTCTCGACAACGGCTTCGGGAAGAAGATAGAAATTTCTTCTCCCTTTATCTTGACGAGTTTCACCATTTCATCACGCCGTCACTTGCTGAGATGCTTTCCGGCGCACGCAAGTATCGCGTGGCACTCGTGCTCGCACACCAGGAGTTGCGGCAACTTCAACGCGATGCCGAAGTCGCGAGCGCAACGCTTTCAAACCCCTACACGCGGGTAGTATTCCGCGTGGGAGACGCCGATGCCCGAACGCTTGCCGATGGCTTTTCCTCGTTTGAGGCCAAAGACCTCCAAAGCCTTGGAGTTGGCGAGGCCATATGTCGGGTGGAACGGAGCGACCACGATTTCAATATCACAATCCCGCTCCCCGAGGAACCGGATGCTGCGATTGCGACGGATACGCGGAATTGCGTAAGAGAGGCGTCACGCTCGCGCTATGGCACGCGGCGAGGCGAGGTGGAAGCAAAACTTCGGGAGACGCTTTACACATCGCCAGCAACCGCCAAACCATCACCCCAAAGGGAGGATGAACAGGAATCTTCACCCGACGTGCCAAGTCAGTCCGTAATTCCTGAGTCAGTTGTCCCGGAGCAAGTAATCGCACCATCTGCCGTGCCGGTCACTGTTCCAGAGCCAACCCGTCCAGCGGGAATGGGGCGCGGCGGCGAGGATCATCAGTTGATCGTCGCAAATCTCGCTTCGGAAGCAACCCGACTTGGCTTCCGAACCCTTAAGGAATGCGCCGTTTCAGGCGGGCGTATCGATCTCGTTATCGAAAGTGCCCAATGCCGCCTGGCGATCGAAGTCGCCGTCCATTCCAATACCGCCCATGAGATCGAGAACCTTCAGAAATGCTTTGACTCAAAGCCCGACTTCATCGTCTCGGTGTCCCCTAACGAGAATGTGAGAGAGAACATCGCAAAATCGGCCACCCGATCCTTCGATCCCGAAGCGTTGCGCAAGATTCGCTTTGAGTCACCCGAAACCATTCTCGAATTGTTACGACAAATCGCACAAAAGCAGGAAGCTCCTACCGAGCCGGATACCCCAACGACCCGTGTTATCGCAGGCAGGAAAGTTCGGACGAGGCACCTTGAAATGTCGCTTGAGGAACGCCGGAAGAAGGAAGCGGAAGAGATTGAAACCATCGCAGACCTCCTCAGAAATCGAAGCTCAAGAAAAGAAGAAAGCGACCTCGATTAAGCTTGTAAAAATTTCCAATAAAGGCTAAAAGACCAACACGCTATTTCATAGCCTTATGGATAAACTTGCAAACAACGGCAAACGGGTTGGCATTTGGATTCGTGTTTCGACTGAAGATCAGGCTCAGGGCGAAAGTCCAGCCCATCATGAATATCGGGCACGACGCTACGCAGAATTCAATGGGTGGACTGTGGTAGAGGTCTACGACTTGGCGGGCGTTAGCGGAAAATCAGTATGGGAACACCCTGAATGCCAGCGCATGCTCCGCGACTCGAAACGCGGACACATTCAAGGATTGATCTTCTCCAAGCTTGCCCGGTTAGCCCGCAATACCAAGGAACTCTTGGATTTCGCGCAGCATTTCGAGAAATACAAAGCGACGCTCGTTTCCATCGAGGAGAAGATCGACACTGGCACGCCAGCCGGAATGCTCTTCTACACCATGCTTGGAGCAATCGCCCAATGGGAGCGCGAGGAAATTACTTCGCGGCTGCGTTCGTCCATCGGCGTGCGGGCCAAGCTCGGCAAGCCCCTCAACGGCCTCGCGCCTTACGGCTACAAATGGCACGAGAAGCAGCTTGTAATCGTCCCCGAGGAAGCTGCCGTGCGGCGAGAGGCATTGGAACTCTTCCTCATCCATCGGCGGAAAGGAGTTGTGGCACGCATGCTCAATGAAAAGGGCTATCGCGGTCGCTCTGGAAAGCCCCTCGCGGATGTCCAAATCGACCGGATGCTTCGCTGCTCCAGCGCCAAGGGTCTTTACAGAAACAACGTCTATCGCATCACGACAGCCGGTGGATGGAAAAAAGAGATCAAACCAGAAGACGAATGGGGCACGGTGGAATGTCCAGCTATCGTCAGTGCGGAACTGTTTGACCGCGTTGCGTCAATCCTTGAGGAGCAAACCAAGCCCGTTCGCAAGCCCGGCAAGAAGCCAGTGCATATTTTCGCAGGACTGCTCAAGTGCGCCTGCGGCGGAAAGATGTATGTCTATACCCGCAGCCCAAACTACACGTGCGCCAAGTGCAAAAACAAAATCGGCGCGGCGGTGCTTGAGGAGATTTTTGTCGGCAGCATCGGTGAGAACCTCGCCGATACCGAGCAAATTGCCGCGCACCTTGAACGCTCGCAATTGAAGATCGCCGAGCGCAATGAAAGCTCGGAAGCCATCCGTGCTCAGTGCGAAAACCTGCGGGCGGAAATGAAAAAGCTCTACGATCTCTACATGGCCGGAGGTCTCAGTGTGGAACAGTTCAAAGAACTGAACACTCCCCTCTATAACCGCCTCGGGCAGCTTACCGCCGAGCTTCCCAAGATCGAAGGCGAAGCCGCCGCACTCACTGTTGACAACCTTTCGGTCGATGCCATCGCCCACGAAGCGCGCAATCTTGCTGCCCTCTGGCCGACCCTTGACACCGAAGGAAAGCAACGCCTCGCCGCCGCCATCTGCACCGAGGTTATCATTCCCGACAAAGACCCCGAAGCCCCTATCGAAATCGTATTCGCCCATTCAACATCCCCCAACCACCCAAAGCATGAAGCCCCGGTTCACATCGGGGCCGACTCCCCCGCATCACCCACAGAAAACTTCTCCGAAGTTTCAAACCCGCTAAATTCCCAACGTGACCTTGGGGCAGCGTTGGGTATTTGTGCATGGGTTGTAAGGCAATATATCCCATTGAAACGCAGGGTGTTGCAAAATTGCCACTATCACATGGTGGCTTTTCATGCCAACAGCAAACCCACAACCCTTATCGAAGCGGTTCGGGCACGGCGGATTGCTCTCGGGATCAGTCTTCGACAATTTTCCGAAATTATCGGGAGAAACATGTGGTCTATTTCGGAGTGGGAAACTGGTCGCGCCCTTCCGAGGGCAAGCGGCAGAAAGTTGCTGGTCAGTTGGCTTGGATACGATCCCGAAGCATAAACTTCATAATTTTTTACCAACATCTGTGCGCCGAAATGTTCAACCGCTGATGACTCATTTCAAAAAATATCTTTTGCTCCTCACTGCCCCCGTAAATTTGAAATCCTTGCCATTATTTTTCAGGAACATTACCACAGTCTGATAGCTCAATCCGGTTGCATCCGAGATTTCCTTTGGCCTCAATCCAGTGGGTGCAGACGACAAGGCTTTGAGAATGGTTGCGCGAATATCCTCCGAACTGGTGCGTTCGCGGCGTATCTTTGAAGGTCCAAGAATCACCGTGCCGACAACCTTGGAGAGTTCAGCTTCGAGGCATGCAACTGTTCGCCTGGCTTCTTGCAACCTTTCTTTTAGCTCTGTCAACTGAATGCTACGGAGTTGCAGAATACGGGCTTCGAGTTCCTTGATATGGGAGAGTGCGTCGGTCGGCATAGAGGAGATCGATAGTGCTTCAGTGCTTGATAGTCAATTCGCTCATGAGGTGCTACCTCTTTCTTTCAAGTTTTTTCTATCATTTGGAATCAACGGGACGAAATGCGGAGTGAGAACACAAATCATTTCCGCACGGCGGAAAGTGACGAGCATCCAAACCAAAATAGGGATAAAAAGGCCGATTTGACCCGCCACCACCGTTCTGGCATCTGTTGCAACCGCTTTCCAGAATGGCGTGACCGGGACAAAGAACGCCAGTGGAAGCTCGTCTGCCTCACTCCATATCCACAACGGATGCCAAGCGTGCCAAAAGCTAGGGCACGGATGCGCCGCCCAAAAGGAAGAGGTGTTGCAAAGATGAGATCTGCGAGCAGCGCCAGCGACCTTCATCCAACAGCGTGTGCATCAAAGTCGAGATTCCATACTGGACTCGATCCGTCATATTTCATGAGCGCCTTATTGACGATAACGACCCGCGTTTGCTGCGGGCGGGCTAAACCAACTCTCACCCGCTTCTATTACTGCCGCCTAATTTTCAAGCCAGGCGTCTGATCCAAAAGAAAAATAAACCAAACAAAAAACACCAGTTTCCTGGTGTTTTTTTTATAGGCACTTAGTCATGGTTTGATGATATGAGCAACAACCCTTGCAAAGTGCCTACATTCAGAATGTTAACAATATATTATAATATGTCAACTGTCTCCTGTGTATAAGTATCTAATTGAGGTTTTGTCGAAAAAGGAGGCTTTGTTGCTTACGTGCAGGTTGTTTCTGCATCGGTGACTCTGTTACGATTTAGAATGAAGTCCGTCGCCTTGGCTGCCTGATTTGCTGCCTTGACGATCCAGCCCCGGTGGTCTTTGTCCTTGAGGGCATCAAGCCAGCCCCGGAGATATGCGGCGGATTGTTCGTGATCGTCACGGACGATATCCGCTTCCATGCCCAGGAAAGCTGCTCCCATTTCGGCAACAAGTTCTTCTTGCGAGTAGAGTTCGCCACCGAAGCCATCGTTTTCGACGACGGTTTTTCGATTGAGGCGAGATGGGTGCCCGCTCGCATGAACAATCTCATGATAGAGGGTGAGGTAGAATGCCTCTCCGCTTTCAAAGTTCTTCAGCGCGGGCATGTCCACAGTATCCGTAGTTCGCCGGTAGCAAGCTCTGGCATGTCTTCCCTCCCGTATTACCGGTGGCGATGGCATGCCATTTATGATTGCCTCTGCCCGCGCGATTCTTTCCGGTTCACCCATTTGCGGCTGGCTCCCGACCTCCGGAAACTCAATGCCCTCAATTTGCAGGGCGTTGAAGACTTTGTAGCCCTTGAGGTACGCGCTTTGTTTTTTCTTTTCCTCACCTGCACCATTTTCCTCATTTTCTTTCTTTTCAAACTTCCCATATTTCACAACGAGCGAACCATGCTCACCCTTTTTTACTCTTCCCCCGCGCTGTTTGATCTGCTTCCAAGTCATCCAGTAGGGGGATGCGAAGCGCGGGATGCCAAGCAAAATGATGTTGATCCCGCGATACTCCAGCCCCGAGTAAAAATTCCGGGGTTTGCCGATATTACGCCGCCACGGGCAATGCCAGGGGACGACGCCTTTTTCAAGCTGGCTGATGATGGTGTCCGTTACCAACTGGTACGGATCAATGAACTTTTGCGGATTCATAAAAGAACTCCTTTGTTTGTGGTTGTCACGAGAAGCCCGTCTCACACGAGATGGACTTCACAGTGACAGCCACGAGGCGCTTGCCTCATTTCCGCCACTTGCTCAGAAGAGATTGCCTCTGTTCCTGAATGTCCTGTGGGAGAACTGCAGATGATTCCCCCGAAGGGAGTGCATTCGAATTAGAATTAAAGTTGAGATTGGAATTAAAATTAGAGTTAGAGTTGGAATTATGATTAGAATGCGATAAGCCTTCGATGCTTATGCCTAGCTTTCGAATAGCTATGGATATCTTATCTGATATTACCATCGGGGATCGTCTCAATTCGGCAATGATTCCCTGCCTGATCTTTGGATTATTGCAATTTTGATACTTGATGAAATTAACCATTCCAATCCAATCATTCCACCTAATGATCTTCTCGCTCGCCTCCATTGCTTGCAATACGATGCTTAATTCTTTCTCAGAAAATCCAGTGTCAAAAGCTACCCGTCTTAGGGGTAGCTCATAGACACCAGAAATGTTGGTGAGGGGATTGGTGAGAAGGTAAAGAAAGACCAGTTTTTCCATAGGCTTGAGACCTACTATGTAAGAATCATCCCAAAACTTTGTGTCAACGATCCGTTGCTTTGCCATACTTGTGCGCCCGTCTCCATGTCGGCTGGCTCAATGCGTTGCCACCCAGGAGAGATCACGTAGATACATCCCCCAGCATGGTCGAGCAAAAACCAACCGACCGGTTCCGAGCATGGTTAAAACTTGATCACCTTTTCTTGCACCTCATTACCCCGCAACCGCAGACAGAGAGGGCATACGCACGAGTGACGAAGAAGCCGCAGGAGCAGACGTTCCAAAATGAATTGGAGGCCACGAGAACGATTTGTCCCCGCTTCAAACCCCACCGGCACGTATTCCATTTCCTGTTTTTCTGGCATAGAAAAGTGATTGAACTAATAAAATCGACCATCCCTGATTTGTGCAGGGAAACATGCAGACCTGGGACCCAACGAGACTATAATATGTGTCTCTGGCCCGGTCTGCATGTTTCCACACGCAAAAAAGCACCTGAATCGATCAGGTGCTTTTTTAATTATTTACTCCCCGCCTTCTTTGAATCGAAGGGTTAGCGCTTACTCCACTGTGGAGCCTTTCGAGCCTTCTTCAATCCGAACTTACGTCGCTCTTTTGCTCGAGGATCACGTTTTAGAAATCCTGCTTTCTTTAATGGTGATCTTAATTCTTTATCATTTAAAACAAGCGCTCGAGAAATAGCATGTCGTAGAGCCTGAGCTTGTGAGCTAATACCTCCACCTTTAATCTTTGCAGTAATCTTGTATTTGCCTGGGATCTTAGCTAAATCTAGTGCTTCTGTAGCGGTCGCGGCCAACTCTCTTGTAGGAAAATAAGTAGCAATATCCTTATCGTTGATAGTGAAAGAAGCTTTGCTCGATGAGAAAAGTCGAACACGAGCAACGGAAGTCTTTCTTCGTCCCATACCCTCGATGTATTTTTCTTTTGAAATTGTATCAGCCATATTATTTTTCTAAATTTATTCTGAAATTTTTAAGTTAAGAATCATCTTTGAACGAAGCTTATTCTTTGGAAGCATTCCGTAGATAGCCTTTTTGAAGACCTCTGCGTAACCCTTTTTCTCAACCATTCTGTTAAATGAAGTAAGCTTTAAACCTCCTGGATATCCTGAGTAGCTCTTGAATTTCTTGTCAGCAACTTTTACAGCTGCTACAGAGGCCTGTGATGCGTTGATGATTGTAACTTTTACTTCTGGGACAATGTTTCGAGCAAAATCAGTCTTATTTTTACCCATAAGTAATACAGCGGCTTGGCTGGCAATTCGGCCAATCTTCTTTCCTTTTGCATCAATTGTGTGTGTGTTCTCAGTCATATTTTTTATTATACAAATTCAATTATAGCCATTCGTGCGCTATCACTCTTTCGAACAGGCAATTTGATAATTCGGGTATAGCCACCTTTTCTATCCTTGTACTTTGGTGACAATACATCAACTATCTTTTTAGCCGTTTTACTTACTGTCCCAAGCTCAGCAATGATGAATCGTCGTGATTCTACAGTATCTGTTTTTCCTTTAGTAATCAATCTCTCAACAAAAGGACGAACTTCCTTTGCCTTAGCCTCGGTAGTAGAGATCTTTTCGTGAACAATAAGGGATCTTGCTAAAGATCGAAGAAGCGCGGTTCTCCCCTTTGTTTTAAGTCCTAATTTTCTTTTTGTTGTGTGATGTTTCATTGAAGATATGAAGTATAGAGTATGAAAGGATTATTTGAAAGAGATCCCGTGTTTGGACAACAGACTTTTGATTTCTTCAATACCTTTTGATCCAAGGCCCTCTATGTCAGAAAGATCCTCCTCTCTCTTTCTTGCCAAACCACCGACTGTGCGGATATTTGCTCCAACAAGAGCATTGATTGTTCTTGAAGAAATATCGAGAGATTCTGTGCGGGTCTTTAGGAAATCTTCCATCTCTTCTCCTTCGGCCTCAGCTTTTACACCCTTCTCTTTAGCGATTTCTTTTGCAGAAATTGGAGCTTGAATTTCTTCTTCCTCCTCCTTAAAACCAACAATGGCTTTAAGCTGAGTAATCATGATCTCAATTGATTTCTCAAGAGCTTCCTTAGGAGCAACAGTTCCATCAGTTTCGATAAACATTTTTAGTCGATTGAAATCTGTTCTGTTTCCTACGCGCATGTTTTCTACTTCATAGCTAACTCTTCGGATAGGAGTAAAAATGGCATCCAAGGTAATGGTGCCAATATCGACTTTCTCTTTTTGTAGAACTTCCTTTGTGACATATCCAAGACCTCTTTCCACGACAAGTTCCATATCTAATTCTGCGGATTTATCGGTAAGGTGAGCAATATGCATCTCAGGATTAAGGATTCGAACCTGTCCTGGTGTTTTAATGTCTGAAGCAACAACATCCTTAGTACCTTTTATCTTCAGTGATAGGATTTGAGGCTCTTCACTTGTAACAGCAATACGAACCTTTTTAAGGTTTAGAATAATATTTATTACATCTTCTTTAACACCAGAAATAGTAGAAAACTCATGACTGACACCCTTTATCTTGATTGAAGTGATAGCCGCACCAGGAAGAGAGGAAAGGATTATTCTTCGTAATGAGTTGCCCAGAGTGTGACCATAACCTGGGTAAAGGCCGTCAATTTCGTATGTTCCAGCAAAACCAGCTTCCTTAAGGATTCGAGGTTTTGAGGGCAAAATTATGTTGGTGTCAGACATAGTTTTTTTTTGTTAAATTAATTAATGTTTAAAATTTTACGCAACTTGTCGATTGTAACCCACTTTTAAAAAATATGCAATACCTATCTTCGATAGTACTCAAATACAGAGCCTAAATCGAACAACAGACTCTCACCTTCTGCCTTTGGGTAATTGACAATTGTCCAATTTTTCTTTGCTGTATCAGCCTTAATCCAAACAGGAGGAACAGTCTCGTTGATTTTTTCAGCCAAATTTGTGAAGAGTGTTTTCTTCTGGCTTCCCTCTCTTATTGTAATAACATCTCCTTTGTAGATCTGATATGAAGGAACGGTAACTTTTACACCGTTAACCAAAATGTGTCCGTGAGAAACAACTTGTCGAGCCGCCTGTCTTGTAGGAGCTACAGCGATTCGGGCTACAACATTATCAAGACGTCGCTCTAAAACTTCATAAAGCATATCTCCAGCTTTTGGAGACTTCTTTTCGATAATCTCCTTAACATATTTAGAAAACTGTCTTTCTGAAACACCATAGGTGAATCGAGCCTTTTGTTTTTCAATTAGCTGACGACCGAATTCTGATTTTGCTTTTGGTCGTCGAGCGTCTTTGCCCCCAGCTTTTGTCTTAGAAAAAGCAAACTTCTGAGTTTGAGTTTTTTCGAATATTGGAGCACCGAGGCGTCTTGCTATTTTGTATTTTGGACCGATTTTCATGTTTTTATAGTATATGAAGTATTAAGTATAAAGGTTTATACGCGACGAGCCTTTTTAGGCTTTGGACCATTCCAAGGCACTGGGGTAACGTCTTTAATGGCAGAAATGGTCAGACCTTTAGAAACAAAACCGCGAATAGCTGATTCGCGGCCTGACCCTACACCTTTCACGACAACAGAAACTTCTCGCATCCCCATAGTCTGTGCCTTTGTTCCAATAACTTCTCCAACCTTAGCTGCAGCAAATGGTGTTCCTTTCTTAGCTCCTTTAAAACTTAGGCTTCCGGATGATGACCAGCATAGAGAGTTACCTTTTGTATCTGTGAGGATAACCTTAGTGTTGTTATATGTTGACTGCACGTACAAAACACCCGCATCAACGCGCTTTTTTGAAATAGAAGATGATGGAGTTTTTGCTTCACCTTCTTCGCCAGCTTTTTTTACAATTCTTTTTTTACCCATTTTATTTTTTATATACTTTATACTTCATACTAAATACTATGTCTTCGACTCTTTCTTTCGTCCAGTACCCATGGTTTTCTTTGGACCCTTGAGTGTTCGAGCGTTTGTCTTTGTTCGCTGACCTCGTGCAGGAAGTCTCTTGGCATGTCGGCTACCTCGGTATGATTTGATATCTTTTAAACGCTTGATGTTTCCAGCAACTTCTCTTTTAAGGTCTCCCTCAATCTTGAAACCTTCAACAATTAAACGGATTTTGTTTTCTTCATCTACTGACAATGTTGAAGCCTTTCTTTCGTATCCAATTCCAGCTTTATCTAAAATCTTCTGAGCTCTTGGGCGAGCTACACCATAGAGCACGGTTAAACCGATTTCTAGTCTTTTATTATCTGGGATGTTTATACCTAAAATTCTCATGATGATTATATTTTAATTAACCTTGTCTCTGCTTATGGCGAGGATCGCTTTTACAGATAACATAAACGTAGCCCTTTCTTCGGACTACCTTACACTTTGTACATATTTTTTTGACAGATGCTTTGACCTTCATTATTTTTGGCGAATATTAAAAAACAAGGATTTATATATACTATAATCCTTACTAAAAGTAAAGTTTTTACAGTCTTTTAACTATGCGGTTTGTATTACCGCCATATTGATCTAATTCTAATTCGACTCTATCTCCTATCAACACCCTGATTCTGTTAAGGCGCATTTTCCCTGAAAGGTGGCCTAAAACCTCCTTTTCTTCCCGATTTTCATCAATGATGACGACTCGAAACATAGTATTGGGCAGAGCCTCTGTTACTGTTCCAAGTGTTCGTGGGATGTTTTGCTTTGACATTTTTAATCAGATTGAGGCTAAGTATAACAAATGAATACTAATTCGGTCAAGGAAATTCAAGGCTAATTATTTACTACCTTGTTAACGACGATAGATGACACGTCCTCTGGGACTGTTGATTGCCAAAATGGCCTAATAACAACCTCTATTTTGTCGATATTTGGATAGCTGTTTTTAATTATTGATGATATGTCTGACTTAGGTTTACCAGCCAGATCAATCTTCAGCTGTCCCTCGTCTACATAAGACACAATTTGAGCTGTCCCTGAGAGATTAAAGGTGATTTTAGAGCTTGAAGCTGATCCTCCATTCTGTAAGGTAAAATTAAGAGAATCCAAATTAGGAATCTCTACCTCTCCTTCTGGCATACCTAGTTGGTTTCCAGCCTGACTTGCTATGTAATTAGCTAACTCTTGTCTGTTAAAAATAATACCTCTTAGATTAGCACTCTCGTTTATCATAATAGATGTAGGAGAGCTTGAAGATGTTTGGTCTGGTAGTGGAACAAAGGAAAGTTTTACACCATTGTCATACATAACAAAAGTGTCTGGCTTTTGTGTGTTAGCTCCTTCTTTTAATTCTTTGGTTAGGGTCGCGTCTAAATCAGAGACAGTCGAATGTCTCACCGTATCAGAGACAGAAGCTGAAACTCCAACATACCCACCACTTATACCGTTCTTTGTTTTTGCATAAAATCCTTTATATCTTGAAGCGTCGGTTTTAAATCCTGGAATAGTAAAATCGGATGATTGGATATTGTAATCTGCCCCTGGCTGATCAGCATATACCACGGTATCAACACTCCCCGCAGTAGAACCGTTCTTGCCTGGGATAGTGATCGCGTTAGGAATTCTAAAAATCAGTCCACCACTTGTTTCAAAACGTGTATTTTTTATGAGTGTCTGTGGCTGAGCACTCCAATTATTATAAACTGTAATAGTCCCGCTAGCCTTGTTTGAGACCTGTGCCGTCGTGGTGCTGATAATTGTCTCGGATTCAGTTTTATCAAGGGTCAGAACATCATAATGAAGGTTCGTTGAGGATGCATCGTTAGAGGCTGTAATAGTCAAATTTATAGGAAGGGTTGTCTGGTGCGGAGTAATCTTAATTACCGCTCCTCGCGCATAGACTGAAATAGCGTATATTCCAAAAATTACCAATACCGCCAAGACTGTCATCACTCCATATCTGCCGTAGTCAGGCATTTCTCTGTGTGGAGTGGATTGGTGAGGTTTTTCTATTGGTGGATCTCTGTGAGGGTGGCTTATTGGAATGTTTCTGATCGATTTTTTTTCTGGAGGAAGAATATCTTGAAAAGAGGGTTTTGATGACATGTTGCTATTATATAGTTAATGATAAGCTGTTGCAAAAATTCTTGAAATCTATTTCCACGATGCTAAATTTGGATCCAGATAAGGCACTCTCCACGTAATCTTCTTTTTCTAGGGTCTGTTTAAAAAATTTTTTCGTATCAGAATCACAAATCAAATAGAGTGTAGTTGGTAAAGATAATCCCCCCGCCAAGTTCAACAACGACGGAAGGAGAAGTGCTTTCCAAGGGCTTTCTTGGCTAAGAAAAATATCCGACAAACGAGAATTATTGATCTCGTTGGATCCTCCTTCTTTTTGAAGTCTGAGTAGAGACGAGGCCAGAGGAATTGTCATTTTTAATTTATCAGAGACAGCTCTCACCATGTGATTACTTCCAAATGGTATAGATGCCGTTTCCAGAAAAGACTTCTCCCTTACAATAGAAATTTCTGAAACTTCGGCCCCGACATCAAGAATAAGAAAATCGTTTACGTGGCTAGCTTGATCTGTCTGATTAATAAGAGATCCAAATAAGAATATTGGCAAAGAATGCCAATATTGTTCCTTGTATTGAAGTTCTTTTTCAAAAATTTCATCCAATTTGGCCTTCAGATTTTTTGTCGTTAGACTAAAAAACAACGAAAAAGCTAAGGAATTAGCCTTTTTATTGAATGGCTCTAGGGTGGTGTAGCCATTCAATGTAATGTTTGTAATTTTTTTCTCCAAAATAACAGCATCATGAAGACTATTTTCCTCTTCAAAATTATTGATCTGCTCTTTGGTCAGAGAATCGAGTAGGTCTTGTCTGATTGTGGTATTTCTCTTGTATGACTGATTTATTATTTTAGTTTCGCCGATATACCAAGGAGCTCCTAATACCACGATATTCCCAGACAACAAAACATTTTTCTCTTTGGAAATCACAGCTAAATTGGCAGCAGCTAGGGCGGTAGCACTAAGCGTGTCTCTTTCGAGTTTTTCTTTATCTAATTTTTCACTTATAGGAAGTGGTATTGATTCAGAATGTATTATCGCTGATACTCCCCCTTTCTTAAATTCAACTATGGCACTCCAAACGTAACCACTAGTTATTAAAAACAGAGAATAAACTTTCATACGCTATAGTATACAGTATCTAGTATGAGGTATGAAGGGGAAAAATGCCTTTTTTATTCTAAGACAGCCTTAATGCGACGAACTCCCGCCGAGACAGCTTCTTCTTTAACGATTTTAAATTTTCCAAGCTCCGATGTGTTCTGAACGTGAGGTCCTCCGCAAAATTCTTGACTAAATATTTCTCCATCTTTGTTTTTGATAGTATAAACTTTCACAATATCTCCGTACTTTTCTCCAAAATTATGTCGAGCGTTAGTCTTCAACGCTTCTTCCTTTGGTAATTCAGCAAAAGAAACCTCTAAACCTTCTGCTATTTTTTCGTTAACCAGGTCTTCAGCTTTCTTTTTTTCTTCATCAGTCATTTTCTGAGAATGTGCAAAATCGAATCGCATTCTTTCTGGCGTGATATTGCTACCTTTTTGAGTGACGTGTTCACCTAGAACCCTGTGTAGAGCTTCGTTAAGTAAGTGTGTGGCCGTGTGATACCTGACAGACATTTCGCTCGTGTCTGCTAATCCCCCCTTAAACTTTTTCTCTGCTCCAGCACGAGAAAGATCTTGATGCTTTTTCATAAGAGCGCTAAAAACATCAGATGTATCTTCTGAAATTTTAACACCCTCTTCTTTTACGATGTCTAGGGCAACTTCGAAAGGAAAACCATAAGAAGTAAATAAGGTATAAGCAATCTCTCCGTCAAAAATATTCTGATTTTTCAAAAGTAATTTATGATATTCTTGAAAACCATCAGAAAGTGTCTCCCAGAATTTTTGTTCTTCCTTTTTTATTTCCTTTTTAATGTATTCATCCTGAGACTTTAGATTCGGATAAGACTCTTCATACATTTCAATTACTACATCAGCAATAGACGATAGTGCTCCTGGAGTAAGCTTAAGCTGGTCTCCAAAACGTACAGCTCGGCGAAGTAGGCGACGCAATACGTAGCCTTGATCCGTATTTGCTGGAATAACCCCGTCAGCAATCATAAAAACAGCTGCTTTTATGTGATCAGCAACAATAAATTTAGCTCGTTTTGATTGATCATCGCTAGAAACGGCAAACTCGTCGATTTTGTTTAAGATTGGGATGAATAGATCTGTCTCAAAGACAGTGTTTTTACCGTTAATAACAGCCGTAGTGCGTTCTAGACCCATTCCTGTGTCCACATTCTGACTTACCAGTTTTTCATACTTCCCTTCCGCTGTTTTATTAAACTCCATGAAAACATTGTTCCAAATTTCAATTAGTCTAAATGAATCAACAAGGTCGCCAAATTTTCCGGATAATTCACCGTCTTCTGGTCTCGTATCATAAAATATTTCAGTATCACCACCACAAGGGCCAACAGCGCCAGCGATCCAAAAATTATCATCGGTCCCTAATGGAATAACTCGAATATTTTTATTAACAAACTCATCTTCTCCGGCAACTTCGTGAGATAAGTCGTGAGCTCCAAAAACTTCTTGCCAAATTTTTATTGATTCGTCGTCGCGAGGAATACCATTTTCTCCTTTGAAGACAGTTACATAAAGACGGCTTGGATCGAGACCAAGTCCTTCTTCTTTTGATGTGAGAAATTCATAACTCCAATTAATCGCTTCTTTTTTAAAATAATCACCTAGTGACCAATTGCCGAGCATCTCAAAAAAAGTCAGGTGGCGATTGTCACCAACATCATCAATGTCACCAGTACGAATACACTTTTGAGCATCTACCAAGCGATTGCCTTGAGGATGTTTCTGGCCAAGTAAATAAGGTACCAAGGGTTGCATACCAGCCGTGTTAAAAAGCACGGTAGGGTCATTTTCAGGCACTAAAGAAGCCGATGGCAAGACAGCATGCCCCCTTTTTGCAAAAAAATTCAAGAATCGTTGTCGTATTTCGTTGGAAGTCATAGCAAAATATTATACTAATTTTGCCGACTTAGCCAATTTCTCAAGCCTTTTAATGTCTTCTTCGATGGAACGAAGTCCTTCTAAGAAAAATTCTGGCTTTGAGGTATCGATGCCAATTTCTTTGAAGATGTCTTCCGGAGATTTACTACCGCCTGCGCTCAAGAATTTTTCAATTTGTTTTATGAAGTCTTTGTCTCCTTGATATTTTTTGTATAGAGCTTTGGAAATTAATTGACCATAAGCATAAGAATAAACGTAAAAGAAATATCTGAGATGAGGCCACTGCACAAAGAAGTACCCGTCATCTTCTTTCAAATCAAAGATATTCCCAAGGTAGGCTTTCATATGTTTGTTGTGGGTCTTAGCAATTTCTTCTTTAGTAATTGCTCCATTTGTCCGGACGCTTCGATGCAGCTCTAGTTCGAAATTAAAGCAAGCTATCTGGCGGAAAATTGTTTTTATATCGTCTTCGATCCTATCATGAAGTGCCACAATTTTTTCTTTTTCAGACATCGTCCTTAAAAGCTCTTCGAAAACAAAATTTTCAAAAAGAGTACTAGCCACTTCTGCGACTGAGATGGTGTAATCCTGATAAATTGGTCTTTGTACCTTTGATAACTCACTATGAAATGCATGACCCATCTCATGACCAAGAGTCATAATAGAGTCAATCGAATCGACTTGATTTAACAAAACGAAAGTTGGATTACCGGTACTATGCGAGCAATAGGCTCCTCCTCGTTTACCTTTGACTGGATACACGTCGATTTGGCCATTTTCAATAAAACGATCTAGAATTTTTACATACTTCTCATCGACATTACCCAAGGCTTTTTTAAAAATATTTAGCCCTTCTTCAAAGCTGACCTTCTTAGAGTTTTTACCAATACTTACAGATCTATCGGGAAAACGTAGTCTCGGCAATTTCAAAAGTCTGGCTTTTAGTTTGTAAAATTTGTGAGAAATGGGAAAATTCTTTGTAACCGTATCAACAAAAGTAATGATACTTTTCTCATTATTCTGGTAACCAAGAATTGTTGCCGAATAAGGCTCGCCAAAACCACGCAATTCATCATCAATTTTCTTGTCTGTATATATAGCGTTCAATTCAGCCTCAGCGAAATAACTGATTGACTTGAGTTTCTCAGAAAGTAGTTGCTGTAGCTCATATCTTTTTTGTTTTGGTAATTCAAAAATTTTGTTGGAAGCCTCTGGGATTGGTAATTCTTTTCCCTCAAATTTGATTGTCTGACTATTCAAAAGTTTTTCCTGATTAGAAGACCACATCTCTCTTGCCGGCAAAGATTTAAGATTTAAGATTTTTTCTTCTGACTCCCCTAAATCGTATTTTGCGGTATCAAAAATTCTTTTTAGATAATATCTAAAAGGTGCAAGCTTGTCGCTGGAAAGAAACTGCGTCTGTAGTTTTTTATCAATTTTGCCGAGAGCAAGATTAAAGAAAAGTATTTTATTTGATGCTACCGTAAGACGATTAACTACTTTATTAAAGAGAGAATCGGCTTTTTGATTAAAAGAATCAAGATCTTTCCTGTAATTGAGATACATCGCAGGTTTCCAAGATCCCGCAACCCCAAGCAGAGTATCCCAATCTTCTAAAGCCTTAACAAGGCTGTCTTCGTTTTCCAGATAATCCTTTTTGTTTTTATATTTTTTCTCAAAATCTGAGTAGGCCTTCTCAATGGCTAAAATGTCGCTTTCAATTTTAGGGTCTTCTTCGTTTTTATAAAAGACTGTTAAGTCCCATTTGGTTTTCATTATTGTAATTGTTTTAAAATTTTAAAATCTTCAGCCAGGGTCTCCTTAAGGTGTTGATTATAGATGGAGGCGGCAGGATGGTAAAGAGCTACTATTTTAACTGTACCGTATGATGTATTTGCCTCAAAAACCTTACCGTGAGCTTGTGAAATTGGGATAATTTCAAATCCCAAACCGAATTTAGACATAATATAGCCAAAGGAAAAACGCCCAAGCGTAGCGATAATTTTAGGTTGGATAATCTCAATTTGTCTATCTAGAAATGGTCCATAGACTTCAATTTCTCCAGGTAGCGGATCACGATTTTCGGGTGGGCGATCTTTTACAATATTTGTAATATAGACATCTGATCGGTTGATTCCAATACCAAGAAGCAAGTTGTCTAGAATTTTCCCTGAAGCTCCGCAAAATGGCCTACCTGTAGCGGCTTCATTTTTACCAGGGGCCTCTCCAACAAACATAATTTTAGGAGAATGACTTCCCTCTCCAATTACCGGAAAAACTTTGTTCTTTATTCTATCAGCATAAAGTGGTGACTCCTTCAAAGCCAGCACTTCTTCTTTAATTTTTCGGAGTTGCTCTTCTTTCATTCTTCAATTAACCAAAAAGCTTTTGGCTTCCGCTTTTTTTATTTTTGACGGTTTCCTCGAATGCTTCTTTTGCGAGTTTTCGATAATTACAAAATTCACATTCTTCAGAGTGTGCTGGGACTTTATCAGAATCAAGAGCTTTCTTGATTTCAAGAAGCACCCCTTCAATCCAATCAGTTTTTCCTTTATGAGGAATCAGGGTTACATCAAACTCTAATTTTTTATCAAAAGAAGCTTCATCTTTTTTACCATTAACATAAACAAAATACCCAGTGTCAGATACATCGAAACCATTTTGCCTGAAAAGCCATTGATATATTTCCATCTGTCTTTTGTACTGATTTTCCCATTTTGTATCCTGCAATGATTCGATATCACCGTCTTTTGAGGTAGCCTTGTAGTCAACGATTATAAGTTCACCTTTTGGATTAACCCACACATCGTCGATAGCTCCAGAAACAGTGAATCCTGTTGGCTGATGAGAATACTCAATACCTTCGAAATTTTCTCGCCAAGTATTCATACTTTTATGTTGAAAAGGCACAGCATCTACACCGTACTCTTCCATAATCGGATGACTGGTTTTATTGGCTCGATGAGTATCGAATTCCTTTTTTAGTAGATTATCAACCGCAAGGTTCAGGGTAAAAGAAGGTGGACGAGGTCTCGCCACACCCAATTTATTGTCCAAATAGAAACAACGTGGACATTCAGTAAAAAGATCAATCTTTGATCTTGATAGACGCCATCTTTTACCGCCATAATTCCAATCAGAATTTCTTCGTGGTTTTACCATAAACAAATTATAGCACACCACCCCCAAGACACAGTTCCTTGTCGTAGATAACCACAGACTGACCTCTTGCAGGGGCTTCCTGAGGTTTATCAAACACAACTTTTATTTCACCTCGCTCAGTTTCTTCAAGTCGACACGACTGAAGTGGTTGGCGATATCTAATTCTAGCTTGATACTTTTTACCAAACTCTACACCAGAAGAGCTATCATTGAAGTCACTAAGAATAAATTCTTTTGAGGACTGGCTAGTCACAACATCGTAGTCCTTTTTTTCATTAGAGACGACTAGGACATTATCTTTTACGTCTTTTTTAATTATGTAATAAGGAGCATCATCTGTCGTTTTTTTGGTAATTACAAAGCCGTGTCTTTGTCCAACAGTGTAGAATGTAGCCCCATCATGATGACCGATTTCCTCCCCTGTCGTGCTTAAAACTTTTCCAGACTTCTCTTTAATAAACATTTTCAAAAAATCTTTCATATCAACCTTTCCAATAAAGCAAAGCCCCTGACTGTCTTTTTTGTCGGAAGTTGGTAGTCCAAATTTTTTCGCCAAGTTCCTTACTTCTGGCTTTGTCATGTGGCCAATTGGGAAAATAATTCTTTTGAGTTGATCCTGCTTTAATGTCCACAAAAAATATGTTTGATCTTTTTCTTTATCCTTTGACTGCCCCAAGCAAAACAATTTCTCATTTTGTCCACCCTTCATACTAAGCACCTCATGCTTCTTCGCATAGTGTCCCGTAGCCACATAATCAGCCCCCATCTCCATGGCCTTCTTTAAAAATGACCCAAACTTGATCTCTTTATTACACATAACATCAGGATTGGGTGTTCGCCCCTTTTTATATTCATCAATCATGTAATCTACAACTTCTTTCTTGTATTCGTCTTCGAGATCGATAGTTACAAATGGAATATCCAAAAGGGCTGCGACTCGCATTGCGTCACGTCGTTCATCTTTCCAAGTACATGGCATTCCTTCTGGCTGCCAAACCTTAATAAATGCCCCTGTGACATCGTATCCGGCTTTTTTTAGTACAGCAGCAGAGACAGAGCTATCAACTCCGCCTGACATGCCAACAAAGATTTTTCCTTTAGATTTCATACTGCTTTTATATCGCTATCTTAAATATTTAGCAATATTTGCCTGATGTTCTGCAAAAGTGACAGCGTAGTGCATATTTCCCTGCTTATCTGAAATAAAAAAGTAATAAGGAGAAGTCTCTGGATTTAAAGCGGCATTGATAGCATCCAAGCCAGGATTAGTAATTGCTGTGGGTGGTAATCCTTTATATTTATAAGTGTTATAAGGTGAATTACTTTGTAAATCAGCCATGGTCAACTCTGAAGAAGTTTTATTCAAAAAATATTTGAAAGGAGTATCTATCTGTAGGTTCATTCCATCCTTGATTCTTTTCCATAAAATACCAGAAACTACCTGCCGATCATGGGTAGTTTTTGCCTCCTCCTCTAAAATCGAAGCCATAATAATTACACTTGGAGTCGAAGAGGAAACATGAACATCAAAATTATCTCTCATTTGCTTTATCAAACTATCTGGATTAACTGTTGCATACAAAAAGTAAGTATCAGGAAACAGATAGCCTTCGTTAAGCTTGGCTTCTTTCAAAAAATCAACCGAATCAAATTCAGGAAATTTTTTAGAGATGATATTTGCAATATCATAACTACTAGAACCTTCTGGAATAGTGACTTTGACAGCAACCATCTCAAAATTACCAATTATCAATCTCCTAGCTATCTGAAAAATATTCTCTGGTCTATGAAAGATATAATCTCCCGCAATAATTTTTTTCTGCCTACCTGCTAAATAAACAACAGCTTTCAGCCAAAAAGCTGAACTGATAATTCTATTCTGATTAAGTTCTGTAGTAACTTCTCCCAAAGATTCTCCACTTGAAACAGTCACAACTGTTTCTGACACGAATCCAATCGGAGTTTTCAAAAACAGACTATAAAAGATAGTCCAAAAGACCAAAAAAATAACCACGCCAGCCAAGACACTTTGTTTAAGAGCGAGTTGTTTAAATCGTTCAAGCATTTTCTAGATCGGTAAATTTGGAGGAGGTTCAGCCTTCTTAGACGAACTTCGACTAATAGTAGGAGTTGTTGCAACCTGCCCAGGAAAATGGAATATCGTTGCCAATTCTTCTGTGGTCATAACAATTGGCTTTGGATTGAATTCATCAAAAGGTTCCATAAAAGCAAAGCGTCTCTTGTAGAGATTCAAAAACCTAATCTCCATAGAATTTCTAATGTCTCTCATTACAGTTTTTACAATAGGAATCCAACCAAACATACTGAGAAAATCTTTACCATTGTCACCAAAGTCAGTAAATTTACCAAGCTTAATTTCATTTAAACTCTTAGAACCATACTGTCTAAAACTACCAATTAACCCGGCCAAACCGTTGTGGGCGTTGAAACCTATTTCATTTTCTGCCATATATATTCCTCTAATAATCACCTCAAAAGGCAACTTGGACAAGCTCCTTTCTAGGGCAGCAATGACCTCTGTGTCTCCTTTTGTTGGATTTGGGAAACCTGGAAAATCACCCACTTTTGTAGCAGTCGCTTCTCGAATCTTTTTAACTTCAGCTTTCACACCAGCAGTCCAATCCGGACGTTCTTTAATATGACCCTCTTTTTTACCTTCTTTTTTGTGGGCCTGAATAATTATTTGAATCCAAGTTTTTTCGCCCTTTCGGAGAGAGCCGAGATACTCCAACACAGAGGTCATTGGATCAATCTTAAACTCTTCTTTAGGATCCTGATCTAATCCATAATCGATATAAGTTTTTATGGGGTAGGCGTTTGGTTTTGCATATTTAAAAATGGTGCCCCACATTGTGAACTTATTAATGTCATGAAAAACAGCCTTGGTATAATCCTCTACTTCGTAGACCTCAACGTTTGGATATTGGGAATAAATTTGAGCCTCAATGTTGTTTCTCCAATTTTTTCTTGCCCAAATATAAAAATGAACAGATCCACCATCAGATACCAACTCCAAAGAAAACATTGGGCGGATTTTACCCTGCCAGAATGTTTCGTGGTAAGAAGCTGCTCCTGTCTGCCAAATGTGAGTCAAGATAAGCTCCATACCCACGGGCGAACGAGTGATATCTTTTGGTAATTTTAATTCCAAAAGAACGTAGTTTTGTCTAACAAAACTACGCGTCTGTACATATCGAAGCCATTTCATTACTAAAATCTTTCCAAGTAGAAAAGGGAGGACAATCAAAAAGAGAACGTAGAGCGTATAAAGAACGCTAACAAATAAATCCATGACTATATTTTAACGTGTCTTGGTCTTTTCTACAATAGAATATCTACCCTCTTTGTCTTTTTTGAAGAATTTTGGATTTTGAAGATTTACTAACACAGTATTCTTTTTGACATATCTTTCCTTTAGAACCTTCGCGATGATTTCGTCTTTGGTTAGTGGTCCATGCTTTTCTAGAACTTTCTTAATAACTTCCTTAACAACACCGCTTAGATAGCCCCATTCAGACAAGGCGTATAGTCCGCGCCCAACAAGGACAAAGCGTGGATCTTTGATCAATTCGTTATGAGTGGTAGCAACATGAGCTTTCTTATTAAACATTTCTCCAATAGCCTTAGCTACTTCTTTGAAGTGGATGGGAGAACCATGTTTTCGCATCGCCAAGAAAGCATAATCGCGAATACCTTTTGTATTTACATTTGTAGAAGAAGCGACTCCCCACTCACCAAGAGGATTTTTATCAAGATTTTTTGAGATTGAAAGCCATCGCTTCAAAACTTCTTCATTTCTGTATTCCTCAGAAACATCTTTTAGGTGATCAAGAAAGGCGTTGATAATTTCTGCTTCCGGCAAAAGATCATCGTCAGAAAGACTCTGATACAATTTTCGAAGAGCTTCGTGAACTTTTCCAGCCAACTTTTCGTCAACATACCATCGGTGTTTAAATTCTTCGTCTTCTTTTGATCGCTTGAATGCATCACCAACAACCAACAAAAAGTTGATATGGTTTTGAGTACCTTTATCCTTTGAAAGATGACTTAGAAAATCTTCTTCGCTGATGATTCCTCCAAGTGTCACGAAGAGTTTTTCAATCTCATCAAAAACAGCTTTTTCAGCTTTGAATTCAGAGGATTTTCTGATGTTAGCTAGAGCAGCATTTTCAATCTGTCGAACACGTTCACGAGTAATACCGTATTTCTCACCAATAGCCTCAAGTGTCATCTTTTCTGATTCTTTACCTAGTCCGTATCGGTTAATAATGACCTCTTTTGCTCGACTTGGAAGACCTGCAAGCAGATGCTTGGTGGCCTGTTTTGGTTTAAATGAAATAGTGGTGCTCATAATGTTTAAATTAATGCTCTATTTGTATCATTATTAGCTAATTAAGTCAAATAACAATATTAATAAGGCGATTTTTAACAAAAATGACTCTTTTTATCTCCTTACCATCAATCCATTTTTTGACATTTTCTAGCATTATGGCCTTATTTTGGAGGGTTTTTTCATCCTCATCAACCACCGCTTCAAAAGAATCTCGTAATTTACCATTAATTTGAACAGAGATTTGGACAGTTTCACTTAGCAATTTCTTAGGATCGTATTTGGGCCACTTTTCCTTCTGGATTGAAGACTTGTGTCCAAGATCTTTCCAAAGTTCCTCTGTCACATGTGGTGCAAATGGCGCTAATAGTTGCAAAAAGACTTCGTACACCTTCACACTCAATACTCCATACTCACCTACTCGCTTCTCCATCGCATTCAACAGAATCATCAGTGCTGAAATTGCTGTATTAAAGTTCATCGACTCAATATCTTCACCCACCTTCTTTATTGTTTTATTAAGCAGAGATTCCAAATCTTTGTCTGATTTTGCTACACCAACTTTCTGTGACAACCTCCACACCTTCTCAATAAAACGTCTAGAACCGATAATACTTTCTGTACTCCATGGCAGACTTTGATCGAATGGGCCCATAAACATTTCATACACTCTCAAAGTATCGGCACCATATAATTTGACCATATCATCAGGATTGATCACATTTCCCCATCGTTTACTCATTTTTCTCTGATCAGTTCCCAAGATCATTCCCTGATTACGAAGCTTCATAAATGGTTCCGCGGTAGGAACTAGTTTTAGATCATGGAGGAATTTGTGCCAAAATCGAGAATATATAAGGTGACCGGTGGCATGTTCCGCACCACCGACATACATATCAACATTTTTCCAATACTTTAGATTTTTAGGAGAGGCAAAAACCTTTTTATTATTAGGATCCATATATCGAAGAAAATACCAAGAAGACCCAGCCCATCCTGGCATAGTATTTGTTTCGTATCCTTTATCTGTCCAGGATTTAACCCCAGCCAATGGTGACTCGCCGGTACCAATTGGCTCGTAGGATTTCACCTCTGGTAATTTTAATGGTAATTTTTTCTCCGGCACTTCGTGGATTATCCCATCTCTATCATATAAAAGTGGAATTGGTTCGCCCCAATATCTTTGTCTGGCAAATACAGCGTCACGAATTTTATAAGTAATTTTTGAGCGTCCAAACTTCTCAGTAATTTGTCTACGAGCCTCTGACGAATCCAAGAAATCGAACTCTCCTGATTTAAACAACACTCCGTCCTCCGTAAAAATATAGTTTGGATTATTTAAGAAATTTATAATAAATTCACCCTCTACGACAGTAAAGAATTCTTTGAGTTCATCTTTACTCTTCCAGACAACTTCATGTAAAGCAGCTTCTTTCTCTGCGACAGGGTCTCGCTCCTCATTAATAAGTTCCAAGAAAACATACTGGAAACGTGCCCAGCGATTTGTATTTTTTAATCGATGGTAGAAAAGACTATGGATAGCAAAGTCTGGCTCTTTCACTAATTTAAGATTCTTATAACCAGTTTCTTCGTGGACTTCTCGCATAGCTGTTTCTTCGTAGGATTCATCACCATCTATACCTCCGGTGACTAGACCATTCATAGGCGTTCCTCTCCACTTAATGCATAGGTATTTATCGTCTTTCGGATTTTTCACAAAAACACAAACGGCATTCCTCTTTTCCATTGGGAGTCCAGGCTTCACAGCAGAATCAGCTCTACCATGCCCACCAGTAGCTTCCTCGGCTACAAATTTAGGCTCAACAACTCTTTTGATCGACAGATTATATTTGTTGGCAAATTTAAAATCTCGATCATCGTGAGCTGGCACAGCCATCACCGCCCCAGTACCATAAGTAGCTAAGACGTAATCGGCAATCCAGACTGGAACCTCCTCACCATTTACCGGATTAATAGCGACGATACCCTTTAATTGGACACCTGTTTTCTCTTTGTCTGCAGCAAGACGCGCTTCGTCATCTTTGTTTTTTACTTCATTAATATAATTTTGTACTTCGTTCCAATTTGAAATTTTCGAAGAAAGTTTCTGTACTAATTTATTTTCTGGAGCAAGCACAACATAAGTAACCCCGAAAATCGTGTCGGCGCGAGTGGTAAAAATTGTAATTGTGTTCTCAGAATTTTTAATAGCAAAATCAAATTCAGAACCTTCGCTTCGTCCGATCCAATTACGTTGGATGTCTTTTATGTGGTTAGGCCAATCAATTGTATCTAAACCAGCAAGCAATTTCTCTGCATAGGCAGTCACCCTCATGAACCACTGCCTCATGGTCTTTTTTTCTACAGGAAAACCACCCCGCTCTGAAACAGGATTGCCTTTTTCGTCATTAACAACTTCGTCATTAGCCAAAACAGTTCCTAATCCTGGACACCAATTGACCTCACTATATCCCTCATAGGCCAAACGATACCTCATCAAAATTTCCTGTTTTTCTTTTTCACTTTTTGATGACCAATCTTTTTTGTCAAAAGTCTTGATCAGTGTTTTTATATCTTCAGCTCGATTTGTCTTTGGATTGTACCAAGATCCATATAACTTCAAAAAAATCCACTGCGTCCAACGATAGTATTCTGGATCAGTTGTATTTACTGAACGCGTCCAATCATAAGAAAAGCCAATTATCTCTAATTGCTTTCTGAAAGTAGCAACATTTTTGAGGACCGCTTGGCGAGGGTGTATTTTATTTGCAATCGCATATTGCTCCGCTGGCAAACCAAAAGCATCATACCCCATCGGATGTAAGACGTTGTAACCTTGCGCACGTTTTTGACGAGCGTATACATCCGAAGCTATATAACCTCGAGGATGACCCACATGTAGGCCTTGACCAGAAGGATAAGGGAACATATCCAAGACATAAAATTTCTTTCCTCCAGTATCTTTAGTACGATATATTTTTGACTTATCCCACTCTTTCTGCCATTTTTTTTCGATTGCAAGATGATTGTATTTCTTCATTTCTAAAAAATAGTTAGTCTTTGAATTTTTTAATAGCGATATAAATAAGAAGAGCCAGAGCAATAGCCAAAATCACTACTTTGATAAGATCATCTGCCGAAGACCAATACCTAGTAGAAGCAATGATGAATGAAAGCACTCCACCGTAGGCCAAGCCAGACGATAAAACAACATTAGCAGAGAGTACTACACCAACAATCAGAGAAATAGCTCCTAGAATCACTAGGGTAATAAAAACATTTCTGTCATAAACTCTTGAAGCCTCGTCAAATTTTTTCTGGCATGTATAGTTTTGGTTACAATAGCCAGCTGGCAGTGCGGGAGTCGCAAGGTTTCCTTTCTCAACAGGTACAGCTACTTCATTCGAATTCCACTGACCTCCATTAGTAGTACACTCTTCCTGCGTTGTGATTTGTTTAATCACTTGAGAATTTGGGCAAAATGCTAAGTAATCAGGAGATTTATAAATCAAAGAAAGTGCATAATTAAAGAAGAGATTCAAAACGACAACAATGCCAATAATGACCGCAACTTTTAAAAAACGAGATTTTTTTTGTGTTTCCATAGTGGGTATATTATACAATAAAAAATACAGTATTAAATCTTAAACTCCATCACGTCACCATCTTTTACAACATATTCCTTACCTTCTGTGCGCACTAAGCCCTTTTCTCGAGCGGCGCCGTATGAACCAGCACCAAGTAAATCACTCCAAAAGACCACCTCCGCACGAATAAATTTATCTTTAAAATCGGTATGAATTGCCGTCCCAGCTAGCGGGGCTGTCCAGCCTTTCTTTATTGTCCACGCTCTAGTTTCTTTCTCCCCTGTCGTAAAATAGGTAATTAAACCCAAAAGATCATAGGCATGTCTGATCAGCTGATCGATACCATCATCCTTACCCCCAAGCTCGGTACGAAACATCTCTTTTTCTTCTCCTTCCATATCCTTGAGTTCATCTTCAATCTTCGCGTCTATGATGACATAATTTGCTTTTTCATCTTCTAAAAACGAAATCAACTTCTGAAAACGCTCATCATTTATTTCATCCAAATTTTTTCCTCCAGATTTTTTATTCAATCCATACAAAATCGCTTTCATTGTCAGAAGATTTAGTTGCCTTACAAAGACGATCTCCTTATCAGTCAGGACTGTCTTAGCAGCTAATCTTCCCTCTGAAAGAGTTTTTTCAACCTTGAGTAAAGCTTCATGCTCTAAAACAGCGTCTTTATCACCTTTTTTAATCTCCTTTTGGAGATTTCCTATTCTTTTTGCAACAGTTTCTTGGTCGGCAATAATTAGTTCTAGATTAATTACCTCAATATCTGAAAGAGGATTGATCGCATTACCAACGTGAATAATGTTTGTATCCTCAAAGATGCGCACTATTTCCAGGATGGCGTCTGTTTCTCTAATATTTGTAAGAAATTTATTTCCTAAACCTTCGCCAGAAGAAGCTCCTTTTACAAGGCCGGCAATATCCACAAACTCCACGATAGCGGGAATAGTTTTTTGCGTCTTTGAAAATTCAGCAAGTTTATACAACCTGTCATCTGGCACAGGAACAACGCCAACAGACGGGTCAATTGTCGCAAACGGGTAATTAGCCGCGAGCACATTCTTTTTTGTTAGTGCATTGAAAAGGGTCGACTTTCCGACATTGGGCAACCCTACGATTCCTATTGATAACTTTGCCATAAGTTTTTAGATACTAACATATTTATAGAAATAATATATAGATGTTTTGTTGCCAAACACATCAAATAAAGTATTATCTAGCTACGTATGAAATACAAGAAGAAAGTATTCATGAGTAATACCAAGGCTAAATATGGCAGGAGCGACACCTTCTATTTATTAGACGACCTCCATAGAATAAGCGGAGACATTGAAAATTCTGAAAAATATACCGATCTTCTAAAAAAACACTCCTGTACGGAAACCAAAGTAGTACATTGGGAGGAATGTATTAAATCCCTAGCAAAAAAAATTAAAAAACAAAAGTTTGACGCCACTATCTGTATTGGAAGAATTGGGGCAATAATTGCAGAAGATCTTAAAAAAGAAGGTGTGGAACTAGGCAGCACACTAACTTTTTTTGTTACCAGACTTAGTAATCGTAAGTGGGAAAAAATTGCTTACATAAATACACCTGGTCATCCTTCCCTGAAAGACCAAGCGGTTGTAATAAAAAAAATAATAAAAAAATGTCAAAATATAGCCATCATTGACGATGTTACATACAGCGGCGGAACAAGAAAAGTTTTAGAAGAAATAATAGGTACAGACAAAAAAGTAACCGCCATAGATCTGATTACAATTAGAAATGCTAAAAAAATAAACCGTTATTGCGATAAATGGATATCGGGATTAACTTTAAAAGAGGATCCTTATCCGACGATCAATAGTTCCAACCAAGCAGATGTCATGAACGTCTCAGAATTTATTTATCCTTCTAAAAATATCGGAGAGATTATTTCCGGTAAAATTGACCACAATAACGTGTTGTGGGATGGAGATTTTAAGATATTTAAAAAATGTTCTTACACCGAAAACAAGGAAAGAGATACAGTCTACTTTGGGAAAGACGGAGAGTATATTAAAAAAGAAACAAGAAAATTTCAAAAGGTTTTGCTACCTCTTTTTTAGTTTTTTATCTGTCTGAAGATCAAGCCAGAAACATCTAAACCGTCAGTATTGCTCTCAATACTATTAGTAAAATAAACCTTAGAATAAGCCGTTTTTAATCTCTGCACACCTTTTTCTAGGAGTCCGTGAGTAATAAGAGCGATAACGTCTTTGGCCCCATTCTTCAAACAAAGATCTGCAAATTTAGCGGAGGTTCCTCCAGTCTCTACCAAATCATCAGCAACACCGACGATTTGATCCTTGATGGTTGTAATGAAGTTGTCATCGTGAATGATCTCAATTTCAAAAGAATTCTTACGACTCTTCTTGGTACCATGTAGCATCATCCTGCGTTGAGAACCCTCATCGGGTGCAAGGAAAATAGCAGATGGGTAGTCTTTAAGAGCGGCTTCTTTTAAAAGTGGCAAGGCTGAGACATTTTCTACTGGATATTTTGAAAGCCACGACTGACCCCAAAAGTGACCATCGAGGACACTAATCTTCTTCACACCATAATAATTAACTAATTTTTGTATAAGATTCTCTGCGGCGTTGGCCTCACCAAAATGTTTTGGATTGTCCTGCATACCATAAGGAAAATAGGAAAAAAATACCTCAACATTTTTATGACCCAAATCCATCAAAACGCGCAGGAGCAACTCAAGCTCAACAAGACCACCATTGGGGTCAGGGGCACCGGCATGAAGGACAACAACCCTCTCTCCTAATTCAACTTCAGGAAGTCTCACATAGATTTCACCATCAGGAAAAATTCTACTTCCCTCTTTATTTGGTCCGAGATATAAAACCGAAGTACCCTTTTCCGCGACAAAACGCCTAGCTAAATGCTCTGCATGCAAAGTCGGAATAATAGTTAAATTATCTCTCATGGTTTGGAGTTTGGAGACCTTAGGCAATCATCTTTTCGATTGGCATGATGAGGATTCCTGTAGCACCAATCTTTTTTAATTTTTCGATCACCATCCATGTTTCAGAGGAATTGATAACTGAGTGAACAGCAATCATCCCCTCTTGTGACAATTTCATAATTGTAGGTGAAGCAAGACCAGGGGCGATTTCCTTAATTTGAGGCAGCAACGCTTCTGGTGCGTTTAACAAAATGTATTTCTTCTTCTGGGCTGTCAGCACGCTTTCAAAACGAATCTTTAGCATTTCAACCTCTATTGAGTATTGTTCTGCTAAATTTTTGTTTGCAATAAGAACAGCTTCTGATTCAATGATAGTGTCTATCTTACGAAGATTATTCATTCTAAGAGAAGCACCAGAAGAGCTTAGGTCAGCAATAGCATCTGAAAGACCTATCTGTGGAGCAACCTCAACTGCCCCATCCATTGAAATAATTTCAGCAGATATATTATTTTCTCTCAGAAATTTTGATGTCGTGTTTACAAAAGATGTAGCGATTTTCAATCCTTCCAGATCTTTAATTGATTTTATTTCAGACTCCTCTGGAACAGCGATCACGAGATCAGTGTATCCGAAATGTAATTTCTCTATTACATCGACGGCCTTTTCCCCTTCACAGACGCGATCATAACCAGTAATTCCTAGGTCGGCTACACCATCCTGAACAAATTCTGGAATGTTAGCTACCGAGGCATACATAATTTCGATATCGAAATTTGTAACAAGTGAGGTTAATTTGCGATCATCAATTTCAAACTCAAGACCAACGTTCCTTAATAGAGAAACGGAAGGCTCGTACATACGGCCTTTGTTAGGAATAACTATTCTTAATTTGTCTCTTTTTGTATTTTTATTCATTTTTTTCTTTTTTCTAATTCTTCAATAATTTCTTCAGGTTTGATGTTGTAATAAGCTAATAGCACAAGGCTATGGTAAAGAAGATCAGCAAATTCATATTTTAATTCTTTGAGATCACCTGACATTCCGGCAACAACAGACTCAACAGCCTCCTCACCGACTTTCTGACTAATACGTCCAAGACCGGCCTTAAAAAGGCTTGCTGTGTATGATTTTTCATCTTCACTTCCCTTTTTAGAGAGGATGACGTTGTATAGTTCTTCGATTTTTCCCATCAACAAAATATACCAGAACTTTTACGTTATAGCAAACAAAGCCTTGACAATACTAGCCTAAAACATACTATTAAGAACCGGGTAAGTATCTCAAAAGAAAGGAGGACCTTGAAATGAACTATTGTTTACCTGATGGAATCATTGGAGCAGTCGCCATCACTGGCGGTGCTCCAGAAAATGCGGGTGAGAATGGCGACATTATTCACCAGGCAGTACGCGATGCAGTCAGCCGGTTGGCTGGGCACGGACTGGCTATTTTGTGCAGTGGAACCCAATGGGGAGTCCCTCTCTGGGCGGCAGAATCTGCCATCGAATTCAACCTACCGTTGATTCGTATTCACCCACAAAAAGCCAAAAAGTACCTCTCTAACCATAAGTCACAAGCGGATATAGTTGTTTCTCCACGTTGTGGTGAATCAGAATGGGGAGACGACTCCGAAGTGATGATCAAGCTGGCTTCAGGAATCATATTCATCGGTGGTGGCACAGGCACACTGATCGAATTTGCCCATTGGGCCAAAATTAACGAGAGTCGTGTGAAATACAACAAAAATATTCTCTACGGCGTTCCGTTAATAGGCACTGGTGGTGTGGCAGACATGGCCTATGGAGACCTACGCACACTCTGGCAAGACAAAATCGCAATCTGTTTACCAAAAGAGCCCATACAATCTGGGACCTTGGCGGCAGATTTCCTACTGGAGCATATGGAATGTACAAAGTGAAATCGCGGAGAGGAAGTGTCAAACACTCCTCTCCGTTCTTTTTATTAAATTTTTGTGAAAAAACAGGTTCTGTTTCCTGTATGACAAGTTATTCCGCCCACCTGTTCAACTTTAATAAGCAAACTATCATCATCGCAGTCGACAAAAATTTCTTTAACATTTTGAAAATTACCAGATGTTTCTCCTTTATTCCATAATTTATTTCTCGTTCTGCTCCAATACCACACTCGCCCAGTCTCTAAAGTTTTTTGGTAAGCTTCTTCATTCATAAAACCAATCATCAAAACCTCATTGGTTTGATAATCTTGTATCACTGCTGGAATCAGACCATCCATTTTTGTAAAATCCATTTCCTTTTTCATAAGTGTCATTTTAACTCATATCAGAATATTGTCTATAAAAAATGCGCCCCTCTACTTTTTCAGTATTTGAGGGGCGCTAATGTATGGCTACCATTTTGTTGGTGTTTTCTAATCGAGTGGCATCGAGAGAAATATCCGCCGCTTACTCTGTGTGCCGAACTCATCCTTTTCCTCAACGAGGTCTGGGATTTGCCTTGCACCGAGCCTTCGGTAGATGTTGGCCGAATTGCTGCCATCCTCAGCAGTACGCATGAGAACGTGCTTAAATCGACCAGGGTGTCGCTCCAGAGCTTCACTGATCCGGCATTCAACAAGGAGCTTGCCGAGCCCTTGTTTACGATAAGCGTCCAACACCGCCAACTCAGCCATGTAAAGGAACTGGCCAAGAGGTGTCTGCAACTTATCCCCGTTCCCCTTAAGGAAAGCGGTCACTTCACTATTTTCTGCGCCGATGCTCGCCGCAAAACCGATCATGGATGCCGTGTCAATGCTGTCTCCAGCAAGGACAAGGACCAATATACCGTTTTCGGCGTAGTTTTTGAATAGTGGCTCCAAGATATCTTTTTCCTGCCCCTCATAGTTTTCGTTGTACGGAGGCCCAGCAAAGACTTCCTTGTAGCAAGCCACCGCAGAATCAAGGTGTCTACCAAGTGATTCTGCGTCACGAACAAAATGCAACCAAGCATCATGGTGTGTGCCATGAGTATGGTTGCAGTATTTACCAATATGTTTATGCACAGAAGAATCCTCCTTTTAGATGATCCCCATCGTAGACCTCAAGAGGTACGATGTGTCCGACAGTTTTTCTGAGTGAATTGCTTGCCCAGTCGGTTGGACAATATCCACGTTTGTTTTTTGACTGGCCACTAGCACCGCTAGTGTGCCGGAGCCACAAGCAGTTTCATAGAAAAAAGAATCAATATCGCGGACCCAAACAACTGGATCAATTGACACAGAACCATTTTCTCCAAGAGACTGCCACACAACACCGACAGCCGCTCGGCTGCCGAGATTGAGTTCCGAAGTAACCTTTCGGTGGTAAGTCGTGTAGTACTCCTTGTCGTCACGAAATTTTTCGGATTCGGGGAGAACAACATGAACAATACCTCCGAGATCAACCAGAGTTGCCTCTTTCCCCTCTACCATTACTGGTTTTGAAGAAATTGGTAGATCAGTGAAGGTGCATGTAACTGTGTCAGGATGAAGAACCAGATAATTCACGGTTCCATCAAAACCAGACATAGTAAATGAACCGGCTGTCTTGCCAGTTTTTTGAGAGATAAGCAAGGCCGCCGCACGAGCTGCGTTTCCGCAGAACTCACCGCCGCTCATCTGGAAATGAGAAGTCCCTTCGATGAAGCCGAATTGCTCGACATCAGGACGACTTCCCATATATTCTTTCGCAAAGGAGGCGTATTCCTCTCGGCCACCTGCGTTTTCCACGAAGATGATACCGGTAGGATTACCGCCAGCTGCGAGAACTACTATAACGTTTTCATTTTTCATAAAGGATGTTCCTTTCATAATTTGATTGGATTTGTCAAAGAATCCAGAGTAATTTGTTTAGTCTTGAACTCAAGACTAACATCAGAAGTGATAAAGTCAATATTCACAAATGACCGAAATAATGTATAGTATGGGCACTTATGTTAGAAGATTATAAGAAAATAACTCAATTATCTGACACCATAAACATTCCTGTCACGGAAAATGGTGAAAGGATGGTTTCGCTTAGCCCAGATAATTTCAAAATTGAATATAAAAAATTAGATATGATCCCCTTGTTCGGAAACAAGGTTTTTGTACGTGAACAAGTGTCCTTAAAACTCGAAGCGGCTCAGTCGGAATTAAAGAAAATTAATAAAGATTTTCAACTTCTTATTTCTTATGGATATCGCACACCAGAAATCCAAGAAAGTTATTTCAATGCTGCTCTAGAAAGAGCTCAAGAGATGAAAAAGGATCTATCTGAAGAGGAATATCTGGAACTTGCACACAGCATGTCCGCTCACACCAAAAGTGCGGGCCATACAGTGGGAGGTGCAGTCGACTTAACTATCTGGGATTCTAAAAATAACATTGAAATAGATATGGGCTCAAAAATATCTGAGTTTGGTGATATTGCTTACACACTTTACCCTCACATTAGTGAAAACCAAAAAGAAAATCGCCTACTCTTGCAAAAAATCATGATGAATCAAGGATTCGCTCCCTTTCTTGGCGAATGGTGGCACTTTAGTTTCGGTGATAAAGAATGGGCTTTTTACTACAAGCAGCCTTCTGCTTTGTACGATGTCGTAAACAAGAGCAATCTTGTTCTCTAAAATAAATCCCTGTCTATTTACTTCCCCATTTTTTATGGTAGTGTACGTTTATAACCTTAGTTAATAAGGGTTCTCTGAAAGAAAATTTCACAAAAAAATCAAACCAGAAAAGGAGCTAATAATATGAGTCAAGATACTGTTGGTAAAATCATCAGTCCAGCATTGGCCTCAGGTTTTCGGGACTATCTTCCGGCGGACATGATCCCTCGGCAGTGGATGCTCGATACCATCAGAAGCGTTTTCGAACGCTTTGGTTTTCTTCCACTCGATACCTCTGGCATCGAACGCGAAGAAGTCCTAACTGGCGGCGACCCAGACTTCAAAAAACAAATCTACAGGGCATCACTACGGAGTGAATTTTCGTCCTTGGCTTTGCGTTTTGATCTCACGGTTCCTCTCGCTCGAGTCGTTTCGTTGTATCCCGACGAGATCAGCAGACCATTCAAACGGTACCAGATGGGCAAAGTATGGCGTGGGGAAAAGCCCCAAGCCGGACGCTTCTGCGAGTTTATGCAGTTTGATGCCGACATCGTCGGTTCAAACCGCATCAGTGCAGACGCTGAAATCATCTCATTAATGTACGAAACTCTCACAGCTCTCGGCGTCACCAACTTCAAAATCAACGTGAACAATCGCAAGATTTTGAATGGCCTCGCGGCCTACGTTGGTTTCCCCGCAGAACTTTCGACCGACGTACTTCGCACCATCGACAAACTTGGCAAAATCGGTTGGGATGGTGTTGAGGATGAAATACTCAGCCTGCTCAAAGGATCCTTCACCGTCGAACAAAGCAAGAAATTGCAAGATTTTGTTGACCTTCGTGGTAGCAATGAAGATGTCATCAACTCAGTATTGGCGATGATGAAAGATTCACCTCAAGCTGTGGAAGGAGCCTGGGAGCTCGGCGACACAACAACCCTCGTCGATGCTCTCGGTGTTCCTCGCAATGCTTGGCAAATCGATTTGGCGGTTGCTCGAGGTCTTGGTTATTACACTGGGACCGTATTCGAAACCACCCTACTAGACCTTCCGAGTATCGGCAGTGTCTTTTCGGGAGGGAGGTACGACGATCTCGTTTCTCGTTTTTGCAAAGACAGCATTCCTGCTGTCGGAGCGTCAGTCGGAGTCGACAGGCTGTTTGCAGCCCTTGAGACTCTCAACCTAGTTCCAAAACGCAAAACGAACACCAAGGTCGTCGTGCTCAACTTCGAAGCAGATTCGGAAGCTTACTGCAGTCAAATCGTCGGGATTCTCCGTCGTGCAGGTATTTCTACAGAGTTATACCTTGGCAAGGAAAAGTCTGTAAAAGGACAACTCACCTACGCACTGAAACAAGAGGTCCCGGTAATCGTTATTGCCGGCGGTCGCGAACGCGACACGAAAACGGCTCAAGTAAAAGATGTCGAAAAAAGAACACAGGTCGCGGTTCCTATCGAACAGCTCCCCGAGTTCATCAAAGCCATCACTGGTTGACATCCAAACCTTGTTCTGTTAGGGTGATGACGAATCAGTAAGGGCCTATAGCTCAATTGGTTAGAGCGCTAGATTGTGAATCTAGAGGTTACGGGTTCGAACCCCGTTAGGCCCAACTCTCCGGGCTTTGGAGAGAATCGTTTTGAGGCTTCATTCTTCGCGGAATGAAGCCTTTTTATTTTGCTATTTTTTCAAGCTCCTCTTTGTGTAGTTTCATCACTTCCATCACGGCAGACATTTGGTCTTGACCACTCTTAACCTTAGCTTGCACCTCTTCAGCGATCTGTTTGAATAATTCTGGATTATTCATAATAAGACTAATCATTTTTTCTTGCTCAGATTCCGGCACTCCTTTAAGCTGTTGCTTCAACATCTTCCTGATTAAAAAATCCTTAAACATGTTTTATTGGTAAATTAAAAATAAATTTTGATCCTAAACCTTGACCACGACTGCTAGCATAAACCTTTCCTCCATGCTTTTCAATAATAGACTTCGCCATAAACAAACCCAACCCCATTCCTTCAGTATCAGCAAGACGAGCATTTCGAGCTCTATAAAATTTTGAAAAGAGTCGAGGTATTTCTTCTCTAGCAATTCCTATACCACTATCCTCTATAGTAAACAGAACTGAATTTTCATCTCGACCAACTGTTATTTTAATATTTCCCCCTTTTGGAGTGTAAATTATGGAATTCTCAAAAAGAATTTGAATAGCAAAGCCAAGACGTCTAACATCTATCAAAATTTGTGGTAAATGAGGAGCTACGTTCAAACTAACGGAAAGATTTTTTTGAGAAGTTTGTTCTTTGTGATTTTCGATAATATCTTTTATAACCTCTACAACATCGCTATTAGTAAAACGATAAAGAAAGTCGTCGTTGTCGTCCTTCGCTACGTCAATCAGGATATTTGTAAGCTCAAAAAGACGCATCGCTGAATATTGAATTTGTTCTACTTCACTATTTCGAGTCTTTAGGTCGGGTTCATTTCGAAGCTCCTCAGCTAGCCATTTAATATGGGTTAAAGGAGTTCTGAATTTATGAGTAACATTATTGATAAATTCGTATTTAAGCTTTTCGGTTTCGCGAATCCTCTCCCAGACAAAAATACCAATCAAAACCGAAATCAACGAAGCCCCTACAGGTATAGGCCAAATTGGAAAATTAGGGTTTATTTTAGTGACAAAATTATTGGAAAAACTAATAGCCACAATAGCAAAAGACAACAAAAAAGTAGAAAAGGCGTAGAGCAGAGCTCGTTTAGCAACGATGTGAATGTTCATTGCCCTACATTATAGCAAAAATTATTCTAAAAACTTCTCGAGCTTTTGTGGATATCTCAATAATTTTTTATTTTTCCACTTATCTAAAACCAACATAATAATACTCCAAGCAAATTCCACTTCTTCTGTCGAAGCAAACAAGGTCTGGTCACCATAAACACAATCAAGCAAGATTTTCTCGTAAGCATCTAAAGATTTCTTATTTTCTTTCTCAAAAGAAAGGGAGAGTTTCTTATCACCAAAAGAAAGCTCAATCCCCTGTTTTGGCTGAATGAAAAAAGTGAGTACGTTCTGAGGTGTTTTATTTTTAATAGACCTAAAATAGACCTCTATTTTAGCTTCTGACTGTTTAAAAGCTTTGCCACTTTCCAAAATAAATTTGGTATTTCGCCACTGTTTATTTTTACTTAAAAACTCAACTCTGAAGTATGTTTCGGTCTGAGATCCTTCTTTAACACCTTTCTCCTCTAGATATCCATCATATTGAGCCCTTACTAGGTCTGCCTTGGGAGCTAATTTAAAATTCTTTACCACTTTAGCTCGAGCCTTTTGTATATCTGCGGAAGTCTGTGGCTTGCTGGATAAATTCATAGTCACCAAAGCAATCATTTGCATTAGATGATTTTGTCCAACATCCTTCAATGCGCCGACATCATCATAAAAAGCTCCCCGAGAGCCAACAGGACGCTCTTCTAAAATAGTTGCTTTTATTTTTTCGATACTCTTGCCGTTCCAAAGCGATTCGAATAACTGATTATTTTCTCGGAAAGTTAAGATATTCTGGATTGTATCTTTTGCCAGGTAATGATCGATTCTGAAAATTTGTTCCTCCTCAAACAATTTCCCTAATAATTTATTAATTGACCTGGCGCTTTTCAAATCATTTCCAAATGGTTTTTCTACCAAGACACGCGTCCAACCGGATACTCCACCACAAGGCTTTGATAGCCCAGAGGTATGTAGATTCTTAAAGATAGCTTCGTAATAAACAGGCGGCACGGCCAAATAAAAAAGTTTGTTGGAACATTGGCCAAATTCTTCATCTATTTTTGATAAATTGTCAGACGCTATTTTATAATCAGCAAGGTCATTAAAAGTACCTTTTTGATAAGAAAGATACTTTAAAAAATCTCTAAAATCCTCTTTTAGTACCGATCCTATAAATTCTTCAAACTGAGACCTGTCCCAATCTCTTCTGCCAAAACCCACAATGTGAAATTTGTCCGGAAGCATCCTTTCTTTGTGCAGGTGAAAAAGCGCAGGCAATAGCTTCGTCTGGGCTAAATCTCCAGCTACTCCAAATATAAAGAAAACTGTTGGAATGTTTGATTCTGGTTTAATCATTTTTATAGTATAGTATAAGTATGACTTGGAAAAGATTTTTCGTCTATGCTTTTATAACTTTAATACTGATTCTTGCCGTTATCTTTACTCGCACCTCTCCCAACCAATCTGCGATCAAAGATTTCATGGATCACTCTGACACCTCCAAACCATCTCTCCTACTCACCTTATATAATAGAGGTCTTGTGAGAAATGTCTACGCCTTCAATACAATTATAGCTATTGAAGATTTACATGTTCTACTCCTGAAAGGAATGGGGTTGGATAGAGAAGTACAAACCATGGCTAATCCATTCGTTAGATATGTGAAGGTCACCGAGGGAATGAGAAAGGAAGAAATAGCCAACCGTGTTGGAAGCACTCTAAATTGGACCGACTCAGAAAAAAACAGCTTTAGCCAACTAGCTATTAACGACGAGGGAAAACTTTATCCTGAAACTTACCTTATCCCTAACAACATCGCGCCTGTGGATTTCAAAAACAGGATGCTAGACAGATTTAATGATGAAGTGGTAAATAGTAAAGCTCTGATCAACAAAACTAATATTAATTTAGATACAACACTCAAGATTGCCTCAATCATTCAGAGAGAGGCTGCTGGAAAAAGTGACATGAATTTAATTTCTGGGATTATTTGGAATAGAATTTTTAATGGAATGAATTTAGATATTGACGCGACACTTCAGTATGCCAAAGGAAATAACACAAACGGCTGGTGGCCACAAGTCACACCCGCTGACAAAAAAATTGCATCCCCATACAACACATATACAAATAACGGCTTACCACCTTCCCCTATCTCAAATCCTGGCCTAGCGGCCATCTTAGCTGCCCTTAAACCTCAAAAGACAAGCTGTATTTTTTATTTTCATGATAATAACCACCAGATACATTGTTCTGCGACATATCAAGAGCATATGACAAAAATAAAGAGATTTTTATAATCTTTTGAACGAAATTTCATAGACTGTTTTATAAAATTAGGATTATTAAAAGGTAATCCTAATTTTTTATATGAACAATTTTTTATTAGCAACATGTGAATTTTTATTATTAATATCTATTTTCCAAACCAATATTGCTGAGGCTTCCTCCTCAAAAATTGATTCCTTCAAAGCCACTCCACCTATTCATAATTTAGGCATGACTACAGCATCACCGGCTGGGATGACACCTACCAATATAAAATCAGCCTATCATTTACCTTCTTCCGGCGGACAAGGTACGATAGCTATTATCGCGGCATACGATGACGGAGTTTTAGAAAAAGATCTCGCGGCTTTTAGCAAACAATTTAATCTCCCTTCTTGTACCAGTATTAATAACTGCTTTGAGAAGGTGAAACTTTCGCCAAACACATCCTCCAACAAAGACTGGTCTCTAGAAAAAGCCCTGGATATTGAGTGGGCTCATGCTATTGCTCCACAAGCAAAGATTTTGCTTGTGGAGGCAGAAAATGCTAGCGGCTCAAATTTATTAAAAGCGATTGATTATGCTCGTGCAAGGAAAGACGTGGTGGCTATATCAATAAGCTGGGGAGGTCGAGAATTTCAAGGGGAAACCGAATTAGATAGTCACTTCATCAGCCAATATGGAGCAGCATTTTTTGCTTCTTCGGGAGACAGTGGTGCTGGTGTAAGTTGGCCATCAGTTTCGAAAAACGTTGTAGCTGTTGGCGGCACGACACTTCACTTATCCGCATCAACAGGATCAGTTTTGTCTGAACAGGCCTGGAGTGGGAGTGGTGGAGGAATTAGTTCATTTGAAACCCAGCCGGACTATCAAAAAAATTATGATGTCTTAAAAAGCCGAGGAATGAGAGCTGTGCCCGATGTCTCATACAATGCCGATCCTCGATATGGATTTTCCGTTTACCACAATACTGGAACGGGTAAGAAAAACTGGTACGTACTTGGAGGAACATCTGCAGGGGCACCCCAGTGGGCAGCTATTCATTCTCTTGGACTATCAGCCACGCTTAGTAACCTTTATGGAGATAAGGCTAGCGCAAACAACAACAACTATTTCCGAGATATTAAAAGTGGTTCAAATGGCACCTGTGCATATTATTGTGATGCACGATCACATTATGATTTTGTGACAGGTCTTGGAAGTCCTTTAACATTTAAATTCTAAGATTACTCGTGTAAAACCAGTAGCAGGCCTCGGTTTGACATTGATTGCCAAAACTTATAGTGTTTTTACGGAATTGGACTTCCGATGATCGGAAAGTTCTTTAAAATTCTTATCAGTGTCCCAGGAGACTGATACTACTGATAACCCCCAGGGGTTATTTTTTCAGAGGAACTATTATGCCTGAAGAAAACATTGGTACAGAAGAGAAAAAAACAGCGTCAACAGCAGCATTGACTCCAGAAGAACAGATTGCTCTGCTCCACAGAAAATTAGCTGGCCATCAAGCCTTTGGCCGGTGTAGGGGTGAATTCAGCGATCTTTCAATGGATGAATTCCTGAAACAACCAAACCCGACGGCCGCCCTAGCGGCATTTGAAGCCGCTGTAGCAGACAGGAGGATAATGTTAAACATGCTGGCATGTTTAAGACGAGATGGTCATCTCGTAGCTGAAGAACAGCTAACAAAAGCACTCGACAGTGAGCATGTTATCGTCGGAGAAACAGTCCCGCTGGAGGAAACGGAACATGGAGTACTACTAATCTTTGACCCAGAAAAAGTCTTTCTCCTAACCCGATGGATGTATACATCTAATCGTGAGGATGGGCAATACTGGGTCCAAAATGGATGTCCTGACCCTAATCGAGAACCTTGTGGCGCACTCACTGGAAAGCTTCTTGAAACTTTTCCTGAATTGCAAAAAATATTTCAGAAAGAGCACATCAGTCATTGCCAGTCTCCTACTTATGTCGTTTACCCACGCATCAAGGATGTTTCCAATCGACTGGAAGCTTACAAGAATGATCGCTTTTTCATCTGGGTTGATCCAGACAGGACGAGCTTGTGGTATTTTGCCAATGCTGTCGGAGTATTCATTGCCGGTAAAGAGCAAGATGAAATATTCCGTGAAGCCAAGTTTACACGAGAAGAACAAGAGTCAATCGCTGTGTGGAAGTTTGATTACCCAGCCTGCGCGAGACACCACTTCAGCAACGCCTTCTCAAGTTCTCCAGATATGTGGATTGGATTTCACCCGGAATCTGAACACGATACCTGGAAGAAACAGTGGCCAAGCTTCACCAGCAAAAACTTCTCCCAAGGAATGGGGGCAATTATTCTCGACAAAGAGATGATTGGCCAATGGGGATGGGGAAATAAGTCACCCTTTACAACATACCAATCGCTCCGAGGTGTATATCCCGGAAGCTATGAGGAAAGTGACCGATTCATCCTCGGTTTCCCCTACAATCGCTGATCGTAAATCGAAACTCAAAAAAAACGCCGCCTAGCACTTGTTGCTAGGCGGCTTTATACATAATGAAAACTCCCCAAGATTGCTCAAGGAGAGCCTTCTTGGGGAGGGTTTTATTTTTCGCTTTTTTGTCCCTGACGAACGATTGAGAGTAGAAACATCCCAAAATCGTCGAGAAGGTATTCGGAAGCGAAAAAGAAAAACAGAATGATTGAATCGATCAACTCGAAAACCAGTTCAGCTAAAATCACTAGGAGTCGTAGCAAAAAAATGGAGACAAGAAGAAAACGATAGTAACCACGAAAAAATAGTTTGATCATACTGTTTCCAATTTATTTTTGATGAACGATCTCCACGAGTCGAGCAAGATTTGGTCGATCAGAACAAAAATTGATCCTATTCTTGTCAAAAAGATCTTCTTCCCCCACGTGGTACTGCCAGTGGAATTTTTTCGGAAACTTAATTTCCGTACCAATCGTAATCAGACTTGCCAGAGCGTAAACATCATTCCCCTGCATCTGGAGGACGTAGAGTCCTTCTGGTGTTTGAGCATGGAGGCCATAAATTGGCTCGCCAATTTTGATTGTATCGCCTCCCCCACTAATGCCCTTACCGGAGATTGAGATAGACGATGCCTCAAGGCCGGGCAAGTTCCCATAAATCTTCACTACCGTGCCCGAGAGAACGTCTCGCCCCTCGTTGGGAACCATCTCAAGAGCCATCCTTGCCTCTCGGGCTTTATTCTCCCGAGCCTCTTCCTCCTCCTGTTTTCTCATTTGGTCACAACCCGTCACCATCATGACAAAACCGAAAAGACCGACGATCAGCATGAATTTTTTCATAACTATCCTCCAATTGAATTGTTTTACTGGTTTTTATCCAGTTTGAATTTTCAATTGAAATTATATCATAATATTTGAGTTTGTCTAGTTAGATGAACCCGTCGAGAGGATTCGGTTCTTACAGAACCTGTACAGTCTTCTTATCGTGCTCGCCAAAGGAAAACTGGCTCCGCGCGATAAAAAAACCGCCTTGTGGCGGTTTTTTTATTTTGTGGACCCGAGAGGATTCGAACCCCCCACCCCCTCAGTGCAAATGAGGTGCTCTACCAAATGAGCTACGGGCCCATAGTTTTGTGGAAACTTCCGCAAACTTTGAAGCTCTATTATTTTACACAAAATAAACAGAAAAGCAATTACTTACCGCTCTAAAGCCTGACTAATAATATGATCTAAAAATTCGGGCAAAGTACACCCTACCGCCGCTAAGGATTTAGGCAAAATCGATTCCTGGTGAAGACCTGGCAAGGTATTAACCTCTAACGCATATATTCCTCGCCTTGGGTGAACAACAAAATCAGAATGGGAATAATGACGAAGACCTAACGCTTGATGAATTTTTTTAGCGGCATTGATGACAGCCTCTTTTTCGGATTCATTTAGACTGCTTGGACAAGCACCGTTTTCGGTCGGTATAAGAGCATAAAGTTCCTGATCGCGAAAATTATTTATAACACCGCATGAAATATCTTTACCAGAAATATATTCTTCTATGAGTGCCACCGGAGAATATTCAAACGCCTTCTCCACAGCATTTTTCAAATCTTGAAAAGTCTTTACGATTGATATCCCAAGAGAAGAACCGCTGGACAAAGGTTTAACAACATTAGGAAATGGAAAACTTCGAAAAATATCATGGAGTTTTTCTTCGGTCGCTTCTATCTTACTAAGAGTAATGTGGATAGGCGTCTTTATATCTTGTTGTTTAAAGGCATATTTAGCTAATGACTTATTCATTCCTAAAGCAGAAGCCAAAGAACCAGAACCGGTAAAAGGTATACGAATATTTTCAAGAATTTTTTGGATAGTACCGTCCTCGCCATATTCACCATGAAGAGCATTGAAACCGACGTCGATTTTATTTACTAAGTCTTGAGGACTAACGGGAACACCATCAAGATGCCATACGCCTTCCTTATCAATCAGAACATCATGTACATCGTATTTTTCAGACGAAGATAAAGCAGACAAGACACTTTGTCCAGTTCTTAGAGAAACTTCATATTCATTGGAAGGACCTCCACGGAAAACTGCTAAACGAATTTTCATTAGACATATTATATCGCCTAACGAGGACTTGTGGAAGCTCGTTATAAAAAATATAAAAAAAAGCCGGCCGCCAGACAAAGTCTGGACAGCCGGCCGTGGGCCAGGTAAATCATGGGGAAGGAACAGAGAGTTAGTTACGGTTCTTGCAAGGTTCGACCAGCCAAGTCACAGTATGTCGTGCTTTTGCCCGTGCAATCTGAACGACGGAAACCGAGCCGCCATCATGTAAGCGACAAACGTCGTCAACTAGTAGCACCGCAACGGCCACAAACCTTTGAGAGTCCGAGTTAAGGCAGGCTTCTCCCCTCCATTCCTTCCCCTTCTGGGGAAATTTCAAAGTCTGGGGGAGAGTATAACAGGAAAAGGTTTTTTGTCAACCACCAGGCAAAATAAAAAGCGGGCGCGGAATGAACTAAATCATCCGCGCCCGCCGTATTGTTTTTCGTCTTCTTTGTAGCTTACTGCTTCACCGGGGCCGTGGCTGGGACGGGAGACGAATTTCCGTTACCACTATTATTTTTCCGGCCTATGAGTTGCCCGACAATCGCTGATGGACCCTCGAGCCCACCGCCATCACCGCCGAGTACCAAAACTTCCGGCGATAACTTGTGGAGATTTTCGAAAACCTTGACGACCATGTCAGGGTTCTTCTCCATTGTTTCGCTGAAGAATTTCAGAGTCTGCTGGAACATTTGCAAACGTGCAGTTTGTTCCTGACCCAGGACGTTCGACTGAGCTTTTTGCCCTTCAGCAATAGCGATGAGATAGGCCTCTTCACCCTTTCCTTCTGTCGTGCGAGCAGTAGCACGTTTTTGAGCAGCTTGTGCTGAGATATCGGCCTTCACCAACTCACCTTGTTGCTCGGCTTGCGCACGAGAATTTTCGGTGTGTTGACGCTGATCTTGGGCCAATTCTTCCTGTTTCCAGGCAGCAGTGAGTTGTTGAGCCAACTGTTCACGCTTACGCGCAATAAGTAGCTCCGCCGGAATGGCAGACTCCGAGAGACGGATCTCCAAGATGGTCACACCTTCCTTTAGTGCCTGGGGCCGAGCCTGTTGGTCAATCGCATCTTCAAGCGAAGAACGATTTTCCAAAAGATCAAGCACCTTCACCGGACGCAACTCATTCACCACTTCGATTTTCGGCTGACCCTTTGCGTCGAGGACGTTTTTCCCATCCTTATCAACAACAGGCTTCGATTGTTTGATGTTCACCTGAGCACCGCCGAGGACATTGCGCACTACTGAACGAATGATCGGTGTGATCACGCGCTCCTGGATAACCTTCGAGGAATTCTCTTGAGTCAATCCAAGCGATGCAACAACGAATGGCGCGAGTTCAGGACTGACCTGAGCAAGGACACGAAGCTCTTGTGGTACATCCCAACCTTCCGGCCGAGTAAATACCGCACGATCAGCGCTTCCTTCATGAACCGCCTGCACTTCGTCCTCACGCACGCGCTCGGTGATCTGACCTTTGTCATTAACCGAGATGTCCACGGTACGGCGGGTGTAACCACCCTTATACTCATAGACTTGCGCCGTCGCCGGCACCATCGTAATGCGATAGGCTTCGGTATTAATGTAATAGAGACCATTTGGAAGAGGTTCCTCCCACACACCAATAGCGCCGACAGGAACAAGCAATGCTGTTGCAGAACCTTCCGGCAATTTTTCTGGGGTCAACACCTTGAGAGTATTGTCCTTAGAAAGTTCCCTTTTGAAGGCACCGAAGTCAACGTGCGAACGAACAGACGATTTCACTACGCCGACAGTTCCTTGCTCAACGCGTGTCGCCGGAATAATACGAGGATCTTCCCAAAGAAAAGGGTTGATCGTATACGATCCAGGAGTTAACACTGTAGTCTGCGGACCACGTTGACCTTTTCCTTCAGTCAAAAAGAACTCCGCATCGTTGATCATTTTCTGTTTAATGTCATCGGTCCACGGCTCAGCAAAAGCAGAGCCACCAGATATTGGCTGGCCATATTTTGCGGACAAGAGGGCACACTGGCCATCCGGCACCGTGAATACGGGTTTGTTTTCAATCTCGTGGGTCAGGGTCAAAAACAGCTCGAAGTGAAATCCTGCTGTCAGAATCCGCGCCTGAGGACCAAGCTCTCCGTTAAGGGCCACGATGTGCCCAGCCGGTAAAGCTTTGCCGAAATATATGCGCTTCAAAACGCCGATATCTCCTGACGGAATCCAAACGGCGCTGGTACCGAGCAGGGCCCAAACCACTATGACAGTGGCGGTGATGCCGGACACAAAGGCGCCAATAGGTAAAAAACCGAGGATGGTCTGATTGAGTTCTTCTGCCGCCGAATCACCTCCGCGCGACTTCGCGCTTCCAGGTGAGACGGGCGGTTGCTTCTTGCTGTTTTTTCGAAGAGTCAGTGCACAATAAATGAGCACCGAGGCTATAATGAGTTTGAATATGAACGCGAACATGCGTATTTTCTCCTTTTTTTCTTGTTTCGTTTTTAGTTAGTTTCCTCATTAAATACTCTGTGCACAGGCACAAAGAATTCGCTGAGGATTTAAAAGGCTTGAGAAAGGCCACTTAAATCCTCAGCGAAATGAATAGCTACTTTTTCAAATAACTAATTTATAATTTGGACGAACTATAATATAAATAGACAGCGTTGTCAAACTAGCCAGTTCTTTGAACGAAGCCTGCGATGAAAAGCATTAACGAAGCGATGAACTTCAGCGTTAGCCAGTAAAATCTCTTTTTCATGAGATATGGCCATTTCCATATCCCCTATTATTCTCTCTGGCTTATGAGACTCATTTTTCACCACGGCAACTAGTGGAATGTTGGAAATAATCTTTCTAGCAATATTTAATTGAGCCGTACTTCCATCGAGAACGACCAGATCAGGCATTTTCCATTCAGAATGATTAATTCTTCTACGAAGAACTTCCGCCAAAGAAGCTACGTCGTTCACAGTTTTAATATCTCGTATTTTGAATTTTCGATAGTCTGCTTTGTTGGGCTGACCATTTTCTAAAACAATCATCGCCCCCACCATCTCTTTACCTACCAAGTGAGCAATATCATATGCCTCAACCCTAAAAGTTTTCTCTGAAGAAAGAGTTTCTTCATTTCTGTTATTTTTTATTAAAGAAATATCCTGAATATGATTGATTGCGAAAATTTTATTCTTAACCTCTCCAGCCTTCTCAAATTCTTTAGATTTAGCATACTCTCTCATCTGTTTTTGTAGATTCTTCAACAAAACAGACTTCTTGCCTTCGAAAAACAACTTTAAATTCCTTACAGTCTTAGCATATTCTTTTTTTGATACCTCACCAGTACAAACACCAGGACAGAGACCTATCTGCCTATTGAAGCATGCCCGAGGAGTCTTACCTCTCTTAATTTGATCTTCTGCTGGTATACATTTTGCATCCCTGTACGGAAATATTTTTCGAATAATTTTAAGAGCCTCTTTCAATTGTATACTATGAGGGTATGGTCCAAAATATTCTGTCTTCACGTCCTTTTTGCGAATTACCAAGACCTGAGGAAAATCCTCGTCTGTGATGACAACACAATTATTACTTTTATCATCTTTCTCTTCGGTATTGTAATAGGGCTGAAATTTCTTAATCAGATCAGCTTCAAGCATCAATGCCTCCAGCACAGAATCTGTTGTTTTATAATCAATGGTGACAGCTTCCTCAACCATCTTTGCGATAAGCGGGCTACGGGTTTTTAATAAGTCATTAGAAAAATAACTCCTCACTCGATCGCGAAGTGAAGTGGCTTTACCGATGTATAAAATTTTCTTGCGTTTCCCAAGAAAGAAATAAACCCCGGGATGCTCAGGCAATTTTTTAAGTTTTGCTAAATTTATTGCCATAGCTCTTATTACTTATTCAGCATCTTCTTCAAATACTTTCCAGTGTATGATTTGGCCACATTGGCAACTTGTTCTGGCGTTCCTTTGGCTACAATGTCGCCACCACCTACCCCACCTTCTGGACCAATATCAATAATATAATCAGTCGATTTAATAATATCTAGATTGTGTTCGATGACGACGACGGTATTACCTTTATCTACAAGCTTCTGCAAAATTTCAATCAACTTTTTCACGTCTTCGTAATGCAGACCAATCGTCGGCTCATCAAGTAAATATATAGTTTTTTGTAAATGTGGACGATAAAGCTCCGAAGAAATCTTCACGCGCTGAGCTTCTCCGCCGGATAGAGTTGTAGCTGACTGGCCAAGCTCTAGGTAGCCGAGACCCACATCTTCCAAAGTCTTCAAACGATCATAAATTGAAGGAATATCTTCAAAAAATTTAAGAGCTTCTTCTACAGTCATACAAAGTACATCGTAGATACTTTTCTTTTTATATTTAACTTCTAACGTCTCCTTCATAAAACGTCTACCATTACAGACATCACAAGTAACATAAACTGTCGGCAAGAAATGCATTTCCACCTCAATCATTCCATTACCCTGACAGTTTTCACAACGCCCACCTTTTACATTGAAAGAAAATCTATTCGCTTTCCAACCACGAGCACGAGCCTCAGCTGTAGTAGCAAACATATCTCGAATATGAGTGAAAGCCCCTGTGTAAGTAGCAGGATTTGAGCGAGGAGTACGGCCAATTGGAGACTGATCAATCAAGATAGCTCTTCCGAGATATTCTGTACCAGTAAAGCTTGTAGCATTGAACACCTCGGCACTGCGATATTTACGTTCAAAACGTGCCTGCAGATTTTTATGCAAAATCTCATAAACAAAAGATGACTTACCTGACCCTGAAACCCCTGTCACTGCTACAAATTTTCCAAGAGGCAATTCCACATTTAAGTTTTTAATATTGAAAACTTTCCCTCCGGCAATGCGAAGCTTGCCCATATCTTTATCACGTCGTTTTTCTGGAACCTCAATACTTTTTTCACCGCGTAGATACGCCAAAGTTAAAGAGTCAGAAGTATTCTTCTTAGCAGTTAAGAGTTCATCGAGATCACCCGAAACAACGACATGTCCTCCATGTACCCCTGCACCAGGACCAATGTCCACAATATAGTCTGAAGAATAAATTGTATCCTCATCATGTTCAACAACAATAATAGTATTTCCAGTATCACGAAGATTAAGAAGAGTTTTTATTAGGCGATCATTGTCACGAGAATGCAAACCAATTGTTGGCTCATCAAGCACATAAAGCGCCCCCACTAATCCAGAGCCAAGTTGTGAGGCTAAACGAATTCTTTGAGCTTCTCCACCAGACAGAGTGTTAGCTCGGCGATCAAGTGTAAGATAATCAATACCAACATCATTCATAAAATTAAGTCGAGCCTGAATTTCTTTCACCACCACCTTCGAGATCTCTTTTTCTTTTGGAGATAATTTAAGGTGTTTGAAAAAATTCAAAGCATCTTTAATAGAGAGGCCTGTAAGGTTTACAATATTTACCTTATCATCACCAAGAAAAACGTGAAGAGTTTCTGGACGAAGACGTGCACCCTGACAGATTGGGCAAACTTCGTGGCTGAAAAAATGTCTCGTTCCTAACCCGTTACATTCTGGGCAAGCACCATAAGGAGAGTTAAATGAAAAAAGACGTGGCTCTACTTCGGGATAAGAGAAGCCGTCGTACGGACACATAAATTTAGAAGAAATTAAATGACTCTCAGATGGTGTCTGAATACGAAGTAAACCGTCAGACTCTTCAAGAGCCTTCTCGATAGCCTCACTTAGACGCTCATTAAAAGCTGGGGTATTTTCTTTTAGCTCAGAAAAATAGAATTCATCAACAAGTACATCTATATCGTGCTTTTTGTTTTTTGAAAGAATAATCTTTTCTCGAAGCTTTTTGATTTCTCCGTCAATGCGGACAACTTCATAACCCTTTCCAAGAAGGTCATAAAGCATTTGGTAATATTCACCCTTTCGGCCAACAATAATAGGTGAAAAAATCTGAAATTTTAAATCATTAAAAGCCACGCCCATCACTTTCTTTTCTTTTCCAGAAAGATCTATGGAGCTAACTGTATTCCTTATGGAGTCCAAAATCTCTTCTTTGGACAGTCTCTTTATTTCCCTATCACAAATTAGACAATGTGGCTTCCCAACACGCGCATATAAAATACGCAGATAATCATAAATTTCTGTGATGGTCGCAACGGTTGAACGAGGATTATTGGAGCGAGATTTCTGATCAATAGAGATGGCCGGAGAAAGACCTGTGATCTCGTCGACATCAGGCTTCTGCATCTGACGAAGAAACTGACGCGCATAGGAAGAAAGAGACTCAACATAGCGTCGCTGTCCTTCAGCAAAAATAGTATCAAAGGCTAATGAAGATTTTCCTGAGCCAGAAAGGCCAGTGAAGACAACCATCTTATTGCGAGGCATCTCAACAGTAATATCCTTCAGATTATGGGTCCGAGCGCCTTTGACGACTATAACATCTTTTTTTTCTTTATCTTTTTCCATTTTTTGTTTTTTCCTATACGCGCCAAAATCCCCTGCCTCCGGCCAATGGGGTATATATAAATTTAATATGAAGAAATAGTAACGTTTTTATGAAAAAAGTAAAGGCGGGGGCATTTGTAGTTGCCCCCGCCTCATTATTTTTTGGAAAACCAAAGACCTACCGAAGGCCCAGTTTTTCCTTAACTTTCTCGATCACCGCAGAAGAACCGTTGGCGCAGCTGATCTCGACGACCTCGATCTTGCGTTCCCGATAGAATTCAATTATCGAGACAATTTCCGACTTGAAAGTGTCCAGACGAGTCTGAACAACTTCAGGGTTTTGATCATCCTTGCGACCTTCTTTGACCGCTCTTTGCAGGATATTCTCCCGAGCTTGAGCTTCAGTTGTCTGAAGATAGAAAACCACCTGACGGTGATATTTCCTTTTCCTCAGGAAATGGTCAAGTCTGCCAGCCTGGTTCTGATTCCGAGGGACCCCGTCAAAAGACCAAACTCGGTCATGAGACAGATCACTGAGGTAATCATTCAGAATCCCCATGATGTGAGAATCCGGAACCAAAATACCCCGAGCCATCAAAGAGTCGGCCAGTTCATCGAATTTCTTGTCTTCGGCCCTCTTTAGCCTGATGATACGACTCATCTCGATGTGAATCGGCCGATTTCTATCGCGAGACGATCCGCAGATCGCCTTGTTAACAGTTCCCTTGTAGGACCCAGGCAGACCAACAAAAATGGCTGCGTCGTACGGATGCCTTTCTTTCAAATCTTTCAAATTGTTCCTCCTTTTTTTCGGTTGTTGTTTTTACTACTTTCGCCGCAAATACAGCAAAATTCAGGAGCAATACTAATATAAAATTATCAATGTGTCAATTTGTCCAGACCCCGTACCTCCGGCGACATACAGTTGCGTTTGATATAATAGTTTATTGAGTCTGACTCAACTTCAAAAAAAGTGTGGATGGATATTACACCCTTAGCACGTAACGAATGGATATGTTGGGTTACATCTGCAAAAAAAGATGTGACCAGAAAACACCGCATAATTGTAGGTCTTGATAAAATGAGGAAAGGTATGCGCCGACCTTGTTGTTGGGCTGGCTGTCCCCACCGCTAGAAAATTAATTACTTCTCCGTCAGCAAAGCTTTTATTTCGTCGCGTAAAATTGCAGCAGTTTCAAAGTCTAACAACTTTACAGCCTCATTCATTTGTTTCTCTTTTTGTTTAATTAGTTTTTTGGGATCCTTGTCGTACATCTTTCGATCAATTTCAAGCAGAGCCTTAACAGTTTTCTGATGCTCGGTACGAAGCTCTTCAGTAATATCCTGAATCTTTTTAATAATTGTCTTTGGTGTGATGCCATGTTTCTTGTTGTACTCAAGCTGACGGTTGCGACGAGTTGTTGTAACACCAATAGCCTGATTCATAGAATTTGTCATATGATCAGCGTACAAAATCACCCGCCCATCCACATTTCTAGCGGCACGACCAATAGTCTGAATAAGCGCTGTTTCAGAACGCAAAAACCCCTCCTTGTCAGCATCAAGAATTCCAATAAGGGTCACCTCTGGCAAATCGAGTCCCTCTCGAAGTAAGTTAACACCAACAATCACATCAAACTTCCCTTTCCTAAAATCAGTTAAGATTTGGATTCGATCCAATGTTTCAATATCGCTATGTAGATATTCAGCCTTGATTTTTTTCTCTTTCAAATATTCACTTAGATCTTCTGCCATCTTTTTGGTAAGCGTGGTAGCAATAACACGATTACCTTTTTTAATTTCTTTTTCGGCCTCGGAAATAAAATCAAAAATCTGACCCTTGTACTTACCTTTCTCTATAACGGGTTTAATTTCAATCTGTGGGTCAACAAGCCCTGTCGGACGGATGACTTGCTCTATCACTTGGGAACTATTTTCTATTTCAAACTTACCTGGCGTTGCGGAAGTATAAATTATCTGTCCAACACGCTCCATAAATTCTGGAAATTTTAATGGGCGATTATCACAAGCAGAAGGCAGACGAAAACCATGATCTACCAAGCTCTTCTTTCGAGAAGCATCTCCAGCGTACATTCCATTAAGCTGAGGTACTGTGACATGCGATTCGTCAATAATAGTAAGAAAATCTGGCGACCCATCTTTATTATGTGGGAAATATGAGAGTAATGAATCTGGTGGCTCACCAGCACCCTTTCCAGAAAAATGGCGAGAGTAGTTTTCGATACCGTTGCAGTATCCTATCTCACGAATCAGCGCCAAGTCATAATTAGTACGACGCTTTAATCTTTCAGCCTCAAGAATTTTTCCTTCCTTTTGGAATTTAGCCAACTGCTTTTTTAGTTCGTCTTGGATAGTCTGAATAGCTTTCTTTTGTTGAGCCTCTTCTGTAATAAAATGTTTTGCAGGGAAAAGAAAGAAAACTTTTGTGTCTTCAATGATCTGCCTTGTGATGGCGTCAATTTTAAGCACTTGCCCGATTGTTTCTCCTTCAAAATTTATTTTATAGATCACTCTCTCACTGACAGGCATAATTTCAACAGAATTTCCCAATGCACGAAATTGCCCCGGCGTCAGATCAGCAATCGTTCTTTCAAAATGAATATCAATAAATTTTCGCACGAGTTCCGCACGAGAAATCTTCTGTCCTACTTCTATTTTTAAATTAACTTTTTCATATTCTACCGGTGATCCCAAACCATAAATACAAGAGACCGAGGCTACGATGATGACGTCCTTCCTAGTAAGTAGGGCCTGTGTGGAAGCGTGACGAAGACGATCAATCTCTTCGTTTATCTGTGCCTCCTTCTCTATATATGTATCAGTGACAGGCATGTAGGCCTCTGGCTGATAGTAGTCGTAATAGGAGACAAAATAATGAACAGCATTGTCGGGAAAAAATTCGCGGTACTCCTGAGCAAGCTGGGCAGCCAAAGTTTTGTTGTGAGCAATGACCAACGTTGGCTTATTTATCGAAGCAATAACATTCGCCGCAGTAAAAGTTTTACCTGAACCAGTCACACCAAGCAATGTTTGATGTCTCTGTCCTTTTTTAAGCCCGTCTAATAAGCCCGCGATAGCAGTGGGCTGATCCCCAGCCGGTTTAAATTTAGTAAATATTTTAAATCCCATGCGCCATCACTTTACCACATTTATAGTATAATGTCGGCATCATGGAGAAAAAAGCCTTAATCGCCTTAGTGTTTGAATTGGGCTATACTATTGCCGTTCCTTTGGTCTTGTTTGCCCTTGGTGGTAGATTTTTAGATAAGCGCTTAGGAACATCACCACTCTTCCTACTTGTAGGAATCTTTCTTTCTCTGATGGGTAGTAGCTATCTTATTTATAAAATTATTAGAAAATACAGTTAATTTATATAAACATGCACCCAATCTCTCTTACGGCTGAAACCCTTTTCAAAATTGGACCACTGCCAGTGACCAATACCCTTTTTACTTCTTGGATTGTTGTTATCCTTTTAATAATCCTAGCGACAGTACTATCGAGATCAATCAAAAAAAATGCAGGAAAAGCTCCCGGTAAATTACAAAATGCCGCTGAATCAGCCATGGATCTTTTCCTGGATTTCATGAGTAATATCGCTGGCGACAGAGCAACAGCAATAAAATTTTTGCCGGTCTGCGGGACAATCTTCTTTTTTATTCTATTTTCTAACTGGCTTGGAATACTCCCCGGTGTTGGTAGCCTAGGTTTTTACCATCTCGAAGAAGGCCATAAAGTTTTTGTACCTTTTTTTCGTTCAGTTAATTCTGATATTAATTCGACACTAGCCCTAGCACTAGTTGTCGTTACTCTTTCTCACATCGTCGGATTTGTGGTAATTGGCGCAAAAAAACATATCTCAAAATTTATTCAATTGAGTAGCCCTATAAATTTCGCAGTGGGTTTATTAGAAATCATCAGTGAACTATCTAGAATTGTTTCCCTGTCATTCCGTCTATTTGGAAATGTCTTTGCTGGAGAAGTTTTGATGGTTATTATCACATTCCTAGTTCCATACGTTATTCCAATACCATTTCTCGGGCTTGAAATATTCGTAGGATTCATCCAGGCTCTTATTTTTGCCACCCTAGCAATGATGTATCTTGCCGCAGCCACTCACAGCCACGAGAGTGAACACTAATTAAAAACATGTAAACGAAAAGCCTCACCCGAAAGTAAAGCTTTCGTGGTGAGGCTGTGTTGATTGGTCGAAGTTGATTATTCGTGCGCGTAGCGCAGGTTCTTCAACTCTTCTTCTTGTTTAAGGTTGTCGTGCTTATGGTCGTTGTTGTAAACGAAGAACACCGCTTGCCCAATGAGGGTTTTGACGTACTTAATCTGCTCATCCGTAAACGGCTGCACACGATCCTTATCGGTGGTGCAGGGATCCCAAATGCGAGATCCGTCATCCCGGAAGTGAACGGTATTGAAGCCGTCCGCAAGGTTCTGTCGAATCGACAAGTGATTCCACTGGCCAAGATCATCGTAGTTGGAGGCGGTGACAGCAACAGGCAGACGAGGATCGCTGTTCTTGTCACTGTTGCGTTCCAAGCTAACGTGACGCTCAGTTTTTCCGTCACCCTTCTTCCTCTCCTCGATGAGAACATGATAATCGCCGTACTGACCCTGGTATGTATTCCAGGCAATGAGGCGATTGTTTTGCTCGTTGAGTTTGGACTCGATACTGATCGAGTTCAACAAAGCACACATTGAGACGGCGAATGCCACGATGCTAAAGACGACACTAAGAATTTGCTTCATAAGATTTTCTCCCTATTTGGTTGTCACTGCTTTTCAGCAGATTTGTTGGTTTCGACAGAATATTATCACAAAATACAGCTTTAGTCAATATATAAAATATTATCTTTGAAACCATGGCTATATGTAGTAAAATAGCGACATTACTATTTATTAAAAGGTACTGTCCAAACGGATACGCCTCAAAAAAACAAAATGAATTTAGCACCTATTGCAGCAGCTATCGCCATCGGTCTTGGAGCTATTGGGCCAGGAATTGGCATCGGATTATTAGCCGGAAAAGCTATGGAAGCCATTGGACGCAACCCAGAAGCCGCTCCCAAAATTCAAACAGCCATGATCTTGGCCATCGTGTTTGCTGAGGCTATCGCTATTTATGCACTCGTAGTAGCGTTGATTATCAAGTTCGTCTAAAACTGGTATGAAGTATGGAGTATGCGGCATGAAGGAAGGCAAAAACCTTCATACTAAATAATACCTCATACTGAATACCTGTCCCCATGCAGGATCTCATTCTAAAATTAGGAATTGATTGGAAACTACTTTTGGCACAAGTGGTGAATTTCGCCATACTCGCCTATATCTTGCAAAGATTTGTTTTTAAACCAATTCTTGCGGCACTTAACGAACGCCAAAACAAAATCAAAGAAAATATTCAGCTTGGCGAGGAGATAAAAAAGAAACTTACTGAAGCCGAAGAAGCAAAAGCCGAAGTTTTGAAACAAGCTCGTCTTGATGGAGAAAAAATTATAAAAGAGGCAGAAAAAAATGCCTCAAAACTAAAAGAGGAAAAACTTCAAGAAACCCGCATCGAATCACTTACACTAATTTCTCAAGGCCGAGCCCAGATAGAAAAGGACAGGACAACACTCCGAGCAGAATTGAAAAAGGAAACAGGAGAACTTATTAGCCTTGCCATAGAAAAATCTATGGGAGACATCATCAATGAATCAGCTCAGAGCAAGCTAAAGGATCAGGCGCTGGCTGTATTAAAATAGTATGAAGTATAAAGTATGAAATACTCACCCCGACAATACGCAGAAAGTTTATATGATCTAACAAAAGACGGCGAGTCTAAAAATATTAAAAAATTTGCTGAATTTTTGTATGCAAACGGTGAAAGTTCCCTGCTTCCCGAAATCTCTTATCAATTTACAAGTATTTGGAAAGAAAGAAATGGAATTACTAGAGAAATTATTGAGACAGAGGATGGTATTAAAATTCGAGAGAATGATCTTCTGGTAGACAATACGATTTCAGAAAGAATTAATCGTTTAAAAGAAGTTATTAATTACTAACACCACAAAAGACAATGGAAAAAGACACAATACTACAACAACTAAAGAATGAAATTTCGGGACTACGCCAAGGTCCAACTGTCTCAAATGTTGGCGAAGTAATTAAAATCGGCGATGGTGTGGCTAGAATTCGAGGCCTTAGTTCTGTTCGCGCTGGTGAAATTTTGGAATTTGAAACACCTTCAGGAAAAGTTTCTGGACTCGCGCTAAATCTCGAAGAAGACAGCGTGGGAGCCATCGTATTGGGTAATCCCCTAGAAATTAAAGAGGGTCAGCAAGTTAAATCAACCGGCACCATTTTGTCGGTGCCGGTTGGCAATGAACTAGTCGGACGAGTAATTGACGCACTCGGTAATCCAGTAGATGGTGGCCCGGCACTCAACCATTCTAAAATGGAGCGCTACCCTCTTGAAAAAATTGCACCTGGCGTTATCACCCGCCAATCTGTAAACGCCCCTCTTCATACTGGCATTAAAGCTATTGATGGAATGATTCCAATTGGTCGTGGTCAGCGACAACTCATTATCGGCGACCGACAAACAGGAAAAACAGCTATCGCAATTGACACAATCATCAACCAGAAAAATGAATCTCGATATGGCGTACCAATTTGTATCTATGTTGCTATTGGGCAGAAAGAATCAAAAATTGCTCAGATCGTAGAGCGACTAAAGAAGACTGGAGCGATGGAATACACAGTCGTAGTAGTGGCCGGAGCTTCTGCCCCAGCATCACTTCAATATTTAGCCCCTTACACAGGATGCGCTATCGGAGAATATTTTATGGCGCAGTCAAAAGACGCTCTCGTAATTTACGATGACCTTTCCAAACACGCTTGGGCATACCGACAAATTTCTCTACTGCTCCGCCGACCACCAGGCCGTGAAGCTTACCCTGGTGATATTTTCTATTTGCACTCTCGCCTACTTGAACGTGCCGCAAAATTAAACAAAGAATATGGAGGAGGCTCATTAACTGCACTGCCAATTATTGAAACCCAGCTCGGAGATATTTCTGCTTACGTTCCAACAAATGTTATTTCGATTACCGATGGTCAGATTTATCTAGAACCAGAACTTTTCTACCAAGGTATCCGCCCCGCTGTGAACGTCGGACTTTCAGTGTCACGTGTGGGATCAGCTGCTCAGACCAAAGCTATGAAAAAAGTGGCTGGAACACTTCGCCTCGATCTTGCTCAGTTCCGCGAGCTAGCCGCCTTCGCTCAATTCGGTCAGGATCTAGATGTCGCTACCGCCAAGAAAATTGAACGCGGTCGCCGATTGACCGAGCTTCTTAAACAGCCTCAGTACCACAGTATTCCCTTTGAAGAGCAGGTGGTGTCCATTTACGCAGTGACAAAGAGCTTTGCTGACAATGTAAAAGTTTCAGATATTCCCACATTTGAAGATGGTTTAATTAAATTTATTAAAGAGCGTCAGTCTACAATTCTAGCTGGCCTTCGCGAGAAAGGTGAAATTACTCCAGAAATTGATGCTTCATTGTCTACGGCTTGCAAAGACTTTAGCGAAAATTATTTCAAAGCTTAACAATAATATTTAAATGGCCACTTCGCGAACAATCAAAAACCGCATACGCTCCACTAAAAGTATCCAGCAAATCACAAAGGCAATGCAAGCTGTTTCGGCTGTAAAAATGCGCAAGAGCGAGTCAGCAGCTATTACTTCCCGACCCTACGCCATTTCTGCTTTAGAAATTTTAAAAAATATCCGCCAAGCGATGAAAGAAGAAGACCTTCAATACAGTAAGCTAACTCGTGAAAATAAAGTCAAAAAAATCTGCTTAGTAGTGGTTACTTCTGATAAAGGCTTAGCGGGATCTTTCAACACCAATGTTTTAAAAAGAGCTCAACAATTTATCAAAAGCCATACTGGCGAGCAATATGACAATGTAAAAGTAGATATCATAGCTGTGGGCAAACGTGGACGTGACTTCTTAAAAAAACGAGGGCTTACAATTATCGGTGAATTTTTGGGAAGTGGAGATTTTGTAACGACATCAGAAACTTTGCCAATCTCGTCTCTTCTTCATGAGCAATTTTTAAAACACGAATACGATGAAGTGACCATAATTTATACTAATTTTATTTCAGCGATGAAGCAAAATGTTGTTGTTCGAAAAATTCTTCCGGTTACACCTAAAGCCCTAGAAGAAATAACCAAACACATCATCCCCGAACACGGTCTTTATGCCGGTATGCCTCAGGCCGTTGATAACGCTATTGCGCCATCTTCTAGAGTCCGTCAGTATATTTACGAGCCGTCTCCTGCTATTGTTTTAGATAAGCTTATTAAAACCCTCGTTGATATTGAAGTACATCAGTCTATACTTGAAGCTAATGCTTCCGAACATTCCTCCAGAATGATTGCTATGAAAAGTGCCTCGGATAATGCTAAAGAACTTATTGGGGATTTACGCATTACGTACAACAAAGTACGTCAGGCACAGATCACAAAAGAATTAACAGAAATCAGCGCCGGCGCCGAAGCCCTAGCTTAATAATAATTTATATATGGAAACAAAACACAAACATGTAAAGACAGGAAAAATTATTCAGATCATCGGCCCAGTCGTCGACGTAGAATTTGAAGGCGAAAATTTGCCAGAAATTTACACAGCACTTGAAACCAAGAAAGAAGACGGAGCAAAAATAATTCTTGAAGTATCTCAGCATCTCGGTGGTGGCAAAGTTCGCACTGTCTCAATGGGTCCGACCGAAGGATTACAGCGCGGTATGGAGGTTTCCTCAACTGGGGCACCTATCAGTGTACCTGTGGGTAAAGATATTCTCGGCCGAATGTTTAACCTTCTTGGCGAGCCAATTGACAATGGCGCAGAACTTCCCACAAATACAGAGCGCTGGCCAATTCACCGCAAGGCTCCTGACTTCACCGAGCAATCCACCGAAGTACAGATTTTTGAAACAGGTATTAAAGTGATCGACCTTATTTGTCCATTCATTAAAGGAGGAAAAATCGGACTCTTCGGAGGAGCCGGCGTGGGAAAGACAGTTCTTCTACAAGAGCTTATCCGAAACGTGGCAACTGTTCACAAGGGCTACTCAGTATTCGCCGGTGTCGGCGAAAGAACTCGCGAAGGTAATGATCTCTACAACGAAATGAAAGACTCCGGCGTGCTTGCGCAAACAGCCATGGTCTTCGGTCAAATGAACGAAGTGCCAGGAGCCCGACTCCGCGTCGCACTTTCAGGATTGACCATGACAGAATATTTCCGCGACACCGAGGGCAAGGATGTACTTCTTTTTATAGATAATATTTTCCGTTTCACTCAGGCTGGATCAGAAGTATCAGCTTTGCTTGGGCGTATGCCGTCAGCTGCCGGCTACCAGCCGACTCTCGCAAATGAAATGGGAGAACTCCAAGAGCGCATTACTTCCACAACAAAAGGTTCCGTGACCTCCGTACAGGCTGTGTATGTGCCAGCCGATGATATTACTGACCCCGCTCCAGCCACAACTTTCGCCCACCTTGATTCCACCATCGTGCTTTCTCGTGCTTTAACCGAGCTTGGTATCTATCCAGCCATTGATCCCCTCGAATCAATCTCTGGCGCCCTTGATCCAAACATTGTAGGTGAAGAACACTATCAAGTCGCTCGTGAAGTTCAGAGGATCATCCAAAGATACCGAGATCTTCAAGACATAATTTCTATTCTCGGTATTGAAGAACTTTCAGATGAAGATAAACTTCTCGTAGAGCGAGCTAGAAAGATTCAGAGATTTTTGTCACAGCCTTTCTTCGTGGCAGAGCCATTCACAGGACGTCCTGGAAAATTTGTTACCAGACAAGAAACCATTCGTGGATTCAAAGAAATTATTGAAGGTAAGCATGACAGTAAATCCGAACAGGATTTCTACTTAGTCGGAGGTATTGATGAAGTTAAATAATGAAATTATATATTTACAAAATTGATCGGATTCTTTACGAGGGTGATGCCGATGTTATTACGTTACCAACTGAATCTGGAGAAATAAGTGTACTAGAAAATCACATACCGCTGATTACTCACCTTGCGCCCGGGAAAATTTCCATAAAAATAGCTAACGAGACGCAAGAATTCAGTATCTCTGGAGGTTTCGCTGAAATAAAGCCACATAAAGCCATTATTTTGGCCAACTAAAACCTTCCCCTACCCCCAACTTGACATTAGTATGTTTTAGTGATATCATTGCACTGAAACAAATTTTCGCTAGTCTCTTTGACTAGCAAAACTACAGCAACCAACGAAATCAAAGCAGAACAAAGAAACTTGAAAGGAACCTAGGATGAAAAAGAACAACGTGTTTATGACCATTATCCTTTGGATTTATGGCCAGTTCATCGCAGCTTCAATCTATTACGCACAGCCCAACGCTTGGGACGCCGCACAGAAGCTCTTCAAAGGGACTCCTGACGACTACAATGTTTGGAATCAGAAACGCCGAGCAATCGCTCTCCGAATCTGGATCGAAGAATGCAGAGGTCAGCATTCGCTCTTACGCGAATTACCTGCTTCTGCTATCGCCGGGTTACCCATTTCTATCACCGCCGCCTTGGCACGCCTTGAGGTCGTGATGGATATCAAGACAGCGTGGCAAACTTGGAAAAACACCGACGGCGTCGTTAAAGAGGCGGCACACAAACGCTGGCGGGAACTGGTAGAAATTCAAACCAACGCGGCCTTCGCCAACGGCGATACAAACAGCCTTAGAAAACTGCTTGCTATCGCCCCCATTGGAAGTCCTGAACACCAGCGGCTGGAAAAAATAGTACGAGGAGGTAATCCTCTCGAGCTTGTTTTGGAGGAACGAGCCGAAAGACGCCGGAAAGCGGCCTAAGTTTTCCCTCCACAACCTGCGCCACGCGGCGCAAACCACAGCTCGGCACCCCATCTCGAATGGGTGTGCCGAGCTTTTTTATTTATTAAACTAGAATTCAATATATTTAGGAACAGCAGAACACTTAGCGGTAGCCGTTGGGATATTTGTACCCGGACAAGAAAGTGAAAATGTAGTTGTCCTTGAAACCGAAGAGGCGGTTGTTATCCCACTTTTTACAATCCCATTACCCAAACCAAAACTTAAATTAGGCAAACTCATAGAAGGCGCCGAGGAAAGATGACAATTAGAGTTAGGATCATACCCAGCAGGATAATTGGTTAGACTATACGCCAAAGTACATATTCCGTTCGATATAGTTGGGTTGACAGTCAATGTAAGTGATGAATTTACGCAGGATGAATTTGTATAAGTTCCGGGTGACAAAACTCCATTTATACAAGTTCTAATTTCAGATGCATTCGAGCAAGATGTGGAAACCGCGTCTTTGTAATATGTTTTACTCCAACCGCTTGCAATGACGGACCCATCGGGACCAATACACGAATTTGAACAATAATTATACTGTGCTGTCCCTGAGAGAGTGCCCGCAGTACACGTCCGGACCTCGGTCTTAGTTGAGCAACTATTTGAATTCTGTGTAGTGTAATAAGTTTTACTTGTTCCACTTGGAATATTTGCACCGTCTGGTCCGATACAAGAATTACCAGTACAGATACCATTATTTAGAGTATAGCCGACTCCGCATTGTTGGGTAAACGAACAAGAAGAAGTATTGGAACCTCCGTTGGATCCATTACATGACCACTTCCATAGGTTGCTATTGCTCTGGTCGCCTTTTTGATCCCAAATACCCTCGATTGATCCACTCTGTGTTCCAGCAGAACACCATGTTCCAGAGGATGGCCAGGTTTGGTTGGTTCCGTTAATAGTTCCACAAGAACCATTGATAACAGAACTCACACAATAGCCATTCGATAACACCTGACCCGCACCACACTGCTGCGTAAATGAACAAGAAGCATTCGTTCCTCTCCCCGACCCATTACACGACCACTTCCATAGGTTGCTATTGCTCTGGTCGCCTTTTTGATCCCAAATACCTTCGATTGACCCCCTCTGTGTTCCAGCAGAACACCATGTTCCAGAAGATGGCCAGGTTTGATTAGTATTATTGATAGTACCGCAGGAGCCAGTTACAGAGCACACATCACAGACAACCGTTCCACCACAACCGTCATCTATTGTTTTACCACAATCACTTGCTGAGCAAGTATTTTTTGTACAACCCCATGTAGGATTATTACAAGCAAGAGGACAATCTTCACACTTTTTATTGGATCCACATTTACCACAATAATCTATTGAGGGGCTCAAACGAGCGGAATTACCCGATACCCAATTAAAGTCCGTTATCCTACCACTAGTATCAACATCCTTAACACAGCCCCTACCACAATACTGTGCTACCGGATAAGTAGTGGAGATAGGAGAACAACCAGTCAAATAAGAATTTGTATGTGGTGCAGAAAAAGCGGCATAACAGTATTCCCCGTTATCAGAACCAGTCCGAGAAGGAGAACTGCAAGTCGCAGTCTGTGCAAAAACAGAAGTTGGACCTACAATAAAAATTGTAAATAATATCGATAAGAATAGGTAGGTTTTTTTATTCATCATATGATTAATTGCAACTTTGTCATCTAGTGTACGCAAGCTATTTTGTTAACAGCAGAGCACTATATTAATTAAATATTTTTAATTCTCAATAATCCTAGGGGTCACAGAACAGGTAGCAGAAGCTGAAAAGTTTTTTGTCCCATTAGAACAATTTAAAGTGTAATTTGAAGAAGATGTAACATTTGTTATTGATTTAGAATTAGAAGAAGCTCCACTAGTTAATGGAATTGTGTAGCTAACGCCGGGACCATTTAATGAACACGAAGAAGCCCCTTTTATATTCCAAATTAGGGTGCAGGTTCCACCTGATTGAATATAGGGTTGGACGGACGTCAGAGTCAGTGTTGGAGTAGTTGAGCTAGCTACTGGATTACATTGATTTGTTGTTGGGTCACAACTACCGGACGCACATCCGATACCAACTGTAACCCCACAACTATCAACTAAATTACCAGTCGAAACTGAACAAACAGAACCCGTACCTGGGTTGCAGATATTATGACTATCTAGACATTGACCAACGGGACATTTTATACAAGTTGAGTAATCGATAGCTCCATTAGAACATGTTGGAGTTTGAGCCGTGGTACAAGTTGGAGGATTAGTATCACCATTCAAACAAGCACCACCATTGTCAGTAGTACAAGTTGGATAATTTGTAGCACCATTGGAGCAAGAGGTACTGACACAAGAGCCATTCGATAACACCTGACCTGCACCACACTGTTGTGTAAACGAACAAGAAGCATTTGTTCCTCCGTTGGATCCATTACATGACCACTTCCAGAGGTTGCCGTTACTCTGGTCACCTCTTTGTGTCCAATCGCTCTGTGTTCCAGCAGAACACCATGTTCCAGAGGATGGCCAGGTTTGGTTGGTTCCGTTAATAGTTCCACAAGAACCATTTTTAGGATCAGTGTAAGAAGATATAAGGCTAACAGTCCAATTTCCACAAGAAACGGGAGCAAAATAAGTAGCGTATGCCAAAGCTGGGTTAGCAACTACCGCGGCTAGTTCGTTACCATGTCCAGACTGTGTATATCCACAAACTTTAAAATTATAAGTCGTGACACCATTATCGTATGTAACTGCAGACGACCAACACTTCCAACCACTGTGTGCCGAAGCCTCTTTCGGTGAGAAGATGATCGCACCACTCAAGACCATAAGACACATAAGAAAAATTATTTTGTTCTTCATATTATTTTGTTTTAGTGATCTGTGTAGCTAATAAACCATCAATATCATCCAGCGTGGTCTTTTTCTGTGAGGCGCTCAGAGTAATGTCATTTGGTACAACTTCTTTAGCCTTTTGGAACTCTTCCTGTGATCCTTTTGCGTCACCTGTAAGTACTTTCATTTTCCCAAGGGTTACATAAGAAAGGGTCTGATTTGGATCTATAGCGATTGATTCCTCAATATCAGCCATTAGTTTGTTTATTTCATTTCCGTCTATAGTCTTTCCTTTCTCCAATAACAGGATCATTTTTACTATAGCCGTATTCGTCATAACATAAGCAGACTTTGGATCTAAAGCCAGAGCTTTGTTGAAATCAGTCAAAGCACCATCAATATCAAATGCTGATTCTTTGATAAGTCCCGAAAGAACATTTTTATCTGACATTATAGAGACAGAGGGATTTGTGTCTGAGACTTTAGATAAATATTCTGATGCCGTTTTGTTATCTCCCGAGTTATATGCAATTCTGGCCAAGTTTAGCAGTGCAATATCCATATTGGGATTAATGGTCAAGGATGCATTAAAATCATCCGTAGCTTTTTTATCATCACCCATTAAATAGTAAGCATGGCCTCGGCTTTCCAAGGCTAAAGCACTTTTTGGGTCAAGAGAGATAGACTTGCTGTAGTTTGAAATAGCATCTGTGTAATTCTGCTCGATCTCATAAGCATAACCTATTATTCTATATGCTTCAGCATTGTTAGAATCAATGGCTAAGACCTTATTAGCTGTTTGTATTGCTAGATCGCCATATTGTTTCTCTTTAAATTCAAGACTTCCTTTTTGTTCGTATGAAGTGGCAAGTAACAACAATCCTGATATATCTTTCGGATTGTTATTTAAATAGGATTCGATTTTATTTATTGCGCCGTCTAGATCGTTGTTATTAAAATCAACGATCGCCTGGATACCTTCAGGACTTTTATTAAAAGACTTCGTAGCACCCTTATAAGAGAACCAACAAAATATGATACCTAAAATTAATATTAAAAATAGTACTGACCAAAGCCAAATTTTTTTTGTCTTATTCATTAGTTAAATTGTATCACAACCAATCACATTAGACGAAACCTCCCAAGTGGTTTCTGACTAATTTCCGTACTCCCTCAAAAAACTTTCCTTGAATTCACTGAAGTTGCCGTCAATAATAGTCTGCCTCATTTTCATCACTAAATGATTTATAAAATACAAATTATGAATTGAACCTAAAACACAACCGAGCATTTCTTCGGCCCGAAAAAGATGGGCTACATATGCTTTTGTAAAATTCTTACAAGTATAGCAACCGCAGTCATCGTCGATTGGGTCTAAATTATTTCTATATTTTGAATTCAGAATATTTATCTTTCCGCGTTTAGTATAAAAAGTACCAGTCCTGCCAAGGCGAGTCGGCGCGACACAATCAAAAAGATCACAACCATTTTCAACAGCTCCAAATAAATCTTCTGGCTCCCCTATACCTAGCAAGTGCCGAGGTTTTTCTTCTGGTAAAACACTATTAACCCACTCCACAGCAGTAGTCATATCTTCTTTTGCAAATGACCCACCAATACCAAAACCATCAAAGTCCATCGCTGAAATAGCTGTAGCACTTTCCTTACGGAGATTTTCATAACGCCCACCTTGAACGATTCCGAAAAGGGCGCAGGGCGATCCATTCTTTTTATGATGATCTAGACTACGCTTTGCCCAGCGGTGCGTTCGATCAAGTGCCTCCGCCTGATAGTTGTATGGTTCGCTTGGTGAAGTACATTCATCAAAAGCAAAAATTATATCCGCACCAATGTCATGTTGAATCTCAATAGATTTTTCCGGAGTAAAATAGTGAGCACTGCCGTCTATATTAGATCGAAACATCACGCCATCAGCATCTATCTTAGCAATTTTTATTATTTCATCGTCTTGACGTTTCAATCTATGAGGAGCTGCGATAGCCGCTTCTTCTTCTCCCTTAGCAAACTTACTAATGTTCTTTCCGTAGGCAGCACCAAGTGAAAATACCTGGAAACCACCAGAATCCGTCATGGTTGGCCCATGCCAATCCATCATCTTATTAAGTCCCCCAGCCTGCCTAACAGCCTTTTGCCCGGGTTGTAGATATAGATGATAAGTATTAGCCAGAACCACCTGAGCACCAGATTCCACAATCTGTTCGGTAGTCAATCCTTTAACAGTGGCCTTAGTACCGACCGTCACAAAAGAAGGTGTTTTAATAACACCATGAGGGGTTTCGATCGTGCCGGCACGACCAAGCTTGCCTGGTAGTTTCTTTTCGATAGTGAATTTAATTTTCGACATTTTACAGAGCTTACTATATTTCCAAAAATATTAAAAGAAAAAGCCGCGCCGATTTTGAGGTCGGAGCGGCTGATATAACTATTATTTGTTTAATTTTTGAAACTACCAGGAAGAGATTGTGCTGCTTGCCTTACTGCAGATTTCCATCGCTTTTCTGGCGGCTTCACCAATGTAGCACTGCGGGTTATCCAGCAATTCCAGAGTTTCTTGGGGAATCTGAGTGATCGCATCGCAGAGATCTGGTTCTTTGGCGGAAACTTCCCAAAGAGCTTTCACCAACGAAACTTTGTTTTCTTTCGCGTACGGCACCACAAGGTGATTTACGCAATGATGTGCATCCTTCGGGTAGCCAGCCATCTGGAGAGCGATGTACATGGCTTCGGCCATGACAACATTCGCCTCGAGATCAAAGTTCCGCTGGAGTGCAGTCTTGTCGATCGAAATACGCTCAAGAAAACTCTTACCCGTTTTTTTATCTTCACGGAGAAGAGTATTGAGCTGTTGAACGAGATTAACGATGATTATCGGATAATCCCTCGCAACACAGCTCCCTACCAGATCACGCTGATGTTCGCTGATTAGCGTATCCAGCACCTTACCGAATTCACTCTTCGAGCGAAGATACATTCCTTCGATATTTTCGAAGTTGATCGGATTGCGTTTATGGGCCATCGTCGATGACCCAACTTGTTTAGAACCAAATGGTTCACAGATTTCGCCAATCTCCGAACGCATCAGATGCCGACAATCTCTGCCAAACTGGCCGAGAGCTCCAGACAACATTATTGCCGAAAACAGATAGTAATCGAGTGGTTCAGGCGGAAGAATCTGAGTAGAGATACGAGCTGATTTCAAACCAAGCTTTTTCAATACTCGGCATTCAAAACTAAGCAAAGAAGCTTTCTTGGAGAAACCAGCGCCCACTTGTGCATTGTATGATCCAACTGCACCAGAAATTTTGCCGCACAACTGCCCAGAAAATTCATTCATCTTTTTGGCATTATACAGAATCCTACTGAGAATGGTCGACATCCAAAAACCAACCGTAATTGGTATCGCGTGCTGACCATGAGTCCGTCCGATCTGAACAGTCTCAGAGTACTCTCTTATCCTGGCAACAAAAATCTCGACAACTCGCTTAATAGCGGGAAGGACAACATCTCTGTGCGCACGGACAAACTGTAAACTCCGTGCCGTGTCGAGAGCATCGTAGCTCGTGAGTGGCACGTGCACCCAACGACGAAGGTCTGCTGGCAGAATATCCTGGGCAATCTGAACCCATGCACGAATATCGTGATGGGTGACTTCCCTTTCAATCTTGTCAACTTCGGTCGTCGGAATCTCCAGAAGCATCTGCTCCATTTCCGGGGTCAACTGCTGAATCTCTTCTTTGCTGATGACACCGATATCTGCCAAAGTACGAAGATTTGCAATCTCAACTTCCGCCACATAGCGAAAAATATTGTCATAGCCGAAGTAATATTCAAGATTCTTGGGCTGATAACGAGGATTGCCAGGTAAGGCAAAATTTGAAGCCATAATATGGTTCCTTTCTTGTTGTTATTTCAATTTCATTGTTTCAGGGGAACAATAACGAAAAGCTGCTCAAAAATCAATTGAGCAGCTTTCAAACTTGTCATTCTCCTCTAAGGAGTTGAGGGACCTTGTGGAAAGAATGATGGGGTCATGACAACACTAGCTGTGCTGTGTGCACCGTTAGCAGAAACATTTCCCAGCACTGTCTGCATGGCCCCAAAGAACGCGAGAAGAGTTTGCTCAAAACCATGCCATACCTGCGGCATAAGAAGTCGCAGTGAAATAATGGCAATCGTCATACCGACGGCTCGTAATACTTTCATATTATTTGTAATTACGAGGGTGTAATTTGCTTCGACAAGCAAACTGTTGGTCTAAGCGCCAACTCTTCCCTCTTGGGTGAGTCCCAAGAGTCTTGAGCTTCAGCCAAGAGGGTCGTTCTTTATTTTTCAAAGTCTCAATACTAAAACCAGTATATCATATATGATATACTGGTCAAGTCTTAAAATCTTAGAAAATTGTTATTTGACTCCAAGCAATTCAACTTCAAAGACGAGTGTTGATCCACCAGGAATTGGTCCATAATCACTTGAACCATACCCAAGAGAAGAAGGGATAACCAACTTCCTCTTACCTCCCACTTTCATACCAGCCACACCTTCATCCCAACCCGCAATTACTTGCCCTGCTCCAAGTGTAAAAGAAAACGGTGTTCTTCCAGCATCAAGAGAACTATCAAACTTCTTACCATCTGTGAATGTTCCCGTATAATTTACTGTCACTGTATCGCCCTTCTTTGCCTCCGTTCCTGTACCAACTGTTTCGTCTGTAATAATTAAACCGTCAGATAATGTTTGTGTCATATTTTTTATTGTTTGTGATGATTTGTTTAATGTTGTTGAAGAATTAGAGATATCTAAGGCTGTAGTTGAAGTGGAGATGACAGAATTATCAATAACAGGAGTGTTGTCTGTTGTTCCTTGTTCTTGATTATTATTAAAAGCTACTCCAGCATAGACAAACATAAGAAGGACGACAACCACAGCCACCCACACTGCCACTTTTTCTTTTTTTGTAAGTATTTTCATATTTTTCTAAAAAACATGTATTAAGTATAAAGTATGAGATGCGAAGGATTTCTCTTCATACCTCATACTATATACTCCATACCTTACCCACGATGGTGTTTTGGATGAACATTCCACCACTTTGGATATTCTCCTGTTCTAAAACAGAACAAATCGAAGATAAGAAGTACTACTACAAAACGTGGAACAAAACTTATAACAAAATCATTTATAGAATTGGTGGTAACAGCTGAGAAAGTCCCAAGATATACAATAAAAAATAATGAGGATAGAGTAATCACCCAACCAGGAAACATCACAGGATAATAAACAGCGATAGAGTGCCAGCGAGCCGGCTTAAACCAATACTTCTTCAAGAAACGACGAATAGGCATATAAGAATATTATATCTAAATTATGATAATATATGCAAGCACATGAAATACTCTAAATATTCTTTAATCGTCACATTTTTTTTATTATTCCCTCTTCAATCTAAAGCCGCCAGCCTTGAATATTCATACCTGATTAGAGGTGATGCACCAAATAATGGAATTACCATCCGATACGGTAGTCTAGAAAATAAATCTTACTACTCATGTAGTTTTGACACTTTGGTTTGTACAAATGTTGGTAGTACCGCTCCCACAGCAGCAACACCGACGGCCGACACTTCCGATACGGCAGTTGTTACAAATCCCTTTGATGTCTTGGATGGAGTAAAAAGAGTTTCCTACAAGGGAGTCTCTCCAGATGGTAAATTTGTCTACTACTATCAATATTCAACCGCTAATGATCCAAACAGCCACTTCGTACTTTATGATACAAAAACTGGAGGTACTTCAAAAACAACAGACAACGTTCACTATTGGGATTTACTAACCGAAGAGAATCGTCTGTTCAGTGTCGCCTCCGACAGCAAGACACTAGTATATTTGGATAATCGTGAGGGTAGCAATGCTCTATACAAGGTAGATCTAGCTCATCCAAAAACAAAAATGATGATCGGCACCCGAATCACAAAACTATCTTATAGTGTAAGTGATTTTATATTTCTAGATCCCAACACTATTCTATTTATGGCTAACAGAGAAAGCCCGCAACAGTGGAATCTTTATCGTTACAACCTTAAAACGAGTGCTGTAACAAAAATAGCTTCAAACACTTCCTACGCTGACGCCATGATAAAAGTTGGATCAAATGTTGTGTTCTTGCAGATCAAGGGCAATGCAGTTATACCTGTCGTCTACAACTACACAACCAAAACGATTTCAGAATTTTCCATTACGCAAACTGCAGGAATTACAGCAGTTAATAATCCCTATCAATTAGTGAAATATGGATCAGTTAATGGAGTACTCTTAAAACCAACCTCTTCAACGGGATCTCACCCACTTATCATTTGGCTCCATGGAGGACCTTATCGAGATATCTCACCTACAATTCATCCATACTTAAGTTATGGTGTATACGACTGGGACTTAGAAGAAGCACGCCGAAATGGCGCAGTAGTATTAAAAATTGACTATCATGGTAGCTATGGCCAGGGACGTACTTTTGCAGAATCACTTAAGGGTCAAGCGGGAGTACTCGACGTTGCTGATGTGATAACCTCGTTGAAAGGAGTGAAAAAGACTCTCGGTACCAAATATAAAATCTCCGGAGTATATCTTGTTGGAAATAGTTATGGAGGATATCTAGCCCTAAAGGCAATCACTGATTATCCGAATTCATTTGCTGGCGCTTATTCAATCAATGGTGTCACAGATTGGCCGACCCTAATAACCAAACTAAAGACTTCTATATTTAATGTCTACTTCAATGGTCTGCCTACCCTAGCCAATAGCAAGCTTTATGCTCAAGCAGAAATTGTCGATAACATTAATTCTCTTACTACTCAAAAAATAATGCTGGTTCAGGCACAAAGTGATACCGATGTCAGTCCAGCACAAGCCGACTTCTTGTTCAACAACCTAAATTCAAAAGGGAAAAATGTTCAAATAATTAAAATTGAAGACGAAGATCACGTCTTTAAAAAGAATAGCTCAATCACACAGATTTGTTCAACACTACTTACTTTCATTGGATTAACTTCAAATGACCCCAATCGTTGTCAGTATCAATAAGAAACAATCAATGAAGTGTCTCCTCTCCCGTTCCTGTAATAGGAATCGCCTCCCCAAGAAACTTAGGGTGTCTTTTTAAAATCAGATTAAAATAAGCCTTTACGTCTGCAGGAATTTCACGAAAATAATTCGAAAAAGAATACGTGCCGTTATCAGCGTTGAGACCATATGCGTTGATACCAAGCCTTCTAGCTATGAATACGGCTCGTGGTAGATGAAATGACTGGCTGACTATCACCATAGACTTAACTTCAAAAACATCCCTAGCTCGATACATACTACTGTAAGTATCAAAACCCGCATGATCGAGAAAAATGGCCTGAGACGGAACGTCATTTTTAATCAAATACTTTCTTACCGGAGTAACTTCATTGTAATCAACTGAGGCGTCATTTCCAGTTACCAAAATCTTGACCACCTTATGAGCTTGGTACAGAGCGATGGCCGCATCGGCACGATCCTTAAGGACTGGAGAAAGATCACCATTTTTGAGAATAGCTGCACCGAGGATCATGGCCGACTCTGTGATCGGCAACTTAGCCGGATCAGGAGAAATAACTGCCCGAGTAGAGAAATAAAAATAGGCAGGAAGAAAAACCACAAAAACGGCCAGGCCGAGCAAAAGTACAGAGACGATTAAAAGTGCCCTTTTCCAATACATCATTGGATCTAGTATAAATCATTTAGTATGAAGTATGAAGTATAGAGATAAAGCCCTCTAAAATCCCGGAAAATAATCAGTTCTGATTTGAGAATGAGAGACACCAGCAGACAGAAGCATCTTCTTATAATTTTCCACCATAGCATTTGGACCCGAGATGTAAAACAAACGACTCTTATAATCTGGCATGCTATCTATGACTTTTTTTGCAGTTAAATAGCCGTCCGTTTCAGTGGCCAAATAAAAAGTTTTTAATCCAATAACATCAGATGCTTCAGCAAACAAATCAAGATAAGCAAATTGTTTGTTGTTTTGAGCTGCGTAGAAAAGACAGACATCTCTTTGCTGGCCACGGCTCAACAAATACCTGACCATGCTAGCAAAAGGAGTAACCCCGATACCCCCAGCAATAAAAGCTAGTTTTTGTTTCTTGTTTCTCGGCATCACAAAATCTCCAGAGAGCTGAGAAGCAAACATTTGATCTCCTGGCTTTAGATCAAGTAAACTCTTTTTAAAACTACTTGCCTTGTTAGGATCAAGTCGAACAGCTATAGAAAGATCGTCGTACGTCGGCGAAGACGAAATAGTAAAATATCGACGCACCCCCCTATTATCTGACTTATCGTGATCTAGTGTCCATTCAAAATACTGTCCCGGTTTGTATTTAATTTCCTGATCTGTTGAGAAATAAAATTCGTAAACCCCATCAGCAATTTCCTTTTTATTTTTAAAATAAAGTCGTGCTTTGTACTTAGCACTGACCAAGTAAGCAAAGATATTTCCGATCACAAGAGCTAGTTCGGGAGTGGAATACACAGGACCAAAAACAAACTGAGAACCAAACAATAGACCAATTAAAATCCCGTAGATAATTCTATTTATTTTGTTATACGGACCAGTCAATGGTTCGGTAAGCATCACTCCAGCAAAAAATAATAGTGGCCAGGAAATTAGCACTCTCCATATTAATGCGAAACCAGCCAAGATCGAAATAGGATTATTGAAATAAATTATAGCGGGTAAGGCTCCGATAATAAACGCAAAAAACAGATGAAATCTGCGAATTTTTCTAATTATTAAAAAAGCCAATACCGCTGTAAAAACAGACAATGCCGGCGTAGCCACCCACCAAACAGCCTGACCCGAACCGAAGAAAGTTATTAAAACAGCCGCAATAGCTGCTGGATTAAATAAGTGTTTGTCATTTACGGAAAAGATGTATTTAGAAGCAATAGCAATAAGTCCTGTCAAAAATATAATACCGACTTCCGACATGTTTTGAGCTGGAGCTAGAACAAAGAATAAAATAAGTGCAGTTATTACGGGAGATTCTGGGTTGATAGCCCCTTTATAGATATGAGCAAAAACTTCGGCGGTAAGCCAACAAGAGACAATAAGAACAACAGCAAGCTCGCCAAGCTGTAAGGCGGTAAATGAAACCAAACCAAAGAAACTAAAAGCGACGGAGATAACAGCTAGCATACCTAGCCCATACATAACAAGACGATACATCGTGATGGAATTTAAGAAGTTATCAATTGTTTTCATAAAGTTTAGCGTTAAATTTTAATGACCGATCAATGGAAAAATCTGAATGTAGTATCAGATACTCAAAATTATACTCTTTTTCTAAGACTTCTGGAGAAATGAAAAACAGGGCTGTGGTTAGCGCGTCCGCCAACATCGTTGTATCCGCCAAGACCCAAACACCCAATATATTAGACGAAGAAGAAAGTGTTCGGGAATCAATAATATGATGAAACCTCCCCCATTTTCTCCGACTACCCGAAGAACCACAGAGACTCTGATCTAAAATATCGATGATCCCAATAACTTCTTGAAAGTTGAGAGGATTTTCTAATCCAACCTTCATCTTCTCACCAGAAAAATTTCTATAACGCATGTCCCCACCAGCTTCGACACAATAGGAAGTAATCCCCTCTTTTTCTAAAATCTCAGAAACAATATCTATAAGATAACCTTTACCAATAGCACCGAAATCAAGCAATAATGGTTTATTTAAAATCAATTTACTATCAATAAATTCTGTAACCTCATTAAGTCGAGATGGTACTTCTAGTTCCTTCTTCTGGATTAAAGAATATTCTGCGTCATATCCAGCGTCTACCAAAACCTGTCCGATCAGTGGTGTCATCTTTCCATCCGTGACTCTTTCCAACTTCTCACACAATTTCCACATCAGAGAAAAATCCTGTGGCATTTCATAAGATATGGAGGAACCACCATCCGCTTGGGCCATCTTCATCACCAAGGAATCACCACGAAAGCGAGAATAACACTGATCAAAGACAGCAATTCTCTTCTGAATTTTTTCAAAGATTAAGTTGCTTTCTTTTTCGGTAATATCATTGTAGATATCTATTTGCCAGCTAGTACCAATAGCACCAAACTTAAAGCTAGGCTTTAGCTTGTGATTTAATTTGGGAGAGTGCATCGTTGAATCCTTGAGGTGTTAAAGAGGCTCCAGAGATTTTACCAAGCTGAAGAGAAGAAATATTTTTCCCAACAACATATTGCTTGAAGCCAGAGAGAAAGGCATTTTCATATCGAAGGGATGTTCTATCATAAGCACCAGTGGAACCGGAAGCATCGGTGACAATATCATCTTTTATAGTCAGGGTAATTGTAATCTGCTCTGTTCCACTTGGCGCTTCATACGAACCAACAGCCGTATAAGTACCATTCTTATAAATATAATTAGAAGACACCGGAGCTGGGGCTTGATTAAGGGGTGTGCCACTAGTCTCTTTTGTAACAACAGGTGTGGGTGTAGGAGTTGGAGTTGAAACAGGGGTCGTATTTTTAATCGGTGTGGTGCTTATAGTCGTCGACGAACTAAAACCTAATGAATAAATTGTGGCCCCAATAGCTAGGCCAACAAGAGCAACCAATTTAATAATGAAACCGACAGTATTTTTTTCTTTCATATTGATATATACGAATGTAATTAAATAAGGGTGCGTAACGCATTCAAAATAACAGCAACATCGACTACCTCCTGTAAAATAGCCCCATTGACCGGTGCAATAAAGCCTAAAGCAGCGAAGCTCATCCCAACAACAGACAGTATTATGCCACCATAAATACTCTGTTTGGCAATCCCAACAGTCCTTTCAGAAACACTAAAAAGCTCTTGTAATTTTTCTATACCCGAACCAAGTACCACCACATCGGCAGCTTCTATTGAAGCTCCATTTTCCGTGCCAGAAAATACAACCCCAACAGTAGCAAGTGCTAATGCGAGCGCGTCATTTAAGCCATCTCCAATCATAATTACCGCCTGTCCATTTTTCTCTGCTTCCTCAACAAAACGATATTTATCTTCAGGAGATTTCTCTGCATAGACATCAATACCAAAGCCAGCAAAAACTTTTTTAGAATTCTCTGTTTTATCCCCCGTGATCACAACACTTTTAATTCCTTTATTTTTCAAATCCAAAATAAATTCAGCTGCGCCAGTCTTCAACATATCTCTAAAGTGAAATCGAGTGATTTCTTTTTCTACGCCAGACAATTCTTTTTCAAATAACGATAGGATAATCCCAGAATCACCATCAGCTGCTCGACGAAGTGAATAATTATTTCCATTAACTGTTCCAGAGATTCCAACCCCAATCTTTTCTGAAACATCTTCCGCAATCGAGAATTTTATATGTCGTTCACTTGCCTTTTCCACAATAGCTTTACCCAAAGGATGAAGAGAGTTTATTTCTAAAGACGCTGCAAAAGAAAGAGCTTCTTGAGAAGAGACAGTTGAATCAATAATCTCTATTTCGTGCAAGACTGGAACACCGAGGGTTAATGTTCCAGTCTTATCGAAGAATATAGTCTTTGAAGTGGCAACTGATTCAAAAGCGGCCGGCTTTCGAAGAATAATACCTGACCGGGCTACTTTAGACATTCCTCCGACAAACGCCACCGGTGCCGCGATAATTAAAGGACAAGGAGTTGCAATCACCAGTACGGCCAAAAGCCTACTTATTTCACCAGTTAACAAATAAACCAAAGCCGCGATAAAAAAAGATATCGCAGTAAAATAATAATTAGCTTTCTCTGAGATTCTGACAGTGCGTGATGGATTAGCTCTTGCAACTTCCACCAACTCTGCGATTTTGTGATAAGTCGAAGAAGAAAAATCACCCACAACGGAGAGTTCAACGGTTCCACCAATGTTTATGGCGCCACTTTTCACAAAAGTACCAACTTTAAGTATCAAGGCCTCGGCTTCTCCTGTGAGATTGGACATGTTTAAAATTGCCTCAGACGGAGAAACAATGATTCCATCCAACGCAATAATCTCATTAGGTTTTACGATAATCTTTTCTCCTGGTCTAACGTCCTGAATGGGAACTTCCACAAAAGCTGAACCTCGACGAACCAAACAATTTTTAGGGATAGTTTCACTAAGTTTTTTTAATGCACCAACTGCACGTCTTGAAGCAAAGGCCTCGAGGGCCTCTCCTCCTGTAAACATAATGGCAATGACGGCTCCAGCCAAAAATTCTCCAGATAGAAGAGAAACACCCATCGCTGCGAAGGCAATATAATCGAGACTCCACCTGCCTTTACTGATATTTTGATATGAATCAAAAATAATTTTGATCAGACCAAAAGAGATGACGACAAAAAGGATAAATTTAATAATATCGAAATGAGACATTATCAGACATTCTAACATATTGCATTTAAAATCCATTGTAGTAATATTTCCGTCATGACACACATTAATTCATTTTTCGGATTTTTTATCTGGAATTCGGCAAACCGAAGAGTGAATTAGCGTTGTAAACTTCTAAAAGAAAAACCGCTATCCTCTCCGGATAGCGGTTTTTCTTTTAGAATTCATTATAGATCATTAACAATTAAATAAAAAATGAAAGGAAAAAACTTATGACAAATATCACGTTCTTAGCCCCTCTTGGAGCCACTTTCTCTCACGATGCCTACAAAAGACTTTCTGAGATTTATTTGGCACCGGATATAGACAACCCAGAAAATCACTATTTAGGAGTTACTTCTAACAGTGAAGTGCTCCCAACAATTATCAAAAATGGTGGTTTCGGTGCTATTGCTATGGAAACCCTTGCTGAAGGGAGGGTGCCTGATTCTGTAGAATCATATACTTCCCTACTTCAGCAGTATAAAAAGACAGCGGATTGCCCAATTCAAATCACTGGAGCAGTAAAGATGGAGCTCCACTTCTGCCTAATGGTGCGCAAAGAGATGATTGGTAAACCATTCAGGAAAATAATTGCCCACAGCAAATCAATCGGGGCATGCAAAAACAAAATCGCCGAAGGCGGATTTTTAACAGAGGCTACAAAAACCAGCAATGGCGAAGCTGCAAGACGAGTAGCAGAAGAAGAGGTAGATAAAGACTGTGCTGCTCTTGGGCCAAAATCAGCTGCGGAAAAATACGGCTTAGTCGTCATCGATGAAGCCTTCGAGGACACAACGGCTATCACGACTTTTTTTCTCATCAGTCCCATCGGATACCAAGTTTGGACCGATAAGAAAAACCGTGCATTAGTTGTCTTCAGACTTCCTCACCAACCAGATGCACTAGCCACAGCAATTCATCTGTTCGGTAAAGAAGGCTTAAACTTGATTCAGATCCATTCTGTACCAACAGGCAATCATACCTACGACTTCATCATGGAAATGGACGTCGAAGAAAACCAATTGGAATCCTTCGAGAGAGCAAAAGGAAAATTGGAACAATATACAGTTGCACACGTATGTTTTGGCCCTTTCCCTGTCACAACAGAATAGATTCAAACCCACCCATTAGCGCCCAGACCGGCGCTAATGGGTTTTATTTTTCAATATTATTTAGATCACCATGCAGGCAAATTGGATCCATTGCTTCAATCTCATCTAAGTAAGCCGAGTCTTTTGGAATATCATTTAGCAAAAATATTTTCTTATCGTTTACATAAGCCATCCCCATTTCCATCAGACAATTACCACCAATATAATTTTTCAAACCTTTCTTTTCGAGATTAACGATTAGAATGGCATCACTTTGTAGAATATGTCGGTAGTGGGCACGGATATAATCATGAGCTCTTTTGAACTCAGCACTCTCGCCAGGAACATCATTTTTCTCAGGAAAAGCCAGCTTAACCCCATTTACATGATCTTCGTAATCTTGATGAATCCAACCATCAAAACCAAGTTCGCACAACTTGTTTTTACAACCGACCATCTCGTTCACAAAACTATTACTGCCAAGTACGTATATTTTCATAATTAATATCATAACACTGCTTTTGAAATACGAAAAAGGCCCGCGCACTGGAGGTGCGCGGGCCTACTAATTTTTAACAATAACTCACTCAACAATCTTCCACTTGAGCTTCTGTCCAGCCCAAAATGGTGAAGCCTTCTTTCCCCCAACACTGTAAGACGTTGGGATTTCCCATTCTTCATGTGCCAAAGTGACCACACTTTCTGAAAGAGGGAGATCGTGCAATATTCGAGCATTATAATTTATAAACCTCTCGAATATTCCATTTTCTCCAGCCATCAAAAGCTTCTCTAAAACATGGGCGTATAGAGGAAGCAGGAATGGTGCCGTAAAAGCTCCACAGGCACAACACCCAGTTTCAACGTATTTTTTCTCTTTAGGGTGAAAAGCACTATCAGATCCAGCCATCACCCAAGAATGATCCTCGCAAACTAAGTCAACCAAACTGACTCTGTCAGCCTCCGTTTTAATCGGCGGCTTGCAGGTAGACCGGACATCTCCGAAGGTGAGATCCTCGTTTGTTGCCAAATGATGCGCCGTTAGGGTGACGTAGAATCTCCCACTCTCGGAAAAGTCTTTCCAGTGTGGAATACATCTTGCGTCCGTACCATGTTCCCATACAATGGTAGCGTTGGTTTCCTCAAGAAATATTCGACCAAGAGTTAGAAAAGCAAACTCGGCGTCACGATTCGAGAAGAGCATCGACGGATGTTCTGGGTGGAAATGACATTTCATTCCCTGCTTCCCACAATGTTTGATTATCGGTAGGATCTTGCCGTACTGACGAACACCATTTTCAGATTTGGTGGTTCTCATGTGAGGGTAGATCTTTGCATCGACAATACCAGAAGAAACACAAGCATCAATTTCTTTGAATGGTGTATTTTCCGTAATCATCAAAAACGGTATGAAGCGGGCATTCTGTCCAGAAGAAACTGTCTCCTTGATTTTGCAAATATAGTCCAAAACTTGTGAGGCGGTCAAAAGACCCGTGTCTGTATTTGGCATAGCGCCAAATACATCCGCACCACCTTTAAGACCCATTCGAATTAAGTCACCGGAAACCCCCATTCCCTCGCGTAGATGCGTGTGTACGTCCGCAACTGGGCAGACTTCAATAATAGTATTCATTTTCTATTTCCCTTTCTCTCTGTTTCTTCTTTGGATGAAACGCGTGGGTTTGCACGGATTGGTGAAAACTGACCACGGTTTAAGCCAAACAGGATAATCAGCAAGGTGGATAGCTCCAAAGCTAAAAGCTTTTGCCCCCAACTTTTCAACTGTTTTAATGTCATCGTAATCCATGACTCCCGGGGCTATGACAGGCAGAGCTCCCAGCTTCGCTAGCGCTTCAACGGCCAGCCAGTTGTCATGTTGAGCAGGTCGCCCAGAAACACCTCCCCCGCCACCGCCAACTTTTTTCTCAAGCCTCCACAAAGGACTCCTGACCCCGGGAAAAACCATTTCCCAAGGAACACTGTTGATAGAGATGGCTTCCGCAATCCCCTTCAAGCCCCGAGCGATAGCAAGATAATCTTGGGCAGCAGAAACTTTCACGATTACCGGATGACAGGAAACTTCTACCACAGCCTCAATCATATCGATGACTGTTTCTGCAGTAGAAAGACCATGACCAGTATTCGGGCACGAAGGGTTAACTTCTAAAGCAACAAAAGGGTAATCATTTAGCCTTTTTGCCATCTTAATCAGTTCTTCTTTCGTCCCGTATATTGATCCCGCTACATCGTAGCGATGAAAATCAATTTTCGGAGCAACTTTGTCACACCACCAATCGATTCCCCCGTTGGTCAAACCAACTTTATTGACTGACCCGCCAGGAATCAACCTGATGCATTCCCAAGGTTTCCACCAACACAAATTACCTTTGCGTGGTGCGAGTGTTAGGGTCTTAATGAAAATCGTCGTGAGCTCTGGCTTTAGCAAACCCAGAGCAACTAACGGCCTCTCCCAAATCCACCCTAAGCCATCAAAGGCCAAGGCACCGCTACCCGCACAGCTCTCAAATGAGTAGCCGTTCGATAGAGTAATCATAAGAAATTTCCTCCTGTTTTGTTGATTGTTTTGTTTACAAGGTTCAATTCCTCGTTAGAGATTGATCCGTCGAAACATTACTTAAAAAAGACTACTTAGTCAAAGAATCACCTTTGATAGTCCTGATAGCTTCTTGTACGGTGGTCATGAATTGAGCTGGGAAAATGATAGTAGAATTTTTCTCTACACTAATTTCTGCCATTGTCTGAAGAGTTCTAAGCTGAAGAGCAACAGGATGAACAGAAATAATATCAGCAGCCTGACCGAGCTTTTGAGCGGCCTGAAATTCTCCATCGGCGGCGATGATCTTAGCCCGTCTCTCACGATCAGCTTCAGCTTCCTTGGCCATAGCTCTCTGCATATTATCCGGCAAAGTAATATCTTTGATTTCAACAGCTGTTACTTCTACTCCCCAAGGCTCTGTGTGAGCATCAATAACATTTTTTATCTGAGTATTAATATCAACAGTTTGAGAGAGAAGTTGATCTAGCTGAAATTGACCAACAACATTTCGCACTGTTGTCTGACTAATTTGGTTAACCGCACTGAAAACATTTTCGATAGCGATAACTGATTTTTGAGGATCAACAATTTTGTAATATGCGACAGCGGCGATATCAATCGAGACATTGTCTTTGGTAATAATTTTCTGAGAAGGAATGTTCATCGTAATGGTTCGAAGAGTCACCCGAGTCATCTGCTCAAAAATTGGTATCAAGATAATAAGGCCAGGCCCACGAACAGCACGAAAACGCCCCAAAAAGAAGACCACACCACGATCGTATTCTTTTACCACCCGAACAGAAACCAAAAACAAGATTATAAGGATTACTAATATTATATATGTCATATAGACACATTATATCACCTTCAGAACTTCGTCTGTAGACCCAAAGACCTTGTTTTGCGAGACCATCTTTTTAAACCAAGAGTGCTCATTAAAATGATCCATCATTTCTGGTTTTACCCCAGAAATATATACTGAACATTTTTGATCTTCTAAAGATTCTACAATTTCATCCAATGATTCAAACCCGTCTACATCAATGTAGTGAGCATGCCGGAAATTCAAAATTATGGGTTTTGTAGGAGTGATCAGATTAAGCCTCTCAATATGAGTCTTTGAATTTAAGTATGTTAAAGGCCCAGCAAAACGATAAATGATAGCTTCTTCTTTTTCGTCTTCAGGATTAAAATTTTCCGGATCAGTCTCACTTCCGAGTTCTGTACTGGAAAGCTTGTGGGCAAAGAGCAAAAGAGAAGCTAAGGTGCCAACGAGAATACCGGTCGTGGCATCATAACCAAACGTCAAAGCGGCCACCACGAAAGATAGCGCGAAAGCGGATTTATCAAATTTAAATAACTTTTTAAAATGTTCTGCTGTAATCATTCTGATGGATACATAGACCAGAATAGAAGCGGTAATCGATAAAGGAAGATAATTGAAACCAGAAATAAATATCACAGAAATGACCCCGACGGCAACAGCATTGATGATCTGAGAATAATTTGATTTTGCTCCACTTTTTATATTTAAAGCCGTTCTAGCAAATACGCCGGTCGCCGGCAGACCACCAAATATACCCGAGGCTACGTTGGCCAAACCAAGACCCATTACTTCCCGCCCTTGGCGAAATTTTGTCTTAGTCATACCATCAGCCGTCTTTGCAGAGAGAAGTGTTTCCAAGATGGCAATAAAAGCAACAACCACAGAAGATTTCAAAACTAGCATAATCCTGCTTCCATAAAATAACACTGAAGCCAACTTCGGAAAAACAAAAAGATTATTACTTAGTCCTGGATATTTAGTTCCAACAGTTTGAAGATGAAAAGGTAGCACTCCGTGAATGGAAGCATAGCCGAACAAAATTCCAAGTATCGCCACGATTATAGAATTAGGCCAACTTGGTCTGAATTTTAGGAGAACAAACATAACCAATAATCCTAAAATAAATGGGATGAAGGCAGACCAACTAACCATCCCCAAATGCCTCAACGACTCAAGAGTGTTTAAAACCGATGTATCGTGAACAGGAAGACCACTGAGACCGAAAGCGGAATTTATTTGTCCGAGGCCGATAGTCAACGCTACCCCAAGAGTAAACCCGTGAACCACGCTAGAAGGTACGAATATCAAATACTTATCCCAGCCGAGCAGCCAGACAACCAAAATAATTAAACCACTAAAAATTGCTAAAATAGGTAAAATAGCTGGACCGTAGGAGATCGCAAAAACAATTAAAATACCAGCTAGAGCGCCAGCTGGTCCGATGATATTAAATTGACTCCCTCCGACAATACCGCCGACTAAGCCAGCCCATACCGCCGTAATAATACCTGTCATAGGACTAGCCCCAGCAGCAATAGCTAAGGAAAACGACAAAGGGATGGATACCATAGCTACCGAGATACCAGATTTCCAATTATTTTTTATTTCCTTCTTGAGTCCAGATAAAAATATTTTCATGAGCTCACCATCGTATCAAAAAAAGGCGACGACACACAAGTAAGGCTTGTGGAAAACTCTACAGATAATGAGCGAAAATAATCAGGCCGACAATCAAAGCTGTAATAGACGAAATTAAAACGGCACCAGCCGCTACATCTTTCGTGTCGCGAGCGTAGGGGTGATATTCGGGAGAAGTTAGATCAATATCGATTTCGATTGCCGTATTAAAAGCTTCAGACGCCAACACTAGCCCACAGACAAGCACCAAAACCATCCACTCAACATGAGTAATTTGAAAATAAAACCCCAACGAGACAACTGCGAAAAGGGCGACTAGGTGAATCCACGCGTTGTGAGTTGTTTTAATAAATACACCAATCCCCCTCCCTGCGTGGACAAAACTCTTAGCCCTTTTTACGATAGAAAATTTATTGTTTTGGCTGTCATTTTTCATAATATTAGTATATCAAAATTTTCTACTGTCGTAGGCCCAGTGCAACAACGCCTGCCTTTGTCTCTGGCGACAAAATAAGTCTCCTGCTCTACAATTATTTTTTATTTGAGCAACGTGACGAACCATCGCCTTCCAACGCCTAATCTGTCGATCATCTTCTTCTAAAATACGTCTCCCCATATAATACCGACAGTACCACTGAAACCATCCACGAGGATCATCTTTGTAAATCCAGCCCTTATTTTTCCAAACCGAAAGAGGCTGACTAGCGTTCACTTTAAAAAAATTCAAATCAGCATTGTGTTTTTCTGAATCAAGCTTAGCTTTTGTAAACCAATCAGCAGGAAACTCATTTCCACAATCCGTCATATACTTTCCGCCGAATACACCCATTTTTAACATTTCCTTTGGAGAAAGATCCGGCTTAAATCTTGGATCAAAATTTTTACCGATTGTGGCTACACACTCATAGCGATAGTTCTTTTGCATCCTATCATTAACGACGATAATTCTTTTTGTTGTCTTGTTCATATACTATCGATTCAATCTAGTGATGGTTATCTGCAAAACAGTAGCAAAAGAGACCCAGAGTAGATAAGGGATCTGTAAATAAACAATTCTGTGTGAATAAGGATACACAGTAATCATTGCCCATATTAAGGTCGCCAACAAAAACAAAATATCGACAGCTGCGAAATAATTATTTTTTAAGCCAAATTGAATTGGACTAAATAATAAATTAAAAATTAAATTCAAAATGAACGGCACCGCCACAAAAAAAGCCCATTGCCCTAGCCATACCTTATAAAATACAGATCCAAAAGTTAAAGCGATAATTACATAAAGCACAGACCAAACTGGCCCAAAAACAGAGCTAGGAGGTGCCCATTTCGGTTTTATTAAGGTCGAGTACCAGCTGTAGGCCCTTGTTTGATTAGTCATCTTGATATTATAGCAAAAGAAATCCCGGATGTTGCGAACAACATCCGGGAAATTTTATTTTTGATTTTTAAATACCTCAGGCTAAGTCGTAGAGACGACACGGCGCGCGATATTAAAATTTGAAAAGTTCGGATCACCAGTCACTTCTCGCTCCACCTTAATGTAAGGAGGGAGGTCGACACGCCGGCGTTTGTCAGTAATTTCCAACTCAAGCAAGTATTTACCATCACCGACAGCTCGCTTGTCTTCAAACTTATCGAGTTCGAAATATTGAAAATTATAAGCGAAACAAGTTCGAGTCTTAATAATCGGGCCAGTGTAAGCAAACATGCTACGACTACCAGCCCGATATTCTTCCTCAGAAATGAATCTCTCGATCTCCAAATTTTCTCCGGGAACCAGCGTACTTTGCTTCAACGTCTCATAAAACGTGAAGTAACCATGCTGACCACGCCGCCTAAGACGACGAACCATCGTAATGTCCGGCGAGGGAGTATAAATTTGTTCGATGGAGATACGTTGGGCGTCCTTCGGCAACTTTCTTGGATTAAGTGTAACCAAATATTTTCGTTCACGCTCAACTGGCACAGGAATACCAAGCGCTCGACAAATCTCCTGATAAACTCGACGGATTTTTCCGTTAAAGTCAGTCGAGTTATCAATAGCCCTCCAATGAGGTGCCCCCATCCAAGCTCCAACGAGTTTGTGATCCATGAGAAAAGCCTGTCTGGGATCTTTCTCGTAACGCGCACCGTTGTTGGAGGTAGTGTAATCACCTTCAGCTCCGAGAGCGGCCGTAACCAAATGCAAGACGACGTGGTAACGTTCATCTCTCACTTGAACCAAATTTAGGCCTTTCTCCGCTAAAATCTTTTTGTACATTCTTCTCGGGACATACGCGTCGATATCAGGAATCCCCCGATCACACAACTGAAGAACTGGAGATTTTTCTGACAACTTATTTGCCGCTTCATCCCAAGCCGCTTCTAAACCACAGATAGTGGAAAGAATGGCCCGTTGGCCAATCTCAGGTCCAATTGACGGATTAACCGGACTGAGGCCTCCATTAATACATAACGTCGCCGCCTCAGGGACAACAATTACTCGATACCCTTTGTCTTCAAACTTTCGCTTGAGAAAAGCCATGGCGGTAGTTTTTCCACCGCACGGCCCGCCCGTTAAGACGACCTTACTGATTTTATGTTTTGACATGTTCTGCCCTTTCTAAATTTGGGTTTATTTCCTGCGGCCACTATAACACAAAATAAAAGGGCTTCCAGTCGGAGACTGGAAGCCCTTACCAAACAGAATGATCACTACCCTTCAACAAACCCACGAGGCCTGATGATATTCCAGAAGAGATCCTCCATCGTTTCCTCGTAACGGATACGGACGATCTTTCCTCCTGGCAACATGAGCAACTCCTGAGGCCGAAAACGGCCGTTGTAGTTGAACCCCATGGCGATGCCGTGGGCTCCGGTGTCGTGAGTAACGACAATGTCGCCCTTCTTGGCATTTCCTGGCAACCAGCGATCCGTGGCCAATCGGTCACAGTTTTCACAGATCGAGCCGACGACAGACATCTTCTCAAGGGGACCCTTCAATGGTTCTCCGTTTTGATCCAGAATATCAACATGATGATAGACACCATAGATAGCCGGCCTCATCAAGGCGGGCATGCCGGTGTCGACACCAAGATAGCGTTTGTAAATCCGCTTCTCGTTGATAACCTTTGAGACGAGCACACCATGCGGGCCGGTGACGTACCGACCGCACTCCGACAAGAGCTTCGGCCTCCACCCATTATCAAGCTCGAATTTTTCAAGCAATTTGATAATGCGACTGGCCATCCACTGCAAGTTGAGTGGCTTTTGCCCAGGCTTGTAGGGAATTCCAAATCCCCCACCCATGTTAATGAACTCGATCTCAATACCAAGTTCTTTTTTGAGAACCCGGCAGAGCTTGAGCAACATGCTGACAGTTTCCACCATGTAGCTGGGCTTCAGCGAATTCGAGCACACCATTGTGTGCATACCGAAGTACTTCGCACCACGCTCCATTGCTTGGCGATAGGCCGGCACAACTTGCTTCAAGGTAATTCCGTATTTTGAATTGAACGGCGTACCGATGATACTGTTGCCAGTACGAGACTTGCCGGGGTTAATACGAAAACAGATTGTCTTCGGAAAATGACCGGGCACTTCAGATATCAGTGAGATGTCGTCCAAGTTGAGCAGACATCCGCCAGAATGTTTGGCCGCCAAAAACTCTTCTTCCGAAGTGTTGTTGGAAGTAAACATAATATCGTCTCCGACGGCGCCGATACCACGCGACAGAGCCAGCTCAGGAATTGAGCTGCAGTCGAACCCGAAGTTGAGTTGCTTGTACAGCGCCTGCAGAATCCAGGGATTCGGCAGAGCCTTCACCGCAAAGTAATTGCGATAAGGAGTCTTCTTGAAGGCCTGCTTCATAGCTTGCCCAGTCTCCAAGATTCCTTCGAGATCGTAGATATGGAACGGGGTCCCAAAACTCTCGATGATTTCAGGGAGCCGGTGAAAAAGCCGATCCTTGAATGATTGCGTCATTGGCATATTTCAATGTCCTTTCAGTTAGTATTTACGTTGTTGTTTTCACTAAGATTTAAATCGATACTACCTTTCAAATTTGATCATGTCAATTAGGCACTTAAAAGAAAACCGGACAGCCACTTTTGTGGCTGTCCGGCAATATTTTAACTAGATCAGAGTGACCTTCGCGATCAGTACGAGACCTGAGCCTTTTCAAAAGCCGCACGAATCTCGTCGATCAAGCCCTCCACCGGTGCCGCACAAATGGCGTACCTGATGTACTGACCAAAATCGACACCGACGACGCCGGTATTCTTGATCATCAACTGATTGAATTGATCGGCGTCTGCAATGTCCTGTCCAAAAGCTCTCTTGGGACATAGGAATAGAGCAAAGAATCCGGCATCAGGCTCAACCGCAAGCTTCATGCCAACGTCATGAAGATTATGAATAAGGATTTCCAAGCGACTCGCATAAAGTCGCTGATATTCCTGAATCTTGTCGCGATGGTTCTCAAACAGATCAATCACGCCAGCCGCCATCGGCGCAGCAAAACCAGAATCAGTGTTGCCTTTGACACGGGCAATATCACCAATAAAGTCCGGTGAACCGACCATCGCACCAATGCGCCACCCTGTCATATTCCCCGCCTTCGAGGCTGAAAAAGCTTCAGCCCAAGAAAGATTCGGAAAATCGATGGCCACGTCTGTGAGAGTGACCGCTTCATCAGTGTGAGTGAGAATGGCGTAGGCCGCGTCGTTAAAAACACGGATTCCATTCTTTTCGCAATAAGAGCAGAGCCCCTCAAGCCATGACCGCTTGCCGACAGTACCCGTTGGGTTGTGCGGCAAATTCAGCATGATGAGATCACCACGACTGAGAACTGGGAACCTGTAATCAAACAAGAAGCTATTGTCAGGGTCGAGCGCCGCATGGACATGCCCAATACCTGCAATCATCTTCGCCTGATCTGCAGGCGTTGGATAGCCAGGATCAGTCATCGTAAGAACAATCGAGTTGAATCGGTCACCAGTCCAAGTCCCTAGAGACTCGATGACAACACCAAGTATCGGTTTGATGCCAGGGATCGGTAGATAAGCGATATCCAATTCACCGTCATCGGCCCTCCGAGAAATTTCGCCCGCTCGTTTGATGTGAGCAGACACAAACCTTCTCGCAAAGTCAGGAACTCCGGGCGAACCGTTGTCCTGATATTCATGCATGCTTTCCTTATCAGAGAGCATTGCAAGCGAGGCCGCCTGACGCGCTTCCATGATGGCCGGGCCTTCCGGCTGACCAATCGAGAGCTTGATGAGTTGAATACCACCTTCAGTGGCCTCAGCACATATCCTCTTGATGCGCTGAAATTTGTTTTCTCCCGCTTCGGGGAGTAACGACCTTCGTTTTACCATTCTGATTTCCTCCAGTTATTTCTGCGTTTTGATCATTTGTGAAGAATCCCCAGGGTTGATCGTCTCCCTAGGTTCTGCAAGAAAACTAACACGCAAAAGCAAAATCGTCAATTTTAAATTATAAAATTATTTTTCTAAATCCAACACTTCATCAATCCGAATTTTCTCTACGAATTCTGGAACATGACTTACCAAAATCATGGCACCCTGATACTTGTTAAGTGCCTCAGCAATTATAGGTAAATGTCTGAAATTAATATGATTTGTAGGCTCATCTAAAATCAAAAGTCCCGGCTTTTGCAAAACCAATCTAGCAAAAGCCACTAATCCTTTTTGTCCCTCTGACAAACTACCAATTTTTGATTTAATCAATTCACCATTTATTAAAAATCCAGCAGCAACAGAGCGCAGATCTTCCTCAATATACTTTTCCATTACGCTAACCAAAGAAGCATAAACAGTGTCGTCAAAATTAAGAGTAGAAAAATCTTGACGATAGTACCCAACCTTCACACCTGGTGCGATTGTTTCTCCAGCCGAAGTGCCCCGAGCCAGCGCTTCGAGTAAAGTACTCTTTCCAATTCCGTTTGGTCCTTTCAAAAGCAAGTGCTGGTTTCTTTTTAAGGCAATTCTAGTTTTTCGTTTAACCGGCTTATGAGTCTTCGGATTCATCGTAGTGAATTCCGAAATAGTAAGAATATCTCCAAGCAAATCTGGTTGAGATGCAATAACAAAAGAACGAATGGTCTTATCCTCTCTTCTCACATCTACCTTTTCTTCTTCAAGCTCCTCTGCTTTTTCTCTCATTCTTTTCGCTACCATACGCATCTGTCCGCCCTTTTGAGCAAAAAAGTTGGCCTTATCTTTATTCTCTTGAATTTCTTTTGCTAGCTGAGCATTTTTACGATTTTCTTTTTCAATTCGAGCTGAAATTTCTGCCAGTAAGTCAATATAATTCCCTGTATACTGTTCAACTTTTCTTGTAAAAACATCTAAATAGAGCACCCCGTCAGAAAACGAATTGAGAAAATCAGCATCGTGAGAAATCACTAGACAAGTCTTTTCATAATTCTTCAAAAAATCAGTAAGATGAGCAATCCCCTCCTTATCGAGATTGTTTGTTGGTTCATCTAACAAAAGCACGTCAGGATTTTGAATTAGAGCTGAAGCCAGCAGAAGCCTAGCCTGCTGACCACCAGAAAAACTCTTCACTATTCTGTCGTGAACTTTCTCGTGACCCTTGAGGTTCACAATCTCCAATACATCATCAATGCGTCGATCAATATCATAAATTTTTTTATCAAAACTCTTTTCAAAAAATTCTCGAACCGTGAGCCCAAGATCATCTCGAGGAATAACCTGTTTTGATATAGCAATGGTTGTCTCTTGCCCGATGAAAATGTTTCCGTCCTCGGGGACAAGTTCCTTAGTGATTAATTTAAATATTGTACTTTTGCCGGCGCCATTTTGACCCATGATAGTCACCTTCGATCCTTTTCGAACAGAAAAATTAACCCCATCTAGGATGGGTTTGTTATGACCAAATTCAAATGATACGTTGTCGAACCTGACAAACACTTCTTCTCGTGCCATAACACAACCTTAACATATTTATGCTAGGATAGCTCTCATGAGCGCAAATCTCGCTGAAAATATATGGGATGTAGTGGTGATTGGTGGAGGCCCGGCCGGCATGATGGCCGCCGGCCGGGCTGCCGAACGTGGGGCCAAAGTACTACTCATCGAAAAAAATGCGGAGCTCGGCCAAAAACTTCTCATTACTGGAGGTGGTCGTTGCAATGTTACCAATGCCGAATTCGATAATCGAAAACTCCTCGACAAATTCAAAGATAATGGAAAATATCTTTTCTCCGCTTTTTCAAGATGGAGTGTTAAAGAGACTCTCGAATTTTTCAACAGTCGAAAAATGGAAACAAAGATCGAAGCATTTCAACGAGTCTTCCCTATTTCAGACAATTCTGAATCCGTTTTAAACGTACTAGTAAAATACATGAAAGAAACTGGCGTGACGGTTGTTTCAAATAATCCAGTGGCGGGATTAGAAACCAAGGAAAATAAAGTTGTCTCTGTTAAATTACAGAAGAAATACCAAGGACAAAACGAGATCACTGCCAAGCAATTCGTCCTAGCCACTGGAGGAAAATCCCGCCCAGAAACAGGTTCAACTGGTGATGGATTCAAATGGCTTAAAGAAATTGGCCACACTGTTACAGAGTCAGAAGCTTCCCTTGTACCAATTGCAATTAAGGATGTTTGGGTCAAACGACTACAAGGTGTCACTCTACAAAATGTAAAGGTTTCTCTTTTTCAAAATAACGCCAAGCAATCTTCGTCAAAACCCGGTCGAATACTTTTCACTCATTTTGGATTATCTGGCCCAACTATCCTAAACATGAGCCGAGATATTGGTGAATTATTAAAATACGGCGATGTCACAATCTCGCTAGATGTTTTACCAGAGCTAGATTACGGGCAGCTTAACGCCAAGCTTCAAGAAATTTTTAAAGAACACAGCAACAAAAAAATCAAAAACAGTTTGGGTAACTTGATACCATCGGCACTCGTGCCAATCATTATCGAATTATCAAAAATAGATGGCGAGACATGGAGCCACAGCGTCACCCGCGAACAGCGCTTACAATTAGTCACCCTGCTCAAAGCCGTTCCATTAGAAGTGAAAGGTCTACTCGGTGTCGAAAAAGCCATCGTCACTTCTGGTGGTGTCTCGCTAGACGAGGTTGATTTCAGAACAATGCAGTCGCGATTATTCCCCAACCTTTATTTGATTGGCGATATTCTTAATATAGATCGTCCTTCAGGAGGTTTCAGCCTACAACTCTGCTGGACCACTGGATTCGTAGCTGGAGATTCTATTTCACAATAATAGATTTTTGAATTTTTTTAGAATCCTTAAAAATCTCTTTGAAGATTTTCTTGTTCAGATCTCCATCCAGACTGTCTAGAATCTCCTTTTCCCGTTGTGGCTGATTTATTGCGATTCCATTTTCCTTCTTGTACTTACCAACAACCGGCATCAGAGCTTGCCGTTTTGAGATGAGAGAAATGATCTCTTTGTCTATCTTATTTATTTTCTTTCGTAATTGAATCAAATTCATAGCTAGCTGGTTGGTCTGGCCTTTTTAGCATTAATTGTGTCTCTGGCTGATCCTTTTCCAAGTTTTCAATAATTTTTTCTGCAATATCAGTGGCAGACATAAAATGGTCAGCGTTCTCCGGAACAGCCCCCTGGAAGAGATCTGTCTTCATTCCTCCGGGATAAACAGCAATTACTGAAATATTGTTTGCAACCACTTCCTCTCGAATAACATTAGTAAGACCGCGCAAGGCATACTTACTCGAGACATACATCGCTCCGCTTGAGCCATTCATTCCATCAAAAGCGGTAGTGGAGATAATATTCATGATAGTCCCACCATTCTGAATTTTCATTTGTCGAATAGCATTGCGCATTCCACAAATTGTTCCGAAAACATTTACATCAAAAAGCTTGCGGGCTTTTTCTAGGTCAGTTTCCTCAAGAGCTTGTGGAGGCATCCAAACACCAGCGTTATTAATCCAAAGATCAATACGGCCAAATTCTTCGACTGTTTTTTGAGCGACGTTCAATAGTTCGGATTCGTTTGTTACATCCGCTTTTATAACACCCTCCGCCCCATCCTTATCACAAAGCACCACCTTGGCACCCTTGTTTACAAGAATTTTTGCCATTTCTTTGCCAAGTCCCTTGGCTCCACCGGTAATTACTACAACACTATTTTGAAGTTTCATATTTAATCATTATAACGTCTAGTGAGGACTTGTGGAAGCTTGCTTGCACGAAGTCCGAGCGACGTTACATGAGCGAAGCGATTATAGCTCATAGATGTCACAAATTGAAGAATAGAGCGTCTTTGTAGTATTAACACTAACAACTTAAAAATATGTTAACAACGATTGCAGTAATTTTAATTATCCTTTGGCTTCTAGGAATACTAACCTCTTACACGCTTGGCGGTTTTATTCATATTCTTCTCGTCATTGCCATTATTATGATCTTGATAAGATTGATCAGAGGTGAGCCGATTTTATAAAAAATAGAAAGGCCCTGCGTGTGTCACTCACGCAGGGCCACTAGGCCGAATCGGTTACATGTATTCAGGGAACTTTTGATTGTAATAGGAAACAAAGACGACGTTGTCCCAGATCTTTTCAAGCTCTTTTATACTGAGAAATCCTTCAACCCAGCAAGCCCGATCGGGAAAATATCTCATAAAGCGGATGTAGTAGCCAAACTCCGCAAAATCAACATCCTTACGCGAGTAATGTGTTCCAAAGAAGCAGAAATAGGCGTTCTTGCCTCCGGCAAGAAAAGTTGGCCAGTCACCTGGTATGAATTCCTTACTGCTCATCAAGAAATCAAGAAAATTGGCATTTACTTTCCAAGGACTGTTGTTTCCAATCCAACGGTCAATTCTTGACGCATCCTTAGGACCTTTCATGTCCGAGAGATGCCGAAGAGAGATCCAATAAGCGCTAATGTTGTCACATGGTATTCGCAAACTATCAAACCACAACTGCGGTCTGGCGGGAGTTATCATCGTCTTCATGTGTATCACCTCGTAGCCTTCGAATTCCTTTGGGCTGTCATAGAGGTTTACCCCTTTTTCACGAACCAAAAGTGGCCGCGTCTGCCGAATGTATTCCTGGCCGATCTGCCGGATCTTCTCCATGGCAAAGTCTTTACCGCGGTCGAGGATCCAACTGATGATACCGAGATCAACTTCGATCTCCTTCCAGACAGTCGCGATGGCGCTGTACAGGGAAACGAGCAGGGCATTAAATTGCCCCATTTCTTTCCAATCTATTTTTTTCATTTGTCTTTCCTTTCGTGCCTCCCCATTACTGTTTTAATGCCTTTTACTCAGCACATTTATTATCAGCTCCGGATTAGCCTTATAGGTTTTGTTCAGTGAGGGCAAGCGTCATGCCACCCCCTATTTCATCCCAGACATTACTCTTTTTAATAAAAAAGTAAACAAAAAAAAGGGTGGCAGAATCTTCGATTCTGCCACCCCATAACCTTTTCCGAAACAGGCCTAGACCCTTGCTTTTTGCCTAGCCAGGAATTCCCGACCTTTACCCACATCAGTATTGATGGGGACTTGGCTAGCGCACATTGGGCACTCATCCTCTGTCCACGAGTCCATCGACACGTTTGCAAGAGTGATGAGCCTCGGTACATCACCGACGTCTTTTGGAGTAACACCCCCGCGATTGCAGAGAGCTCCAAGTCCGACAACATCACCTCCGATCAAACGCACTGCCTCGACAACTTTCTTCACCGACCCGCCGGTGTTCAGAATGTCCTCGACAACAAGTACACGTTTGCCTTTCACCAACTTATCGTAGCCACGCTTGATGACAAAGCCACCATCATCAGCTTTTTCGGCATAGACAGCCAGGATGTCATGGCTTGCTACCGGCGAAAGTTGATGAGAGAGATGGTGTGCGACCCACTGACTCAAGATGACACCACCGATTGCGGGTGCGACCACCACCTCCGGCTCATACCCAACAAAATGAGCTGCGATGTTTCGACAAAGATCAGAAATGATCGCTGTGTGCGGATAAACTGCGTCCTTGTTGACGTAATCGCGACCGTGCCTGCCAGAGGTATAGACGATGTGACTACCAGTGATAATCGCACCAACTTCCCTCAGGATCTCTTCTGCTTTTTTTCTCTTCATCATACATTCCTCCTTTGAAGCCCTTCTTCGATCTCGGCGATGATGCGTTTGGCGGCATCTATCGGATTACCGATACTTTTGGGCGGTTTAGTGATTGGCCGGCCAATGACCAGCATTGTGGCACCAGCGATGATAGCATCGGTTGGTGTCATTATTCGTTTTTGATCTCCGACATCCGCCCAGGATGGACGAACACCAGGGGTAACAAAGCTTAGGCCCTCCAACTCTTTCTGCTTGCAAAGAATCGGGAGTTCTTGAGGTGAACAGATAAGCCCATCCATCCCAGCCAGCTTGGCATCACGAGCAAATTGAATAACCTTCGCTTTACTCGGTGCGCCGAAGACCAGGTGAGCATTGTTCTCCTCGAAAGTGGTCAGAACTGTGACCGCCAAGGCTTCGGACGAACCTTTATTCTGGGCAACGGCTTGCATGCCCTCGATCCCTGATGAGGCGTGGACATTGAACATCGCCACACCAAGCCCGCTGGCAGCAGCTGCCGCTTCGCCGAGAGTGTTGGGGATGTCATTGAACTTGCCGTCGAGGAATACCTGGCCTCCGCGACTGTGAATCATTTTAACAATTTGCGGAGTGCCGACAGACGTGATGAGTTGCAGGCCGATCTTAAAGCACCCCACATAAGGGGCCAAGGTTTCGACGAGTTGCTCTGCTTCCAGAAGTGTGTGGACATCAAGGGCGACGATGATTCTGTCTTTAGGTTCTACTATCTTCACTATGCGTTTCCTTTCTTGTTTTTGTTTATATGATTTTTCTGACAAATACCTATTTTGTCTTTTGTGCCAATACTACAAGTGCCATAGTCCGTTGTCAAAAATGGCGAAGCTGGAAGGCTAGGCAAATATTCAACAAAGACCACAAGGCCTGCAACGAATCAAAACGTTGCAGGCCTTTTTTAATATTAAATAATTTTATTTCTAGTGCACAAAAACTGACAAAGCTACACCTAGATAATATGGCCAGATAATAATAGCCAAAACCCCAGACCAAAAACTTAGCTTAAGAAAACCAATAGTAAATAACCAAGCCACCATCCACAAACCCCCACCAAAAATATTGTTCTCTATTTTAATTTTTTGCATGTAGATATTATAGCAATAATATAAAAAAGAGCACCCCGTTTTTATGCGGGGTGCTAGGCTTTGCGATTCACGTCTGCCAGTGTGCTATACGGATCGCTATCTTTTGACCACAAGATTAAAGCCCTTATTAAAGTCATGCAGGATTCTCACATGAGGAGTCATCCCCTCGTAAACACCCTTGCATTCCAAAAGATCATGAAGGGCTACAGCTTCTTCGGGAGTAACATCGTGAGTAAACACGCCACCAGATCCCGAGAGAATACCCGCCTCCGCATAACTTAAGCCGTTGTGATTGAAGAGAATCTTTGTTCCTTCGATTCGAACATTGGCCTTATTCAACTTTTCAGCCTTCGGAAAAGATAAACAGTAGTGTTCCGCATCAGCTTCTCCGCTGGCGGTCAATCCGAAGCCGATGATTCTTTCTCCCTCACGCAGCAGTTCAAAAGAAATAGTCGAGATATCCATTTGTGAGCCCTTTCTAATTTGTTAATTGTTTCAAAAATCAAAAGATTTTCTTAAATCGAACAATATAATAAATATTAAAACTTGGCAATAAACCTAAAAGAAAATCGCCCCACAAGATAACACTTGTGACAGGCGATTTAAGACGTCTTTTGATTTTCATTAGGTTGTTGGAACCTCCAGGCTTTTGCCATCTGTGATGACACAGCTAACGATACCCGGAAATACATTCAGACTTGTTTCGGGTACCCCAGGGAACTCTTTCGCCACAATTTCGCGAAGTTCAGCAAAGTTTACTTTTGAACAATAGTAAAAAGTGATCTGCTTAGAGCCTCCAGTTTCTCCACGAGAGATGGTGAATTTGGATTCGGCCATATAAATACCTACTTTCTAGTTTTTAGTTTCAAGCGTAAGGTAACACAAAAATAACAGCCTTACAATAATTATTTCAAACCCTTAATCCACTTATCAAAAAATCCATACAAAATATCCAGATGCTCTGACTCTCTGATGGTATGCGGGGCGCCATCAATGATATGAAGTTCTTTAGCTCCAATCGGCAACGCTTCAAAAAGAATCTTCTGTTGATCAACCGGCGTGGAAGTATCTTTAGTTCCCACTATCAAAAGCACCGGCATGGTCAGCTTACCCACTTCCGGCAACAAGTCGTATCTCATGCGATCTTCCATGTGAGACCATTTCAGCTTTCCATTCATGCCAGGTTTTGAATTACTGGATACTTCCTTGTATCCATATTTCTTCCAATTATTAAATTCTTTTTTATCCTCAGGAGTTCTCTCTTTTTCAGCGCTTAATTTTCCGGACACCACTGTAGCGATCGGAGCCAGAGACTTCACCTTCCATGGAAATTTCTCTGCAAACAAAGCCACGGAAATACCGCCCAAGCTATGGCCAGTCAAACAAAAAGGTTCTTGGTACCAAGCCTGACTTTTTGACCAATCCAAAACATCTTCCAAGTCCTCATAATAATTAGTAACAGTGGCATCATCATAACAACCATCACTTTCACCAAAAGTATTAGCCGTATCAAAAGTAACAACAGTGTAGTCATTGTCTAAGAAAGCTTGTGTCATGGTCCTAATATTTTTCTGCTCCTTGTATCCACCAAGACCATGCACAACAAAAGACAACCCTTTTTGATTTTTGGATTTTTCGATCACCACAGCCAATTTCTGATTCTTTCTATTCTTAATAAAAATCTTCTCCATCCAATTATTATATCAAAAGCCCGCTAAGACATTCCGCACATTCTATTGACTTAAATCAAAAAATATGCTAAAAACGCGAGGAAACAAGGAAACTTGGTTATATCCGAAAGTACGAAAACTGCCGGACCATTCGCTCCTTGAAATCTAAAGGCCGACAATTTATGAGAAAGAAAAATGCGGGTGATGTTGATCCCGAAGTGTTAATACCGCTCGGAATCTTCTTCCTTATCGTATCAGCAGTAGTGGGGATTATTATGATCGCCCTTGCTGGCACAAGCATTGGACCCTCTTCTGGATACATAGGAAAATTATTCCTGGTAATCCACTACAATTTGGGATTTTGGATCATGCTCATCATAGCCACCGGATTCGGTGTCTATCGAAAACTGACCAACCCAGAAGAATTCACCCTGCTTGAGTTGCCAATACAACTGGCTGTCTCTACCGTTTCCCTTATTCTTCTTTTTAGCCTCTTTTTCTCGACAACGGGCAAATTGGCTGACACAGAAATATGGAACGGTTACGTCACAGGCGCAGAATATCACGAAGAGTGGACAGAGCGTGTCGAGAGAGAAGTCTCAAACGGCACAGACTCAAAGGGAAACAGTAAAGGGAGTCACACAGAAGTCAGCTATGAATACCACTCTCCCGAATGGAAAGAGTTGACGACTGTCGGGGACATCACAACAAACAAAGATCTTTACCGAACTCTCGCCCGATATTTCGGCAACGAGAGAAAGAAGACCATCTACCACACAAATCAATCAAGCTTTGGTGATGGGAACATGTACTACGCCACCTACGACTCAAACCGCTGTGGAATTATCCCAGCAGCCAGACCTCACTTTTTCGTTAATTACTTAAAGGCGTCGGACTCGGTAAAAAAGATTCATGGAAGCCAAGCGCTTTACAAGGATCTCATCCGACCCTACCCCGAGGTATATTACGGAACCTATGGCGAAATTGAGCTCGACCGAGTGATCAACGCCGGCGTCACACTTCCTGAAAAATGGAAGAAGGACGTCAACCAAACACTCAGTCGCGCACTCACTAGTTTGGGATCCAGAAAGGAAGTGAATGTCTTGGTGTACGTAGCAAACACAAAAGATCAAGGTTTTTCCTACGCACTTGAAGAGGCGTGGGTAAAGGGCAAAAAGAACGACGTCATAATCGTGATTGGTGCTCCAGAATTTCCAAAGGTCTCGTTCGCCTACGTAATGGCTTGGACGAAGATCGAGGAATTCAAAATAAACCTTCGCAACAAAATCCTCGATATCGGGGACCTAAGTGATGGCGAGGCTTTTGCCAACACCATCCTCGAAGAAATTTCGAAATCACCCAAACAAGGTGGCTTCGAGAGAATGCCAATGGCTGATCTTGAATATCTCATCGCGGACATTCGATTACCTTGGTGGTGCCAGCTCCTCATCATCCTTGTGGGTGGTGGGGTAAGTTATGTTACTTCAGTGATACTCATCAACAACGAAGAAAGAAACTAAACAAAAGGAAAAAATAAGTAATGAAAACCAAAGCAAAAACATCAGCAAATTCGACACTCATTCTGATCGGCCTCCTCGCCATCATCGGCATCTCCGTCTTGTGGTTCGCAGGAACCTACAACGGCCTGGTGCGACAAGAAAACAGCATCATCGCTGCGAACGAAGACCTCCAGAACGTCCACACCTCCATCTTTAATCAGATCAAGTCGCAAGGCTTGAGTGTGGAGAAGTACGGAACAATGGTCACGCAGGCAATCACGACGGCAATCGAAGGACGCTACGGCAAAAACGGCTCCCAAGCCGCCATGCAGTGGATCCAGGAACAAAACCCGACGATCGATTCCAAGATCTTCGATAAATTGCAGGTCGTGATCGAAGCCGGCTACAACAAGTTCGAGTCCTCACAACGAACAAAGATCGATAAACTCCGCGTCTATGACAACACAATGGACTCGCTGTTCACAGGCTTTGTTGCCAGGAACATTATGGGCTTCCCGAAGAAGGTCACCGACGACATGCGGAAGACCATCACCTCGGCCGAGACCTCCGAGATGATGAAGACGAAGGAAATGAAAACGATCGACCCCTTCGCACATTAGGCCATCGGCCAAGTGAAATAAACCGATCAAACAAAAAGCCCGGAACGCTACGCGTTCCGGGCTTTTTTTATATAAAAATACTACTTGCTATTTTCTATCAGTTTATCGAGTTTTGCTGAAAGTTCCGAAAGTGTCACCTTTTCCGTACTCTCAATACCAGCAATTTTTTGAATTGATTTTCCTTCATCCTTGTCAGACTTTTCTTCCTGCTTCACCTCCTTAATAATAATAGTGTTACCAATAAAAGTCTGAACGAATACCCCTACCGCACCAAGGATAAGACTCCCGAGAATTATAGAGGTGATTGGTGTTACCCCACTGACATCTAGTAGCTCCCACACCCCTCGCCAAAAAATGATCACACCCACCCCGGCCAAAAACGCCTGCACAAATGGAATTTTTTCAAAAATTTGTCGCGCCCTATCTTCTAAACCAATAAGTGTTTTTGTTACAGATTTCATATAAAAGTATTATATCAAAAATTGATGACAACCTCTCTAAAATTTTCTATTCTCCCCTTTTTATCTATTTTTATACCCTCTTTTTTATAAAGTTTCTTTCTCTTTGCGTCATAGGAAGAGCCCGTCCAGACCAATCCTCCAGAATACACTATCCGATGAAACGGGATACCTTTCTCACCAGCATAATATGCTCTACCTAAGATACCAGTAACACTACGTGCAGCCTGACGTCCACCACCCGCCGCTCGAGCAATCGAGCCATAAGTAGCGACCCTCCCAGCCGGAATCGACAAGGCAATTTTTATTACACGCTTACTAAAATCTTTCATTTTTAGATTATAGCAAAAAAAGCCGTGCGTCCCTCAAAAGAGACACACGGCTTTACAATCCAAACTTTCATTTTCGAAACGTAAGAACACGCACCCGAAGCACATTCGGCAACTGTCGAATACGTTCAACCACTTCGTCACAGACCGACACATCAAGGTCGACGAGGTTGTATCCGATTTTGCCATTGCTCTCATTGGCAAAAGCCTGGATGTTTACTCCCGCCTCGCCAAGTGCCCCCGTGATCACAGCGATCATGTTAGGGACATCTTTGTTAACGATGACCAAGCGTGTATGCGTGGTATTAGACGGAAACATCTCCACCACTGGAAAATTAACGGAATTATTCACAACCCCGTATTCCAGATAGTTTTTGAGTTGCCGACAAGCCATCACTGCACAATTTTCTTCAGACTCCGCCGTGCTCGCCCCAAGGTGTGGCGTGCAAATCACTTTCTGATTTGCAAGTAAGGCGTTCGTCGGAAAATCTGTGATGTAGGAAGCAACTTTCTCGAGACTGAGCGCTTCAATCACTGACTCGTCATCGAAAATACCATCCCTGGCATAGTTTAGGAGAATACAATTCGTCTTCATCAGAGCAATTTGATTTGCACCAATGAGGTGTTTAGTTCTCGCAGATAATGGCACATGAACACTAAGAATATCAGCGCCTGCCACGACCTCCTCCATCCGTCTGGCAATTTCCACACCAGCACTAAGCTGATGCATGTTGGTCAGGGTTGGAAAGGCATCATAACCGACAACTTTCATCCCGCGTCTGATACCGGCATTCGCAACGAGCACACCGATCTTGCCGAGACCAATGACGCCGATTGTTTTACCAGCAAGTTCGAATCCGCTAAATTTGGCTTTTTCGGCTTCAACTTTCTGCGTTATCGCCACGTCGTCTCCATCGAGCGTTTGTGTGAAGCTGAGAGCTTGATCGACACGACGAGCATAAAGTCCGAGCATGATGAAGACCAATTCCGCCACAGCGTTAGCATTGGCACCAGGAGTGTTAAAAACACACACACCTTTCTCTGTCGCTTTTTCCACAGTGACATTGTTCACCCCGGCACCAGCTCTGGCCACCGCCAGTAAACTCGGGTAGTCGTCGGTGTCCAACTTGGCACTACGGAGAATAACGGCTTCGGGATCGATCACACTTTTATTGACGTTTTGAGGATCAGCAAAAAGCTGAAGACCCGCATTAGATACACCATTCAGTACTAGAATGCGATTCATAATATTTCACCTTTCAAGGAACTTTTTTTGTTTGCACAATGCGAAACAAAACGAGCCCGTCTAGGGCTCGTTTTTGATATTATTTTGAGAGAAGATAATAGCAAAGACCAACCCTAGACAATAGTTCTAGAGCAGGAGGAGGAACTACCAATTTTTGCGATTACCTTTAACATATTTATGATTATACCTAAAAGAAAAAGCTTGGCAATATTCACAGAAGCTACCTAGAAGTTGTTTATTTCTTTAAAAGAAGACAAAACAACAACTTTATTTTTATACGGAGCGATAATGTCTAGGTGAGTCGGCTTACCTTTTTTATAGCCAAGACCATATCTTTTATAAAAAACATGGCGCATTAAATAAAATGTCCCTTTAAAACTCTCGTCTCCCCTTTTAAAATGTCTCTTAAAAATAGTCCACCATTGAGAAAATATATTTTTGTATTTGAGATAGATTATTACATCAGAAGAATCCAAACCGTCCTCTAAAAGCCACTGTGTCGTCCCCTCCACAATCCAAGTATCTTCTCTGTATATCTTTCTAATTTTGCCTAGAGCTTCTTCCCTATTTCTTGGTTTTGTAAATTTTATTTCATAGTAAAAATCATCTGTTGAGTAATGTTTAACCCCTAGCTTTGTAGAAAGTCTAGAAGCCAAGGTAGTCTTTCCTCTTCCAGCGTCACCGATGATAATTATTTTATTATAATTCTGACCCATTACACTTTAAGTGATAAATTACGTCCTTTCTCTCGACAACCATCTCCCATTGATGCGACTTAGCATATTTGTAAAGCTTGTTGTTGGGATTAAAACAAATAGGTCTTTCAACTAATTTCAAAAATGCGATATCGCTCTCAGAATCTCCCACGCCAATTGAACCGACTAATGTCAGATTTTCTTTTTCCACTGCACGCCTTAGAATCTTGGCTTTGTCTGAAATAAGATCAAAATATAAAGTACCACCAGTGAATTTTCCTTTCTTGTCAGTCTCGTACATTCGTCCATAGACCTTACTGAAACCCAATCCTTTACAAAATTCATCGAGAATCTCTTTAGGAGAATAGGAGATGGCCAAAATATAATAATTTTTCTTTTTTAATTCCTTAATTAGATCGCGAGTATAGCGATAGACATGATTTTGTTGGGAGGAGATAATCTTCTTCGAAATTCTTACAAAATCCTTATGCGAAATACCTCGAATATTCTGCTCAAAAGCACTAACTACCGCCATAATATATTTTTCGTAAGAATCTTTACGATTAAGCCACGCATCATAAGCATCAGCGTAAATATCTTTGACGCTGTCCGAGAATATACCCTCTTTGATAAATTCGCTAACAATTTCTATCAAAAGGCTTGAGCGAAAAATAGTCCCGTCTATATCAAATATTGCTACTTTTTTGCCTTTAATTTTGTTTGGGTGCTTCATACATAGACATATTAACACACCCAGCTTAATTATTTGAGGCCCAATATTGGCGATAAAAAGACCTCTATCGTCGAATTAAATTACTTGACTTTATTTTTTAGTATGCTACAATACCACAGGAGAAAGAAAACCAGCAAAGCGGAGTAGGGCTACCTTAAACCTTGCAGTTCTTTGGGAAGTGAGACCTTTCCGAAAAATAACCGCTTTAAAAGTGGGCCAGCTGGTAAGGGTCCTGTCGATGCTCGGCCCGAAAGAATGCGGCCGGAAAATAGCACGATACATCAAAAAAAGAAATGTATTAAATCCTGGCTAAAGGAGCCTAATGCGTCTCGTTCCCTTCTTTCCTAGAGGAGAATGCTGAAAGGAATTAATACCTCTTTCCTGTCCAGGCCGTCTTACGGGCCATGGAGTGAAAAGCTGACAGTAAGTCATCGGCGTCTGAGTACCACGCGCCACGTGGACTCCGGTGAAACGAAAGGCGCGCTACGGGGCCACAAAAGTCGCCCCGGATTAAGAGAGCAAACTCTGGCTACAGGCCAAAACTTGCGGGCTCGTCGCGCTGCGGCGAAACTGACGGATCCGTTCGTTGTGGAAACACAGCGAACGGATTTTCTTTTTTTATATTTGAGATCCAGAAAGTTATTTAAAATTCCTTTTCATCACCACCATTCATCGTAATAAATTCGATTCCATTTTCGGAGAGAACCTTTTCAGGAATCTTGTGGGCAGAGCCGATCCTTTCAATCTGCAACATTCCATCATGCACAGGAAATACCTTTTTAGGTTTTACAGAAAGAGCATAGCGAATAGCATCTGGAATTTTACACCAAGGACCAGCAACAGGAAGAGCCAACACATCGACAAGTTTTTCTGGATTGCGAAATGAATCACCTGGATAAAAAAGTTTATTATCTACAAAATATCCGGTGTTCTGCACCCGCCCAATTTCTTCGAAAATTTCCTCATGCCTGCCATCAAAAGCTTCAATTACAACCCCTTTTATACTAGTAGCTTCTCTATCTTCAATAATAGAATACGCGATACCCTTCTCATCTAATTTCTTACCTACTCCAGAATTTGTAATGACTTTTGCATCAGGATTGTTTTTGAGAATCTCTTGCAAAGATTCTACATGGAAATGGTCAGCGTGCTCGTGAGTAATCAGAACTACATCAATACCAGTTACTGAATTTTGTTCAACTGAAAACATTCCTGGGTCAGTAAGGATTGTTAGATTATTTGTCTGTATCAAAAGGCAACAATGCCCAATTTTCTTTATTTTCATAATCGCCCTTATTTTAGCACGACCTGTCTCTATAAATAACCCAGTTTTCTAAACAACTCTACAGAAGGTGGTGTCATCTTAAGTTCCTTTAGATCAGAAATTGCAGACCATCGATACTTAGAATGTTCTTCGTTCAAGGTTATTTTAATCGTCTCAGATAGTTCATCACTAATAACAACCTTGTATGTATAAAATCTCATTTTACAATAGACTCTTTCCAAAGAATCCTTTAAGGTTTTTTCTGACTCTCCCTGCGCTTCGTCAATTAGCTCTGCAGAATATTTCGAGATATCTAAACCCATCTCCTCAAGCACCTCTCTATTAAGTGCGGTTCTCTGGTCTTCCCCTTTTTCAACACCTCCACCAATAATGGCCCAGTGCCCAGGATATACACCACCATTTTTTATATCGCGCCATGCTTGAAAAAGCTTTCCATCCTTTGAGAAAATTAAAGCACAGACCACATCTCTTTCAATTGTTCGCATGACAAAAGTATACTATTTCGTTTAAATTTTACGAGCCACATTATTTTCTAAGAATTTTATATCAGATTCTTGATGTTCCCCGTCCAATTCTTTTTTGTATTCAATGAGAACCCTTGGATCCATAAGCGAAATCTGTACCCCGTAAACGTCCTTAATGACATCGGAGTATTTTCGATAAATTTCTTTATTTTTTATCCACCCATTTCCATCTTTCTTACTCATCAATAATGTATCAGCGTCTGTAAGATCAATATCTTGTCCATGATAATTTAAAGACAAGGTAGTGCAATTCCATTTGTTATTTTCGTAATGCTTCGGACCAGCAGTTATATAATCTTTTACTAGAGTTACAATTACCGGAAAATCCTTCCCCGATATTGATATATCGATATCATTCACTGGCCTATCAGACCCATAAAGATGTGTCGCCAACCCTCCACCAATTCGGTATTGAATCTGATTGTCATTCAAAACTCCCGCAATCCATTTTAATGCTTCTATGGTTTTTTCTTGCATAATAGATCAAAAGAAAAACATTGGCTGGGGGACTTGGAATCGGACCAAGATTTAGGACTTCAAAGGTCCCCGTCCTACCATTAGACGATCCCCCAATTTATTCAATTTCTACAAAAACCCTCTGTCCATCCAGTAATCTTTCGAAGCAATGTCGAGCTTTTTCTTACTGTAATGCGCAGGACTCCATTATACATATTTCCAGAATTTTTTCTATTTGTCTTAATATTATGCTTTTTATAACAGACTTTAAATTGAATACCTGTTTCGCCAAGCATTTCTAGCCAATATTCTTTTATTTTATCGATCCTGTTCTCATATGTTTTATGTATATAAATTTCATAACCAATTTCCTCTTTTTTTACATTACAAAACGCTTTAAGCCAATTTAAAAACAATAGAATCATTTTCCAATCAGAATTAGAAAATTGAACATTCGATCCGGGTCGATGCTCCTTCTCCTTACTCCCCTCCGCCCAATACAAAGCCACACCAATAAGCCACAATTCTCTTTTCGACAAAACTCCGACCTCATTTGAAGCCTGATTAATGATCAATGTTTGTTTCTCAATTCTCTGTCTATGTTTAGCCTCACCGCCTCTTTTGGAGGCCAACAATTTCTTCTTAGTAATTCGCTGAAATTGCTTTTTTGCCAGACCAACATCTCGAAGCCATAAAGAAAGCGTCGACTTGGCCACAGGCACTTCTCTCAAAATTTCAGAATATACCTTGCCCTCTTTACGCAATGAAATTGCTTTATTTTTTAAATACTCTTTCACACTCCATATTTTACTAAGTAAATATGAAAGAAAAATAAAACAAAGATAAAATCTTTATGAACTTCAATCTAAATTTTGTTATGCCGTCAATTTTATGACCACCAACTCAAGTGGCAGGTGTGAAATACTACTTCGTGAAGTAATATCGAGGGCACCAAGCAGTTCGGAGAGGGTTGCAGAAGAAATGTGAGATTCTTTTTTTGAGGCAATCCCGTGCAGTAATTCGTAGTCGGCTTCGGTCAAATCTTTTTTAATTTTTTCGGCAAGGTTTGGAGCATAACGAAGAAGCAAAACAAAACGAAGCTTCTGTAAAATGAGCTTGATGAAAAGTTTAATGTCGACATTAGCGGCAACAGCTACAGTGATAGCTTCAAGCCCTTTAGCAGAATCTTTTTCTGAAAGTGCCACAACAATATTATTCACCAACGTGTTTTTAGGAGCGCCAGTAACTTTCTCGACATCTTCGAGGGTAATTTTTTTAATATCATGTGCACCAGAGATGACCTTTTGCAAAACACCATGAGTGTCACGGAAAGAGCCGTCGCCGAGCAGAGCGATTAGTTCGGCGCCGGCCGAGTCCAGGCCGGCGCCTTCCTTCTTGGCAGTTGCCAAAGCCACAGCCTTCAAAATCTCCTGATTTGGCTTCTTAAAAGCAAATACCTGACATCGTGACACCACCGTCTCCGGTACCTTATCCATCTCGGTAGTGGCAAGTATAAACACAGCATGTGCTGGCGGTTCTTCCAATGTCTTCAAAAAAGCATTCCATGCCTCTTTAGTAAGCATGTGAGCTTCATCAATAATATAGACTTTGTATTTGGAATCGAAAGGCAAAACATTCACACCATCGCGAATTTCGCGAACATCATCAATTCCTCTATTCGAAGCCGCATCAATTTCATAAATATCATTTGCGCTCGCACCAATCTCGCGTGCAAAAATTCTTGCCACTGTTGTCTTACCCGTCCCTCGTGATCCGGCAAAAAGATAACTGTGCGCGATGTTACCACTTTTAATTTCACTAGAAAGCACACTGACCACATCACCTTGCTCAATCACCTCTTTAAAGTTCTCCGGGCGATATTTTCGATAAAGTGCGGTGTCTGACATATTAGCTAGAAATTTTTGATATTAAACTACTAACGCTAGCAAACTTTTTCTTATCAAGTGACAAGTCAGTAAATCGCCCATTTTTTGTTGCCACCACCAATCCAGAATCAATAAGGAGTTTAATATGATGAGAAATAGTCGGCTGTGACAACTCAGTCAAAGCCTCCGCCTCCGCGCAGGTAATAACCTTCTTTTTAGATATTTCTTCAATAATACGAAGTCTGTTGGGATCAGCGATAGCTGCGAGTTGTTTAATTAGTTCTTCTTTCATTAATGGAATTGTATTGAAAGTGGTCGATATTGTAAAGCCTTGATTTTTGGGTATAAAAAAATGGGCCAATTCGCAGTTGCGAAGTTGACCCATTAGACTTTTTTGCGCCGTTACGCTATCGGTGGTATTTCCAAACCACACGGTTTCTATAGTTGTCTCTATATGAATGATCTCTGACGTTGATGTAATGTCTCGTGACAAGCCCACTTATGATGCAGAAAGGCGAACCCCTCTCTTACCAGCATCGCCCAGTACTTTACCAGTCACCTTATTCCCCTTGCTCGAGAAACCTCCATTACCCCTTCTCCTTTGAGAACCCTGGCAATAAGATCTTTTTGAGCTATCGAGGCTCCATCGGATTTCCAGTATTTTCCAGTTGGGTGGAATTCAATCCTTTCTAGCCAGGCATGGCAGTTTGTGTTGGCGCGTTTTTTTATTATTCTTCGCCGTTTTTACGGCTCGGCAGGCAGGTGTGCCCGCTCATTTATTCGTTTAGGATATTAGCATATTTAAATAGATGTGTCAAGTAGATACTTCGACACAATCTCCCCTACTTTGTTGGCATTTTCAGCCTCCATTAGTTCCATACGAAGCTCCTTGGCCCCATCCCAGCCAGTTACATAGGCTTTGTAATGTTTCTTCATCAGAGCAAAACTTTTAGTACCTCCAAGCAATTCTTCAAAAAGTTTGGTGTGCTCTACAAGTACAGTGAGCTTGGTTTTGACATCAACAGTAGCATTATTTTCCACACTGCCGTTTTTTGAATTTTGCAAATCAGCAAATAGCCAAGGTTTCCCAAAAATAGCACGGCCGAGCATGACGCCGTCGACACCAGTGGCTTTCGCCTTGGCAAAAGCATCTGCCACATCTACGACATCACCATTACCAAAAATTAAAGTCCTTTCAGATTCAGACAAATCTTTTTGGACCTCATCACGAATTTCCACAGCTCTCTTTATTTGATCCCAATGTGCCGCCACCTTCGACATCTCCTTACGAGTACGTCCATGCACAGTGATCACAGCAGGCCTCTCTGCTAATAGTTCAGGAAGCCACGTCTCAATTTCATTTTTATTAAATCCAAGACGAGTCTTTACTGATACAGGAATATTCCCCGCACCTTCTTTTGCTGCTCGTATTACTTTCCTAGCCAATGCTGGCTTTTTCATGGAGGCCGCACCCGCACCTTGTTTCTCGATACTTTTATCAGGGCAACCCATGTTGATATCAATACCATCAAAACCAAGCTTCACAGCTAGTTCTGCTGCACCCTTCATCATCTCCGGCTTGGATGTGAAAAATTGTGCCACGATTGGTCGCTCGCTTTCAGTGAAAATCAGATTTTTCATTAGCTTTGCTTTGCCTTCTGGAGTAGCGAGCATCAGTCCGTCCGCTGAGACGAATTCAGTCCACAGCACGTCGGGCTTGCCGTATTTTGCGATGACACGTCGAAAGGAGGCGTCGGTGACGTCGGCCATGGGAGCCAGGACTAAGATGGGGCGGTTTTCCGCCGAGGCTTCCGCTTTTAGTTTTTGCCAAAAGGTTTGACTCATTTTGTTTCTTATTTTTTATATAAAAATTTTATCTTTTATTTATCACCGCTTCATACCCAGTACTTTATACTTCTTCCCGAGGATGTGAGCAAGATTAATAAGGTCGTATGATCCCAATCCATCCTTTTTATCAGAAATAATTAATATGTCTACCTTGAAAGAAGAAACCTCAGGGGATGCCGCTCCTCAAGTCCAGGACAATTTTGAACCTTGGACTTAAAAACTCAAACCTAGAATAGGTGTTGGGGGCAATATATAATAGCAAAGATGGACATTCTTAGAGAATCTACGCCGAAACAATCGGGCAATCTCTTTACCAGAGCTGCCCATCTTTGTTATGAAAAATTACTTAAACCAAAGAAGAATGATGAAACCCCTGCAGACACAGAGAGACGAAAACTAATCCTAAACATAATACTATTTGGCCTGATTATTATATTCTTTGGTCTAGACTGTTTAATTCTATTTGATTCATTCTTAAGTAAAGATGGTGTTTTTGACGACGGTGTTCCATTCACTTATTTCTCTGCAATTATTTCGTTGACGATCTTTCTATTTTTTCTCTCAAAAAAGGGTCGAGTAAATTTGGTTTCCTACCTATTAATCATCTCTTCCATTATTGGCGCTAGTTACGGATCTTATCATTGGGGTATTAGCATGCCGGCAGGATTATTACTTTATGGATTTATTATAAGTACAGCTAGCATACTCATAAGCAGTGAGTTTGGACTACTCCTCACTGGAGTTATTGTCTGCTTTTTAATATCCGAAGGAATAATAGAAAGCACTTATCACATGGTACCAATATGGAGAAGCCAACAAATGAGGGCAACTGACGGCATTCAGTATTCTCTTCTCTTGCTACTAACAATGACACTCTCGTGGATTTCTAACCGCGAAATAAATAAATCATTAAAACGAGCAATCGAATCAGAGGCAGAATTAAAAACAGAAAGAGATTCTCTGGAAATCAAAGTCCAAGAAAGAACGTGCGAATTAAGAAGGGCTCAGATAGAAAAAACGGAACAGACACAGAGATTTGCAGAATTCGGCAGACTGTCATCTGGAATATTTCACGACCTAATGAATTCTCTATCCTCTGTATCATTGAGTATCCACAGTCTAGAAAAAAATCCAGTGGTTATAGAAGAGATGCGAGACTCAAAAGAATGCTTGATTAAAGCAGTCGCCCTTAGTAAAAAAATGAGTGACTATCTACAAAATATAAAGAAGCAAATTCACTCCGATGGAGAGGAGGAAACCTTCTCAGTAATAAAGGAAATTGAAGATTGTATCGGCATACTTTCTTATAGATGCAAAGAGACTAGAACAGAGATCGTTCTACAAAATGAAATTGATTTTCAATTATATGGAAATCCTCATAAGTTTTATCAGATAATATCTAATCTGCTCAGTAACGCCATTGATGCCTGCATTGGCCTAGAGCCAGAAAGAAAAAAGATCTTCGTAAAAATTAAAAAAGAAGAAAATAGACTAGCAATAAGTATCAAAGATTACGGATCCGGTATGAGGCCAGACATACTCAAAAAGATATTCAATCCATTTTTCAGCACCAAAAAAGATGGAGCTGGAATGGGACTAGGATTAGCACTGATCAAAGAAAATATTGAATCTTGCTTTAACGGGAAAATAATCGTCGCCAGTCAAATAGACAAAGGCACAACTTTTAAAATTCTTGTACCAATACAAAAAAGACATTCTAAAAATATTCAAAAGCAAAGTAAACAATCCGACTGAATATTTACAATTAGCTAGAACAATACAAAAAATACTAAGCAGTAATGGCTGTTGCGAGATAATTTTTCTTCCTTTTCTACTTTACGAATCCAAGCCTATAAACAAAGAAACTCTAACGAACTTGTGTGTAGCTAATATCTCTGGTTGGGTAGCATATACTATTTTTGACGATATCCTAGACGGCCAAAGTGACGTCAGCCTACTTCCATTGGCACAAAAACTAATCAGAATGATGTACTACACTTATTTCTCTATACTACAAAATGAAAATGATAAATTAATTATTAAAAAGATTCTTGATTATGGAGATAGTGCATATTATTTAGAGAAAAAATTTTGTCATTTCGCTGTAATTAGTAATCAAATAGATCTCAAGAGATTTTCACCTTACAAAAAAATTGGGACAGTCAGACAAAAATCTATCGGATGCTCTACGTCAGTTATCATTGCTTCAATGATAACCAATGATGATAGTATTGGAATATTAAAATTTTTTAAATATTTTTTATCTGCAAAACAACTAAGTGACGATGCTTGTGATTGGTTCAAAGATCTAAAAAACGGTCTAGAGACTACGGCTAGCGGTGCTGTTTTATCAGAGTGGAAAAAATCCGGGCATCACTTCCTAGACTTTGAAACAGACCATCAAGAAATAAACAGGATCTTCTGGAAAAAAGTTGTACCAAAAATAAGTGGACAAATACTATTCGAAATAAACAAATCCAGGGAAATAATCAGGATGACAAAATTAGTAGAAAACACAGAAATTTTTGAAAGATTATTAAGACCAATAGAACATGGCACAAAACAGGCTATGAAAAAATCTTTATCTAATTTTTAATAAAAATTCACCAGCAATTATTTATAATTGCATTAGAATTTTATGAAAAATACAAAACACACCTCAACAATCACCATAATTTTCAGAATTATTTTTTATTTTGTAAATTATCAAAAAGTAAAAGGAAACAAGCCTTGCCGTAGTGCCTGGATTGAAGCTGGGCTATAAAATCAAACAAAACCGCCATGCGAAAGCAAGACGGTTTTGTTCTCTTTATCTAATGTGCGCCGAGAGGGACTCGAACCCCCGCAGACCATAGGTCGCGACGTTTACAGCGTCGTGTAATTGCCACTATACGATCGGCGCAAATTTTTGTTTATACTCTTCAATCATTTTCATGATCTCAAGATATAGCTTTTTATCATTATATCTCAAATGAATCAAGCCATAGGTCATTATTCTACCATTCTTTTTAGAATCTTGCTTGATATATGGCTTAGAAAACTGCGAAAGAGGAATAGAAGTGATCCCGCTCCAAAACTTTTTTATCTCCTCTACGTTTTGGTTAGAGTGGCAATATAAGTATATTTTAAGTCTATCTTCACTAACACAAAAGACCTTTCTTAGAAAATCTAAGAAAATTAAAATCATCTTTGGGTCACTATTAGCAAAGTCAATAGATTCAAATTTATTACTTTTTGTCCCCTCCGCCCAATATAACATTACCCCAGCCAAGGCAAGCTCGCAATGCTTTTTTAGTTTCTTATCATTAATCACAAAAGAGAGGGGTTTATTTTTAAAGGCAAGATGATTAGATTCATTTGGGCTTCTTCTGGTAAGGTTATGCTTACGCATAAAATACAAAACAGCATCCCAAGAAACATCTAACTCCATCGCAATCCTTTTCATACTAAAACCACGATCATAGTAAAATTTCTTAAGTATTTTTAATTTACTGTCAGATATAGAGGCCATTTAATTTAATACTAACAAAAAATATACGCCTAAGGCATGTATTTTTTCCTTCATATTTTCTTCATCTCTTGTCTTTGACTACACCGCAACGCGATCAAGAAACTCGGATGACTTCACGGCGCCACGCTTCCCTTTTCGGACATCGAAGGTGAACTCACCGGAGGCACTACCATCTTTATTTTCCTTAATACCAATGGAGACTGACCCTCCGCGAAGCACTCCTTGAGAAATCATCATGCTAGCAAGTGGTGTCAAAATTTTGTTCTGGATCAAGCGCTTTAGTGGACGCGCACCATACTGAGGATTGTATCCCTCTTTTGCCAAGTAGCTAAATACTGCCGGCGAGATATCTAGATTAATTTCTTTATCTGCTAGGCGCTTTTTAACAATATCTACCTGCAAACGCACAATCTCCTTAATACTTTCTTCAGAAAGAATGTCGAAGATAATAATATCGTCTAGGCGATTCAAAAATTCTGGACGGAAATAATCTTTCAAGCTTGCTGTCACTTTTTCTTTAGCCTGAACATAATCTTCCTTCATGTCGTGTTCAGTAGCGAAGCCAATTCTTTCCATTTTATCGATATACTCCGCACCAGCATTCGAGGTCATGACAATGATACTATTTTTGAAGTTGACCGTACGGCCCTTAGCGTCGGTCAAACGGCCGTTATCAAGAACCTGCAACAAGACGTTGAAGACTTCTGGGTGAGCCTTTTCAATTTCATCAAAAAGAATGACAGAATATGGGCGATGACGGATCTGCTCGGTGAGCTGTCCCCCTTCTTCATAGCCAACATATCCAGCGGGTGCGCCGATGATTTTAGAAACAGAATGTTTCTCCATGTACTCAGACATATCCACTCGAATAAGAGCTTTATCATCATCAAACATGAATTCTGCGAGAGCCTTTGTAAGCTCTGTCTTTCCAACACCAGTAGGACCGAGGAACATGAAAGAACCGATTGGTCTTTCTGGATCAGCCACACCAGCGCGTGAACGCTTCACAGCATCGGCAATTTTCTTTACAGCATCATCTTGACCGACAACACGCTTCTTGAGCTCTTCTTCGATGCGGTTTAATTTTTGTGCTTCTTCTTCAAGCATTCTAGAAACTGGCACGCCAGTCCATCTTGCCACCACCTGTGCAATATCATTTTCGGTAATTTCCTCTTTTAAGATTCGGCGTGAGCTCTGCAATTTCTTGAGCTTTTTCAACTTTGAATCAAGATCTTTTTCTGCAGCAGGAATCTTCCCATAACGAATTTCCGCAGCTTTAGCCAAATCTGCGTGAGCTTCAGCGCCTTCAGCTTCTAATCTCATCGTCTCAAGATCTTTTTTGATTATCTTTATAGCAGAAAGAACTTCGCGTTCATTTTTCCATTTAAGCTCAATCTCTGATGTCTTTTCTTTCAAATCAGCAATTTCTTTTTCGATCTCTTTGATGCGTGTTTTGTTCTTTTCATTTTTCAATGCCTCACGCTCTATCTCCAATCGCATAATTTTGCGATGAGCATCTTCCAAAACTGGAGGCTTGTTTTCCAGCGAAATTTTAAGAGACGAAGCTGACTCATCAATCAGATCCACAGCTTTGTCTGGCAAAAAACGATCTGAAATGTATCTACTTGAAAGATTCACGGCAGCAATGATGGCGTCATCAGTAATGCGAACACCGTGATACAGCTCGTATTTTTCTTTAAGACCACGGAGAATTGCCACAGCGTCTTCAATAGAAGGCTCATTTACATACACAGGCTGAAAACGACGTGTCAGCGCAGGGTCTTTTTCAATATGTTTTTGGTATTCCTTTAATGTAGTAGCACCAATAGCTCGAAGCTCTCCTCGAGACAACGCGGGCTTTAGCATGTTGGATGCATCAAGAGAACCTTCAGCAGCACCTGCTCCCACGATAGCGTGAATTTCATCAATAAAGAGAATGATCTTACCATCTGATCGCTCTATCTCCTTCAAAATATTTTTTAGTCGCTCTTCGAATTCACCTCGGTACTTTGTACCAGCAACGAGAGAGCCGAGATCAAGAGACACGAGTTCCTTATCTTTCAAAGACTCTGGAACATCACCAAGAGCCATTCTGTTAGCTAATCCTTCGGCAATGGCTGTTTTTCCGACACCTGCCTCACCAATCAATATTGGATTATTTTTTGTACGACGAGAAAGTATTTGAATTACTCGGCCAATTTCTGTATCACGGCCAATGACGGGGTCAAGCTTGTTTTCCTTAGCAAGCAAAGTGAGGTTGCGAGTATATTTATTAAGTGCTTTAAATTTCTTAGAACTATGTCCATCTGTCTGTTTGTTATTTTTCAAGTCTTCCAAAACGCGTAGAACTTCTGCTCTATCGATTTTAAACTTAGCTAGAAGATCTCTTGATGGACCGGGTACATCAAAATTAGCGATGAATAAATGTTCTGTGGAAACAAACTCGTCTTTCATTTCTGCGGCAATCTTGCTGGAATTTTCAATCACTTGAGCTAACTCAGGTGTCAGATACAACTGGAATGATGGCGAAAGAGTCGAACCACCCTCAGGCGCTTCTATAGCATCGAGTAACGCTTCGGTTAAAAGCATTGTGTCTACTTCCATTTTTTCTAATATAGAAATAACCATGCTCTCTTCTTGAGATAGCAGGGCTGTTAGCAAATGGAATGGATTAACGTGATTTTGGCCTCGTTCTATGGCTAATTCGTGGGCTCGTCGTATTACTTCCTTTGCTTTTGTGGTGAAATGTCCAAATGGAGGTGGCATATTGTCCATAATTATATCATTTAATATTTTTAGTCAAACCTTTATAAATTTTTAAGAGTTTTTAATAAATAATTTATCTCATCTTTTGTAGTACCTCTACCCAAAGTAAATCTTAAAGAACTTTTTGCACACTCTGGCTTACCGATAGCTTCTACTACATATGATGACGAGTCTTCTGATAAATTTTTACAACTAGTCACGGAAGAGCAGGCAATGCCGTGAGCGTCGAGCTGGAAGACAGCATACTCAGCATCAAGATTAGGAAAACAAACATTTACGTTATTTGGCAGACGGTTTTCAAGATCACCATTAACTGTAGCTAAAGGAAAATCTTTTGGAATTTTAGAGAAAAGATAATCCCTCAAAACCGCTTGTCTCTTCCCTTCTTTTTCCCTCATCTTCTCAACAATTTTCAGAGCTTCAGCGAGTGCTATGATTCCGAAGACATTTTCCGTACCGGCACGTAAACCATTTTCCTGTCCTCCTCCAAAGACCAAAGATTCAATCTTGATTCCTCTTTTTACGTACGCCAGGCCTGTCCCCTTTGGTGCATAGATTTTTGAAGAATCCATCGTGAGAAAATCAACACCAAGTAACAACGCATTCATTTCGCAATACTGCACAGCTTGTGAGGCATCAGTATGAAAGTAGGGGTAGGGGGACTGATTAGCAAGCTTCCCTCCTCGACCTGTAGTCGTGGCGGGCACGGCCTCGGAGGGAACTTGCTCGCCAGCCCCCCTACCACATACTTTTTTGTGATGTCTCACCAGCTTTGCAATATCACGAATTGGTTGAATTGTTCCTATCTCGTTGTTGGCGTACATGACGGAGATTAAAACAGTGCTTGGTTTCAAAACCTTCTTTATTTCTCTTGGATCAACAATTCCATTTTCCATTACTGGCACATAGGTCACTTCTCCACCAGAACGCTCAATATACGCGCAAACCTCTAAAACAGACGGGTGCTCTATAACCGTGGTAATAATGTGTGGTTTTTTAACACCTTCGGAAAGCGCCTTGCGGAAGACTCCTAGAATAATCAGGTTATTCGCCTCCGTTCCAGACGCAGTAAAAAAGATCTCATTAGAATGAGCTTTAAGAAAGTCGGCACAAGTCTTGCGAGCTTCATCCACCCGCTTTTTCACCACAACTCCCTCTTTGTACAAGGAGGACGGATTATGGAAATTTTGCTTCAAAAATGGCAGGGCAACTTTAAGAACCCTCTCGTCTACCGGAGTGGTTGATGCATAGTCTAAATAGACTGTTTTCGAATTTCTGTGTATACTCTTTAAAGTATGATTCTTAACCATATTAATGAAATATACGTTCTTCTAGGCCTTCTTGCAATATTGCTCATTTGGATCGCCCGACTAGAGATAAAATTACGCCATTTGCTTATCGGTTCTGGCTCAAAAAATCTAGACCAGTCGCTAGCAGCTATCAAGAAAGATCTTGATGGTTTAATCAAATTTAAAGAAGAAGAGGAAAAGTATTTAATCGGTGTTGAAAGAAGACTTCGCAGAAGTCTACAAGCTACCGAGACAGTACGCTTTAATCCATTCAAAGGAACAGGCACCGGAGGCAATCAAAGCTTTGCAACATCCTTTTTAAACGAAGAAGGTAATGGTGTAGTATTTTCCAGTCTCTACGCTCACGACAGAATGAGCATCTTTTCAAAACCTCTAGTTGAATTCGGATCTAGTTTTGAATTAACTGGAGAAGAAAAAGCTGTTATAGCAAAATCGAAGGAAAGTCTAAAGTAGCAAAATGAACCGCTGCCACTTTTTTAAAAAATATGCCAAACAAATCCGACAACTTAATAGTTCGTCCACCCGTCGTCGCTGTGATGGGGCATATTGATCATGGCAAATCCACTCTTTTAGATTACATTCGTAAATCAAATACTACTGCTGGTGAAGTTGGGGGCATCACTCAAGGTATCTCTGCCTATGAAGTAGTTCACAACGGAAAGCGTATTACCTTCCTAGATACCCCTGGTCATGCCGCATTCATAAGTCTTCGTGATCGCGGTGCATATATTGCTGATATTGCTATCCTTGTCGTATCTGCTGAAGACGGAGTGAAGCCTCAGACACTAGAGGCTCTTCAATCAATCAAAACAGCCAAGATTCCGTACATTGTAGCTATCAATAAAATAGACAAAGAAAACGCCAACGTAGAAAGGACCAAACAAAACCTAGCTGAAAACGACATCTTCGTCGAAAGCTATGGTGGAGAAATCCCAGCCGTTCCGATTTCTGCCAAAACAGGCCAGGGTGTCCCTGAAATCTTGGATATGATTGCCCTCGTCGCAGAGATCGGTGAATTTAAAGCTGATCCATCAGTAAATGCCTCTGGAATTGTGCTCGAATCAGAGCGACACAAGAGCAAGGGAGTGACAGCTACACTGGTAATTAAAGATGGCACATTAAAGACCGGCATGTTTGTCGTCGCCGGTGAAAGCCTTTCCCCTATTCGCATACTGCAAAATTTCAAAGGAGAAGCCATTAATGAGGCTTCTTTTTCTTCTCCTGTTAGAGTAATCGGTTTTGATATTATTCCTCCAGCTGGCACAACCTTTGAGACATACAATAATAAAAAAGAAGCGGAATCAGCTCGTGAAGAAAATATAACAAGAAAAGAAAATCAGAAAAACAAACCGAATAAAATTCCAGAAGAAGAAAAGATGATTCTACCTGTTACCATCAAAGCCAACAACGCCGGCACTATCGAAGCTATCGAGCATGAGATTGCTAAAATCAGTCACGAGAGGTTGGCTATAAAAATAATTTCCAAAGGTATTGGAGAAATCTCCGAAGGAGATGTTAAATCAGCAGGAGGCAAAGAAGGTTCTCTTATTCTAGGATTCAGCGTGGGGTCAGATGCCTCCGCAAAGGCCTTAGCTGAACGCCTAGGCATCACAATTATCACATTTGACATTATCTACAAACTGACAGAATATCTTGAAGCGCTGATCCTCGAAAAAGCTCCTAAGATAGAGGTAGAGGAAAAGACCGGCGTCGCTAAAGTACTTAAATTCTTCAGTAGAGTAAAAGACAAACAGGTTATCGGGGCTAGAGCTGAAGAAGGAGTTTTGAGTAGCAACGCGGAAGTACGAATTATGCGCCGAGAAGCCGAAATAGGAAGAGGTCATATTCGAGAGTTACAACGACAGAAGATGAAGGTCGGAACTGTGGAGGCCGTTAATGAATTCGGCGCCATGGTTGAATCAAAGATCGAATTAGCACCAGGAGACAAATTAGAATGTTTTAAGATAGTTCAAAAATAAAATGGCATTTCATCAAGAAAAAAAACTAGCCCAGATGGTAGAACTCGCTGCAAAATTCTTTGCTCGAGAAGCTAGCAATATGTCACTAATGACAATCACCAGCGCTCGCGTCTCAGACGACGAGGAAAGAGCTACCATTTGCTTCACCGTTCTTCCAGAAAGCCAGGAGGAAGCGGCTCTTGAATTCGCAAAGAGAAAACGTAGTGATTTTCGTGATTTTGTAAAAAAAGAATCAAGATTTAACAAAATCCCATTCTTCGATTTTGCTATCGACATTGGTGAAAAGAACCGACAGTTGATAGACAAGATGTCGAGTTAGGCTTGCGAGTTAGCCTGATAAAAGATAATATTTCAAAGTCGGTTTTAGAATCGGCGTAGTGGCCAAGTGGTAAGGCAAAGATCTGCAAAATCTTTATACGGCGGTTCGATTCCGCCCTACGCCTCCTTCAAGCAGTTGAAGAAGATTGATAATTTAAAAAAACAAAAAGCCCGAGTGGTGGAACTGGTATACACGCACGACTTAAAATCGTGTCTCGCAAGGGATGTGGGTTCGATTCCCACCTCGGGCACAGCTAGAATTTTTCATTAAATCTGTTATTATAGCTTCTACCTGTTATCAAACAGGTCTTCCACCCATAGCTCAGCTGGTAGAGCAGATCCCTCTTAAGGATAAGGTCGCAGGTTCGATCCCTGCTGGGTGGACTCGGTAATGTAGATAGTGTATGTTGGTGTTGAAAATATATGCGCGGGTGGTGTAATTGGTAGCCACGCCAGTCTTAGGAACTGGTGCCGTAAGGCATGGAGGTTCAAGTCCTCTCCCGCGCACATGAAAAATACCTCGCTTTTGCGAGGTATTTTTATATGAGGGAGAGGACTTGAAAGCCGGAGCGAAGTTGCTAAGTCGTCGACTTTGACGACAAGCAACGAGCGAGGCCAAGTCGCAGGGCTTTTTATGGCTGAACAAAAAGAACCTGTGACCAAGTCTGAATGCAGACGTCATGTTAAAATGATCTGATGAAAATTAATACATTACCAAAAGATCAAACAGCGACATCTGCTGCTATGGCTCTCAATAAATTGTTTGCTGAACAGCAAGGAAAAGAATTTTTGTTTTTGTCTTCTGGTGGCTCGTCTTTAAAAATACTCGATCACATAGACACAAATAATTTCGGGCCACAAAGCACCATCGGTGTTCTAGATGAAAGATATTCAACAGATCCAGAAATAAATAACCTGGCCCAACTTGAGAAAACTCAATTTTTAAAAAAAGCCTTAGCAAACGGCGCTAATTTTATAGACACCAAACCCAAGCAAGATGAATCAGCTGAAGAATTAGCAAAACGCTTTGAGGATGCCCTAAGGAAGTTTTCAGGGGAAATTATTGCTAGCGTTGGTATCGGACCAGACGCACACACCTCCGGCATAATGCCATTTCCAGAAGATCCAGAACTTTTTGAAAAAACTTTTAATGCCACCGAACATTGGGTCATCGCTTACGATGCCCAAAATAAAAATCCGTATCGAATGCGTATTACCACCACGTTTCCCTTTTTAAGAAAAATAGATCATGCAATAATTTTTGCCATCGGAGACGAGAAAAAAACAGCATTACAAAAACTAGTATCAGAAAACGGCACTCTGGCTGAAAGCCCTTGCCGAATATGGCGAGAAAATCCAAGTTCAGAATTATTTACTGACCAAACTATTTAGACGTTGTAAGTTGATGAGGAAGTAGAACCGCCATGACCTGTCCAATTGGTATGGAAAAATTCACCACGAGGCTTGTCTGTACGTTCGTAGGTATGAGCTCCAAAATAGTCACGCTGAGCCTGTAGCAGATTAGCTGGTAAGACAGCGGAACGGTATTGATCAAAGAACGACAACGCTGTAGCAAAAGCTGGCACAGGAATTCCCTTCTTGGCAGATGTGGCAACAATGTTCCTCCAGCCCTTCTGACTTCTCTTTATCTCTGCTCTAAAATAATCATCTAATAAAAGATTACTCAACTTAGGATTATTATCGTAAGCATCTTTAATTTTTCCAAGAAAACGCGACCTGATAATACAGCCCCCACGCCACATCAAAGCGATACCACCATAGTTTAAATTCCAACCGTATTCTTTAGCAGCCGCACGCATTAGCATGTAGCCCTGAGCATAGCTGACAATTTTTGAAGCATACAAGGCATCACGAATATCATTTATAAATTGCTTTTTCTTCTCTGGGTTATTGGCAATAGTAGAAAGTGCGGGTCGAGGTCCTTTTAATTTCTTAGAAGCCTTAACACGCTCATCTTTTAAAGCAGAGACGCATCGAGAATAAACAGCCTCCGCCATTAGCGTAATAGGTATACCGAGATCTTGTGAGTTAATCACAGTCCATTTACCAGTACCCTTCTGCCCAGCGGTATCAAGAATTTTATCTATTAAAGGCAGACCGTCATCATCTTTTTTAGCTAAGATATCGCGAGTAATCTCAATTAAGTATGAATCAAGTTCGCCAGTATTCCATTCTCCAAACACATCGTGCATTTCATCAGCACTCATACCAAGTCCATTTTTCATGATGTTGTAAGCCTCACAAATCAATTGCATATCACCATATTCAATACCATTGTGAATCATTTTGACGTAGTGACCCGCGCCACCCTCACCCACCCAATCACAACATGGCACATTTCCATCTACTTTAGCCGAAACAGCTTGAAAAATTTCTTTCACGTATGGCCAAGCTTCAGAAGAACCTCCAGGCATAATACTAGGCCCTCGGCGTGCACCCTCCTCGCCACCAGAAACGCCAGTACCAACATACAGCAAACCCTTACTCTCGCAATATTTCACCCTACGATTAGTATCTTCAAAAAGAGAGTTGCCTCCGTCGATAATAATATCGCCAGGCTCAAGATGAGGAATGAGTTGCTCGATAAATTCATCAACAGCCTGACCAGCTTTTACTAGCATCATCACTCGACGTGGGCGTTTCAATTTTGAAACCATTTCTTCGACAGAATGTGCTCCAATTATTTTTGTACCCTTTGCTTCATTATTTAAAAAATCATCTACTTTGGAAGTAGTGCGGTTGTAAGCAACCACAGTAAACCCGTGATCATTCATATTCAAAATTAGATTCTGTCCCATGACAGCCAGACCAATAAGTGCAATATCTGCTTGAAGTTTTTGTTGTGGTTCCATAAAAACATTATATCGGTAAGAACGAGCTAGTGCCAGTGCCAAGAAAATAAAAATCCCCGCCAGAGTCCTGAGACTCCGACGGGGATGTTGACGCAAAAAGTTCCACAAGAGTGGTTTAAGGTAGTAAGTGCTAGGTTTACCCAGCTTTATCTAAATCCAATTGCTTGGAGATGACACGTGCGGGATTTTAGCCTCCACTTACTTTTACATCTCAGAGCAGTTAACTACCGAGATAACCTAAAACCAAATTATGGAAAATCGGAGCCCAGGGGATGCGTTTAGAGTTACGAGACGAAGTTTTCGTGTTAAGAGAACACTCCGGCCTAGCCTCGTATATTCATCAGGAAAAATTCTGCAGCTTTTTTCCTAACTACTCAGGATACCACTAGGTTCTAAACACCATACTTCCCCATTTGGAAGCTGGGAGGTTCTGATACCATGTCGTGGTCCTATCAACCCCGTCGTGCGAACACGACAGTTTGCTCTTATCCCTTTTTAAAGGGAATCGATTTTTCTTTGTTCACAAAGAACCCTGTGCTAAGTAAAATGATACTCCTTGAAAGATCCCTGGTCTAGTGTGGCTGTGGATAAGTTTTATTCGATACCAAAGGCAATTTCCATAAAAATATAAAGAAACCCGCCATCTTACGACGGCGGGCTACACAGAAAAAAGAGCGGTTTCAATGGCTGAATTTTGACCAGATGGCGGTAACAACCAAAATGATTCCAACTGCGAGTATTACCCAGCAGATGGTTTTGGGAATTGTCCACCATATTTCATCATTGTCTCCTCTCGCCGCAGACTCAGCATCAGCTTTCCTCACGCTGAACGCCATCTCCGATTCGTTGCGACCACGACTTTCTCGGCTCATGGCCAGCAGCTCAATCTTTGCAGCTTCCTGGTCTTCTTTTTTGGCTTTTGACACAAACAAGAACCCAGAGATGGATAACCCGATGAGTATAACTCCCACGACAAAACAAATGATCATATTATTAGTTTGGTTGCGAAAGACAAAAGCAGAATGCTTTGTCTGACTATTTTTTAAAATACTAACATATTTTTAAGCGTGTGTCAACAGAACCTATGCAGTATAAGAAACCGCCTCTCTGCTCGAAAGCAGGAGGCGGATACAAAACTCTAGAAAAGATCTAGCTCTTACCTACCGGCTGGCACATCGAAGGTTTTCTGTTTCGAACGGTAATGTCGTACATCGCGGCCACAATGGCAAGAGCTGCCATGTGCCTAATTACAACTCTGGGAGACTCCGTCGACACACTCTGAAGCCAGTTTTTTTCATCCCAAACAACAAGATGACTCATCGTACAAGGTTCTTCCCCGCTTTGAAGTTTTTCCCAAGCAGGACTTTCGTTTTGACACTTAGGAGCTCCTACAATGCCATAATCCGCGATTCTTGCGAGAGTTTCCAGTCTCATATGACGAATGTCCTGAAAAACTCGCTTACATAATTTAACCCTGATACGAACACTGATGTAGTCATGAGCGTACGAGTCTATTCCGACTTCATCTTCTGAAACATCGAGCTGACCCATAAGTGTACGGGCAATATTCTCGATGTACCCTCTATTTGATTTTCCCATGATATTTTCCTTTCTTGTTTCCAACCAATCGTTATTGAAACTGCAAGCCATGGGTTAGCTTGAATGGGCAACAGCCCTGGTTGGAGAAGTTGATACACTTCTAAAATAGAATATTAGAGCGTAATTAATAAAAGTCAATTCTCTTTGACTTTCTGTGTATCGTCTGTAGTATTTGCTCAAACAGTAATAATTTATGAACATATCAGATATGACACTTCAGCAGTATCTTCTGGCCGAAGTCGGTGGAAAACCCCTTGAAACCCTTGACCGAGCTTCGCTAGAAGCCATCAACGAAAGAGGGTGCGCCCGAGGCGCTCGCATAGATGCGAACAGTTTTGAACACATAAGGATCAAAAAAGAAGAACCCATCACCCTCTCTATAATAAAGATTATCGTGGAACACTACTACAAAAAGCTTGATTACCATCTAAATAATCTAAGTGATGGACCACGCACGTTTTTCGTCATGGCAACCAACGGCAATGAGACCCTTATGATAATAGGCCTCCTAGAAAGTGAGTTTGTAGTCAACATCAGTGCGCAAGGGCCCAAGCCATCTTATTAAGCAAATGGAAGCAAAAGCTCACACACACCGCCACAGGATTAATCCCGTGGCGGTATTTTTAAATTACCAAAAAATCCATTACCTAAATTAGATCTAAAGAATTTGAGATAAAAAAACTGCGTACAGGTGGAGGGGGTGTAAATCCCATTCCTGTACACAGAGGTCTTTTATAACGAACGAAGTCCTGAGTCCACTCGAAAGTGGAACAATGGAATGTCCGTTCGAGACTTGAAACGGCAAGTCAGAGTTGCAAATACGGGATATAAGCTCCCCGCACATAAATGCCCATTACTCGGCGATACTCTAAGTCGTAGCCAGATCACACCAAGAAGGGCGCTCGCGCACACTCATGAGAGCCAATTACCCACACAGCTAGTCTCACCTTGATCTCTAGTTAGCGACAAGTTCCCCCATCGCACACGTCGGCACGCAGTCCGACACTTATACAGTCTCTGTGGTAATTCATCAAGACCGTGGGTTCTGAAGTCTCTAGCCAACGGACCATTCCGTTACCCAGACAAGTCCAGACGACCGACACGGTTAAACTGACCTGTTAAGTACAATACCAGACTTTAGAAGTTTGTCAAATAACACTCCTCACAAATCAAGTGGATTAGATTTTAGATCTATATAGATTCAAAAAATTTGGTAATTGAGAGTGAAGAGTCTCAGGAAATGAATTTAGATCAAACCATCCAATATCATCAAACTTGTGTGGTTCACCAATCTTAACCTTCAAAGGATTCACCTCCACCTTAAAATCTAAGGCCACCCAATGAGTTTTCTTTCCGTTATTTTCTCGATGAACATCCCGATATCCAAGAAATTCAAAATTAATTACTTCCGTAGAATACTCCTCCGAGATCTCTTTTCTCAAAGTATCCTCAACGGTATCACCAAACTCTAGACCACCCCCACCACAATCCCAAGCACCATGTTCGTCACGACAATTATTACTTCTCTTCGCAAGTAAATACTTACCATCACCATCATGGCATAAATAGACAACAGAAATTCCAACATAATCTTCCCCTTTTTTCATTAAACTATTATAGCAAATCAATGCGCCTCGTGCTGTTCAAAAAGTGACAATTTTGTGTGTATTGATAATTACCCAACTATCATATAGAGTAAGCTCAAACCTTAAAATTAGAAAGCCTTAATATGACCCTATCCGTGCAAGAAATGCGGGAAAAGCTTGTCTTCCAATTGAAAGGACACGCTCTGGATTATATCCTCCGAAAACTTAAATCGTTCATCACAGGAAAATACACTTTCTCTCAGGAAAGATATGCTATCAATCGTTACTTGATCATGTCGGCAATTGAAAAATTGCCATTTCCCCAAGACAACCTTCAGGAAATTTTCCCGACAGACAACAGAGTCAGAACTGCCTACGTCTTTAGCAATAAATGCAGTGTCTTCAGAGAGCAAACCTTGGATATGATCCTGCTTCATTACATGAATAATGAAATGGGGCAGACAATCAGAGATCTACAAAGCACTGCTATTAATGAACAATCTGATTCTGATTTTCCAGGAAAAAGTGAATTTCTGTTCGTAGACTACTTGATCAGAACTGGGCAACTCGTTCGCGTTCAGTAGTCGTCATTCTTCAAAATTAAAGGCCGAGCAAAATCTGACTTGCTCGGCCTTTTTAATTTTTGTCATCTTGGTCACAGACCTTACGAATCTCCTTTAGAAACTCATAAACAAGCGTGAAGAAACATTACGCCTTCTTTTATATCATTTTCAACTTATTAAATAGAGCTCTGTATTGCTCACTGTGATCAACATATTTATTAGTATTTTTTTGTATATCTTTTTCAAGATCTAAATAACTAATCCATTTAACTTCGTCCACCTCCTCTTTTTGAATAACCAGCTGGTTAATTTCCACATCCCTGCAAATCAAATAAACATCGTCAATTTCATTATCTATATAAGCTCCATTATTCAGAATATCTTGCTCATGGAAACTGCCGAGAAACTGTAATTCTTCAGGTAAAATACCCAACCCCAATTCTTCCTCTATTTCTCTAATAGCCCCAATCTTACTATTCTCTCCTGCAGAAATGTGTCCGGCCGCAGAAATATCCCAGAAATTTGGATAATTCACCTTTAGAGGCGACCTCCTTTGAATAAGCAACTCCTTTTTAGAATTCATTAACCAGATATGAGCACTTCGATGCCAGTCACCAGATTTATGGATTTTAGATTTTGACTTCTTTATCCCTGTAAAGTTTCCCTCTTTATCCAGAACATCAATTTGCTCTTCCTTTGTAGACGATGTGTCAAGAACTTCCTTAATCTTTACGTTTTTGGATTGCATAATTAAAATATTTTAGTTCCATTGGGGACTTTCCTCTCGGGCTGTGTCAGCACCACATTACCCTCATCATCAGCGAAACCAGTGGTCAAACATTCGGAAATAAACGGACCGATCTGTTTTGGAGGAAAATTGATCACCCCTACAACCTGTCGTCCGACCAACTCTTCTTTAGAGTAAAGAATTTTGATCTGAGCGCTAGATTTCTTAATACCAAATTCACCAAAATCAATGGTTAATTTGTAGGCTGGCTTTCTGGCCTCAGGAAAATCCTCAACGGAAACAATGGTCCCTACTCGCAATTCCACCTTTTCGAAATCAGCCCAAGATATATTTTGCATATTGTCATTATATCAAAATCTGTTAAAGTGTCTTTGAAATCGGGTTGTGGCTCAGTCAGACGGACAACGGGTGGTCTCGCGTATACACCGAGCACTTCGTAAAGTATCGTCTGGAGAAACAGGCTAAGTATCGTTCCGGTTCCGGAGCTGAAACGAGAAATAAATCTGTTCTTTGGTAGAGCGACGGGATTGGGTCCCGGAGGTCGGAGGTTCAAATCCTCCCAACCCGACCACTTCTTTATGAAGTGGTCTTTTTATTTTCTTTCTCCAAAAACCATATCCGCAATATCATTTCTCAATTTATAATTAGCAGCTCCTCTATCAGCGTGCCTCTTTGGGTATATTCGATTAGACAAAAGAGCTAAAGCAACCCCTTTTTTCGGATTGATTAATATCATTGTGCCAGTAAAACCACTCTTACCAAAAATCTCCTCTGCGTATTTCCCCATAAATATGGGCTGATTAATTTCCCAACCCAATCCGGCCGGTTCATCAGTATTATGAATTTGATTATTATACATTTCTTTCACAATTTCTTCAGAAAAATATCTTTTACCTCTCAAGAGGCCACCATTTAAAAGCATCTCTTCAAAAGTTAATAGATCCGGAACAGTAGAAAAAAGCCCAGCAATAGCAACTAAGTATTTTCTCCTTAGTGTATAAGTACTTTCATCATGAACCTCACCTTGTATAACTCTGCCACGCCATTCATCTATTTCAGTCGGAGCAATAGTAGTCTTGTCGAATTTTTCAGGATAAAAAGTTGTCCTACTCATCTGCAACGGCTTAAAGAAAAATTCGTCAGCCAGCTTATCAATAGTCCGCCCAGTGAACTTTTCGACAATAAGGTGTATAAAAAATGCTGTCGAATTCGTATAAAGATATTTGCTGCCCGGAACACTTTTCAGCGGAGCTTTAATAACAATGTCTGAAATATCTTCAGGTGACTTATTTTTTAAAGATGCCATTGAGGGAATTTCGAGATCTAAAGTATATGTAAGTATGTGTTTAATTTTAACTTCCTTTTTATTTTCAAAATTACCAAATTCAGGCACGTAATCAACCAGCCGATCTTCCAAAGAAATTTTATTTTCATCAATTAATTTTAAAAGAATTGCCGATCCTGGTATTGCTTTTGTCACAGAGGCTAAATCATACATTATGTCTGAAACAACAGCTGGAGAATTTGGATCGTAAGTCAAAGAACCGACCGTAAATATCTTTCTTTGTCCTTCTTTATTTACAATCCCTAAAACACAACCAGGAAATACCCTGTCTTTGACAGCCTGTTCTAGACGTTCTTGTATCAGTTTGTCCAGCTCATTCATTAAGTTATTGTAATCAAACGACTTAGCGGGCTCGCCGCGACTCGAACGCGGAACCTCGGTTTTGGAGACCGATGTTTTACCATTGAAACTACAAGCCCAAAATCACCGATAATGGTCAGCTTATTATACACAAAACCAAGAAAAAATCCCCTGTAATGGGGATTATTTCTTTACTTCCTTGAATACAACGTGCTTTCGAAGCTTCTTGCTGTATTTCTTTAGCTCAATCTTGCGTTCTACCTTTCTCTTGTTTTTGCGAGAATGATAGATTTCACCAGTTGATTTGTTTTTTAAGATTATAAGATTATCTTGGGACATAGGTCGTGGTTATTTAATATAATTACAGGCCTGTAGCTTACTACACCTTGCTTAAAAAGACAAGCCCAGAAAGCCTTGCATTGCATTTTATCAAAAATTCATTACACTAATGATACTCTGCCAGAGTGATGAAATTGGTATACATGCGCGACTCAAAATCGCGTGCCGCAAGGCATGAGGGTTCAAGTCCCTCCTCTGGCACAATAAGTGGAAACCTCTCCCTACGAGCCTATGTGATAGGAATAGCAATCGGGGATGGTAATCTATCAAATCCTAATGGTCGAGCCGTTAGGATACGTATTTCTTGCAACACCAAATATCCGCAATTAATTAAAAATTTTATCTTGTCAATTAAAAAATTACTCCCTGAAAACAAAGTCTCTTTGATAAAAAGACCTCCTCATTGTGCTGACATAAGTTGTTATTCAAATCAATGGGAGAAGATACTTCCATGGAAAGCATCTGGTGGTCCAAAACATAAACAAAATGTATCCATTCCAAAATGGATTTTAAATAATAAAAGATATTCTAGAGAATGCTTACGAGGATTAATACAGACTGATGGATCCATTTATTCAGATCGAGGATACTTAATGATCAACTTTACAACAATTATTCCTAAGTTAGCAAAAGATGTTCAAAAAATTATTCACAATTTAGGATTCAACAGTAAGATAAATATAATAAAAGAAATCCATAATAAATACGTAGTCAGAATATCAAAAAATACTAAAAAATTTATTGAAGAAATTAACTTGGTAAAAAATTAAAACCAACCGAGAAGTCGTTACCGGATGATAGCTGGCTCCTGTTCCAAAGTAATACCAAATTCTCCTTTGACTGTATCTATAATCCCCTGAGCCACCAAGAGCAACTCCTCACAAGTTCCCTTTCCGTTGTGCGTGATGACAAGCGCGTTTTTATCGTAAACTGCAAAATTACCAAATTGTTTGCCTTTCAGACTAGCTTTCTCTATCAGAAAGCCAGCTGGAACTTTGACCTTTCCATAATCCGTCGGGAAAATTACAAAGTCGTCGAACTTTTCTTTGATCTTTTCCGCCACGTCTTTATCGACAATCGGATTTTTAAAAAAAGAACCGACGTTTGGAATTTCAGAAGGCTTAGGCAACTTAGACCACCTGATGTATGTGACCGCATTACGAATTTCTAGACCACTTGGTTGTTTAATTCCCCTCTCTTCAAAATATTTTCTGACCGCTGGGTAATGTGGAGACGAGGCCGGTAGTCTAGATAATTTCAAAACAACCGACAAAATAACATAACGACCCTTTTCTGTTGTATTAAATATACTGCTTCGATATCCGAAATTACATTCTTCATTTGAAATCACCTGGACTCTCTTTTCTTTTAGATCGTAGGTTTGTACTTCTACCAAAGTGTCTTTGATCTCCGATCCGTAAGCACCTACATTTTGCACGGGTGTCGCACCGATACTACCTGGAATGGCAGACAAGGCCTCAAGTCCAGATAAGCCCTGATCGATACTCCAAGCCACTACTTCATCAAGTATCTCTCCAGAGGCAATTCTGACAAAAATAGATGAGGCCTCCTCAGTATCACGGCCAGAGAGAATCTCTTTTCCAAGCAAGTTCATTTTCACTACAAATTTATCAATCAAACCATCGCCAAAAATACAGTTTGACCCTCCCCCCAAGACAAACAATAGCAATCTACTTTGCTCTGCCAATTCAACGATATTAGGGATATCTGATAATTTTTCTGCAACAGCGAAAAACCGCGCCTGACCACCAAGCTTAAAAGTGCTATGTGAGACCAATAATTCATTTTCTTTGACTTGCATTTCTAAATTATATATCATATGTGATATATAACAAAATTAAATTTAATGAAAAAAACTTCAGAAACCAGCCAACAAAAAATCGGCTACTTTATAAAAAACCTTCGAGAAAATAAAGGCTTGACTCAAGGAGAATTTGCCAAAGCTCTTAACACTTCGCAAAGCGCCGTAGCTCGAATGGAAGCTGGCAAACAAAACTTCACCACCGGCCAGCTCATTAAAATATCAGGAATTCTCCACCATAAAATCGTCTCTGTTGATCGCTCCCTAGACTTCGAAATAGAGGGGGGTCGAAAGCTTTCAGGTGAAATTACCACCAACACTTCTAAAAACGGTGCCTTGGGTCTATTTTGCGCTTCCCTGCTTAATAAAAACATCACAACCCTTCATGGAATTCCTAGAATTGAGGAAATTTATCGTTTGATAGAAATTTACCAAAGTCTTGGAATCGGAGTGGAATGGATCGGTCCACGCAGTGTTAAAATCACTCCACCAAAAACCATCTCTTTTGAAAATCTCAACAAAACTTCTGCTTCTAAGATACGTTCAATCTTAATGATTATCGGAGCTGTCATCCACCAAAAACAACACTTTCAAATTCCTCACGCTGGTGGATGCAAAATGGGAGAACGCACCATCGCTGCTCATCGATACGGTCTAGAGGAGCTAGGTATTAAAATCCTTACCAAAGAAGATTTCTATGATATCTCATATAAAAAATTAAAACCCGCAGAGATTACCTTATACGAATCTAGCGACACTGCAGCCGAAAACCTCCTCATAGCAGCTTCTTTGATTCCTGGCGAGACAAAGATATATTTTGTACCACCAAATTATCAAGTACAGGAAGTTTGTTTCTTTTTACAAAAAATGGGCGTACAAATTGATGGTGTCGGCACAACCACACTCACAATCAAGGGCATTAAAGAATTTAATCAGCCGATTGAATATCACAACAGCGAAGATCCTATTGAATCAATGATGTTTATTTCAGCGGCTATTGTTACCAAATCAACACTTACCATCCGTCGCTGTCCAATAGACTTCCTACGTCTTGAACTATATAAGCTAGAAAAAATGGGATTAAAATACAAACTATCCAAAAAGTATCTCGCAGAAAATACTCGTACAACACTTGTCGACATCACCATATTTCCTTCTAAATTAGAAGCTCCAAAAGATAAAATCCACGCCCAGCCTTATCCTGGAATTAATGCTGACAACCTTCCTTTCTTTGTACCAATTGCTACTCAGGCCACAGGCACAACAATGATTCATGATTGGATGTGGGAAAACCGCGCTATCTATTTTACAGAGCTTAACCGCCTTGGAGCCAACATCGCCTTAGCTGATCCTCATCGAATCTTCATCCAAGGCCCTACCCCACTTAAAGGCACACAGGTTGTATGTCCACCAGCCCTTCGTCCAGCCATGATCATAATGATCGCCATGCTCGGAGCTTCTGGTACATCAATTCTACGTAATGTTTACTCAATCAACCGTGGCTACGAAAATATTGCCGAGCGATTGAACTCAATAGGCGCCAGAATTAAGTTATTAAACGAGATATAGTATGACGAGGCACCAGCAAACACTTCCTCGACCTGTAGTCGGAACGGGAACGGCCTCGAAAGTATTTACTGGTACCTCGTCAGCTACACCACGTTCAATAAATACTGTTATCGTGATACTCGGTCCGACAGCATCGGGGAAGAGCGACCTAGCCGTTGCTTTGGCTAAAAAATATAATGGTGAAGTTATTTCCGCCGATTCAAGACAGGTATACAAAGGATTAGATATTGGGAGTGGAAAAATCACTAAAACAGAAATGAAGGGTGTTCCGCATCACCTACTAGATGTGGTGAGTCCTTCCACAATCTTTTCAGTTTCAAATTTTCAAAAGAAAGCAAAAAGGGCCATCTCTGAAATACAATCTCGTGGAAAGCTCCCAATAATTTGCGGCGGTACAGGATTCTACATTCAATCAATCGTCGACAACACGATCTTTCCAGAAGTAAAACCAAATAAAAAATTACGAGCTGAGCTAGCAACCTATTCCACCGAAAAACTTTTTAAAACATTACAGAAACTTGATCCCGATCGAGCTAAAACTATCGAGAAACAAAATCCTGTTCGACTTATTCGTGCAATTGAAATTGTAAAAGCCTTAGGTAAAGTGCCTCTTCTTGATCTACAAGCGATCGGGAAATCTCAAGATAATACTGGCACAGAAAATTTTATACAAATTGGCACAAAGATAACTCCAGAAAAATTAAAAGAAAACATAGCCAAAAGACTCGATAATCGCCTAAAGAAAGGGATGCTGAAAGAAGCAGAAAAATTACACAGAAATGGTCTGTCTTGGAAACGAATGGAGGCACTCGGATTAGAATACCGAAATATGGCTCTTTTTCTACAAAATAAAATTTCTAAAGAAGAAATGATTGAAAAAATCAAAAACGAGAGCTGGCAGTATGCAAAACGTCAGATGACATGGTTTAAGCGAGACCCACGAATCAAATGGGTCACCCCAGAAAAAGCCCTTAAAATAAGGCTAAAATAGATCACCCTAGCTTGACTTTAGCCTTAAAATATGATACAATGTTATCAAATATAGAGAACTGACCAGTCACGGCACAGCTCTTCGACAATTTAGAAACACAAACACACTGAACTGAAAGACACTCTTATGAACGAAACAAATAACAACGGATCTTATTCCGTGGCAGTGGTCTCTTGCTGGGTAATCATGTTTGGCTTTTTTGCCTACACGATCATTCTGCTGGGATCAAGCTTCGGAATAAGCACGGGCTTCGGCCTCTTTTTAGCGGCAGCATTCACAGGGATCATCCTGAAAAAAAGTTGGGAGTCGTGGACAATAAACCCAGACAACCTTCAAATCTGGTACACCAAAGACAGCATCACTGGGGCGACCCGCTTTTTTGGCCAAGGATTGAATTTAAAATTCCCTTGGGAAAAGCGCGTCACCGGAGACGCCCACTCTGGCATCATCACCCTCAACCGCACAATCACGGAAGAAGACATGGGTGCTGAATCCAAAGAAAACCAATTTGTCACCCCGGACGGAGCAACTGTTTCGTTCGACTGGCAACTTGATTGGTGGCCTAATGTTGTAGATACAGCGGGAAATATTATCCCAAAAAACTGTCTCGCCTACATCAAAACTGATATCCCGACCAAAAAACTCGGGATTCGTGGAAGGATGGAACGTTTTCTGACCGCTTTGGCCAGAGAAAATTCATCTGATTTACTCCGTGATAAAACGAGGGAAATAAGTGCCTTCGTTGAAAGTGGAGTATTCCTTCCAGTAAATCAGGCCTGTGAAGAAGAAATCAACTACGGAGTTGTCGTCGGCACACCCCAATTCAAGGGAGTCTTCGATAGCGAGCAAATCAAAAAAGCTCGTGGCTTTGTAAAAGAGGCCGAACTCGCAGGGGACGTTGCAAGAAATCTTGGCAAACCAAGTGGCCACGACGACGTCCTTATCTTCATGGGAAAGAAGACTGGGTCAGTAGTCAAAATCGATGCTCCCGCAGGAATGCGGAGCGTCGTGATGGCATCACCACGAACCTAACAAGCTCAAAACGGAGGAAAAACAATGGCATCACCAACTACACCAGCAGCACCGGCGCCTAGAACGACGCCGGTGCCACCGACAGCGCCAACACTGACCCTGCCACCACCAGCCACACTGCCTACCCCTGGAACAACACCCGCAACGGTGAACCAGCCGGCAGCAAAGACCTGGCTCTACGCAGTAGTTGCAATAATCGCAGCAATCCTTCTTTTGTGGGTCATGGGGAAAGTTGAATCTCTCCACAAAACCATCAAAGAGGAAATGGTCAGCGTCACACACAGCGTCTCATCTTGGTTTTCAAAAAAATCAGAAGCCCCACAGCAAGTGTCGTGGGAGCGTGCGCCAGACGGTGCAGAGACAGTCACACTGTATCCCGGTCAATGGTCCAGCACGCTCGAACTACAATTTGAGCACAGCTGGAATCTTCACTTCGACTCGGATGTAACGTTAGTTTTGAACGGAAGCAATGTGGTTTCTCTTGGGAGGGACCAACGCGTACCGTCTAACGACAACATCCACACAATCAAGGTGAGAAACAATGGTCGGGTCAAGATGACCTACATCGTGACCTACGGAGCCCCTTACAGGACTCCCAGGTATTACCATCAACAAGTTCAACAACCTCCGGAAAGGCGTTACTACGCCAATCCGCAGTACAACTCTCCTCGTTACTACCGCCTGTCTTACAAGCGATACTAACGTAGGGACAAAAACCCAAACGGGCGACGATGCATCACTGCAGCGTCGCCCGTTTTTTCTTTAAAAATTTTAATTTCCCTTCTGATCGCCAGACTATTTAATGAAGACGTTTACGTTTGGATCACTTATTCCGAAAGTATTCAAAATAATATGAATAATTCCAAAAACACCAAACATTATAAACAAGCCAACGATCCCCCACAGCATATGTCTTGAACCTTCAGCACGAGAATCTTCATTGTCTCCCTTGTTCACATACTGAGCCACCCCCCAAAGAAAAGACACCAAAGCCACCGCCATCATAAGATAGATGAGCGGATTGACGATGGCATTATTAACTTTGTAGAGAAATGCTTCCAAGAGAAAATACTAGTTTGTTGGAATAAAGTTGGTTGGAGCGGGACTTGTTGCGTTGTTCAAACCAAAAGTACCGACAAGAATGTTTACCAATCCCCAAACAGACACCATCACGAAAAGCACGATGATACCGTAAACCATGGTGTCTCGAGCAGTCTTCTTCTTTTCTTCGTCACCACCAGCAGTAACATAACTAACCAATCCCCAAATAAACACTAGACCAGCGATACCGATGATAAGAGGAACAACCTTGTTTATCAAGTTTTCAATTGCTGTGATTGAAGAATTTAGACTTGTAAAATCACCGCTAGATGCTCCACTAGTTGCAGCCAAAGCGAAAGCTGGAATAGCTAAAGGCAGAGCGAGTAAAGAAGCCTTATAAATAAATCTTTTCATTGAATAATAATTAACTAATAAATAAAAGTAATCGACTATTTAACACCAATAATAGTAACACAACGGCCAATGGTAGTCATCTTGCCGGCTGTGGATACTACTATCTAGTTTGTTGGTAATTTAGGAAGAGCGAAATCGAAACCAGATGCCCCGCCATCAGAAAATGTGTTAAGAAGAATTCTAACCAAACCAAACACAGAAACCATCACAAAAAGAGCAATAATCCCGTATATCATCATGCTTCTACCCTCTTTCATCTTATCTTCACTTTCACCAGCTGTGACATATTTTAGGACTCCCCACATAAAATAAACCCCTCCTAAAGCAATGAGAAGTGGAACCACTCCACTCTGTAAGAAATCCACAGCCCAGTAAGCTATTCCCGACAACGAACTTGTATCTGCGCTATTGCTGTACATAAATTTATTTTATATTTTTATTGTAATGATGTGACCGTTCCTTGGACCGCTAAAGCAATGGCGTTGGCTCCTAGCAATATCGCCGCACCGATCAATGTCCACATTAAGGAATTCTTGGCTTTTGTCAGTTTCTCTTCATTCCCCTGAGCAGTCACAAACATAAAACCAGCGTAAATTATAAAAAACACGACAACGATTGAACCTATTTCTGTAACAATTTTTAAGATCATGGTCAACAAATCGGTAAAAGTCATGTTGCCATTACCATTATCAAGGGGATTTTTAAGGGTCGCGCTACTATTACTACCGCTAATATCACCAGCAAAAATAACAGACGGAAAAGCTACCAGAGTAGCGATGTAAATCTTTTGAAAAATTTTCTTGATCATATATTTATTGTACCACCGTTTTATACTGAGTTCCAACGTTAAGAGTGGTGAGAATCATATGAACAAGGAGCCAAGCACTAGCGGCGATAATAAAACCAATAATGACTTTCTTAAATATTTCATGAGCCTTTGAAACCTGCCCTTCGTTACCGCCAGAAGTAATATAAAGAAATCCAGCATAGACAAAAGCTATGGTGGCTATAGGAATACTTATATCTAAGACCAAAAAAGAAATAATATTGTTGGCCATAGTAATTAACTCGGCATAGCCACAAGGGCCATTCTGGGGGCAGTCCGGCACAATTTTCGCAGCAAACACCGCACCCGGCAAAAGTGTTGCGCTAATAGAAAGTGCTACCCTACTAATTGATTTAGTTACTTGTTGCATTGGTGTTTTTTCTATAAGGTCTCAATAATTCACCGATCTGTGTTGAAGCGGAAGCCACGGCGTCGTTAGAATCAGATTTACCGCTTGTTATTGATTGTACCATAGTACCAAAAATACTATCCGTTCCACTAGAACTTGGATCAAGCCACCCCTTACTTTGAAGAGCGGAATCGTAGAAGGAAGAGGCTGCAGAATCAGAAGGCTTGTTAGCTAAAAGATCTCTTCGAACTGGAGGTAAGTGAGTTGAAGCGGAAAGAGAAGTGATAGCATCGGCCGAAGTCAATTTAGTAATAGCATTGAAAGCATCTGCCTTATGAGCTGAGTTATTGAGTATGACTAAAGCTTGTAGATTACCAAAGGTACTTTTAACTGAAACATCTCGAGCCTGAGGTATTGTTGCCACGCTAAAATTAAGATTTGGGTTTTTGTTTTGTAAATCAGACAATTCTGAAGCGAAACCAAAATATAAAGCTAGATTACCAGACAAAAAATAACTCTTTGAGGATGGTAAAGAATCGTTCCAAGAATACTGAGTCTTAAGTGGATCTGCGAAGCTTGTGTAAAAATCCAAGACATCGGATGCTATAGACTTCCCTAATCCGTTTCGACTCTCAGCCAACTTTGATGAATAATTTCCATCATAGTCTAGAGCAACCATCGGATCGCCAACCTGCAATAGTAATGCCGACAAAATATCCTTAGCCTGAGACACATTGCTATAACCACCAAGAGAAACTGTGCTCTGGTGAATAGTTGAATCCTGGTCTTTGACAGTTAACTGAGGAACTAGATTATATAGATCATCCCAATGAGTTGGAGGTAAAGCGATACCAGCATTTGAAAATAGATCTCTATTCCAATACATCACCAAGGGATCAATTACAAAAGGAATGCCAAGGATACCGTCCTTTGTATTAAACATTTCGCCTTCTTGGATAAAAGTACTTTGGAGTTGACTAACAGGATACACAGCTGTAGGTATTGGATATATTTTGCTTTGTTCCGAAAGAATCAAACTTTGTGGCATCAAGGCGATATCTGGACCATTCCCTTCAGCCAAAGCATTAACCAAATCCGTCTCAAAAGAACCGGCACTTTCTTCCCTATATACAGCATTAACACCAAAATCTCTGATGAGATTATTCATTGTGTCTTTTGGTAGAGTACCCCAAATAGTGACCGTTGCGCCAGCGTTCGCGCCGTTATTTCCCCCCACTCCACCGAATTTAGCAAAAACAACAACACCGGCCAAGATAAAGAAGATGAATATACCAAGAAGCGCATATTGAAAGTTAGTCATGTTTAAAAATGAGACCGTAATGATAATCACCGACAGCTGTTAATTCTTTATCCAATTGAAAATCGTTTTTTAAGAAAAGTTTAACAGCAGCTTCTTTTCCAAAAACATTATCTGGATGAGGACCGAGATGATTGAAGGAACTCAGCCAATCCACCACCACTATTCTACCTCCCCTCCTCAATAATCGTTTTGCTTCCATGACAGCTCCCTCTTTGTCTTCAAACTGAAAAAAACTATTACTGAAAAAGACCCTGTCTAGACTGTTACTTTCGATACCAGTATTTTTCTCGGCATCAGCCAAAATAATAATAACATTATTGAGTTTTCTTCTGTCTGACTCTCTCTTTAAAGTCATTAAAAGGTCTTCCTGAACGTCTATTGCATAAACTCTTCCAGAAGGACCGACAGCCTCTGCTAAATCGAAAGTGTGGTGGCCGGTGCCGCAACCAACATCAGCTATCTTCATATTCACATCAACAAAAGATTGTTCAGTGATTTTTTTAGGACTAACAAACATGTTGTCTCTATTATAAACAAATAAGTGACGCTAAGCTATCCCCTTCACGCAACTTCATAATACGCACGCCCTGAGTCTGACGGCCAAGAGATGGAATTTCTTTTAGATCAACACGAATGACCTGACTCTTCTTTGAGATAGCGACAAGCTCATCAATCTCTTCGGTGACAATTTTTGAAGCAATCAAATTACCGGTCTTACTTGTTACTTTTGAGGTCTTAATACCAGAACCACCTCGCTTCTGTGTCTTGTATTCCTTGAGAGGAGTCTTTTTTCCATAGCCATGTTCAGAGATAACCAAAATTTCTGGATTCGCGTGGCCTTTTTTAATAACATCCGCACCAATGATAGTATCGCCTTTACTAATTTTAATAGCGCGAACTCCACCAGCTGTACGGCCCATCTCACGAATGTCATTTTCTTTGAAACGAATTGACTGACCTTTAGTTGTAGCAATGACCACCTCATCACCCTTGTCTACAAAAGATGCAGAGATCAATTTATCCCCTTCATCAAGACTGATGGCGATTAAACCACTTCTACGTACGTCATGAAAATTCTCAGCCTTTACTTTCTTACCAGTACCATTAGCCGTCACCATCAAAAGAGAAAGGGTTGTCTTTTTTATCTCTTTTGGCATTGCTAAAATAGAAGTGATCTTCTCTTCACTTGAAAGCGACAAGAAATTCATTACAGACTTTCCACGAGTAGCCCTCTTACCCTCTGGAACATCATACATCTTAATTTGATAAGCCTTACCTTTATCTGTAAAGAATAAAAGATCGTTATGAGTTGAAGCCGTTAAGAAAGTGGTAATAAAATCTTCTTCCTTAGTATCAAGATCAACAACTCCAACACCCCCACGCTTTTGTTTTCGGTACTCATCAGGATTTGTTCGCTTGATATAACCTCCAGCTGTTAAAACGAGCACGCTCTCCTCATCAGGAATAATGTCCTCTATAGAAAAGTTCTTTGCACCATGTTTTATAATTTTTGTACGTCGATCATCAGCATACTTTTCTTTCACCTCCAACAATTCTTTCTTAATAATCTCCAAAATCTTCTTTGGGTGAGCCAAAATATCCTTTAATTCCTTGATGAACAGTTGCACAGCATCAAGCTCATCTTCAATTTTCTTTCTTTCAAGTCCAGCCAATTTCTGAAGACGCATATCCAAGATCGCAACAGCCTGTCTCTCAGAGAAACGGAATTCTTTCATCAAATTTAGTTTGGCTGTTTCGGTATCTTTTGATTTCTTGATCAATTTAATGATCTCATCAATATGGTCAAGGGCCTTTTTCAAGCCGATCAAGATATGTTCTCGCTCCTCTGCTTTTCTTAAATCAAATTCGGTGCGACGCTTGATAACAATCTTTCGATGTTTAACGAATTCACTGAGAATTGTCTTCAGAGCAAGAGTCTGAGGCACCCCATCAACAAGGGCCACTAGGTTGTAATGAAATGTTTCCTCAAGCTGAGTATGTTTGTATAAAAAGTTAAGAACATTCTGAGGATGACTACCGCTCTTTAGATCTATAGCAATACGAACATCCTTCGACGATTCATCTCGAAGACCTTTAATACCTTCTATCTTTTTTTCACGAACAAGATCAGCAATGGCCTCGATCAAAGTAGCCTTGTTAACCCTAAATGGAATCGACGTGATAATGATCTGCTCGTGACCAGCTTTTTCTTCTACAATCTCAGCCTCGCCTCGGACCACTACACCTCCCTTACCAGTAGCATAAGCATGATTAATATCGGTCTGACCGAAAGCCACACCGCCTGTAGGAAAATCCGGACCCTTCACAAAACCAAGCAGATCTTCTGTGGTAGCATCTTCGTTATCGATCAAGTGAACAGTGGCATCAACAATCTCGCCGAGGTTATGAGGAGGAATGTTAGAGGCCATACCAACGGCAATACCAAGAGTACCATTCAAAAGAATAGCCGGTACAGCTGCGGGCAAAACAGCTGGCTCTTTTTTGGTGCCGTCATAGTTAGGATGAAAATCAACAGTTTCTTTATCTAAATCACGTAAAAGCTCATTCGAGATTTTACTCATTTTCGCTTCAGTATATCGGTATGCAGCTGGAGGATCACCGTCAACTGATCCGAAGTTACCCTGACCAAGTACCAAAGGATAACGATAGCTAAAATCTTGTGCCATTTTTACCATAGCATCATAAACAGATGCATCTCCATGGGGATGGTAGCTTCCGAGCACGTCTCCAACTACCGTAGCCGACTTCTTAAATTTTGCTGATGATGTAAGACCTTTCTCGTTCATAGAGAAAAGAATGCGTCGGTGTACTGGCTTTAAACCATCACGCACATCAGGTAATGCACGGTCCGTGATAACAGACATAGCATAGTCAATAAAAGAGGTGCGCATTTCTGTCACCAAGTTTCTAGAAACTACTCTATTTTCTTCGTTTTCTGTTTTTATTTCTTCTGTTTCAACCTTTTTTGCCATTTTGATTTTTTATTTTGATTTCCGATTATAGCATTTTTTATAATCTATTGCATGATTATACAATATTCATGCCCTCCATTTCTCTGTTCAGAAAACATCGGCAAACTGAGTACTGTATTTTCTAGTTCAAATCTAATCGCATAAGGGTACTGGCTTATATCTTTACCAGCACAGTTTCCATATACCGAAGAAGCCCCAGATGTGTACTCGTATGTATAGCACCCATTCTGATTGTTTGTCGGGTCGGTCGGTATTTTCTGTATATATCCCTCACTAACCAGCACATTAAGAGCTCCGCCAAATTGAGGGTTTCCACAACCACTACACCAACCATTACCCGAAACACAAACAGGGTAACTGTTATGCGTATTCTTGTACAATTCAAGAGCATTCTGCAATTGATGCAAATCTGACAATCTTTGCGCATCTCTACCTTTAGATCTAGCGATATTCAAACTTGCCAGCACGATTGAAGCCAAAAAACCAATAATCGATATGACTACCAAAAGTTCTATTAGAGTAAAACCTTTATTTCTTTTGATCTTCATGATAATCAATTTTGAATTTAAAACTTAAGTGAAGATTGTAAAACTTGCTTTTCAGCCACGACAGCATTCTTGACGGTCAAAAATATATTTCCCAAAGATGATAAAGAGGATACTTCTGTCGAAGTACCATCCATACTTATTGCATCGTTATTGTTATCAGGATTTGAATTGACCAAAAAAGAAAAAGAAAACCAAATCACAGCAATAATCGCTGTAATAGAGAAAGTGCTTAGAAAAAGGATTCTCTTTCTAATGTGAACCGGTTTTTCCTGAAGCTTAGCGATGTAATCCATCATAAATTTAATTAACTAGGAACTACTAGATACTAGTAGAGCTATCTCCCCTTCTTTTCCTTCCAAATCTTTCTTCTTTAAGGTCAACTTTTCTTGAGGGTCAATTTTCTCACTTCCTCCCTCTTTCAAAAAGGTCTTCAATTCTTTACCATCCTCTTCAAAATGAATAGGGATAATCAATTTTGGCTCTAGTTGAACAGCAATTTTGTAACCCTCAGCCGGCGTAAGAACGCCGTCGCCTCCAATAGGTACAAACAATATATCGACTCCATCAATAGCTTCGATGGTCTCACTTTTCAAAGCTGGATTACTCAATGCTCCCAAGAAACAAATATTCATTCCGTCCACGGACAAAGAATAAATTGTATTGATACGATCTTTTCCGTCGTATTTTGATTCTGAGGCGTATCCTTTTATAAAAGTTCCTTCTATTTCATATTCGCCAGGACCCTCAATTACAAATGGATTACGATCTCCCCTAGAAAGAGATGCCCCGCCATTAAAATCTGGGTGATTGAGTGTAGTTAGGGCAATATCTGCACCAAAGCTCGTTTTCTTGTATTTTGATTCTTTCGAAGGAGAATTGATGCCAATAACAGTCTCTCCAACTTGTAACTTAATGAATTCTAATCCGTGGTATGTGATTATCATGATTTGGAAATTATAGCATAGACCACCGGCTTTGTTTATTACCCACAGCGTATGCTAATATCAATTTGAAACCACCCCGCTACTCCAAATAGAAACTTCACAACAAAACAATCCTATGGATACTACTCCGTTTGATTTCGATGGACTCAGAGAAGAATGTGGTGTTTTTGGTGTCTTCGGACATCCAGAAACTATCCAACTTATTTCTCTCGGTCTATTTGCACTACAACACCGAGGCCAAGAAGGCGCAGGGATCGTCACCTTTGACGGAGAAACCCCGCACCCTCACCGTGGCCACGGCCTTGTCAGTGATGTTTTCCAACCAGAAAAAACAAAAGACCTTCGAGGTTCATTGGGTATCGGCCATGTCCGTTACTCGACCAGCGGTAATAACAGCACCAGTGATGATGCTTACCGCAACCTCCAGCCTCTGTTCCTAGAGACTGCCTTCGGCGGCCTAGCTGTAGCCCACAATGGTAATCTCACCAACTCAGATTCAATCCGTAAAAGACTTCTCGATGAAGGCAAAGGATTCATATCGACAGTTGATACAGAAGTCATTCTCCAACTCATCGCCGCTTCAAAGGAAAGCACTCTTGTCGAAAAGGTGAAGGATGCCTTATCTCAGATCACGGGGTCTTATTCACTCATCATCATGACGAAAGACATGATGATCGGTGTTCGGGATCCTTTTGGTTTTAGACCTCTGAAACATGGAGAACTCAATGGAGCAACAATCTTCTCTTCGGAAACATGCGCCCTTGATAGCATAGGTGCAAAGTTCGTTGATGAAGTCGCCCCGGGAGAAATGCTCATTGTAACAAAAGATGGCGTCACCGTTGACGACCTACCACAAAAAGGCAAAGTGCCAATAAGTGGATGCGTTTTCGAACACATTTATTTCGCTCGGCCTGACAGTTTGATAGACAGTAAAACAGACTTTCATGCCGTTCGAATTAAAATGGGTCAACAGCTTGCGAAAGAAGTGATGCAAGCCGGTGGCATCCGCCTCGATTATGCTGCTTCGGTGCCTGACTCAGGAATACCAGCAGCTTACGGATTCAGCGAAGAGTCTGGCGTCAAATACCAAACTTTTTTCATCCGTAACCATTATGTCGGAAGGACATTCATTGCTCCCGACCAAATCAACCGAGAGAAAAAAGTCAGAATGAAATTCAACCCTCGACGCATTTTTAAAGGGGAAAGCTTCATGCTGATTGATGATTCCATGGTGAGAGGAACAACCTCAAAAATAATCGTTGCTATGGCAAGAGAGGCTGATCTTGGAGAAGTCCACATGGGTTTATCAAGCCCAATGATCAAACACCCCTGCCACTTCGGCATCGACACACCGGACGAACTCGGTCTCATAGCCCACAACATGAGCCACGAGGAGATGGTGAAATTTTTAGGCGTCGATAGCCTAACGTTTTTATCTCTCCCCGGCTTGGTAAAAGCCATAGGAGGTAATGGCCATTGCACTAGCTGTTTTACAGGCGACTATCCTGTCGGCAGTCTAGGCAAATGATTCGTGTTAAGGAAATCTCAGTCGAGGGTTGGCGCCATGCGCCAACCCTCTTTTTTATACACTTGATATAAGTTGCCTTTTTATAAAAAGTCCGTATACTAGGCCTATTATTAGAAGAAAGCGCATTTAAGTAACCTCGCCCTTGTCACGATTGAAACGCAGGCGAAACTTAGGCGGATTTTTTGTTTAAATTTTATGACAAAAGTTAAAGACGAAGTAGAAGTTATTGTCGAGGAGGGAGCTGAGACAAAACCAAAAAAGGAGTCTCAGATGACCAAGATATTAAATGATTCTATGAATCCCCCATCTCTGGGAGACTTAGTAGAAGGTCCAGTTATTGCTATTGATAAGAACGGAGTTTTTATCGATCTTCATCCATATGGAACTGGTATCATTTTCGGTCGCGAATACATTGCCGCTCGAGATATTATCAAGAAGGTTAATATCGGCGACAAAGTAGCAGCAAAAGTTGTTTTCTTGGAAAATGAAGATGGCTATATTGAGTTGTCTCTTAAGGAGGCAAAGCAAGCTCTTATCTGGGGCGATGCTGAGAAGGCTATCCGAGAAAAAACAGTATTGGAATTACCAGTACTTGAAGCCAATAAAGGAGGTCTTCTTATGGGTTGGCAGGGCATGCAAGGATTCCTTCCTGCTTCCCAGCTTAAACCTGAGCATTATCCTCGAGTTGCCGACGGCGACAAGGACAAGATCCTAGAAGAGTTGAAAAAATTGGTTGGTCAGAAAATTTCTGTTGTTATCATTACCGCTCTTCCAAAAGAAGGTAAGCTTATCTTCTCTGAAAAGAATCCCGAACAGAAGGACAAAGAAAAGATTGTTGGTAAATACAATGTCGGCGACGAATTTGAAGGTGAAGTTACTGGAATGGTTGATTTCGGAGTCTTCGTTAAGATTGAAGACGGTCTAGAAGGACTTGTTCACATCTCTGAAATTGATTGGGCTCTTGTTGAAGACCCTAAAACAATGTTTAAGGTTGGCGACAAGGTTCGAGTAAAGATTATTGAAATCAAGGATGGCAAAATCTCTCTTTCTATCAAAGCTCTTAAGGAAAACCCTTGGAAAGAAGCTGAGAAGAAATATCACAAAGACGATGTTGTCAGTGGAGTTGTTATCAAGTTCAACAAACATGGTGCTTTGGCCTCTATTGAAGAAGGTATCGCTGGCCTAGTCCACATCTCAGAATTTGGTAGCGAGGAAAAGCTTCGCTCCTCATTAGAGCTTGGAAAGTCATACACATTCAAAATTACGCTGTTTGATCCAAAAGAACAGAAAATGGCACTGTCTTTTGTGCAGAAATAATCACATAAATAAAACACCTTGTGTTTTTGAGACCGCTCCAGGGCGCTTGCCCGAGCCTTAATCTCTCAGACACAAGGTGTTTTATTTATGTGACAACCACGCACGCAAGAGAGCTCTCTAATACTTAAAAGCGACGTTCGTTTGGTTACGAACGTCGCTGTCTTAAAATATTCCCCAAAATTTCTTGCGCTTAATTGGTTTGGCATTCTCAGTTTCTCTTGTTGGTTTAGCAAATCGACCGGCCTCATCGATCAAAGTCAGATTTAATGACCAAGATTCAAGGCACTCCCCCATACTCATACTTCTGTTGAATTCCTTGCACCATTTAAGCCAGAATGATTTTTCAAAACTTAGCTTGCCATTATTGACACTGTTTGAAACGTTTTGCAGTATTGACCACTGCATCCTTACACGAGACACGAGTTCTTCATCCGGGCCAATGTTCATTGTTTTTCCTCCTTTCAGCGGTAACAATACCCATTTCAATGCGGTAAATCAAGCAAAACTAGCCACACAGCAAGAATATTCAATTGGAGAGACTAAGACTCGGGCAAGCGCCCCGGAGCGGTCTCTTCAATTGAATATTCTTGCTGTGCGGCTAGTTTTGGTTAAATTGCCCCATTGCAGATTCGCGACCCTCGGTCACAATCATTTCGATAGCTTCGGCAGCAGTTTTAGCAATCTTTTTTACCTTCTCCATTTCTGGCTTCTTAAAATTTCCAATTATGAAATCTAACACATCATCACCTGTTGGTTTTTTAAGCTTACCACTGGCTGTTGATGGAGAAATACCCACCTTCACCTGAATAAAGCCTTCTGTTTTTAGAGAGCGGACAATTGATTCTACTCCACGATGACCGCCGGAACTTCTATTAAAAGTGATTTTCATGCGACCAAGTGGCAGATCAAGATCGTCGCGCACTACTACTAATTGCTCAGCAGCTTTTTTTGATTTCACTAAGGGCAAAACTGCCGCACCAGATTTATTCATAAAAGTCTCTGGAGCCAATATCAAAATTTTTTCCTTTCCAATTTTGCCCTCTGTCGTCAGAGCATTATTTTTTTTATTTCTTTCAAGATCATCAAACTTGTTTTTCTTGATTAGAGCACCAAGAACCATGCGGCCGATATTGTGTCGCGTCTCTACATATTCTTCACCCGGATTTCCCAATCCAACAATGATATACATAGCGATATTGTAGCACAAGAGGCACATAATATTCACCTTTTTTGAGACTAAGACTTGGCCAAGCGGCCCGGAGCGGTCTCTAAAAAGATGATTATCCTGCACCTCTTGTGTTGCAAGACGCTTTACATTACAATGTCGCCATGCCACCAGAAAATATTTCTAAGGTTGTTACACAAGTTCCTCCAAAGAAAAGTTTTCTGCAAGATCTAAAAGAGATCGTTCTATTTGCCTTAACCATTCTAGCGATCCTTATCCCAATAAGACTTTTCATTGCTCAGCCATTTGTTGTGGTTGGTAGTTCCATGGATCCAACTTTCGCCACGGGACAATATTTAATTATAGATGAGTTGAGTTATCGCTTCGAAGCACCATCTAGAGGCCAAGTAATCATATTCAAATACCCAAAAGACACTACAAAATACTTTATAAAAAGAATAATAGGTCTTCCTGGCGAAAAAATAAGCATAACTAATGGAAAAGTTACGATAAAAAATAAGGCCAATCCTGGAGGAATTACTCTCGACGAACCATACTTAAAATTTGAAGCAAACACCAATATGCCGGAAGAGACTCTCTCCTCAACAGATTACTTTGTGATGGGAGACAATCGTCCCGCTAGTCTAGATTCAAGATCTTGGGGACCATTGCCCCAAAATTTGATAACGGGCAGAGCTCTTCTTAGATTATTCCCGTTCGGAACTGCCGCAGTTTTACCAGGTAACGAAACACAGTAAATATGCCAACAAAACCAAAGAAAAAAGCGACTGTCGTCTCTATAAAATACGCAGCCGGAGCAGCTGTTGCTACTCACTATGGATTTGTACCCATGCCAGAAATCAGCATAGAAAAAGAACACCTGACCAAGGCTAAAACTTTTCTTGAAGGATCAATAAAAGAAGTTCATCCATTCGGAGACAACCAAGCAAAATTCTCTGGCTATCTGGAAGAAAAAATTGCGATCATACAAAGTTATATGGAGAAAAAGATGAATCATCTTCAACAGCCTGTGATGATTTATTACGAAGGACCCCTCAAGGGTAACCCCCACATGAAAAGGGGTCTGAAGGATAGAACTTTTAATCTAGAAATAATTGGAAACTCAAAGCCGATCGCTGAAGCAATTATTATTGAAACTTCATACGTTATTGTTAAAGAACGATACGAGGAAGAAGAACTGATCGTAGAATTAAATAGCGTCGGAGATAAAGACTCAGCGACTCGATACACCCGAGAATTATCACTGTACTTCAAAAAACATTCAAGCGAATGGCCAGCTGAGTGTCGAAACAAGCTAAAAAAGGACATCTTTGAAATATTTAACTGCTGTCATGAGAAATGTCTAGAACTTCAAGAAAATGCCCCTAAATCAATCAGCTACCTTTCAGAACCAGGACGAAGGCACTTCATGGAGGTATTGGAATACCTCGATTCACTTCAAATCCCCTACGCTATCAATCATAAATTAATAGGTAGCCGAAGTTATTGTTCTGGGACATTATTTGAGATACAAGCCAGCAAGAAAGAAATCTCCCACACTGTGGCCATAGGAGAACGATACAATTCTGTCTCAAAAAAGGTTTGGGGCAAAAAAGACATCCCTGCTATCGGGGCGGCTATTTCAATCTACGATGCTCATCTTAAAACGGAAAAAAAGCGAATACCTGTCATTAAAAAGCCAAAATTTTATTTTATCCAGCTTGGTCACGACGCCAAATTAAAGAGTCTTCAAATATTAGAAACTCTACGCCAAGCTAAAATTCCAGTATATCAGTCACTTTCGAAAGATAAACTTCTTGGTCAGATTGCCTCAGCAGAGAAGATGGAAATAAAATATGTTCTTATTATGGGACAAAAAGAAGCCATAGAAAACAGTGTTGTGGTAAGAAATATGGAGACACGCTCTCAAAATACGGTCGATTTGAAGGATCTTGTTGCCTATTTAAAGAAGCTGTGATATCCTTATAGCCCTATGATTAACGTTCAAGTTCAGAGAAACGGTACCGAAAATACCACCAATATTATCCGCCGATTTACCAAGAAAGTTCAGGAATCTGGCGTCTTAAATAAAGTACGCAGCATACGATACGCTGAGCGTGCTCCTTCCCCTTACGTAAAAAAGAAGAATACCCTTAAAAAGATCCGCCACCAGGAAGAGATCGCTCATTTGGTAAAACTTGGCAAAAGTCTTGAGGTTATCAAGAGACGAAAATAAACTAATGTCTTTCTCATTTGTTAATGCGACAAAAGGCAATCTGTCTTCAATAGACAGATTGCCTTTTTCGTTAATGAAAGACAAAATATTGGGCAAAAAATATGACCTGACCCTTGTTTTTGTTTCAACAAAAGAAATCAGACGCCTGAATAAACAATATCGAAAAAAGGATTTTCCTACCGACATTCTTAGTTTTAAAATAGACAATGGAACTGGAGAGATACTAATGAACGAGACGTCTGCAAAGAAAGAGGCAAAAAAATTTGAACGAGAATATTTTAATTTCTTACAATTCCTATTTATCCACGGATGTTTGCATTTGAAAGGATTCACACATGGTAGTAGAATGGAGAGTGAGGAGAGAAAATTCCGAAATAAATTTGGAATTTGATTTCACCCCTTTATACTCCACACTAAATACTTCATACTTTAAAAATGTCACGACAAATTGCAGTTGGAATAGATATCGGTACCTACCAAATAAAAGTTGTGGTGGCTTCTTCAGAAACAACCTCACCAAAAAATCTGCCTAAAATAATTGGCCTGGGACAAGCGGAGTCAAAAGGACTGCGTCACGGCTATGTTATTAATCAAATTGAAGCAATAAAAAGTATTCAGGCTGCCCTTCGTCAAGCTGAAAAAATGGCCGGCACAAAAATCTCTAAAACTTTTCTTTCTGTAGGGGGTGTGGGACTTGGTAGCATTGTAGCCAATGGCTCAATCGTGACAACCCGGGCTGATTCTGAAATCACCGCTTTAGACATAGAAAAATTACACCAATTAGCTGAGGCTGAAATACCCCAGAATCAATCTCTAAACAGAAGAATACTCCATTCTATTCCCCTTCAATACAAAATAGACGGCCGCGTAGTTCTAGGCAAACCAGAGGGTATGAAAGGTATGCGCCTAGAAGTAAAAATGTTGTTTATCACTTGTCTTTCTAGTCATCTAAATGATTTGATTGAAACAGTTCAAGAGTGTGGCGTCGAGGTAGAAGACGTGATGGCCGCACCCCTAGCCGCAAGTTTTGTCTCGCTTTCTAAAGCTCAAAAAATTGCCGGTGTTGTTTTAGCTAACATTGGAGCCGAAACTGTCTCTATTGCCGTCTTTGAAGAAGACATACCTATTTCTTTAGAAGTATTTCCTATTGGATCAAATGATATTACAAATGATATTGCTCTTGGTTTAAAAATCCCATTAGAAGAGGCTGAGCAAGTAAAAATCGGAACATCAAAGTCAGAATTTTCAAAGAAAAAATTAGATGAAATTATAGTAGCCCGCCTAGGAGACATATTTGAACTTGTCGACGCCCACCTTAAAAAAATTGGGAAGAATGGCTTACTCCCAGCTGGAATTGTCCTAACAGGAGGAGGATCTGGAGTTACCACTATTGAAGATTTTGCAAGAGGAGCACTAAAACTACCATCCAAAAAATCAGAAGGAAAATTTGAAAGCACCAAAGGATCGGTGAAAGATGCCATGTGGGCAGTTGCCTACGGATTATGTATCTTAGCTTTTGCTACCGAAGAATCCGGCACCATCAACACTCGCCTCGGCATTCGTCTAATGAAATCGACAAAAAATAGTGTTTGGAATTGGTTAAAACAGTTTCTTCCTTGACGCTGTCTAGAAAGCTGCATCCAGAAATGGCAAACATTTTTGGTGTTTTTTCCTACACATCTTTCATCACAATCCCGCGTAGCGGCCATATTCTGGATACACTTTCTAGGCAGCGTCAAGACTTTCCCTTTTGTAGATGCTTCTGCTATGATGTGAGCACATTTTAACCCGTATTTTATTAACTAAACAACAGAAAATCATGCCCAACATTAAACCCGAAGTAGAAACATTTGCCAGAATCAAGGTTATTGGTATTGGTGGATCCGGTAAGAACGTTATCAACCACATGATCAATTCCAAAGTTAAAGGAGTTGACTTCATCGTTGTAAATACGGATGCTCAAGATCTACATCACTCACTAGCTAGAAAGAAAATTCACATTGGTAAAAACCTTACCAAAGGTCTTGGTGCCGGCATGAATCCAGACACAGGAAAACGCGCAGCAGAAGAAACTCGAGAAGAAATTCAGGAAGCTCTTAAAAATGCCGACATGGTTTTCATTTCTGGAGGAGAGGGAGGAGGTACCTGTACTGGTGCCGCTCCTATCGTTGCTCGTATTGCAAAAGAGATGGGCGCTTTGACTGTTGGAGTTGTTACAAAACCATTTTCTTTCGAAGGGCGCGAAAGAATGCGGTTAGCAGACCTAGGGCTAGATCAACTACGACAATGCGTTGATTCATTGATCGTCATTCCAAACGACAAACTACTTACCACTGTAAGTAAGGAGACTACAGCAAAACAAGCTTTCGCAATGTGTGATGAAATTCTAAAGCAAGCCGTGGAAGGTATTTCTGACCTTATTACTACCCCAGGAACAATCGGCAACATCGACTTCGCAGATATCAGGGCTGTCATGGAAAATTCTGGCTCAGCATTAATGGGAGTTGGTACAGCTTCTGGTGAAAAACGTGCAGAAGAAGCCGCTCGTATGGCTATTAATTCCCCACTTCTTGATGTTTCTATCAATGGAGCAAAAGGTGTTTTGTTCTCAATCGCTGGAGCTGACGATCTAACAATGTTCGAAATTCAAGACGCTGCCAAGATGATCACCGACTCAATTGATCCAAGCGCAAAAGTAATCTTCGGAACAGTAAGCGATGCTCGTCTTAAGAAGGGAGATATTCGTGTCACTGTAGTGGCCGCAGGTTTCCCAGAAAACTCTGTTAAAAAAACTTTATTCCAGACGGTACAAATAGAAACTCCTGAAGAAAAAAGAAACGCTATTTTTAGTAACATTGCACCTCTTATCAAGAAAGAATCAAAACCAATAGAGGATGTTAAGCCAGCTCCCGCTGTCCAGCCAGCAACTACTGCCGCTCCAGTTATAAAGATTGAAGATGATAAGGATGATGATTGGGGTGCAGTACCAGCCTTCCTACGAAGATCAAAAATTAAATAATCAATAATGATTTACGACCTAGCAATTATTGGCGGAGGACCAGCCGGTGTAGCGGCTGGTGTCTATGCGTCTAGAAAAAGATTGAAAACTGTCTTTATCACTGACTCTTTTATTGGCCAGAGCGCCGTATCAGACGGAATTGAAAATTGGATTGGTACAATTAAAATTAGTGGCACCGAATTGGCCGAAAATCTAAAAAAACACCTGCAAGCATACGCTGGTGATGTGGTTGATATTAAAGAAGGTCTACGAGCAAGCAGTATTGAAAAAAAAGACGGTTCTTTTATTATCAAAACAACCAGTGATACCAACAACACCTTCGAAGCAAAAACACTTCTCATCACAACTGGAAGCACAAGACGCAAGCTCGAAGCCAAAGGAGCTGAAGAATTTGATAACAAAGGCCTTACATATTGTGCTACCTGCGACGGCCCATTATTTGCCGACCAAGATGTTGCCGTGATTGGTGGAGGCAATGCTGCGTTTGAGACAGCAGCTCAATTACTCGCCTATTGCAAAAGTGTCACCTTATTAAATCGCACGGATCAATTCAGAGCCGATCAAGTTACTATCGACAAACTAAGTAAGAACCCTAAATTTAAGATTATTACAAACGCTCCAATTGACGCAGTAATTGGAGATAAATTTGTTAATGGAATTATTTATACAGACAAAACAACCAATCAAAAAATAACTTTGCCAACAAACGGCATATTTGTTGAGATTGGTTTGATACCAAATACATCATTTTTGAAAGAAGTAGTTGAATTAAATCAAATCGGACAAATAGTAGTAGATCCAAGAAACCAGAGGACAAAGACAGAAGGTATCTGGGCGGCTGGAGACGTCACCGACGGCCTGTATCACCAAAATAATATTGCTGCCGGAGATGCCGTTAAAGCACTGGAAGATATTTTTGGTTTTATACACACAAAATAGAGTCCTCTTACTTTATTATTGGAGGAGTGCCGTTATCATTCAAATAACTAACCAACTCACTAAAAGTGACACAGTGCACATTTGGCTTTCCACAAACATTTTCAGCAAATGTTTTCATAGCCTCCCAATAAACACCGTCATTCCATTTTGAGAAGTGGTTAGCAACAACAATGGGTCCCCTATTTCCATTATAATTTGTATTGAAATATTCCACATAAGCCGACTCAACCTCATTATAGTAGGTATCCCAAAGAGCTGTCCCCTTAACAGCCATTTCCTTATTCCCAGATTGTCTCGCCCACAAATTATAGTCCATAGAAACAATGGGCTTTTTGTTTTCGCCTAGAAGTATTACTCCGAGTGGAATATGCCAAATACCATAAGCATCTTTTTGTGGCCAAGAATCAACCTTACCAACTCCACTACCATCATAAGAGTAATGGAACTCATTTAATACTTTGTATAAATTGTCATTTACACCAAGATCTGGAGCTCTAAAACCATGAATACTCCCCAAAAAAGCAGGAATGTCTATCGACACCGTGGGATTATTTTTTTGGACATTAAACATTAAAGAATTAAACGAATCAAACTCTTGTTTCCATTCATCATAACTCCAGGTAGCGCCATCATAATGACCGGCAGAGTGAGAACCAATCTCGTTACCCTCAGCAAAGGCTGTGTTGAAAGCTTTTATTCGAGAAGAAATATCTTTGGAGGAGTCGGAAAAACCTATGTTTGAGACACCAGCAGGTTGCCTCGGAGCCTGGTATAGAGTTGCGTTATCTTTAGTAAGAAAATATGCGGCGTTTATAAAATAAGTAAAGTGAAGTGGTTTGCCTTCTGATTGCATCTTTTGCTCAAATGCCAATGTTTCGTTTAACATATCAACTGACTTAGATCCATCAAAAGAAAACAATATAAATTGTGGTGTCGAACTAGAGACTTGATACCTTACCCTAGGAGACCCTAAGGCAAAATCAACATTAGCAGCAAAAGATTTAGAATTATTTGTATTTTCGTCAGTATCTCTATCACTACCAAGTCCGGAGTACGAGATTGCATGCAGAGGATGGATATTGAGGCGCAAAATAAAAAATGAGGAAACAGCCAATACAGCCACAACCATTAAAGCAATAATATTCCGGTATTTCATCTGATGTGACCCTACAGAGAATCGAACTCTGATTACCGCCTTGAAAAGGCGGTGTCCTAACCGTTAGACGATAGGGCCGTCTATTTGCTATAAAAATAGCTTCACTACTATAACATTTTTGGTAAAAATGGCAAAAAGTGTTACGA